>ERZ827478.1173-NODE-1173-length-20103-cov-10.699621_pt1 | contig 20103 bp, 22 predicted proteins | sample MGYA00519705_ERZ827478 | MGnify/ENA primary metagenome ERZ827478 (study PRJEB31778, sample SAMEA3449318) | human gut metagenome | biome: human gut; feature: human-associated habitat; material: faeces | place: United Kingdom | collected 2010/2012 ... | reverse complement strand
AAGGCAATTAGTATCTCGACAAGCGGAACAGAAACGGCAGCGGCGGCCATAGCGTCGCGGCCAAGTCGATTGCCAATGAATACACCGTCAACAATCATATAGACCGAGTTAAACAGCAACCCTATCATTTGCGGTACGGCATATTTGGCAAATAAAGTGTGTGATTTGCCTTCATACATGATAATCAATCCTCCTAACAAATAAAAAAAGGCCAGCGTTTGTGTAACGCTGGCCTACTACACAATAAAATGAAACCCCGGCGGGCTGATTTTATTTACAGTCTATTTAATTTTTCCTTTTCTTTTACAAGTCCTATCGCCTCTTTTCCTGTTATGTGGTCGATTGTCATTTCCAACACACAAAGAGGCTTCCACCCACTGTTTATGGCATGATCGCGGCTTGCGGCAGTATCTTCCGGCGCATATTTGATTGCCAGTTTTTCTATCGCTGCTCTTTTTTCGCGATCATCTTCGATTACCCGTATTTTCCCAAAAGCAATTACGCTTCTGAAATAAGTTGTGTACTCCTCCGGCACAACTAAATCTTTATCAATCACACAAAACGACGCTTTTTCAGTTCTTTGAATAGCGTCTATTTTATGACCGCTTTTTGCGCCGTGAAAATAGATTTTCCCGTCGTCATACACATAACTGATTGGAACGGCGTAGGGATAATCGTTGTCGCCCAAAAGGGCAAGCACACCAGATGTCCCCTTATGCAGAATATCCGCAATCTCTTGCCGCGATAGTTCCTGTTTTTTTTGCCTCATTTCTCGAAATATCATATTGACCTCCACAAAATTTTACTCCTTCCATGGCCGACTGGAGTAAGAATAAGCGTTTCTCGGCAGAAACATATTTTTATTTAGAATATCACAAATTGCATGGTAAGTCAATATCATTTTCCGGATTTTCATTTTTATATAGTGAGGGGGAAAGTGCAACAAAAGCTGCCTTTCAAACGGGATATTGAGTGAGAGAAAGTAAAGGGTTTGGGATTTTCCCAACAAGCCAAAATCGCAAATGGGTACTCATTTGCTGTGCTTGCTCCCTACTCAAAACAAAGGAAAGGACGGGAAAGGAATGGAAAAGAAGCGAACAATCAAAGACGGGCAAATCGTTGTAAAAAATCCACTCTATCAAGAGTTGCCCACACACGAAGTTACAATTCAATCCGGCAGGACGTTCTATCGTTTTACGGGAAGCTACGACGGAAGCCGAAGCCTACCCCATAAAGTTTTACGGCTTATGGGGCACTCCCCTATTGATGAAAAAGACGAGGAGCGTTAAAATGAGTATAAGCAATCCTGTAATGGCAGACTGCCCGCCGATGAAAGGAGCAGAAACGATGTTAAGGCAGTCTGGCAAGATTACCGCCCTCTATTGCCGCCTATCCCGCGACGATGAACTAACGGGCGACAGCAACAGCATTGTAAATCAAAAGGCGATTTTAAGTAAGTACGCAAAGGAAAATCATTTTTCAAATCCATTGTTTTTCGTGGACGATGGATATTCCGGGACAAACTTCAACCGTCCAAGTTGGAGCGAACTTTTGGAAAAAATCGAAAACGGCGAAGTGTCCACCTTGATCGTCAAGGATATGTCGCGGCTTGGGCGTGATTATCTGAAAGTGGGATTTTATACCGAAGTCCTGTTCGTGGAAAAGGGCGTGCGTTTTATAGCTATTAACAACGGCATAGACAGCGCAAACCAGCAGGACAGCGACTTTACCCCCTTTCTCAATATCATCAACGAGTGGTATGCGAAAGACACCAGCAAGAAGATACGCGCGGTGATGAAGTCAAAAGGCGAAGCGGGGGAACACCTCTGCACCAACCCGCCATACGGCTACAGGAAAGACCCGGAAAACAAAAAGCGGTGGATTATCGACCCCGAAGCTGCCGAAGTTGTCAAGCGGATATTCGCCCTTTGTCTGGACGGTTACGGGCCGTCGCAGATTGCCCGTATTCTGAAAGATGATAAAGTCATAACGCCGACAATCCATTTTCAGCAGACAGGCAGGGCAACAAGGAACGCGCCGCCGGATAATCTTTACAACTGGACAGGCGATACCATAGCCGACATTTTGGAGCGTCCAGAATATCAAGGGCATACGGTAAACTTCAAGACCTACAAGCAGTCTTACAAGAGCAAAAAGACCTGCTATAATCCAGAGGAAAAATGGCTTGTGTTTGAGAACACCCACGAAGCGATAATTGACGCTGATACATGGGAACGGGTGCAGGAATTACGCAAGAACAAACGCCGCCCGACGAGGACAGGCAAGACAAATATGTTCTCCGGCATTGTGCGTTGCGCCGATTGTGGGGAAAAGTTGTACTACTGCACAAGCAGGAGCTTTGAAGCAAGGCAAGACCATTTCGTTTGTTCTACTTCAAGGCTGAAAGGGAAAGAGGTTTGTCCGACGCACTTTATCCGCGCTGTGGTGTTGGAGCAAGGGGTACTTGCCCACATGAGAATGACGATTGCCTGTGTAGCGAACCACGAAGAACAATTCCGAAAAGCTATGGGTGCAAAACAGAAAGCCGAAGCGAAAAGGGAACTTGCGGTGAAACGGCGACAACTGACGCAAGCGGAACGGCGCATAGAGGAACTTGACCGACTTTTCAAGCGTATTTACGAGGACAACGCCAACGGAAAATTATCTGACAGCAGATTTCAAATGCTCTCTGACGACTATGAGCAGGAGCAGGAAGAACTGCGGGAAAAGCTGTTGCTGCTCAATGAAGAAATCACGCAGCAGGAAGAACAGACAGGGAAGATTGACAGGTTTATCGGCAAGGTGCAGAAATATTTGGATTTGGACGAGCTGACACCCGCCATACTGAACGACATGGTAAAGGCTGTGTATGTCCACGCGCCGGACAAGTCAAAGGGATATAGGGAGCAGCAAATCGACATTTCCTATGACCTTGTGGGAATACTGCCCGCCGCCCTGTTAAATGACCTGCAAAACGGAGAAACGGCATAGCCCGCAAGCTACGCCGTTTCCCGAAAACAATCTATGCTGTTTTATGAGTGCCGCCCTTGGAGCAGGGATTTTTCTTTTCCTCTTTTCATATCTTCCGTTTTATTCCTGTCCGCTGCCGCATATCACGTCAATGGCGCGGTCATATGCGCTTTTTGTACAGGCGTCGAACAGCACGAACCGGACCGTCTCGATGTTATCCGGATGAGCTGTGCAGAATGCCCGAACAGTCCTCACAGCAGCTTCAGCCGCCTTCTCCACCGGGTATCCGTATACGCCGGTAGAAATAGATGGAAACGCCACCTTCCTGACGCCGTACTCCACCGCGCACTGCAGGGAACTGCGGTAGGCATCTGCCAGCAGTTTTTCTTCTCCGTGATTTCCTCCATACCAGACGGGACCGACGGTGTGTATCACATATTTACAGAGGAGCCGGTACGCGGACGTCACCTTCGCCTCTCCCGTCCGGCAGCCATGGAGCGTGCGGCATTCTTCCAGCAGCTGCGGACCTGCCGCCCGGTGGATTGCCCCGTCGACGCCTCCGCCTCCCAGGAGGCTGTTGTTGGCTGCGTTCACAATCGCATCCATGTCATCGACCTCTGTGATATCTCCCAAAGATGTCTGTATCATTGTCTCCATATCAGCCCTTCTTTCATCTGGATTTACCGGGAGCTGTCCGAGTTTCTATTCTCTGAGGAATACGAATTTCTTATAATATTGTAAATACTCTTATCTCTGAAGCTGATTCCTTAACTCATCAAAATTGATATTTTCCGCCCGGAACAATGTCCCTTCCTTACAGATTTCTATCGTTTCTCCATTAATTACTACATGTTGAAGATAAAAATAATCATTGACTGCCGTAATAGTCGGATCCAGAGACACCCATGTTTCAATGTTTTTCTCCATAGCCTTTTTTACAGTATACTCCATCGTATCAATCATTCCAAGCACTACACACATATCATACTTGTCCCTGGAAAGTATCTCTTCAATCTTATCACAGATTGTCCCTTCTTCCCCTTGTGTCCCATCCTCAGAATAATTCAGATAAGTTCTGCATAATTCTCCAGTAAATTCCGAAAGATACAGACAGCCTTTTGTCCGACCTCCTGCCACAGCATCCACAACTGCGCCCTTTTTCTTTATATCATGTATAAGCATATACGCCTGAGCTCCTGCCAAATCTTCGGCAACTACCAGAACTTTTTTTCCCTCCATATCTTTTTCCAGGAAGGGACATTTTTTCCCATATGGTCCGTATACTTCTTCGACATAATCTCCATCGTGAAATCTCGCCATCGCTCTGGTTGTATCATTGATCGGTCTGAATACAACTTTAATAATTCCTCTTTCGGAAAGAATATCTGTTAAAATAGTTGGTACTCTGTGATCATCACCTGACAATTTCAGTTCAAAATACTGTCCTGGTGCGCATTTCTCTGACGCTTCCTTATTTTCAATTCCAAACAGATAACCTTCTTTTGTCATTTCTACATTTTTATAAACTTTATACATAATTACAGTCTCCTCTTATTCATATGTATTCCAACAAATTCGTTCCTCCATGTATGAGGTCTGTGCTTCCTGCTTTTCTTCCCCATAGCCAAGAGCTATGACGCAGACCGGTTTAACGTTTTCCGGAATATTCATCTTTTCCTGGACAGCCTGCCACTCTTTTTCAAACGGATACAGCCCAATCCATACACTATCCACTCCCTGGTCTGCAGCTGCATTAATCAGATTCTCTGCCGCAATAAGTGCATCTACTGCCCAGTAGTGCTTACTGATTTCCGCATCTCCCATTACAATAACAGCTGCCGGATAATTATACTGCCCGTATGGAAGAGCTTCTTTCAGACAATCTACAGATTCCATCGAATCAACCACAAGAAAACGCCACGGCTTTTTACCAAGTGCAGATGGACCTGCCATCGCTGCCTTCAGCATATTTTCAATTAGTTTTCTGTCCACAGGTTTCTCCGTGAATTTTCTTACGCTACGTCTTGCCATTACAGCATCCATATATTCCATATTCTTTCCTCCTTATATTTTAGAACTATCTTTTTATATTATCCTTTTAAATCAAACAGCCCTGTCTGTTTTTCTTCATAAATTCCCCAGCTTTCAATCGCTGCTCTCAACTCGGGATATTCTTTCGCTGCATCTTGAAGAGTCCGACCATTTAATACCGCATCAATTCCCTGTCGAAACGCTCTTGCTCCGGCCGCCGGTCCCATCGGATGTCCATGAATTGCTCCTCCGGCCGCAATCATAACATCCTTACCAAATTTTTTAACTACGTCTTCAATGTGTCCCTGTGTTGTTCCGCCGCCAGGCATTGGAAATACCGGTTTGATATGCTGCATCGGAGCAATCATCTGCAGTCCCATATTTACAAATGTATCCATCATCATAGGGAATTTCCCATATGGCGTTAATCCAATGATCATATCCAGCCCTGCAAGTCTCGGCAGTTTTGCACCGATCAGCGTAGCAGAAACTCCAGACCACGGACTTTCATACTGTGCACCTGTGTAATCAGAATGTGCGAGAATCGGGACATTAATATCCGGATCTTCGGTAATCAAGCGGACTGTATCCAGTCCAACTGCCGCATAATTGATCATTAGAGCATTTGCCCCTGCCTCCAACGCGCGATAAGCGTTTTCCTTCATCTGTTCCGCCGGTGCTGTGATATTAAACGCATACAGTGTTTTTTCACCCTTTTCTTCGTCTGCACGTTTGAGTGCTTCCATAACTGCTTTTACACGATCGTTAAGCCTGCAAAATTCCGGATCACAAACCAATTCATCATCCTTGATTACATCCACACCGCCTACCGCTGCCTCGTATGCGAGTTCAGCAGTTTTTTCCGGAGTCAACCCAATACAGGGTTTTATCATATTATTCAACAGCGGACGATCATATACTCCGAGTATTTGGCGAATGCCGCTGATTCCAAATTTAGGTCCTTTAAATCCTTCCAGAAAACTTTTAGGGAATTCCAAATCGATCAGCTTTACTTTTCCTGAACTGGAAATATTACCAATCACTGTGGAGAGCATCATGGAAAACTGCTGCCCAAAATTTTTCCATGGATACGCGATACGTATAATAAAATGCCTTTCCGTCACCTCAGCCGGAATACCAATCTGGTAAGCCGGTGCTTCATATACTCCCAGCACTCTCCCGATTGACCTTTCTCGCACTTCGGGAGTTTCTCCAGGTACTTTTAGCCATGTGCCGCAAGTCTGCTCTACTGCCAGAGCTGCCGCAAATTTAATCATGTTTGTTTCCGGTCTTCCTGCAGCATAATATGTAGCGATTACAAATCGCTCTTTGTCGATTTCCTCCGGCATCTGCGTGATAATTGGATCAATAAACATACACATTTCTCCTTTCAATTTCTGTTCTGCAATGTTACAGTTTCCTTTTAACCCGATTATAAAACCCGCTTATTCCTTCAACAATATTGAAAGTATTTTCATTACAGGAAAGAATTATTTTACTGCGGTCTGCTCTGATAAACAATTTCTTCCAACTGCCATACTGGCGTAATATCTGTAAATTTTGGAATATCTGACATTAAAAACGCATCAACTTCATCTGTATATGCATTAAAAAAAGATTCTTCACTTTCAAACACCAGTCTTGCAACTACTGTATAAAACGGTGTTGTATCAGGATAAAATTCTTTAATTCCACGTGCTATCTCCACTTTTAAACACGCAGTTCCAAGCAATTCTCTGGCGGTCGCCAGATGATTGTTCAAATAATACGTCATATCAAATTCTCTGTTTTCCGAATATGGATACATAATCTGAAATACAATCATTTCATACCTCCACTCATGTTATCTATATTTCTAAAAATCCTTTACATCTCTGTCTGATTCCTTCTATCGCAGGAATTTTTTCTCCACTGGAACCAGACACATACCCAACAGCTCCTGTGCTAATCAATGACTCTGTTACAGTAGGAACATCATAAAAAGAGTCGCCATGTGTCAGCAAAATTGCCTGAGAATTTTTTCTCAAAACCGCCTGACAGATTTTTTTCACCTGATTTACCGCATCTCCAAGCTTCTCTTCTTCTGACAAAAAAGAACTGCATTTAGACGGACCATCCATTACCATAACACCGATCATATCTGTACCGATGTCCGCGAGACGACAAGCCTGCTCTTCTGTAAATGCCCAACCAAGAGTGAGCAGTCCTCTTTTGGATGCCTGTTCCAACATTTCTATCTCAGCATTAAATCCCATCCCGTACTCTTCCAGTAGTTCTGCATACCAACTCCCATATATCCCGCAGAAAGGCTCATTGGAAACTCCACAGAACCCCATTCGCTCAATTTTATCCAGCATATCATCTACGGAATAAAAAGGATCCTGAGCAAATATCCCCGCAATACATGGTGTATCTTCCGCCTGTTTTACAATGACTTCTCCTTCCTCCAAAAGCAGTTGATTGGCATTTGCTACCGGCAGCGAAGAGCACAGGGAATTGATTCCTTTCATACGCAGAATAGCCGTAGAATATACTGAAATCAAATGCACCCCTGCCATATGTGCTGCTTTTGCAGATAAGCCGTTGCCTGCACCAAATACAATTATCGTCTTTCCACTATCGATACAATCATATATTTTTCCAAGTATTTCATCTTTTTTTTTCATTTTCTGCTCCTCTTTTAAAACAAACTTTCCACATACGAAAGATTAGTATGAGATCCCCTTTTCCACGTCCCATTCAACATTTCAGTAAGCAATTCTGATGCGACATCCGAAAATTCTTCTTCATTTATGTGTTTGTCAATCGCCAGCACCTCAATATTATTCTTTCTTGGAAGTTCCTTTTTCAGCACTTCAAGCATGATTTCACTTCTTCTGGAATGTATTGGGTTCTCTCCTGGAATCCATGTTGGTCCCGGACCTTCTCCTGCCCATCCAAGCTCCAAATCCGGACTTGCAATATCACATCCCCCCCATCCTCTCATAGGAATACAGATTACGGTAGGGGCAACAGCACATGCCAGCCTTTTACAGAACTCTGCTGCCAGTTTTCGCGTTTCTTCAGCAGTTATAGCAACACAGGCAACGGAAGGATTGTGATCATACAATCCCCTTACACCATCCTGAATTTCCTTTTTCAAATCATCTGGAATATCTGAAATACCTTCAAACAACATCAATTCACTTCCTCCGACACTAATCACCTGAGGAATTCCTTTTTTTGCCGCCGTGCGAAGCCTTGCCGGACCAGACCGCTGGTATTTTGTATCAAAAACATCAGCCGTCACCTCTTCTGTTGTAAGGTCAAGCATTCCAGAAATATATCCTTCCTCTAACATTTCTTCCATACTGCGCCCTCCAGCGCCAGTACAGTGATTAATCAACACTTCATATCCTTCCATCTCCATATGCTTCTGAGCCCTGAGTACGCATGGTGTCGTCACTCCAAACATCATACAGCCAACTAAGGGTCTGTCTTTCACTTTTTCCGTATCCGGAGCAGAAGCCATCCCTACAATTCCAGAAGCCGCATAGTTCAGTATCTTTCTTGTAATTTTATTAAGGCCTGTTTCAGCAATCGGATAAAGCATACAAATATCTCTTGTCCCGACATGCATACTCACATCGCCTGAGGCTTCCGTTGAAAGCATTATTTTCGGAATACCAATCGGCAATGCACGCATCATAGTACAGGCAATTGTTGTTCCCATACTTCCGCCTGTGGAAATAATCCCGTGTACTCTTCCTTCACGGTATAATCGGAGTATTGTATCCGTTGCTCCTTCCGTAACCAGTTTACAGGCGCCAGCCCGATCCATGGAAAAAATATCCTCAGGCGTTACTCCGACAGGCTCAAGTACTTTGCGGAGGGGAATATCTGCCCACCCACATTCTTTTCCCAGACTCAACTCCATAATTTGCGGATTTCCCCCGGCTGCTTTCACACGCTCTGCAATATAACGAACACTCTCTCCTTTTGTATTAAGGATACCTGCAACAATAATATTAGGTTTGTTCATTTTTCTCTCCTATCCCATTGAAATGTTTTTAAACTGTCTGACTACATCCAGAATCGGCTCCTCAATCGGAATTCGTTCGATACTTGACGCACCTAAAAAGCCGATCGAATTTGTATGTGAATAAATGTATTCCGTATCTTCCGGGGTTGAAATGGGACCGCCATGTGCCATAATAAGAATTTCCGGAGAATACGTTTTCGCTGCGTTTTCAAACCGATTTACTTCTTCAGCTGCTTTCTCCAATTCTATAGAACGGGCTCCAGAAGTCGGGCCCCCTACACCGCCCTGCGTAAGACCCAGATGACAGATCAGAATATCAATTCCCGCCTTTCCAAGTTGTTCTGCCTGATGCAGGGTAAAAGCATATCCCAATGTAAACAGTCCCATTTCTTTTGCCAGGGAAAGTGCTTCTACTTCCTGGGCATACCCTATTCCATACTCGTCCATTTCTTCCATTGTGGTCTGAAGAAAACCCAGAAAATCGCCACATGTCGGGAAATTCATAACAGCAGAAAAGCCATAGAATTTCAAGACTCTGAAATAGGTCTCCATATCAATGGATGGATCATTGCCTGCAATTCCTGCAATAACAGGTACCTCTCTGATAACTGGCATGATTCGCTTTGCCAGCTTCAAAATTTCCTCATTTGCACTGCTGAAATACATCTGACCGCATCCTGAATTATGTCCATCCATACGGAATCTTCCAGAATTATATATACCAATCATATCAACTCCGCCTTTTTCCGCAAACTTAGCCGAAATTCCAGTACCCGCTCCTGAGATAATGATTGGTCTCCTCTGTTCTAACTGCAGACGAATCCTCTCCTTCACCTGCTCTCTTGAGTATTTTTTTGCCATGTCAAAATTTCACTCCCTTCATTGGTGCACTTTTAAACTGTTCCACAGCCGCCTGAAGAGGCCGCTGTACGGGAATTCTCTCTACAGCAGAAGACAAAAACAACCCCTCTGCATGAATATCACGAAGGACTCTTTCGGCAGTAACCGGATTAGACAGACATCCTCCATGAAGAAGAATGATACTTTCCGGAGAACGTTTCCGCACTTGACTGATCATAGAATTCCAGTCATGCATCTGCATGTTCTCAACAGCTTGACTATCTTCCGGCTCCTCTGTTATTCCAAGACTGCATATCATCATATCTGGATGAATTTCAGACATCATTTCTGCCTGATTTATGTCATATATAGTAGCAGCTGTAAAAAAACCTTTTGCAGACGCAGCAGCAAGCATTTCCACTTCCTGCCTGTAGTTGATTCCGAATTTTTCCAGCCCTGCACAAATTTCTCTGCCCAAAATTCCAATACTGGGCATATTCGTTACTGCCGCCACTTTATGAAACAGCAGTCGATCCATAAACGAATTCAAATCTGTAGTAGGATCAGTCGCACAGATTCCTGCCAGAAGTGGCACATTTTTCACAAGTGGCGCAACACGTTTTATAGTATTTATGACATAATCATTTGCATTGCCGTAAGGCAACATAGATGCCACGGGATGGTTTCCATCCATGCCAAGAATACTGGAATATGTTACAGCAATCATATCTGCGCCACCTAACTGTTCATATTTTGCTGAAATTCCAATTCCTGCTGTTGTAACCAAAACCAATCTACGTGCAGAAATTTCTTTTCTAAAGTCATCAATAATTTCCTCTTTTTTGTACCTTTGAGCCAAATCAATAACCCCCTTTCTATACAGCCTTGTTTTTTTCTTTCCATATGCTCCATATCGTGATAGAACCAACAACAATTACCCCACCCAATAATGTATGAACTGTAATTTTTTCTCCTCTTATCAAAAGCGTAAGCAACGGATTCACAAGAGGCTCTATCGCCGGAATCAGAATAACCTCCAGCGGGCTCAAATAAACAACTGCCCACGAGTATAGAGCGTAAGACACTCCCAACTGGCAAATCCCCAAAAAAATCACACACACATAATCGGTAAATGGTGCAGACGTATGCTCCATAAACGGAAAGCAGCAGATAAAATTGAGAAATCCTCCGCCAATAATTACCAGGTTCACTGACGAAGCGTTCTTTATCTGACAGACCGACACTGCCTGCATGGCCATTACAGCACCTGCACCAATAGCCAATATATTTCCCAGCATATAAGTACGATTCATACTTAATGCTTCCTGAAAAAAGAAAGCCAGCCCGACTATTACTGCCGCAATCACGATATAATTATCTTTTTCCGGTCTTTTTTTAAGAAGAAAAGCATTAAATATGCACACAAATAGCGGTGCGATATACTGCAGGATAATTGCATTTGCCGCTGTCGTATATTGATTCGCCAAAACGATTAGCAATGATGCACCCGCATAGGATACACACCCCGTCCAGAACCACTTGTCCTTATGTATTGTCAGTCTTGTATGTAACCTGCTCCTTAAAAGGAGCAAGAATAATGAAGCAACAAGACAACGGTATCCAGAAATCCGCATGCTGTCCATTTCTCTGACCGACTTGAGAACAAAACCAGATGTACTCCAAAGCAGAGCACAGACTACAAGAGCTGCAACTGCTTTTTGCCTTATTTTATTATATTGTTCCATTATCTTTCCCTTTATTGCAATCCAGTTTCAGACTAACGGTCTTCGCTAATTCATAATCCATAATTAAAACATCAACAAGGTTTCCACGAAGCAGTGCAAGTATTGAATCTGCTTTGTAGCTTCCCGATGCCGCTACAATTTTAACCGGTATTTTACGGTAAGTTTCAAGGCTTATTGTCAGTGTTTTATATTTCAATTCTGTTTCGCACTCTTTTCCATTCCGGTCAATAAAGTGAAGCATAATATCCGCGCATATATTTTTTTCCTGCAATTTTTTGATATTATCTCCTGATAGGTACTCCTCTCTGGCTAACGGTGAATTTAATTCTGGAAACCATGAACCCACACCGCTAATAGATATAGTTATTTTTTCAAAAAGCGCCTTCAAATTTTTACCATTTTCTGAGTTCCATATTTTTTCAAGCTGCTCTTTGCTGTCAAGCAAAGCCTTGGAAAGAAGAGAATAGCGGTTCCCGCCAAACGCCATACTTGCTCTGGAAACAAGTGTTCTCGGATCGGTATTACTGACTGCTTCTGTAATACTGCCATGTAATGTAACAAAAGACGTTCCCGTTTTTTGACTGGGATTTAAATAATGAATTAAATAATACATCGTTCTTCCCCATGCGATACCTAAAATATCTTCCTTCCTTATGATGCGTTGAAGATATCTGGCTCCTTCAAGGGCAACGTTCTTTTTTACTTCGTTTTCCGTAATATCCTGCCTGCTCTCAATACATGGCGATATAATTACTTCTTTCAATCCTGTTATTTTTTTTAACTTTGTTTCCAGATAAACACAATCAACATATTGCTCAGGAATATTGAACTCTACAATACGTTTATCTTTCGCTTTTTTTAATATCCGGGATACAGTTGGTACTGATATTCCCAGCAATTCACTGATTTCACTCTGAGACATTCCCTCTATATAATAATAAAATGCCGCTTTTACAATCAGATTTGTTGATTGCTCATATACTTTATCGAGCATACTTATTCCTCTTTTCTTGCTTTAGCACTCTCTGTTCCAAATGTCTGACTGAGCCAAAAAACAGTATACTCCTTCCTCCTCTACCGTACCCGTAACATACGACACACACTTTTTGACTTCCTCACAGGCATCTCCCATAGCCACGCTATGTCCTACATATCTCAGTAACTCCATATCATTTCTGCTGTCTCCAAATGCCCAGCAATTTTCCGGAATGATACCAAGATGGTGAAGAAGAAGTGCTGCGCCTGTCGCTTTACTGTGGGATCTGCTGCCGATTTCAGCAACCTCTCCATGTAAAATTACTTTTACTCTGGTAATGATCTCCTGATACTTGTTTGGATTAAACGGTCTCTCCCCAAGCTGTACCGAAAGTTTATTTACCCGCCTATTCTCCACGTCTACTGGTTTGAGCCCATTACCCAGCAGGGATTTATAAAAACCATAATCCAGTATTTTATTATTGTTCCCCGTTATATCCGAATATAATTCCCGGTCTCCCTCCAGTACAAATTCTCGATGGTCTTCCCGGAGACACTGCACGATACGCTCTACCAGAACCGGTTCCATTACAACATTGAGAATATCCTTTCCACCAAATCTTACATGGGTTCCATTCCCTGCAATAAATCCGTCATATGGAAGAAATGGAAATTCCGGTTCAATAGCCGGAGCCGTCCTTCCAGTGGCAAGCACCACATAATCTCCATTCTTCCGAAGCATTTCAAAAGCTTGTATCGTTTTCTCTGTTATGCCGAGCGTATTCCTGTAAATCGTTCCATCTATATCAAAAAAAAACACCTTTCTCATAGGATTTTCCTTTTTTCTAATATTCAAACTGCCGGTAATATCTGCGTACTGATAAATCATGACCACTGTATTTTTCCAGATTCCAACAGTATCTTCCCTCCATAACACTGGAAAAAATAACCGGAGAAAGGATATATTGAAATTCCTCAGAAATTCCTGTAAACTTTAATTCTTCCAAATCCACTATTACAAGTTTCTCTGTCCGTCCCTTTAAGAAACGTTCCACTCTTTCATCCAATTTCCTGCATGGTCCAATCCCTTTTATCAAAGTGACTAAAACATCCGGTTCGACCAGTTCCAGTGTTCCATGAAAAAATTCTGCTGAACTAACCAGTCTGTTCCGCATCCACTGCATTTCCTCTAAAACGCACATGGTCAGGAGCGTCAATTCGCCCCAGAGAATACCGCCTCCCACCCAAATTTGATACGGTTCATTCCAAAAAGCAGCAGCGTTTCGATCTGCTATCGGATCATATAAACGTTTCACCCTCAATGCTTCCGGATGAAGATACTTCATTTGATCAGCAAACTTCTCATATGCCGGGAAATATCCTTTTTGGAAAAGATACCTTAAAACAAAAAAATACAGTCGCATATAGGTATTTTCCATTCCTTCTTCCTGTGAGACAATCTGATAATCGGAATATTTCGCAAGAAGACTCTCTTCATCTGGCACAAGTGCAACCACAGATGCCCCTTTTTTACCGCAATACCTGCAAATTTCTATTGTCTCCGGAGTATCTCCCGATTTTGACGCAGTCAGGACTAATGAATCTGACTTAATTCTTCTGTCTTCCTTTGCCAGCGCTTCTGCCGCATTCAGCAAGTGTACAGGTATATCCGAGTAAAGTTCTACTATTTCTTTTACTGCATATAACTCAGCCTGGGTTCCTCCCACGCCTGTAAGAATCAAATTTGTACAAGGCAGTTCAGCCACCTTATCAGCTATCATTTCTATGGATACCCGGGTTGCATATACTTTGATTCCATCCCGCAGAAAACTCTGTTCGTTAAACTTATACAGTTCTTCTTTTTTCGGCATATATGTCCCTCCGTATTTAGAAACAAACCCCGGCATTCTCACAGTATATGTAATAGAATGCCGGGGTTAATCATTATTTCAAAGAATCAAGATAAAGCTGGTAACCATCCAGAATTTTTTTTGCAGAACTGGTGCCCAGCCTGTTCGCTCCGGCTTCAATCATAGCAAGCGCTATATACCAGGTCCGAATGCCACCGGCCGCCTTAATCTTACAGGTATCACCAACAACTGAACGGATTAATCTCACATCTTCAACTGTTGCTCCGGCTTTGCGATTTCCCGTTGACGTTTTGATATATGCCGGTCTTGTTTCCTTTGCAATCTCACAGACTCTGATTTTTTCTTTCTCAGTCAACAGGCAGGTCTCAATGATCGCCTTATCAGCCACATTATGGCTCCGGCAAAGTTCTGCTATCCGTCCCATTTCCTCTTCAACCATCTTCCAGCGGTTCTGCTTCAGTTCTGTAAGATTAATTACATAATCCACCTCATCAGCACCCAAATCAATGCACCGCTGAACATCCATAAGTTTAGCATCCGGCATGCTGTCTCCACCCGGAAAGGCAACCGCGCCGCTTACAAGTACATCAGAGCCGTTAAGCAGATTTTTAATATCAGCAACATTGTTCTCCGCAACCGCACAGCATGCCACACCATATTTTTTTGCAAAGTCTGTTTCCGCTTTGAAATCATAGTCAATTTCGATCACATGATCCAGATATTTTGCAAGTTCCTGTAATGTCAGTCTTTCCATTTCACCATTACTTCCTTTCAAAAAATAATCTTAAACATGAATTTTCTCTTCAGATTTTGGTAATCATTTCAGAAGAGTTGAAGCAGGTATTCTTTTATCGCTGGCAACAATCTGTACATCAATTTTTACGCCCGCCTGCAACATTTGCCCAACTGCTTTTTCCTCGTCTGGAGTTATAAAAATACTTTTATAAAATCTTCTTTTCCCAGAAGCCTCAGACATACCGCCTATAATGAATTCATCGATATCAATTCCTCTCTCCCGAAGTGCCTTTACTGTAAGAGGAGTTTTTGCAAGGATGATTGTCGCTTTATTCAAACCGGCGTTCAAAATCTTTATGCTTTCTTCAACAGTTGCAACATCAATCTTAACGCCCGGTGGTGCACTCATTTTGATAATACCGGAAAGAAATGTATCTGAAGCCGTAGCGTCGTCAATACAGAGAATATATTTCGCCGGATATTTTTTCATATAAGAAATCATAACCTGCCCATGATTCATCCTTTCATCAATTCTCAAAAGCAGCAAATTTTTAATCATAGCCTCTCCTCACTTTCATCCGATTTCAAATACAGAGCAAATATTCTCTTTTCCACTTTCTACTACAAAATCAGCAAATTCCTTCAAATCTGTATAATCTCCATTGCTCATCAGTGCTTCTATGACCATGGGAAGATTCATTCCTGTTACAACAGCCACATTGTACCCCTGCAACATCCTGCACGCGGAAAGAAAGGGAGTACCACCTTTCATGTCAGTCAGTACAAGTACACCATCTCCTTTGTCCAATTTCTCAATCTTTGTTTTTACTTCCTCCACAAAGATATCTGAGGATACACCTGGCATAAGAGAAAGTCTTGCTGCATTATCATACACACCTGCGATCATCTTCGCACTGTGAACTATACCCTTCGACAACTGTCCATGACTTAAAAGTAATACTCCAATCATATATTTCCACCTTTCTTTCCCTCAACTTTATGCCGGTATCGCAAGCACTCCGAGATAAGACATCGCAATACTGAATACAAGCATAATAATCACCACATAAGTAACTTTAAACTTATTAAGCAGTTTCCATGTCAGCAATGTAAGCCCCAGAGGAATAGCACCTGTACAAATCATGTCAAACATATCCTGAAGCGCTGCTCCATAACCGCCTATAGTAAAATTAAGAGGCGTACCTACCGTCACATAATTAAATGCAAGACATCCAATCACCATAAGTCCAACCATTGAACATCCGTCAATTACCCGATTCAGGACTCCAGATGAAAGAAACTTTGTAATTGCTTTTTTACCCTGTTTATAGCCGATATTATAAGTTGTCCATCCGCAGACTACCATCAATAGCGTAAATGAAACGAAGAAGAAAATCGGTCCAAATACGCTGCCCTGCAATGCCATATTGCATCCAATAGCAGCAGTAATCGGAATAACGATTCCATATGCCAGTGCATCACCAATTCCAGCCATTGGTCCCATTAATCCGCATCGTACCGCATTAAATTCCTCATCTCTGATTTCAACACCATTGGCTATCTGTTCTTCCATAGATGCTTCCAGACCAAAAATTACCGGACCAATAAAACTGGGCTCTGTATTAAAGAAAGCAAAATATTTTTTAAGATGTGACGCCCTTTCTTCTTTTGTTTTATACAGGTCATTCATAAGATAAGTCCCTGCATATGCGCGTCCAAGCCCCATCATTCGTTCATAGTTTACTGTCGCCTCACAGGAATAGCTTGCAAGCCAATGTAAAATACGACTTTTCTTTGACAGTTTTACTTTGGGGTCTTCCAAAGCCATCGCCTCTTCAGTCTCTATTTCCGCTTCCTCCTCTACATTAGACGGCTGATGTCCGAAGAAATAGAATGTTAATGCAATACATACAGCAAAAATCGTAACCGCCATTGTACCAAGTCCGAGATAACCCGCCATGAAATATCCCGCAAAGAAAAACGCAATCAGTTTCCGGTTACCCATAAATTTAAGCAGCATCGCAATCCCAAGTGCAGGCATCAAACCGCCTACAACAGATAAAGCATTTGTCAATGATTCTGGAATCGCGTTTGAAATAGAACTTACCACATCGCTTCCTAAAGCAACCAGAAGAAATGCCGGAAGACCATATGCAATATAAACAATGAAAAATGAAGGAACAAAATTGTAAAATCTCACAAACTTCATATTCCCTTTTTCTGCTGCTCGTTCTGCGGCGTGAACCCATGCAACATTTACTGTACGTACAAATTGATCCGCCAACATTCCAAGCATTGAAAACGGAACAGCAAAAGTAAGAGCAAGTGACGGATCGTCAAGTCCGGCCATAATCGCTGCCGCTGTTCCAAAAATACCTGCATACTGGATACTAGAAGGCTGCGCACCGCCTGGAGCCATCCATCCCATATACACCAGGTTAATACTCGCTCCGCACAATGCTCCGAATACCGGTTCTCCCATTGCAAGACCTGTCAGAAATCCTGAGACTATCGGATAAATCAACGTAAAATTTGCAATGGTACAGAACCACCATGCTGATAATGTTGCAATAATAGATACCAAAAATGCTGAAATTATCATCTATAACATCCCTCCTATATTCAATTTTTACTCTCGCTTTCACTTCGTTTGAAAGCCAACCACAAAACAGTGAATTCGATCATACCGGCCGTTATATTTTATTCCCTGTACTGAGTTAATCTCATTTTATCGCCACTCTATACCTCCAACAAGATTGAAATTTTTTTCATTGTCTTTTATAATTCTGACATTTTCACCCACGCGCTTTAGTAGTGAAAATATTCTCTCTCTTTTTCTTTTACGAAAAATATGATTAAATACCCGTACTATTACTGAGAATAATTTTAAGGAGATTTCTGATGAAAGAAAAAATTTTTGAAAGTAAAGTTGCTTTAATTACAGGCGGAGCAGGTGGAATTGGATTTGCAGTTGCCGAATTACTAATCCAGAAGGGTATCGCGCATGTAATTTTGATTGACACAAACAAAAATATGCTCGAAGAATCCGCTTGTAAATTGGATTCTGAAAGAGTACATACATGCATATTGGATATTACAAAAGAAATAGAAGTAAAGAATGCAATCAAAAAAATCAATGAAAAATACAAAAGAATAGACCTTTTAGTAAATATGGCAGGCATAGCAGGCCCCAGTGCCCGAACAGAAAACTACTCTTTCGATGCGTTTCAAAAGGTATTTTCCGTCAATGTATTCGGCACATTTCTCATGATGAAATATTGCCTGCCTTTTATGCAAAAACAGAAAAGCGGTTCCATTGTAAACGCCTGCTCCTGTTCCGGACTTATGGGATATAAACTTGAAATCGGATACGGTTCCAGCAAGTCAGCAGTACTTGGAATGACCAGGAACGCCGCAGCGGAAAACGGAAGTAACGGGGTAAGAATAAACTGCATTTCACCCGGTTGGGTACATACCGGTATGCTGGAAAATATTCTCGAACAATATGCCAATACCGATGGCGGATATACTATGGAGACACTGAGGAACGGAACCATGCTCCGTCCAGCTGCACCTTATGAAATTGCCAACACCGTCTGCTTTCTCCTGTCTAAAGACGCTTCCTACATAAATGGAGCCAATTTTATATGCGATGGTGGTAAAACACTGGAATAACTGCTCTGCCGCTTCTATTTCTCCTCATACTGTAAATGCTGTCGTACTGAAATTCGTGCGACAGCATTTTTTTCGAAATATACTTCTAATCCCGTTGTTCTACCTTTTCCACTTTTTCCGGTTCACGTCTGTTGGTCTTCTCCAATTCTTACCACCATTTTAACTACCTGCTCCGGATATTGTTCAAGAAAATGAAAGGCATTCGGATATTGATTTAAATTCCATTCCTGTGTTATTATTCCATCCAGTTTAATTTTCTTTTGAGAAAGACAGGTCAATACTTCTGCTGCTGCTGCTACATCTTTTATACTCATGCTCATATATTTATTTGTCTCCCAAATTAAAACGTTTTAATTTTTTTGAAACGTTTCATATTTATTTAATATTATATATCTATTTTAAATTTTGTCAATATTTTTATTGAAATTTGACAAAAATCAGAAATGTCTAAATTGTTTCCTGCATAAATAAAACGCCGGAAACCTATGTTTCCGGCGATGTCTTTGAAAGAGTGGTCTCGGAAACTCTGAACCGTTGAAAAATCAATGTTTCCGGGCCCTCTTCTTTTTCTTTTACCTCAACTTTTATTCCTTTTTTTGCATATTTTTCGATTTTTTTCCGGATCACCACCGTCTGCTGCAACGGAACCACATGCACAGATTTTGTATTTCCGGCATAAAAAACAATGTAAACAACTTTGCCTTTTAGATTTGTCAGCTCCACAAAGAATCCTGATTTGTCTTTGTTTTCCATCTGTTCCATCTCTTCATAAAGCTGTTCTACATCCACACGCTCCGTCCGAAGTACTTCCGCCTGGATTTTTTCTTTATTTTCATCAAAGATCTGGATACGTACTGGTTCTGCTGCCACTGCCCATCCCCGGACACGCAGAAATCCCTGCTGCACTTTTTCCTCTTCAATGTAAAACTGTGGTTTTCCCCTTCTTTTTTCAAGATTCTTTACTGAAATCGAAAACCAGCAAAATGTTTTTTCCGGCATCTCCGCATAAATACTAAGTTTCTGGTATCCCTCCAGAGATCCCGGAAGCTGTACAGCCGCTGTGATCCGCTCGCCCCGCATCAGGTCTGGATCTTTAAATCGTTCCAGTGCACTGACGACTTCCAGTCGCTGAATTTCTGCCTTTACCTCAGATCCGTCCAGTTTCGCACGCATTTTGGCTTCTTTGGGCCATGTGCCCTGCAGAATATAACAACATGGATCCTGCAGATGGAATCGGTCC
>ERZ827478.1166-NODE-1166-length-20166-cov-3.779623_pt1 | contig 20166 bp, 17 predicted proteins | sample MGYA00519705_ERZ827478 | MGnify/ENA primary metagenome ERZ827478 (study PRJEB31778, sample SAMEA3449318) | human gut metagenome | biome: human gut; feature: human-associated habitat; material: faeces | place: United Kingdom | collected 2010/2012 ... | reverse complement strand
TCTGGACAGTGAACAACCCGGCCCTGGTTAGGGCCTCAGCCTCCTCCCGCCAGCTGCCGGTCTACTCCGTGCAGCGGGACGAGAAGGTGGTGGCCATATCCTTTGACGCCGCCTGGGGTAATGAAGACACCCAGACCCTCATCGACATACTGAACAAATACCAGATAAACGCCACATTTTTCGTGGTGGGAGACTGGGTGGATAAGTATCCGGAATCCGTAAAGGCATTGGCGGACAACGGCAACGAAGTGATGAACCACTCTTCCACCCATGCCCACTTCTCCCAGCTCAGCAGTGAGGAAATTGTGGCAGACATCACCGCCTGCAACGAGAAGATAGCCGCAGTCACCGGTGTTACCCCCACCCTATTCCGCTGCCCCTACGGCGAATACGACGACCATGTCATAAGCTCCATCAGCTCTATGGGCATGACCGCAATACAGTGGGACGTGGACAGTCTTGACTGGAAAGGCATCTCCGCCCAGGAGATCCAGGGTCGGGTACTTGATAAGGTACAGCCCGGCAGCATTGTCCTGTTTCACAATGCCGCAGAGAACACACCAGAGGCCCTGCCCGGGATTATTGAGTCCCTGATTGCCGACGGTTATAAGATTGTTCCAATATCAAAAATCCTTCTCAGTGGTGAAACCATGATAGACAACACCGGCCGCCAGTGCCCGGTCAAGTAAAATCTCTGCCATAGTGCAAGGGCGTCAGCAGCTTCTCCTGCCGCCCTTGCACATGCCAAAGCCTCATGATATAATACAATGTGCTACAAAAATTGTTCGCTCTGTGTGAAGGAGGCTTTATGATATGTCCGGAATAGTTATTCTGCTTGTCATGGCGCTGGTTTTTCTGGTCATGGCCATCTTTCTTCTCATGGGCAAAGGTGCCTGGCTCATTGCGGGCTACAACACAGCTTCTCAGGCGGAACGGGACAAGTATGATGAAAAGAAGCTGTGCCGTGCGGTGGGGCTTCCCTGTATGCTCTGCTGCATGCTGATGTGCGTCCTGGCCTGGCTGGGCTATAGGGTGGAGACCGGAGCCATGGCAGAAGCTGAGATTCTCCCCTTCGGTCTGATTTTTGCCGCCGTCATTTTGATTGCTGCTGTTGGCACCGTAATATATTCCAATACCAAGGCAAAAAAGTAAGCTTAGCTTTTAGTCTAGTTTACATAACTTTGCAGATTGACCATAAAAAGTCCCCGGTGGAAACCTAATCGTGTTTCTTCCGGGAACTTTCTCTTATTGGTCAAATACTCTGGCCGTCTAATAGATCTGCTCTCTGAGGCAGATGCATCACTGCTCACTGTTGGAACTGGATACCATTATATCCAGTATTTTTTTGTCGGTCTCGGACATGGCCTCTCTGGCAATCTCGGCAACAGCGTCAATGGTATCGTCGGCAGAGGACTGGAGGAAACCGTCACCCCCGTTAAAGCTCTGGCCGTTTTTATACATCTCGTATCCCATAATACCCGCCCCCACCGAGTTTGCCACCTTGGCGGCACAGGAGGGCTTGGCTCCGTCACAGAACATGCCGGAGAGAACGGCCAAATCGTTGACTATGGTCTGGCGCACAGCCTCCAGCGTGCCTCCGTCCAGATAAGCTACGGCGCACCCGGCGCCCACGCCGGCGGTAACGGCAGTGCAGTAGGCAGACAGCCGGCCTATATCCTTCTTTAGATATACGGCCATAAGGTTAGCCAAAGCCAAGGCCCGGTATACCTGTTCCCGGCTGCTGCCCAGGCGCTCGGCATATTCCAGCACCGGCATGGTGACTGTAAGTCCCTGGTTGCCGCTGCCGCCCACAATGACTACCGGTTTTTCGCAACCGCTCATCCGGGCATCGGAGCCGGCAGCGGCCCTGGCCATGGCCCGGGTCTTGGTGTCGCTGGCATTTTTCAGAAGGATACGGCCTATCTGGGCTCCCCAGGGCTTTTCCAGTCCCTCCTGAGAAATGGCGCTGTTGCAGTTTATCTGACTGTCCAGCAGGGCGCTGATATCCTCCAGCTCCACAGTGTTTATAAAATCCCACATTCCCTCCAGGCTCATAAGGCTGTGGTCGGAAGCAAAGCTGGACAGGCGTTCCGGCTCTTTTTGGAAAACCACCTCACCGTCTTTCTCCAAAAGGATGATGTTTGTGTGGAAATCGCTGATGACTGCCTTGCTGGTGTGTCCCTCTCCTTCCAGGATGGCCTCGATATACAAGGCACTGCCGCCCTCTTTGCGTTCTATAAGTATCTCGTGTTCATCTATATATTTCTGGATATTCGGGATTTCCTTTGGGTCGGTCTCTGCAATGACACTCATCTGAAGTTCCGCATTACCTGCCACAATTCCGGCTGCGGCAGCGGCTTTAAGTCCCTTCAGGCCGCCGGTGTTCGGTACTACAACGCTCTTTACATTTTTGATTATGTTTCCGCTGACATAGAGCATACATCGCTCAGGCAGGCATCCCAGTATCTCCCTGGCCTTTGCTGCGGCATAGGCCACAGCCACCGGCTCCGTGCATCCCATGGCCGGCAGCAGCTCCTCATTAAGGATAGATACATAATTTTTGTATTCTCTGTCGTTTCTGTTCATTGTACGCCTCCTTCAAAGCTTGTGAGAAAAGTTCCCCGCTCACTCTACGGCTACCAGCCTGGCCTGTTCCACGCCGGAAGTACCCTCGATATTTTGCAGCAGCTCGGTAAGGGTGCCGGACATATTGCTGACATCCAGAGACATGGTAACGCTGGCCTTGCCACGGATGGGCAGGCTCTGGGTGATAGTCAGCACACTGCAGCCCACTTGAGAAATGGCCGTAAGCAGCGAACTGAGCACACCCTGCTCATGGGTCAGCATCATGGACAATACGGCCTTTCTTCCTCCCGCAATGTCCGTGGGCTCCAGGATAAAGTCCTTGTATTTATAATAGGTACTGCGGGAGATACCCACCTGCTTTACTGCCTGGCTCACTTCATGCACCTTTCCGTCCTCCAGCAGCCGCCGTGCCTGGAGCACTTTTTCGTAGTATTCCGGCAATATGCTCTTGTGGATAATCAGGTAATTGTCCAACATCTTGAGTCCCCCATGATTTTACTTATATTTGGTTATATGATAATCCGTCCGCAGCAAAAATACAAGTGTATTTTGATTAACGATATTTTTTTGACATATTGTGCATAAGTGTACAATTTAAAGGGTAATTGGCGAAAAACACGTGACAATATGCACAGAATATGATATTATTTGGACAGTCAGTTTTCCGGAACTTATACCGTTATGAAGGGAGATCACAATGGTTACAAATAAGGAAAATCTTTTTAAACTTGGAAAGAAAATAACAGACAGGATACCCCAGCAGCTGGGGATAGCCAAGATCACCGAGGACGACCCGGAATATTGGGGCTTTGCAAATGTACTCAACGACGAGATGGTTGAAGTGGCCCTGAAAATGAAAAAGCGGGTGCCCATGTCCCTGGATGAGCTGACAAAGGCCACCGGCAAGGACAGGGATCATCTTAGAGAGCTTTTGCAGGAGATGGCGGTCATTGGTCTTATTGAGTACCATTGGGGCGAAAAGGGCCTGCCAATGACCGATGAGAACAAACGCTATGTACTGTGCATGTATGTGCCCGGCTCAGCGGAGATGCTGCTGATGCACAAAACCATACCGGAGACCAACCCGGAAGTGACCCGCTTCTTTGAGCGCATGTCCTTCCTTCCTCTGGAGCATGTCACTCCCATGGTTCCCCCCGGAGGTGCAGGTGTAGGCATGCACGTCATCCCCGTGGAAAAGGCCATACCTGCCCAGTCCCAGTCCCTGGACATTGAGCATCTTTCCCACTGGCTGGATAAGTATGAGGGCCACCTGGGCGTGGGTGTGTGTTCCTGCCGCCGCAGCGAAACTCTTCAGGGCCGTGGCTCCGGCGATGTGCCCGATGAGTGGTGTATAGGCGTGGGCGAGTTTGCCGATTATTGCGTAGAAACCGGCAAGGGCAGATACGCCACCAAGGAGGAAGTGCTTGCCCTGCTCCAGCGGGCGGAGGATCTGGGCTATGTGCACCAGATAACCAATATAGACGGGGAAAACAAGATCTTTGGCATATGCAACTGTCCCATCGGAGTGTGCTACGGCCTGCGCACCTCCCAGCTTTTCAATACTCCCAACATGTCCCGCAGCGCTTACATAGCCCATGTGGATACGGAAAAGTGCGTGGCCTGCGGCAAATGTGTGGAGGTATGCCCCGCAGGTGCGGCCAAGCTGGGCCAGAAACTGTGTACCAAAAACGGGCCGGTGCAGTATCCCAAGCACGAGCTGCCCGATGCCGTAAAATGGGGCCCGGAAAAGTGGAATCCCAATTACAAAGAGGACAACCAGATAAACTGTTATGACAGCGGCACCTCCCCCTGCAAGACCGCCTGTCCCGCCCATATAGCTGTCCAGGGTTATATCAAGATGGCGGCAGAGGGGCGGTATATGGACGCCCTGAAGCTCATAAAGCAGGACAACCCCTTCCCCGCCGTCTGCGGCAGCATATGCAACCGCCGCTGCGAGGAGGCCTGTACCCGAGGAGATCTGGACAGAGCTGTGGCCATAGACGAAATCAAGAAGTTTATTGCCGAGCAGGAGCTGAAAGCGGAGAGCCGCTATATACCTCCGCTGAAAAACTTCCGTCCCAACTTTGAAAAATTCCCGGAAAAGATAGCCGTCATCGGTGCGGGGCCGGCAGGCATGAGCTGCGCCTATTATCTGGCAATGATGGGCTATGAAAACGTCACCGTCTTCGACCGCAATGCCGTCCCCGGCGGTATGCTCACCTTGGGCATTCCCTCCTTCCGGTTGGAAAAGGATGTTGTGAATGCCGAGATAGATGTGCTGCGCCAGATGGGCGTGGAGTTCAGATGCGGTGTGGACGTAGGTAAGGATGTCACCTTGGCCCAGCTCCGTGAGCAGGGTTACAAGGCCTTCTACCTGGCTATCGGCGCTCAAAAATCGGCGCCCCTAGGTGTGCCCGGTGAAGATATGAAGGGTGTGTTCGGCGGCGTGGATTTCCTGCGCAGCGTGAATCTGGGTGAGAAGCCGGAGATAGGTGAAAAATGCGCCGTCATCGGCGGCGGCAACGTGGCTATGGACGTGTGCCGCACCGCCGTCCGTCTGGGTGCCAAGGACACCTATATTCTCTATCGCCGAAGCCAGAGCGAGATGCCCGCCGACGAGGAAGAACTGGCTGAGGCCATGGAGGAAGGAGTACAATTCCGCTTCCTCACAAATATCACCGAAATCATAGGCAGTGAAGGTAAGGTCTGCGCTGTAAAGGCCGAACTCATGGAGCTGGGCGAGGCAGGTCCCGATGGCCGCCGCAGGCCCGTAGGCACCGGCAAGTACGAAACAATAGAGGTGGACAGTGTCATTGGCGCCGTGGGCCAGCTTGTCGACCTGGGAGGCATTGCCCCCGAGGCCATGAGCTTTACAGACAAAGGCACCGTAATCGTGGACGAGGTCACAGCACAGACAGCCCAGGATGACATCTTTGCCGGCGGCGATTTTGTCACCGGGCCCAAGTTTGCCATTGATGCCATTGCCGCAGGGCGCGTTGGGGCCGAGTCTATCCACCGCTTTGTCCAGCCCGGCCAGGATCTGCGCATAAGCAGGAATCTGCGTCAGTTCATCCAGCTGGATAAATCCCAGGCTCTCATCCCCATCGGCTTTGACAATGCCCCCCGCCAGGTGCCCGGCCACGACCAAGCCAAGGCCAAGAGCTTCGCAAATGACCGTGTCACCTTTACCGAGGAACAGGTCCGAAAAGAGGCCTCCCGCTGCCTGGGCTGCGGTGCCACCGTTGTGGACGAGAACAAGTGCATAGGCTGCGGACTGTGCACCACCAAATGCGAGTTTGACGCCATACATCTGCGCCGGGATATGCCGGAGTGCAGCAACATGTACAAGGCCGAAGATAAGCTGAAGGCTATACTGCCCTATGCCGCCAAGCGTGAGATCCGCATCCTCCGCAATAAGAAGAAGTAATGCACGAGCTGGGAACAATCATCTATGTGATAGATACAGTGGAGAAGCTGGCAGTGGAGCATGAGCTGAAGGAAGTGGGCTCCATCACTCTGGAAGTTGGCGAGGTCAGCGGTATTGTCCCCGCCTACCTGGAGGACTTCTGGCTCTATGCCAGGAAACGCTCACAGCTGCTTAAAGATACGGACTTGAAGATTGAAACGCTGAAAGCCGTCACTTTCTGCGAAAACTGTGAAAATACCTATTCCACTGTAGACTACGGCAAAACCTGTCCATACTGCAAAAGCGGCAGCACCTATCTGCTGACTGGCAACGAGTATATAATAAAAGAGATAGAAGCGGTATAACAAGAGCCTCCCATCATTTCTGATGGGAGGCTCTTTGTATATGCCATATGCCGGGATTTCAGTCCTGGCTGTATATCATGTCGATTCCTGTTTGAAGGAGCTCGGCATCTATGGCGCCAGTGGCCTTGGCTACAGCGGAACCGTCGGCATCAATAAAGTACGTGCTGGGCAGTGAGTATACACCGTAGGTGATTGCGGCATCCATGTCCGTATCATAGAGTACAGGGAAGCTGTAACCCTGCTCCGCCACAAAGCCGGAGGCCTTTTCCACCGTCTCCCGGGAGCCGTCGGTCATGTTCACCATGAGAAACTGCACGTTCTCTCCCAGATTCTGATAGGCTTCATTGAAGTCCGGCATCTCACTCTGGCAGGGGCCGCACCAACTGGCCCAGAAGTTCAGAACAATGGGCTTGCCAAAATAGTCGGATAGCTTAACTGCATTGCCCTCTTCATCATATACGGTAAAGTCCGGGGCCTGGGTGCTCTCTTCACTCTCTCCCGTTCCGGATTGCTCCTCCGCCCCGGGGCTGTCCTGTGTCGTGGAGCCGGGCTCCGGAGTCCCAGCGGGTACCTGCTCGCCTCCCTGGACCTGGAGCTGCTCCGGTGCATAGTCTGCGCTGAGGCGGCTGTACAGCAGCCCGGCCCCGCCAATAAGCAGCACCAGAATCAATGCGATGACAGGCAAGATACGTTTGTCCTTATTCATTAATACCTCCTCAACTCAGCAAAGTCAGCAGTCTGCCCAGTGTGCCGGTGGCCATCATTATACCGATGAGCACCAGCAGGCCGCCGCAGACCAGGTTAATGACTTTATAATTGCGTTTTATCCAGTCAAATGCGGACTTAAGATAATCTATCAGCAGGGCGCTGAGCACAAAAGGTATGCCCAGGCCAAGAGAATAGACCAGTAACAGCAAGGTGCCGGTGAGAGCCTGGCCCTGCTGGGATGCCAGCAGCAGCGCAGAGCCCAGGAAGGCCCCCACGCAGGGCGTCCAGCTCAGGGAAAATACCAGTCCAAAAACCAGAGCCGAAAAGAAGCCCATGTTCTCCGTATTCACCCGGCGGCTGCCGCCCCGGAATATATTCAGCTTTATTAGCCCCATGAAGCTCAGTCCAAAAAATATTACAATCAGCCCCGAGACGATGTTCACCGCTGTCTGGTGGCTTTTAAGGAAGCTGCCCACCGTTCCGGCCAAAGCCCCAAGGGCCATGAAGGTAATAGTAAATCCGGCCACAAAGCCCAGAGCCGCTTTCAGCGTCCTGCCGTGGCTGCGCTCCCCGCCTCCGGCAAAATAGGATACGTATATAGGCAGCATTGGTAGCAGACAGGGAGATATAAAAGTGATAATGCCCTCAAGAAAGGATATCAGGTATTGCACTGTTTATCCTCCTTCTCGCTTATTAAGGCTACCAGAGCGCCTATCACTGCCACATACAGCATGGATCGGTATGGGCTGGAAGTGATGGCACAGCTGCCGTCACATCCGAAGAAATAGTAGTAACCGTATCCCAATAGAGCGCCGCCCAGTATAAACAGAGCCATGCGCAGGATTTTTTTGTATTTTGTTTTCATGTCGGTGCTTCTCCTTTCTGCCTTGCAGCTTCAGTTCTATGGATTGATAGTGTCCAAATTATATCTTGCTGCGCCTCCGGCGTCGGTGATTATATCACTTAGTTGACATTAAGTCCAAAGCCCTTTATACTTTATTGAGCAAAGGGGGCATATAAATGGAGCTTAGGGATTTTTTCCCCATGTGGGATAAGCTGGACAACGCTCATCAGCAGGCTCTCGCTGGAGGTATGCAGCAGCGCAGTGTAGAAAAAGGCGAAATAATCCACAGCGGCGATATGGACTGCACCGGGCTTTATCTGGTAGCCTCCGGCCAGCTTCGGGCCTATATTCTCTCTGAGGATGGCCGGGAGATAAGTATATACCGTCTCTTTCAACGGGATATCTGCCTGTTTTCCGCCTCATGCATCATGCGCAGCATACAGTTTCAGATCACCATCCAGGCGGAGAAGGATTCTCTGCTGTATATAATACCTGCGGAGCTTTATAAAAAGCTCATGGAGCAATCCGCCCCTCTGGCAAACTACACCAATGAGATAATGGCCAGCCGCTTCTCTGAGGTAATGTGGCTCATTGAGCAGATCCTGTGGAAAAGCTTCGACAAGCGCCTTTCCGCCTATCTTCTGGAGGAGTCCGCTCTGGAGGGCAGCCTGGAACTCACCACCACCCATGAGCTGATAGCCCGGCATCTGGGCAGCGCCCGGGAAGTTGTCACCCGCATGCTCCGCTATTTTCAAGGCGAGGGCATGGTAAAGCTCAGCCGGGGCCTAATCCGGCTCAGCGACCCTGCCGCCTTGGAGCGGCTCCGGGACAGCTGAGGCCATAACAGACATCACCCGCTGCAATTTTGTTATTGCAGCGGGTGATCTTTTTAAAGCATTGCCAGGATCTGGTTTTTGGGTCTTGCACCCATAGCCTGGTTCACCAGCTTACCGTCCTTGAATACCATCAGGGTGGGGATGCTCATGATGCCGAACTGCTTTGCCAACTCCGGCTGTTCATCCACGTTCACCTTGCAGACCTTTATGTCGCTGCGCTCCTGGGCAATCTCATCCAGCACAGGGGCTACCATCCGGCAGGGGCCGCACCAACTGGCCCAGAAATCAAGCAGCACGGGCTTGGAGCTGTTTATAACTTCATCCTGAAAGCTATCCTTGGTTACATGAATAACAGACATTTTTATTGTCCTCCTGTTTCTTTATTTGTGGCCTTATTATATTCCCATAATTCTCGCCTTTCAGTGATATTGTCACACAGGCGGGATTTTTTATTCCGTCCTCAGCGCCTCCACCGGATCTTTCTTTGCAGCCAGGCCCGAGGGTATGAGTCCGGCAACAAAGGTGAGGAACACGCTGATTATGACCAGAGCCACCGCACCGGTCACAGGCAGCACGGAATTGATTGCGGTGATCCCGGTGAGGTCGTGGATAATGACATTTATGGGGATATTCAGCAGCAGTGTGGCTCCGATTCCGATGATCCCGGCGGTGAGGCCGATGATAAAGGTCTCGGCGTTAAATACCCTGGAGATATCCCGTTTAGAGGCGCCTATAGCCCGGAGTATACCTATCTCCTTGGTGCGCTCCAGCACGCTTATATAGGTTATGATACCTATCATTATGGAGGAGACAACCAGGGATATGGCCACGAAGGCTATGAGTACATAGCTTATGACATTGATAATGGTGGTTATGGAGCTCATCAGCAGGGCCACCACATCGGTATACTCTATTTTGTCCTCATCCTCCACCCGGTTGTTATAGGCCTCTATGCCATCGGCAATACTGTCCTTGTTCTCAAAGGTGGAGGCATACAGATTGATGGTGCTGGGGCTGTCCAAGTCCACATAGCCCAGTTTTTTAAGGCTGTCCTCATAGCTGCCTGTGGAATAAACCGGCGGCATGGCATGGTCATAAAGCCAGATATAGTCATCCTCCTCCAGGCTCAGCATGGAGAAATCCCTAGCCAGCTGGCTGTCGGAAAGATAGCTGTACATTTTTTCCATCTGAATGCCGTACTGCTCTTCCACCTGCTTGGCTATCATCTCCTCCATGTATTCAAAGAGGGTGTCGTCGTCCATATCCTCCAGCATAGAGGCATATCCCGGGGAATACTCCAGTATGGCATCCTCAATATCCGCCCTGGTGGTATCCTCCATCTGCTCGTCTATCAGCTCCTGGACATAGTCATCTTCGGGAATACTCATATACTTCACATACAGCTCCGCCAGCTGCTCGTCGTCGGCAGCAGCGATATAGTCCCTGGCAGCCTGGGCTTTACGGCTGTCGGTGAGGGCCTCATCCTCCTTATCCAGGAAGGGCAATCCGTTAAACACATCCACTTCCGGATCTGCCAGCTGCTGCTGTACCAGCTCTTTTTGTGCAGCCTGCTCCACTACATGCTCCACCAGGCCGTGGGTATAGCCTATGGCCCCGGTCATCATGCCGGCGGTGGCATCCTCATTTTGGCGGATAATGCCCACGATCTTCAGCTCAAGGCCATTGTTGTACAGGGTGCGCAGCCCCAGATCCTCCTGGGTCAGGTCGGTATATTCCTCCTTTTCCTCATCCCACTTATATTGGTCGGCGGGGTATATATATCGGAAGGTGCGGCTGCAAATATCCTCATAGCTCCAGCTCTCCACTTCGCTTGTAAGGTCCTCCTGATCCATGAAGGTCTGCATATCATCCGCCAGGCTGCTGTTGGATTTCAACCCCAGGGCATAAAGCACCAGGTCGGAAACCTCGTTGTTCTTGTCTACCACCAGCACTACTTCGTCGTAATTCTCCGGCCATTTGCCATAGAGCACGTCGTACTGGTTTTTAACCATGGGGTTTACGGCCTCGCCGTTTTCCCCGGGCAGCATCTCCTGCCACACGTCCATCACCGAATACATCTGCCCGAATGTTGAGAAATAGGAGCTGTAGTCGCCTCCGAAAGTCTCGCTCATAGCAGTCTCCAGCAGGGCCACCACATCAGTCTTGACTATATTGTCGTCCACATCCCTGGCATAAATGTTCATATCCAGGTCGTAGGAATATTGTATGGTATCCACATAGGGGGAAATGTCAGTGTTGTCGCTCTCCAGATATTTCTTAAAGGCCTCCAGGTTATTGGTCTGGGTCTCGGCGGAGACCATGGAATTCATCATGTCGTACATGATGGTGCTGGAATAAACGGCGTCCTTTTCGTGCTGATTTTCCGCCGCCTGGGCCTGCACCCCCATGAGGGAGGTCATCATGCTGGACATGTCCATGCTCTCGGCCTGGATGGTTATGGGGTAACTGGCCAAGGTGTCCTTTTGAATTTTGTCTATATAAAGCTGTATTCCGTTGGACAGAGACATGATGAGGGCAATACCTATTATGCCTATGCTGCCGGCAAAGGCCGTGAGTATGGTGCGGGCCTTTTTTGTCATCAGGTTGTTGGTGGACAGGGCCAGGGCTGTAAAGAAGCTCATTGAGGTCTTTTTCCCGACACGCCCCTGCTTTACCTGTCCCTTGGAGTCGTAGGGGTCGCTGTCCCCCACCACCAGTCCGTCCTTCAGCTTTATGATGCGGCTGGCGTAGGCCGAGGCCAGTTCCGGGTTGTGGGTGACCATTATCACCAGCTTATCCTTGGAGATCTCCTTGAGGATATCCATTATCTGCACCGAGGTCTCCGAGTCCAGAGCGCCGGTGGGTTCGTCGGCCATAAGGATATCCGGGTCGTTCACCAGGGCCCTGGCGATAGCCACTCTCTGCATCTGGCCGCCGGACATCTGGTTCGGCTTTTTATAGAGCTGATCCCCAAGTCCCACCTTTTCCAGAGCCGCTTTAGCCCGAGCCTTGCGCTCGGCAGCTCCCACTCCGGAGAGGGTCAGGGCCAGTTCCACGTTGGACAGGACGTTCTGATGGGGTATGAGGTTATAGGACTGGAACACAAATCCCACCGAGTGGTTTCGGTAGGTGTCCCAATCCCCGTCGCTGAAATTTTTCGTGGAACGCCCGTTGATTATCAGGTCGCCGGAGCTGTACTGATCCAGCCCACCTATAATGTTGAGCAGTGTCGTTTTGCCGCAGCCGGAGTGGCCCAGTATGGCCACAAATTCGCTTTCCCTGAACTCCAGATCCAGACCCTTTAGGGCATGGACCACAGAGTCGCCTAAAATATAATCCTTCTTTATACCCCTGAGTTTAAGCATTCTTTTTCCTTCCATGCTAAGAATTTATTGACATGCAGAAGAAACTGCGCTAGAATAGACAAGCTATCGATAGGCTTCCGTAGCTCAGCAGGATAGAGCATCCGCCTCCTAAGCGGAAGGTCGCGCGTTCGAATCGCGCCGGGAGTGCCATACAGAGCCGTTATGCTCTGACGGGGACATCGGCTTTTGCCGGTGTCCTTTTTTTCCGGCTGATACAGAGCCAGCAGAAATTTCTTTGTATTTTATCACAGTTACTTAGCTTTGTCTTGTCCAAGCTCAAATATTAATCAACAATTTACAATTGGGTATTTTCGGAAATTTCTTTCATGAGGTGTGCCATGAAAAAGGAAAAAATCTTTAATATTATATATTCCGCTCTGGGGCTGCTCATCTCTGCGGCAATAGGTTTTCTGTGCGGTTACGCAATTTTGGAATATGTAGGAAAGTTGGGCAGCGGCTTGTCTCTGCCGCTGTATCTGCTGGCCCTGGCAGCGGGCCTGCTTGCCCTTGCCCTGGCAGTGATATTGCAGATCCTCATACATGAGGGCGGACACCTTATCTTTGGCCTCATTTCCGGTTACGGTTTTGTGTCCTTCCGGGTGGGCAGTCTGATGCTGCTCAAAGGGGAAAACGGCAGGCTAAGCTTCAAGCGCTATTTTCTGGCCGGTACAGCCGGTCAGTGCCTCATGTCCCCTCCCGACATTGAGGAAGACGGCTATCTGCCTGTGGGCCTTTACAATATGGGCGGAGCCATGCTCAACGCCATCGCCTCCCTGCTCTTTTTCTGGGCCTACTACCTCAGCAGCCGCACAGTCATCCTGCCCATGTTTTTCCTCTGCCTTGGAATAGTTGGCCTGGGTCTTGCGCTGATGAATGCCCTGCCTATGAAGCTCAGCGGCATATGCAACGACGGCTATAACGCCCTCACCTTGGGCAAAGACGAGGAAGCCCTCAACTCTTTCTGGAAACAGCTGAAAATGAATCAATACATGAGCCTGGGCTACAGGCTCAAGGAGATGCCGGAGCAATGGTTTTCCCTCTCCGACGGGGAGCAGGGAAACAACGTTCTGACTGCATCCACTGCCGTATTCCGTGCAAACCGCCTGCTGGATCAGCAGCGCCCGGAGGAGGCGGAACTGGCCATTGATTCTCTGTTGGCTAGCCCCGGAAATGTCCTCGGGCTCTACCTGGCTCTGCTTAAATGTGACAAACTATATCTCCGTGCAATTAAGGGTGACGTTCAATCCCCCGACAAAGCTACGGAAAAATTTATGGACAAAATGAAGTCATATCCCTCCGTTCTCCGCACCCGCTATGCCCTGTCCCTTGCCCAGGGCGACAGTCAAAAGGCAGAGGCATACAAGCAGCGCTTCCAGACCCTGAGTAAGGACTATCCCTATTCCGGAGAACTGAGGTCCGAACAGGAGCTCATGGAACTGGCGGAAAGCTCCCTCGCTTCTCTGTCGTCCCTAGTATCATCAATCTGATATGCAGAAAGAAAAAGCCGGCACAGTTCTGTGTCGGCTTCAAGTTTTCATAATTTTGTTTACATAATATTTGTTTCTTAGTATTACGTTAATTTAATTGGAAAAGATTTTGCATTGCCCGGCACCGGAAAAGTGTGTAGAATCAAGGGCGAGGTGATGTCCTTTGAAACTTCGGGCAATCCTGCGCAGGATGCTCTCCATGTGTCCTGAAGCCTGGTACATATTCAAACGCTGCCTTCAGCTGTCCGCCTTCCTGATGCTGTGCGCCTTTGCGCTGCTGGTGGAATGGGGCGGCAGCATAATGGAGCGCTATGAACTGTATAAAACCGCCGTCTCCCTGATGGAGACGACCCAGGCCATACTGCTCATCGGAGTATTGGCCTCAGTGTGCATAGAGGACTTTCACAGCTGAAGCTCCATAAATTCATCCCGGCTCATAATGGCGTTGAGCACATCCAGCATGCCCTGGGAGCTGAGGCGCTCGGGCAATTCTAGCTTCCTCAGCAGTTCCATACGCAAAGCAGCGCTGTTATCTCCGCCGCTGAGCCCTTTTTTGTACAGATCAGCCTTTGTTATTTCGGCCCGCTCCTCCCGCTTATCCGGATTTTCAAAGGTGGCTCCGGCCCTTTTCAGCGCCTCCAGAATTATCTGAGGGCTCATGCCCTCCACCCCCAGCTTTCCCTCCCGGGAGGGGGTAGTCTTGCGCCGCTCCTTTCCATATACATCGGGGATGTAGGCCTGCTTTATGTGCTCCGGGGCTATGCAGCCTTTAAGGTGGCTTCTTATCAGAAAGCCCGCTGCATCAGAGTCGGTCATTATTATGAGGCCCCGGGTCTCGGCCAGTCTTTTAAGCAGGCTGCGCTTCTGCCCATCCTTAAATATTTGAAAACCGCCAGTCTCTATAATAAGCGCATCCACCACCTGGCTCAGGGTGTTTTTATCATAGCGGCCCTCCACTACGATGACCTCTTTAATCCTCTCCATCCGATTCACCTGCCGCTATACGCAATACGGCCTCTTTCAGCAGTTCCCTCTCGTCCTGGGAACTGCTTTTCATTTTATAGTCAGTCTCGGCACAGAGTTCCACCGCCCGTATGAGCTGTTCCAGAGTGAAGCCTTTGGCGGCGCCCAGCAGTTTCTTTGCCACATAGTCGGACTTGATTGCACACTCATCCGTCAGGTATTTGGTGCCCAGACCCTGGTCCAGGGCCAGCCTGGCAGCATAAAGCCTGCGCATCTGCATACCCAGCATGGCCAGCATGGCGATAGGCTCATTATTCTTGTCCGACAGCAGTTCCGCCAGGACCGACAGTGCGCTGTTATATTTCTTTTGAGCAATGTATTCCGTCATGTCAAAAATGACCGCCTCAGGCACATGGTTGGCCACTGCCTCCACATCCCCAATGGTCACCCTTTCACCCTTGGCATAGGCGGCAACCTTCTCTATCTCCGGAATAAGTCCGCTCATCAGTTCACCGCTGATAAAAATAAGCCTCTGAGCGGCATCCAGTTCTATGCTTTTGCCTGCCGCAGCAAAGCGGCGCACCAGCCAGTCTGTGAGCTGTCCCTGGGATTGGTTGGTAAACCTCAGCTCCTTTGAATGCTGGCGCAGGGCCTTTACGCTTTTCAGCCTTCCGTCCGGCTCATAATTCGGCCCCAATATAAAAGCTATCACGCAGTAATCAGGCACATCCTTAAGCAGCTTTTCCAGAGCTTCGCTGTCCTTTATCTTGTTCACGTCTACATCCCGAAGTTCAATAAAGCTGCGCTCCGTCATAAAGGGCAGGGCATCCGCGGCCAGGCGCAGCCGGTCGATATCCAGTTCCGGCCCGTCCATGCGGTGGTAGCTGAAGCTGTCTTCCCCCTCCGGCAGGGATATTTTCTTCAGCTCCCTCAGGTATTGCTCTCTCAGGTAATCTTCCGGCCCCCAGAGCAGATAGACCCTCTCCGGTCCCTTCTGTCTCAGCTCGCGGATTGCGGCAGAATAATTCAGTTTTTCCTCATTTTTTCCGTATTTCTTCGCCAATTCCCTATCTCCTGTTAAGCTGATATACGTATCTCTACGGTACCGTCAAGGTCGGTTCTGTACACATTATACCCGCAAAATTCCATCCGTTCAAGTGTTTCCTCCGCCGGGCAGCCCTGGTAATTGAAGCCCACGCTTACCACTGCCGTTTCTCCCCCAAGGCTGCGCAGGAAGCTCTCCGAGCAGGAGGTCTTTCCGCCATGGTCGCCGGCCACCAGCAGTTCCGGAGACTTTGTGCCCAGTCGAGCGAGGAGGCCCAGCTCCTCTTCCGCCGTAAGATCTCCCGTCACCAGTGCCTCATATCCGCCGCTCCCGGTCAACACGCTGAGATTTACCCGGCGGTTTTCACCGGAGTGGACAAACAGCTCCATATCCACCGTTCCGATGTCCAGGCGGGTATCATGGCCTACATATTCCACCTGTACGCCTTTTTCTCCGGCACTGTGGAGTATCTTTTCCAGTAGGGCATTTCCGCCTCTCACCCTGGGCAGCAGAAGGCGCTCCACCTCCACCATCTCCAGGAGCATGGGGACGCCGTTGGCGTACTCCTCTTCCAAAGATGTGAGCACCAGGGCATCCACCTCATCCCTTCCCCGGCTGATAAGGTATCTTCCGGCCAGTTCCCCGGCATCATCCAGACTGTACAGTCCCCCGCAGCCCACTACCACGGTAGTCTCCTCCCCCAGGATTGCAGTGCACAGCCCCTGGCCAACGTCTATTACTCCAAAGGTCCCCTTATCCTGGGAATAGCTGTAGTTTACATAACACAAAATAAAACTCAGGCTGGCAAGGCTCAGGGCCCCAGGCAGAATAATGCGCAGCCAAAAGCGTCTGCCGGCCATGGCCCCCAGAACAAACAGCCCATAGCAAGCCAGCAGCCAGGGTACGAGCAGGGTGTTTTCCAGATACAGCACGGCCAAGGGCAGCTCGGACACCAGCCTTGCTACCAGGAAAATATATCGGGCCAGCCAGGAACACAGCCATGCGGCAATATATCCCACACCGGGCAGCAGTGAAAGAGCGCTGGAAATCCAGCCCATTCCAAAGCACAGGGAGACCGCCCACAGTCCGGCAATGTTGCTCAGTATTGCAAGCACCGGGATATATCCGAAATGTATAGCCGTAAGGGGCACGGTAAAAACCATGACTCCCAGGGATGTAGCTGCATTCATTGCGCCATAGCGGTAAAGCCCGACTTTTTCCAGCCTGGGCAATCTTCCGCAAAACCAACGATATATTTTTCCTGAGAAACAAAATATACCCGCCACAGCGGCAAAGGACAGCTGCAAGCTGACACTGGAGGCAGCAAAAGGGTTTTGCAGCAATATCAGAGCCAGAGCCAGCAGCAGCGATGTGGGCGGGTCGTTCTCCCGCCGCAGCAGCGGAGCCATCAGCAGTATGCTCTGCATGAATCCCGCCCGCACTGCGGAAGGGCTGGCACCGGTAATCAGCACAAAAAGCCACACCAGCACAAGGCAGAGCAGGGAGCTTTTGCGTCCCGCCCCCATCCCCAGGCGCAGCAGGCCCACCAGAAATGCCACATGCATTCCGGATACCGCTACTATGTGCATTAATCCGGCTCTGGTCAATGCCAGGTGCAGCCCCTCGTCCTCGTACAGCAGGCTCTTGTCTCCCAGCAGCAGGGCCTGCATAAAAGCCGCCGTATCCTCCGGAAAGATCTCGCTTATGCGCCCGGACAGACTGCGGCTCAGACGCAGCAGCAAATATCCTCCGCCCTGTTCCGTTTCCTTCTTTATCTCTCCCTGGGCGCTTATTTTAAGATAGATTCCCCTGCTGTAATAGTGGTCATAGCTTTCGCCATATATCGTATCCGCCCTTCTTACCGTGCCTGTAAAGCGGATGCGCTGCCCCGGCAGCAACTGGGCACAGCTCATTTCATTGTCATAGACTATGGCTTTCAGCTCCGGCAGCCCATCCCCCAGAATACGCACTTCCAGGCGGCAGTAGTCCTCATACACGGCAGGGTAGTCGCAGAGTTCGGCATAAATCTCATGGCTCTCCCCATCAAATTTCAGAGTCTTTCCCACACTGCGGTCATAGTTAAATTGATAGCAGAGTATGCCCAGGGCAAAAGCCATGAGGGCAATGGCTCCGGAGCGCAGCCATCTTCTTCGGGGCAGGAGGAGCAGAGCGCCCAGGAAGGCAGATAAAACGGCGGCATATATCAGCCGGCTTTGTGAGAGAAGGTAATTTGAAATAAAAATGGCGACAGAAAATCCGCCTGCCGCCACGGCCAGCTTCCTCGTGCCCATTTCGTCCCTCCTCTCACTTCTCTGTTTTTTGTGCTTCCCCTATTCAGCCTGGAAAAGTTCACGGTCCATACAGAAAATCCGCAGGAGGCGTTGACTTCCCCCTGCGGAAAAATTTATATCATCTTATCTGCCATCTTCACTCCGCCCAGAATGTGGAAGTGCAGGTGGAAAACAGTCTGTCCGGCATCCTCGCCGCAGTTGCTTATAACGCGGTAGCCCTTGTCCAGTCCCTCAGCCTTGGCTATCTTTGCCACTGCCTCAAGGCACTTGGCAGCATAGACGGAATTGCTCTCCTCCACCTGGGCTACGGAAGCGATGTGCTCCTTGGGTACCACCAGGATATGAACCGGGGCCTGGGGATTAATATCCCGGAAGGCATAGACGTATTCGTCCTCATAGACTTTACTGCTGGGTATTTCCCCGGCAATTATTTTACAGAACAGACAATCCTGATCTCTCATGATCTTACCTCCTGATTATATTTTTTCCCTGACAAAGCTCTCCACAGCGGCCAGAGCTTCATCCAGCTTGCTCAAATCATTTCCGCCGCCCATGGCGGAGTCGGGCCTGCCGCCGCCCTTGCCTCCGGCAATTGCGGTAATGTTCTTTATGATGTCTCCGGCTTTCAGGCCCTTGGCTACAGCCTCCTTGCCGCATACGCACTGGAAGCTTATCTTGTCCCCGTTCACGGCGGCAATGACCGCCACCACAGAGCCGTCCTTGTCTCTCAGCACATCGCCCATCTGCCGCAGGGTGTTGGCGTCACAGCAGCCCTGCTTGCAGGTGACCACGTGTACACCGCCCACATCGGCCGCCTTCTTCAGCAGCTCCTCAGCTCCGCCGGCGGACTCCTTGGCCTTGTACTGCTCTATGAGGCGCTTTGCCTCTCTCAGCTCGTTGGCCTGCTGCTCCAGCTTCTGGAGTATATCCCCACTGCCTGTTTTCAGCATAGCGGCGATGGCGGAAAGCTCCTCCAGGCTGCCGTGCATGTCTTTCAGAGTACGCTCTCCGGTGCTGGCCTCTATTCGCCGCACACCGGAGGCAACTGAGCCCTCGGAAATGATATGGAACGCGCCGGCCTTTGCAGTGTTGCTCAGATGGGTGCCGCCGCAGAGCTCCACACTGTAGCCCTCCATATCCACAACACGTACAACTTCACCGTACTTTTCTCCAAACAAGGCGGTAGCGCCACTGCTCTTGGCCTCATCCAGGCTCATTTCCTTTACGTTTATATCATAGCCGTGGAGTATGGCCTGGTTCACCAGCTGCTCCACCTCCTGAAGCTGCTGGGCTGTAACGGCAGAGAAGTGGGTAAAGTCAAAACGGAGGAAATCCGGTTCCACCAGGGAACCTGCCTGGTGTACATGGTCCCCCAGAATGTTCCTCAAGGCGCTGTGGAGCAGGTGGGTAGCACTGTGGGCACGGCCTATGGCTTCCCGGCGGTGCCGGTCATATCTGGCCTCCACCTCGTCCCCCAGCTTCACGCAGCCCGACTTCACGGTGCCGTAGTGCATGAACTTGCCGCCCTTGTTCTTCTGGACGTTGTTCACCTCAAAAACGAAGTCCCTGGCGCTGATGCTGCCATGGTCGGCCACCTGGCCGCCCATCTCAGCGTACATGACGGTCTTGTCCAGCACCAGTATGGCCTCAGCCCCCTGGGACACGGCTTCCCTGGCTTCACCCTCGGCCACTATTGCCAGGACCTTGGCCTTACAGCTGTCACTATCATAACCCAAAAACTCGGTGTCCGCAATACCCTTGCCGAACTCTATCCCGGCCCAGCCCAGGTCCCCAAGGGCTTCTCTGGCCTTGCGGGCACGGACACGCTGCTCCTCCATGAGCTCACGGAAGGCGGCCTCATCCACCTCCATTCCCTCGTCGGCGCACATCTCTATGGTCAGGTCAATGGGGAAACCGTAGGTATCATAGAGCTTAAAGGCGTCTGCTCCGGAGAACACTGTCTCGCTCTTGGCCTTGTGCTCAGCCATCAGCTCCTCAAAAATGTGCATACCGGCGTCGATTGTACGGGCGAAGTTCTCCTCCTCAGTCTTTATGACCTTGGTAATATAGCTCTGCTTCTCCCTAAGCTCCGGATACTGGCACTCGTTCTCGTGGACAACGGTATCTATGACCTTGTAAAGGAAGGGCTCATTGACGCCCAGGAGTTTACCGTGGCGGGCAGCCCGGCGCAGCAGGCGGCGCAGCACATAGCCCCGGCCCTCGTTGGAGGGCAGCACCCCGTCGCAGATCATGAAGGTGGCGGAGCGGAT
>ERZ827478.1161-NODE-1161-length-20293-cov-4.031970_pt1 | contig 20293 bp, 20 predicted proteins | sample MGYA00519705_ERZ827478 | MGnify/ENA primary metagenome ERZ827478 (study PRJEB31778, sample SAMEA3449318) | human gut metagenome | biome: human gut; feature: human-associated habitat; material: faeces | place: United Kingdom | collected 2010/2012 ... | reverse complement strand
CCGCTCTCCGTGGGCTGTAAGCCGGCAATAGCCTCCAGCAGCTCCTTCTGGCCGCAGCCGGAGATGCCGGCTATACCCAGTATCTCCCCGGAATTTGCCGTAAAGCTCACATCGTCCAGCTTCAGAACTCCGTCTATGCTGCGTACAGTCAAGTTCTTTACCTCGATGCGGGGCTTTGGATTCACCGGTTCGGGCCGCTCTATATTCAGGGAGACGGCGTGGCCCACCATCATGTTGGTCATTTCCTGGGCGTTGGTCTTATTGGTGGGCATGTCCCCGATAAACTGGCCGTGGCGGAGTATGGCCACCCGGTCGCTGAGCTCTTCCACCTCGTGGAGCTTGTGGGTGATTATAACTATGGCTTTGCCGTCGTTGCGCATATTGCGCAAAACTGCAAAGAGCTTGTCGGTCTCCTGTGGGGTAAGCACGGCGGTGGGCTCGTCCAGAATAAGAATGTCGGCCCCACGGTAGAGAACCTTGATTATCTCCACTGTCTGCTTCTGGGATACGGACATATCGTAGATCTTCTGGTGAGGGTCTACCTCGAATCCGTAAGCATCACAGATGCCGCGAATACGCTCCGCCACCTTTTCCAAATCCAGGCGGCCCGGCTCATGGAGACCCAGGACAACGTTCTCTGCGGCGCTGAGCACATCCACCAGCTTGAAGTGCTGATGTATCATGCCTATGCCCAGGTCAAAAGCGTCCTTGGGGGAGCGGATGACCACTTCCTTGCCGTCAATGCTTATCTGGCCCTCGTCCGGGAAATATATGCCGGAGAGCATATTCATCAAGGTGGTCTTGCCACTGCCGTTTTCACCCAGCAGGGCCAGTATTTCGCCCCGGTAGATATCCAGCCACACCTTGTCGTTGGCCACCACCGGGCCGAAGGTCTTGGTGATGTTGCGCATCCTGACTGCGGGGGTCTTGTTGTCCAAAGCTGTCACTCCTGTCGAATAAAGTGGGATAGTAGCACAATATTATAATATAGTATATGTCGTATGCTGTAAAGGGCAGCGCAGTGGTTTTTCGCTGCGCTGCCCTTTGCAGCATACCATATGGAGCGCCGATATGAATACCGGCGCCCCATATTTTGCAAGTGCAGTTTAGTTGTTAAAAATCAGAACTGGGTGTCCAGCAGGGTGATGCCGTCGATCTGGATGTCGAAGTAGGGAGCGGAGCGGAACTTGGACTCCATGAAAGCGCCGTTCTCAATGACCTCGGTATCCTTCTCATAAGCGGCGTCGGTATCTACATCGGCAAGGTAGCTGGTGAGGGTCTCACCGCCCACGGTGAAGGTAGCGGTGTCAAAGACCTGCAGCTCGCCGGAGATCAGCTTGGCCTTGGCTTCCTCAATGGCCTCGGCAGTGCCCTCGGCGGCGACAGCCTCGTTCACATCGGTGAGGAGCACGGAGTCGGTGGAGATGGTGCCGGTCCAGTCAGCGGGGATATCCTCTCCGTTGAGGTAGGCATTCACAACGAACTCGTAGTAGGGAGCCCAGTTGATGCGGGAGGAGACGATGAAGGTGTTGGGGCAGGCGTCGATGGTGGAGCCGTTGTAGGAGACGTTGGGCACGCCGGCGGTCTCGCAGGCGGTGGGGGCGCCCATGGAGTCGGCATGCTGGCTGATGAGCTTGCAGCCGTTGCTGATGAGCTTGTTGGCGCCTTCCTTCTCGGCGGTCTCATCGTACCAGGAACCGGTGAAGGTCACTTCCATGGTGGCGGTGGGGCAGACGGACTTGGCACCCAGGTAGAAGGAGGTGTAACCGGAGATAACCTCGGCGTAGGTGTAAGCGCCCACATAGCCCATCTTGGCCTCGTCGGCGGTGAACTCGCCGGCCTCGATCATCTCGTTGAGCTTCATACCGGCGGCGATACCGGCCAGGTAGCGGCCCTCATAGATGGAGGCGAAAGCGTTGTGGTAGTTGGAAAGGCCTTCGGTGTGGGCACGGGTGCCGGTGGAGTGGCAGAAGACAACTTCGGGGAATTCCTTGGCGGCCTGGATGATAAAGTCCTCGTGGCCGAAGGAGTCGGCGAAGATGATGTCGCAGCCTTCGTCAGCCAGCTCACAGGCGGCCTCGTAGCACTCCTCGGACTCGGGGATGTTGGTACGGAAGATGTACTGGTCTTCAGTGAGGCCCAGGTTGGCGCAGGCTTCCTTGGCGGCGTTGATGAAGTTAAGGTCGTAAGTGGAGTTTTCGTCGTGGAGGAAGATGAAGCCAAGCTTCAGATCAGCCAAGGCGTTTTCCTCGGCGGCGTCCTCAGCAGGAGCCTCGGCAGTATCCTCGGCGGGAGTCTCAGACTGGCCGCAGGCGCAGAGAGCAAACACCATGCACAGAGCCATCAGCAGAGCAATGATCTTTTTCATTCGTTGATCTCCTCAGATAATTATAATTTATCAAAACCGCAGGAGCGGTGATGACCGTGAAAAGGGGAAAGAAGAACTGCCAAATAATGAAAATGGAAAAAACAAAGATGCATTGGCGCGAATGAGATATTCGGTACCAATGCAATCTCCAAAACGGGGCGGAAAAGCGTCCCGGGAAAAGCATTCGATAGTCCGGTCATTTACGGCGTCCGGGTAGAAACTCCAAATCCATATCATTTGTTATATATCGAAAACTCTCTTATTAACTTTACATGTATAAGACTAACAGCAGCGGCGAAAAAAGTCAAGTGTGTCGCCTGTACGATTTTGACATTTTTCGCTGCTGTAAATTGTAGATATTAACTAAATTCAACAGAAAGTCAGACTATCGTCTCCCATGGAAGCGATACGGGCCAGGGACTCTATGCGCATTCCCTGAGAGCGGAGCAGATCTCCCCCGCCCTGGAACACCTTCTCAATGGCGATACCGGCTCCCACCAGAGTGGCTCCGGCCTGCTCCACCAGCTCCTTCAGCCCCACCAGGGCAGCGCCGGTGGCCAGAAAGTCGTCGATAATAAGCACCCGGTCTTCCTTCTTCAGATATTCCTTGGATACTACCACGGTGTTTGTGTTGCCGTGGGTGAAGGACTCCACCTCTACGGAATATACATCGGAGGAGATGTTTTTGCTCTTGCTCTTCTTGGCAAAGACCAGGGGACAGCCGAAAACATAGCCCACCAGAGCGGCAATAGCGATGCCGGAAGCCTCGATGGTCAGCACCTTGGTGACCTGTTCCCCGGCATAGATCCGCTTCAGCTCCAGGGCCATCTCATAGAGAAGGGCCGGGTCTATCTGATGGTTGAGAAAGCCGTCAACTTTAAGTATTCCGCCGGGCAGCACCCTGCCGTCGGAGAGTATGCGACGCTCTAAAAGTTCCATGTGAAGTCCTCCAGAAAGAATATTCGTCTCGATTCTAGCGCAAAAGCCCAGCCTTGGCAAGACGGAAAAGATGCCTTTCAGACTTTTTTCGGTATATCCTGTAAAATAGCCTGAGCGCAGCGCAGGCCGTCCACGGCGGCGGAGGTGATGCCTCCGGCGTAGCCTGCCCCCTCCCCGCAGGGGTAAAGGCCCTTTACCGAGCTTTGGAGATCCTCTCCCCGGACTATGCGCACAGGGGAGGAGGAGCGGGTCTCCGGGGCGGTGAGCACCGCGTCGGAATCGTCAAAGCCCCGGAGCTTTTTCCCCAGCTCCGGCAGGGCGGCGGCAAGCACGGAGCATATCTTCTCCGGCAGTACCCGGCGGACATCCCCCCAGTATACCCCAGGCTCATAGCTGGGCTTCACCTTCCCGGGGCCAATGCTGGGCTGCCCGGCCAGAAAGTCCCCTGCCAGCTGGGCAGGCGCACGGTAGCTGCCGGTGTATTCATAGGCCCGGTGCTCAATCTCCCGCTGCCAGTACATGCCGGAGAGAATGTGCTCCGAGGGGAAGTCCTCCGGCCGGAGGGTCACCAGCAGGGCGGCGTTGGCGTTTTCCCCGTCCCGCTTGGAGTAGCTCATGCCGTTGGTGACCACGCCCCCCTCTTCCGAGGCGGCGGCAAAGACCTTGCCTCCGGGACACATACAGAAGGTGTAGGCGCTGCTGCCGTCGGGTAGATGCACGCTGAGATTGTAGACGGCGGGGGGCAGCTTGCCTCGCTCCCGGCCGTACTGGGCCAGGTCGATGTCCTTTTGCAGATGCTCTATGCGAACTCCCATGGAAAAGGGCTTTTGCTCCATGTATATGCCCTGGGCCATGAGCTTTTCAAAGCTGTCTCTGGCGGAGTGGCCTATAGCCAGGATGAGCCGGGAGCAGGCCAGGCTTTCCATCCTGCCGGCGCAGCTGTATTCTATGCCGGTGAGACGGCCCTCATGGATGAGCAGCCTTTCCAGGCGGGAGCCGAAGCGAATCTCCCCGCCCAGTTCAAGGATCTCCCGGCGGATGTTCCGAACCACATCCACCAGGATGTCGGTGCCCACGTGGGGCTTTGCGTCATAGGTGACACTCTCCGGGGCCCCGTGGCGGTAAAATTCCCGGAGTACCCAACTCATGCGCTCATCGTGGGTGCCGGTGTTCAGCTTCCCGTCGGAAAAGGTACCGGCTCCCCCTTCCCCGAACTGCACGTTGCTCTCGGTGTTCAAAGGGCCGCCCCGGCGAAAGGCGTCCACATCCTTTTGACGCTGCTCCACCGGTTGGCCTCGCTCCAGGACTATGGGCCTGGCTCCGGCCCGGGCCAGGGCCAGGGCGGCAAACATCCCCGCCGGGCCGAAGCCCACTACCACCGGGGAGCTGTCCGGCTCCACCGAAGGCAGTTCCAGCTCCGGAAAATGGTAGAGACTCAGGGCCTTGTTTCGCTCCAGATATTTCTCCTCCCCGGGGAGGCTTACAGCCACGGAACAGATATAGTGAATGTCGCTTTTCTTTCTGGCGTCCAGAGAGCGCTTAATGAGCTTCAGCTCCCCTATCTCCCGGGCAGGACAGCCCAGGGCCTTGGCGGCCCGGGGGCGCAGGGCGGAGATATCCTCCCCCGCCTCCAGACGCAGAGAACGTATAAGTATCATTTTCCCAGCCTCCCGGCCAGACGGCCGCTGCTCCAGGCCCACTGGAGATTGTAACCTCCGCAGTCTCCATCCACATCCAGCAGCTCCCCGCAGACGAAGAGCCCGGGCATGAACCAGCTCTCCAGAGTCTCCGGGTTGAAGCCCCCGGTCTTTATGCCTCCGGCGGTAACCTGGGCGCTGTCAAAGCCCTCGGTGCCCAGGAGCTTCAGCCGGAAATCCGTCGCTGCCCGGGCTGCGTTTTCCAGCTGGGTATCACTTAGCCGGGCCAAAGCCGGCTCCTGGGGGATGGCGGAATATTTCACCAGCATCCTGCCCAGACGGTTGTGGAGCATACCGGTAAACAGCTCCGAGGCGGGAAGGGCCGGGAAAGTCTCCCGGCGGCAATGCAGCAGTGCCCTGAGCTCCTCCTGACTTAGACCGCGGAAAAAGTTGAGGGACAGCTCCCCGCCCTCACCTATCTGGGCGGCGGCGCGGGAGATGTCGAAGGCCGCCGGACCGGAGACTCCTTTTTCCGTGAATTGTATCTCCCCCAGACCCCGGCAGAGGATCTCGCCTCCAGCAAAGAGCTTCAGCTCCCCGTCGGAGCGGATGCCCTTCAGAGCTCTGGGGTATTCCGGGGCCGTGAGCAGCTGCACCAGGGCCGGGCGCAGAGCTGTGCGCTTGTGGCCCAGGGGCTTTAAAAGCTCGTAGCCGTCCATAACGCCTCCCAGCTTGGCCCCTGCGGCGCCTCCGCAGGCAACTATTACATAGTCGGCCTCCAGCCGCCCCTCGTCGGTGATTACGGCGTAGCCCTTACCCCGGCGCTCTATAGCTCTGGCCGGGCAGGCACAGTGCAGCTCCACGCCGGATTTTTCCAGGGCAAAGCGCAGCAAATCCACCACACTGTTGGCAGAGTTTGAGAGAGGGTAGACCCGCCCGCCATATTCGGTGACTGTGAGCAGCCCCAGGCCGTGGAAAAAATCCAGGGCCTGAGCGGGGGTGAACTTGCTGAGAGCGGGGGCGGCAAAGCCCTCCTGTTCCCCGTGGTAATTTTCGATGCTTGCCCCGGTGTTGGTGAGATTGCAGCGGCCGTTGCCGGTGGCCAGCAGCTTGCGGCCAATGCGCTGCTGCCGCTCCAGAAGAATGACCCGGCGGCTCTTGTCCTCCGACGCAGTGATGGCGGCCATGAGTCCGGAGGCTCCGCCGCCTATTACAATAACAGTTTCCATACTTCAACCTCTGTGGAGAATATCGTGGGCTACGGGGGTGTAGAACAGGCGGTTCACTTCCTCCACGTCCCCGGTCTGGGCCAGTATCCACATCATCTTGGCGTAGACCGCCTCGGTGGTCATGTCAAAGCCCTCCAGTACATAGGGGTTGCCCTTCAGGCTGTGGCCCACGGAGTAGACGGAGAGGTCGGAGCCCTCGTTCTGCACCTGTGTGGTGGCCACGATGAACTTGCCCTGGGCGGTGTGCCGCTCCACCAGCTCAAAGAGGCGGCTGTCCTCATAGGAGGGCAGGCCACCTACGCCGAAGCACTCGATTATAAGGGCCTTGTTCCGGCTGAGGAGGAAATCCAGCAGCTCTGGGTCGGCTCCGGGCACCATCTTTACCAGAGCCACCTTTTCTTCCAGCTGGTGGAAAAAGCGGGGCTTGCGGCGGTAGCGGGGAGTAATGTAACACATGAGCCGGTGGTCCTGGAGTATGGCCAGGTCCGGGTAGTTGATGCTAGAGAAGGCGGCAAAGCTCTTGGAGCAGGTCTTTCTGGCCCGGGTGCCCAGGATGACCCTGCCGCTGAACACGATGTCCACCCCGGCCAGCTCCTCCGAGCAGGCGCAGACAAAGGCGTCGGTGAGGTTCAGCTTGGAGTCGGTGGAGTCATAATTGATGGGCTTCTGGGCCCCGGTCATGATTATGGGCTTGTCCGCATCCTGAACCATGTAGCTGAGGGCGGCGGCGGTGTAGGCCATGGTGTCGGTGCCGTGGCTGATGACGAAGCCGTCATAGAGATCATAGTTCAGCTCCAGGGCCCGGGAGATGGCGCACCAATGCCGGGGGGTGATGTTGGTGGAGTCGATATTGAAAAGGGAGAGACAGTCCACGTGACACAGGTCCTTTATGGCGGGCACGTAGCTGAGCAGCTGGGCCGGGCGCAGTTCCGGGGTCAGGCCCTCCGGCGTCATCTCCGAGGCGATGGTGCCCCCGGTGCCCAGCATGAGAATCTTTTTCATGGTCTACCTCCCTGGATTTGGTGCATATGAGCACAGAATTTCACGAAGTTATTATATCAGTCCCCGGGACGATTATCAATGGCGGGAGTTTTTTCAAAAGCAAAAGCCGGGCAGGACCCGGCTTTAAATGATATGATATAAACTTTTCACCTTTCAAAGGCCACGAGCCCGCACTCATAGGGGTGGTCGTAGTAGAGCGTATCCCGACATTTTGGCCGGTAGCACAGGAGCTTTGCAATTATCAACATATCGCCCCCGCCGGCCAGGACCATGGTCACCGCCAGGACCAGCAGGAAGGGCCGGGCCAGGGCGACGGCGGAGACGGAGAGGGCAAGGCCCAGCACCAGGGTGGGCATGGCGCCACCCAGAATGTACTGGCCCTTGGTGAGGGGTTCGGAGCAGCTGCAGTAGGGAGTGAGGGCTTTCCATATCACGCCGAAGGCTATGGAGCCGAAGCCCTTGGAGCAAAAGCGGCTCCAGGTGAGGCCGTGGATGAACTCGTGTACTGCTGTCAGGAGGAAAAAGACGGGGAAGAACACCAGCCACCAGAGCGAGCTCAGCTGAAAGCTGCCCTGGGGATTTACCAGAAAATAAATGACCGTTATGGCAATGGCAAAAGGCAGACTCAACAGAAGGGAGAGTGTGTTGGCCGCCAGCAGACCCACTGTGAGCTCCCGTTTCCTGTAGCCGGCCTGCTCCATCTCCTGACAAAGCCGTTCATAGGCTTCCTTCCTCTTCAGCTCCGCCGGGCTCAGCTTCCGCTCTTTTCCCTTCATTGCATGCTCTCCTCCATCCGAATTAACTGTGCCGTGGATTATATCATGCCTCCCCGGCAAAAGTAAAGATCCCGGAGCGGGATTTAAGAATAATTAAGGGGATGCCGCCTTTCATGGCCTGAAAAGTTCGTCCACCGTCAGCCCCAGCTCCCCGGCCAAGGCAAAGGCCAGGGCCAGGGTGGGGTCGTACTTGTTGTTCTCTATGGCGTTCACCGTCTGCCGGGTGACGGAGCAGCGTTTTGCCAGTTCCTCCTGGGAAAGGCCCAGCTCCTTTCGCCGCTCTCTTATGCAGTTTTCCATCTCAGCCCCCCAGCTTCCGCTTGAAATAGAGGCTGAAACAAAAATACATCGTGGCCGTCACGGTGAGGTGGATAAAGGGGTTTATCAGATCCACGCTGCCGGTGACAAAGCCCCGCACTATCTCGATGACCAGCATGCCCACCAGGCCCATAAGGGTCCAGGTGCTGGCCTTCCACACCACCATCTGCCGCCGCTCGTCCCCCGGCCGGAGCAGGGATATCAGCATGGCGATGTCCAGAACTATCATGGCGCAGAGCCACAGAATAAACAGCAGCGTCAAAAACATGGTGTCCTCCTTTGACAGAAAAAATGTAAAAAACTTTTGACATAATCAGCATACAGCAGCAGAGCAAAACTGTCAAGAGTTTTTTACATTTTTTCGATGGAAAAAGTTTCCCATACCAGGGATAAGAACATCCGGGCACGATTCAAGGCTGGATGCAGCCCATCCCGCACACATTGACGAAACGGGGAAAACGCGGTATAATACAATGTATTTTTGTGCCGAGGAGCAAGCATGAACAAAAAAAGTATAATAGCCCTGGCCGCCACGGCGGCAGCGGTGATAATAATAACCCTTGCAGCGGCGCTGCTGCTGGGGGGGCGCGGCAAAGAAGCGGAGCTGCCTGCCGTCTCAGCCGCCCCCACGGCTACGCCCGACCCGGAGGAACTGAGCCGGGGAGCGGGCCTGGTGGTGATAAGTGAATTCATGGAGAAGAACCGTACCATCCTCAGGGACGAGGACGGTGACTTCTCCGATTGGATAGAGCTGTGGAACCAAAGCGACGAGACTGTGGATATCTCCGGCTGGAATATCTCCGACAGGGAAAATCAGCTGGGCTGGACCCTGCCGGAAATGAGCCTGGAGCCGGGAGAGCGGATAGTGATCTTCGCCTCCGGTAAGGACAGGCAGGGGGATGAACTGCACACCGACTTCAGCCTCTCCGGGGACGAGGGAGTCTGGCTGAGAAATGAGTACGGCTACCTCTGCTCCTCCTCCCTCTGCACCGACTGCGATGGGGATGTATCCATGGCCCTGGGTGCCGACGGTGGCTATGAACAGAGCCTGTACCCCACGCCGGGCTATGAGAACACGGCGGCGGGCTGGGATAGCTTTCAGCAGAGCCTGAACTGTGACAGCTCTCTTACTATAAACGAAGCAGTGGTCTATAACCTGAACTCTGCATCTGTGAACAAGGAGTATTACGACTGGGTGGAGTTGAAGAACAGCAGCGGCCAGACCCTGCTTTTGTCCGACTATTACATATCCGACGATAAGGACGACTATCTCCAATACCGCCTGCCGGAGGTGGAACTGGGGCCGGGAGAGCTGATAGTGCTCTACTGCACTGCCGAAGCCCTGCCGGAGGGCTATTACGCCGCCGGCTTTGAGCTGAACTCGGAAAACGAGCAGCTGTACCTGGCCACGGCGGAGGGAGAGCTGCTGGACAGCGTCTCCCTGAAGGACATCCCCTATCTGGGCAGCTTCGGCCGCATGGCCGGGGAGAACGGCTGGTTCTACTTCTCCAGCCCCAGCCCCGGCAGTGAAAACAGCGGCGGGCAGCGCCGGGTGGCATCAAAGCCGGAGAGTCTGACGGCGGACGGGGTCTATAACGATATTGACGGCATGTATGTGGAGCTCAGCGCCTCCGGGACCATACGCTATACTCTGGACGGCTCGGCCCCCACGGCGGAGAGCCCGGAGTATACCGGACCCATTTACATAGACAAGACCACGGTGATAAGGGCGGCGAACTTTGAAGAGGGGGCCCTGCCCAGCCGCAGTCTGAGCCTCAGCTTTATAATAAACGAGAACCACAGCCTGCCGGTGCTGAGCCTGCTGACGGACAGCCCCGCCGAGTTCGACACCATGTATAACGCCAAGCAGAAGGGCGTGGAGCTGCCCGGCAGCCTGTCCTTTTACGAAGAGGACGGCAGCTTTACCATAGGCTGCGGCGTATCCATGAACGGGGAGACCAGCCTGGTGCTGCCGAAGAAGAATATGTCGGTGCGCTTCCGGGGTGCCTATGGCCAGAGCACGCTGGACTATGACATCTATGACGGCGGGGTGACGGAGTTTACCAACCTCCTGCTGCGCTCCGGCCAGGATTTCCCCATATCCATCATACGAAATGAACTGAGCCAGGAGCTGTGCGCCCAGGCCACCGACAAGGTGATAAACCAGCGCAGCATCTATTGCATACTGTATATAAACGGCGAATACTCCGGCATCTACTCCCTGAAGGAGAAGGCCAATGAGCAGCTCTATGCGGGCATAGCCGGGGTGAGCCGGGACAGTGTGGAGGTGCTGGAGGCCAATGTCTCCCAGAACTCGGACTTTTTCCATGAAGTGGTGGAGTTCTGCCGCTTCAACGACATGAGCCAGGAGGAAAACTACCGTCACTTCTGCGACATGTTCGATGTGGACAGCGTCATAGACTGGCTGATACTGGAGGGCTACTGCGCCAATACCGATCTGACTTCCGGCAATGTGCGCTATTGCCGCTCCAGCGAGAACGACGGTAAATGGCGGATGATGTTCTACGACCTGGACGCCACCTTCTCCACCCCGGCCAGCGTGTTCATGAACGTAATGAGCGAGTACGCCCAGCAGACCCGCCAGTTTGCCACCTTCATGGTGCCTCTGATGGACAATGCCGAATTCAAGGACCGCTTTCTCAGCCGGGCGGCGGAGCTCATGGGCAGTGTGCTGACGGTGGAGAACGTGATGGGGGAGATAGACCGGCTCTGCGCCATAGTTGCCCCGGAGGTGGAGCGGGATTATGCCCGCTTTGACCGCACGGTGGCAGATTGGGAGTGGGCGGTGGAGCAGCTGAAAGCGGTGCTCATCGACTACAATTGGCAGCAGCTGAATATCGACAATCTCTGTGAGCTCTTTGATTTGAGCTCTGAGGAACGGGAATATTATTTCGGAGAGATAGAGACGGGGCAATGAAGGAAACACAGCTCAGCTTCAAGCGCTATGAAAAGAAATATTTGCTGTCCCGGGAGCAGTATGAGCAGCTGTGGGCTCAGATGGAGCCCCGGCTCATGCCCGACGAGTTTTTCCAGAGTACGGTGCTGAGCCTGTACTATGACTGGGATGACTTCCGCCTGATACGCAGCTCCATTGAGCAGCCGGTATATAAGGAGAAGCTGCGCCTGCGCAGCTACAATGTGCCGGGAGCTGAGAGCCAGGTCTTTGTGGAGCTGAAGAAAAAATATAAGGGCATAGTGTACAAACGCCGGGTGCGCATGACGGAGCGGGAGGCGGAGGACTACCTGGCGGGACGCCGGGGCGCTCCCGACGGCGGCCAGATAAGCCGGGAGATAGACTGGTTTTTAAAGACCAATCCGGTGCAGCCAAAGGTGCTCATAGCCTGTGACCGCAAGGCCTATGTGGGCAGAGAGGAGCCGGGACTGCGCCTGACATTTGACAGCTCAATCCGCTGGCGGGATACCCAGCTGCGCCTTACCGACGGGGACCATGGACAGGAGCTGTTGGAGGACGGTCAGGTGCTGCTGGAGATAAAAATGCCGGAGTCCGCCCCTCTGTGGCTGGCGGAACTTCTGAGCCGGCTGGAGATCTTCCCCCGCAGCTTTTCCAAATACGGCCAGTGCTATAAAAATGAACTGATAGAAAAATACTTTGACGGAGTGATGGTAATTGCTTAACCAACTGATAACGGACAGTGTGATAAACGGCGTGGTCAGTCTGCCCAGCTTCCTGATCTGTGTGCTGATGGCCCTGGCCCTGGGGCTTTTGACCTCTCTGGTATTTACGGCCTACAGCTACCACACCGGCTCCCTCAGCATATCACTGGCTCTGCTGCCACCGGTGGTGACGGTGGTCATCATGCTGGTAAACGGCAATGTGGGAGCCGGCCTGGCTGTGGCGGGCACCTTTGCCCTGGTGCGCTTTCGCAGTGTCCCAGGAACTGCCAGGGAGATAACGGGGCTGTTCATGTCCGTGTCCCTGGGCTTGGCCTGCGGCATGGGCTATGTGGGCCTGGCGGTTGTGTTCTTTGTGATTATGGGCGCCACGGTACTCATTTTGGGCAAGCTCCGCTTCGGGGAGGGCAGTAGGGCAAACCGCCAGCTGAAGATAACCATTCCCGAAAACCTGGATTATGAAGAACTCTTTGATGATCTGTTCGAGAAATATACTCTCTGCCATGAGCTGGTGCGGGTAAAAACCACAAATATGGGGACTCTCTATGAGCTCTGCTACGACGTGCGGCTTAAGGACGCCGGGATAAGCAAGGCCTTCCTGGACGAGATACGCTGCCGTAACGGCAACCTCACCGTCATCTGCGGTCGGGAGAAAGAGGTGGAGATGATATGAAAAAAGCAGCCGCTCTGAGTTTGCTGCTGAGCCTGTGCCTGGCCCTGGCCGGGTGCAGCGGTGAGAGCAGCTCTGCCGGGCAGGAGCTCACGGAGCTGGAGCAGCTGGAGGCTGCTGCCACGGTGATAAGCCTGGAGGGCAGCGCCGCAGAGATAGACGGACCGGGTGCTTCTTTTGAAAACGGCACTCTGACTATCAGCACCGGAGGCAGCTTCCTTATCCGGGGTAGCCTGGAAAACGGCCGGATCCTGGTGGACACCGGGGAGACCAAGCAGGAGGTGGAGCTCATCCTGGAATCGGTGAGCATCCACTGTGAAAATGACGCCGCCTTGTATGTGGAACGCTCGGAAAAGACCCGGATATACGTGAAGGAGGGAGAGCCCAGCCGCCTCAGCTCCGGCGCTCCGAGGACGGACAGCCAGGTCCTCACCGAAGCCAGCGGCGCTGCGGTCTACGGGGAGGACGACCTGGACTTCATGGGCCCGGGCACTCTCATAATAGAGGGGAACATCAATAACGGCATAGGCTGCAAAAACGACGTGGATATAAACGGCGGCGAGCTGAAGATCAGCGCCGCGAACCACGGTATAAAGGGCAACGAGTCGGTGGATATAAAGGGGGGAGAAGTGAGTATCTCCTGCGGCAACGACGGGCTCAAGACCGATGACGCCGAGAAAGAAGGCAAGGGCTCGGTGAATATCACCGGGGGCGCCCTGAATATCAGCTCCCAGGATCAGGGCATCAGCTCTATAAAGGATATCAATATCAGCGGCGGCGAAGTGAACATTGTCTCCCAGCGGGACGGATTCAATGCCGATAAGGAGCTGGGAGGCTGCGTGAATTTAAGCGGCGGCAGCGTGTTCATAAGCTCCGGCAACGACGCCATAGACGCCTCCGGCGGGGTGCTGAACATCAGCGGCGGCAGCCTGTTGGCGCTGGGCAAGGACAAGGATATCAAGGCCGCAGTGGAAGCCTCCATCCCCTGCTATGCAGGAAGCCTGAAGCTGGCGGAGGGGGAGACTCTGGAACTACGCAGAGAGGGCGGAGAGAGCCTGGTAAATCAGAGCGCCTGGGAGATAAAGACCGCCTTTATCGCCCTGGCCGATGCCGCTCCCGGGGAGGAACTGGAGCTTTTCACCGGCAGCGGAGAAGCGCGGGAAAGCCGGGGAAGCATCGCTCTCAGCTGAAAAAAACATAATTAAAAGGAAAAGCGAGCCGGATTTCGGCTCGCTTTTGCATATATCAGTTATAGATTCACTTGTTTTCCAAACCCCTTAGACTGTCGCCGGCGAGCCGGTAGACGGTCCACTCATCCATGGGCTTGGCGTCCAGGGAGAGGTAAAAGTCTATGCTGGGTCTGTTCCAGTCCAGGCAGGCCCATTCCAGCCGCCCGCAGCGGCGTTCCAGGGCTATGCGCCCCAGCTGCTGCAAGGTGGCCTTTCCGTAGCCCTTGCCCCGGTACTCCGGCTTTATAAACAGATCCTCCAAATAGATTCCGGCCCGGCCCAGGAAGGTGGAGAAATTGTGGAAAAAGAGGGCGAAGCCCACTTCCTCCCCATCCACTACCGGGAAGATGACCTCGGCTTTTCCTTTCTCAAATATCCACTCCTTCAGCAGCTCCTCCGTGGCAACTACCTGGTCGGACAGCTTTTCGTATTCCGCCAGGGCTTTTATAAAGGAGAGTATCAGGGGGCAATCCTCCGGCAGCGCCGGGCGAAAGATTATATCACTCATGCCGGGCCTCCTCAGGAGTAGCTGGCATAGATGTCGGAGTAATCCCGCACCATGTCGTCCCCCTCATAGGTTCCCAAAATCTTGCTCATGGCCCGGTCATAGGCTTCTGTGCCCGGCTCATAGGGGGTGGGTTTGTAGTCGTTGTAGTTGTCCACATTGTTGACGGCCCCCTCCAGGTCGCTGGATACACAGCAGGGGATGATCTCATAGCTGTCGTTGTGGATGCTGCCGTCGCCGTCCCGGCGTATCTTCAGCTGGAAGATGGCGGTGTCCGGGTCGGTGGGCTTGGTGCTGCCGCCGAAACTCCAGTTGCCCATAGAGTAGAGGATGATGCCGTCGTTGTATTCCTCCAGGGGCTGGAGACAGTGGGAGTGGCTGCCGTAGATAAGGTCGGCCCCGGCGTCAATGCAGGCGTGAGCCAGCTCCACCTGGGCGTCGGTGGGCCGGTACTTCAGTTCACTGCCCCAGTGGAACATGCATACTATGTAGTCCACACCCTGGGCCTGGAAGTCGGCTATGGCGGCCAGAGCCTTGTCCTTATCGGGAATGTTGGTGCTGCCGGTGCCGATGGAATCCCCGTCCCCGGCGGTGTAAATGCCCATCTTTATGCCGCTGGGAGTAGTAATGACCTGGGCCTGCTCATCCTCGCCGTAAGCCATTCCTATGCTGTCCAGGGCGGCCTTGGTATCCTCCACCCCGGCGTCGTTGAAGTCCATGGTGTGGTTGTTGGCGATGGTGACGAAGTCCACTCCTCCCTGAGGGAGTATCTGTATCCACTCGGCGGGGCAGAGGAAATAGAACTGGGCATAAATGGAGTTTTGCAATTTCTTATCGGAGAAGCTGCATTCCAGGTTGCCCAGGGTAATCTCGTCGTCAGAGAAGTACTGGACGGTGTTGGCAAAGGGATAGCTGTAGTCCCCATTCATCTTGGATGCGAAGTGGGCTGAGCTTTGCTCAGAGAAATACTGGTTGGTGGTAAGGGTCATGTCTCCGATGCAGGAGATGGTAAAATATTCCGGCTCCGGTTCAGGGGTGGGTTCCGGCGTGGGCGTGGGAGAAACTTCCGGGGCCAGGGTGTCCACCGTCTCATTGCTGCTGTCGTCGGCAGCGGCCTCCGGTATTATGGTCAGAGCCAGATCCAGTCTTGCCTTGGATATAAAGACCAGGGTCAGGCACAGCAGGGCCAGTATAACTACTTGCAGGATTCTTTTCATATCTCTTGTCCTCGTCTTCCGGCAGCCCTGTCACAGCGGGCACCAGGTATATATGTATAATATAAAATATGTATCACGTCAGAATATGACGGTGAAAGTCTACAATAGTTTCCGGATCAGGGGCATCTTTTTTGCAGCCAAGGCCAACAGCGTACACACCAGGGCCAGCACCGCCGTGAAGCCCAGCACGCTGAGCACCGGCCTGTCCAGACTCATGTTGAGCCCCAAAAGCTGGAGAATGTTTATCAGCATGGGGTGGAGCAGGTATATACCCAGGGTGGCGTCGGCCAGGGCGGCCCAGGCTTTGGGATGCCGGAACTGCCGGCCCTTCAGGGCCTGGAAGAAACAGAATATCATGGTGGCCTGGATAAGGCTGGGCAGAGAGAAATAGCTGAAGAGCCAGCCGTCTGCCACCTGCTTGTAGTTGGAGTACCAGATGTTGCCCCAGGTAGTGAGGGCCGTCACTGCCAGGAACACTGCCGGAGCAATGAAAAGCCAGTTCTTTTTGAACTCCCTGCTGCTGAGCCAGTAGCCCCAGGCGGCATAGCCCAGATAGGGCAGGTAGTCAAAGGAGAAGTTCAGTGTTATGCGGTAGAGTATGGGAGCGGTGTCCGGGGTGAGGTTGAAGTTTGCAAAGAGTATGGACACGCCGAAAAAGAGAAACAGCAAATAGCCCACCGGCAGCTTCCCGCCATGGATGGCGGCGTGGGCCACCGGCAGAAACAGGCAGCAGAGCACCATGGCCGTGAGAAACCACAGATGGTAGTGACCCTGGACAAAGGAAGAGACAAAGTCGTAGAGGCTGCCGAAGCTGCCCGAGGCCAGGCGGCTGAGCAGGGCATAGGCCAAAGACCAGAAGCAAAAGAGCCCCAGCAGCCGCAGGGGGTGTTTTACAAGGAAGCTTTTAAGCTCCAGCTTTTCCCGGGAGAGGAAGAGTGCCCCGGTGAGCATGAAGAACACCGGCACGCTGCCCCGCATCATGGTGCTTATGAAGCTGAGGGACAGGAAGGCCGGGGAATCCAGGGGGCAGATGTGATACAGTTCTGCGCTGGTATGTATAAAAAGGACCATAAGGCAGGCCGCAATGCGGCACAGGTCCAGCTCAGTTCGTCTCATTTATGTGCAGTTCCTTTTCAGAGATAAGCTCCAGTTTTTCCCGGCGGCTGAGGGCCTTTATCTGCCGCTCCCGGCTCATGGCCTCATGGGCAGAGGAAAGGCTTTCATAATAGACCAGCTCCACCGGCAGATGGGAGCGGGTATATTTGGCCCCCTTGCCGGAGGCATGGGCGGAGAACCTGCGTTCCAAGTCCTTGGTCCAGCCGGTGTAAAGGCTGCCGTCGCCGCAGCGGAGGATGTAGACCCAGTTCACCGGCTTATCTGCCTCACGTTCTTTTCAAACTTGCTTCTGGGGCCCATGACCTCGTGGCCGCAGCCGCAGCAGCGGAGCTTAAAGTCCGCACCTATCCGGAGCACCAGCCAGTCCCGGCTGCCGCAGGGATGGGGTTTTTTCATGGTGAGGGTGTCGCCTACCTGGATGTCCATTACCTTTTTATCTCCTCCCAGTAGCGGCGGGCGGCCTGTTCGGTCTTGTTGTCGCCGTACTCGTAATAGCGGGCATTTTTCAGCTCATCGGGCAGATACTGCTGCTTCACCCAGCGGTGGGGAAAGTTGTGGGGGTACTTGTAGCCCTGCTCCCGTTCAAAGCCTGTGCCGTCGGCGTGGACGTTCTGCAGCTCACGGGGTATGGCACCGGTGCGCCCGGCCCTTACGTCCGCCAGTGCAGCGTCTATTGCCAGACAGGCAGTGTTGGACTTGGGTGCGGTGGCCAGAAGCAGGCAGGCCTCCGCCAGGGGCAGTCTTGCCTCCGGCAGACCCAGCTGCATGGCAGAGTCCACGCAGGCTTTCACTATAGGTACAGCCTGGGGATAGGCCAGGCCGATGTCCTCGCTGGCAGAGCAGAGTATGCGGCGGCAGGCGCCTATCAGATCCCCAACCTCCAGCAGCCTTGCCAGATAGTGCATGGCGGCGTCGGGGTCGGAACCCCGGAGGGATTTCATCAGGGCGGAGAGGATGTCGAAATGCTCGTCCCCCTCCCGGTCGTAGCGCATGGCGCTGCGCTGGGAGATAGCGGCGGCGTCCTCAAGGCTTATCTCCTGCCTGCCTCCTGCGGCGGAAAAGAGCAGCTCCACGGAGTTTATGGCCTTGCGCACGTCCCCGCCGCAGGCTGTGCTTATCCGCTCCATTACCCCCTCGCCCAGGCTCAGGGGCCGGTCCCGGCGGGAGTTCATGATGTCTACTGCCCGCTGTACCGCCTTGGCGATGTCCTGGGGGCTGACGGCCTTGAACTCAAAGACGGTGGAGCGGCTGAGTATGGCGTTGAAGACGCAGAAATAGGGGTTTTCCGTGGTGGAGGCGATGAGGGTTATGCGCCCGTCCTCTATGAATTCCAGCAGGGATTGCTGCTGTTTTTTGTTGAAATACTGTATCTCATCCAGATACAGCAGCACACCGCCGGGGGTGAGGAAGGTGTCCAGCTCGTCAATTATCTTTTTGATGTCGGCAATGCCGGCGGTGGTGGCGTTGAGCTTGCGCAGAGAGCGGTTGGTGCGCTGGGCGATTATCCGGGCCACGGTGGTCTTTCCGGTGCCGGAGGGGCCGTAGAATATCATGTTGGGTATCTGGCCGCTGTCCACGATGCGCCGAAGCATCCCGTCTTCGCCAAGGATGTGGCGCTGGCCCACCACGTCCTCCAGGCTGTCGGGCCGTATCTCATCTGCAAGGGGTTTGTACATCGCTGCTCCTTCTCTTCAAAAACAGGCTATTCCCACGGCAGCCCCGGTCTACGGGATAAATGCCGATTCTAATTCCATTATAAAAATCATTATAGCACTGGGCTCGCTTTTTGTAAAAGGTATAGTTATTAAGGAATGATGAAATTTTCCCCAGGGGAACTTTGCCTTGTGGACAAGCGTCAAAGTATGCAGTATAATCAGTTTACATATTTTCTGAAAAAGGAGAATGAAAAATGGCAAGAGGAAAGATAAAAGCCGTTTTGTTTATAGTCGTCTTTGTCCTGGCCGTGGCCATCGGCTGCAACGCTCTTATCGGCATGTCCAATATGAAACAGGAGGAACCGGAGACAACCAATGATCCCTTCCTGGTAAATCCCAGTTCCACGCCGGATACCGAGGTTACCACATCCCCCACCGCCGTACCCACTACTGCACCTACTGTGGCGCCCACCGTGGCACCGACTGTGGCCCCTACGCCAACTCCCACTCCCGTGCCTACCGCCACTCCGGCCCCTGTCGGACAGAGCCTGGGCAGCGGAAGCTTCAGCTCCGAGACCGGACTGCCTATAAACATCCGGGCAAATTGGACTGCCACCGTGCTGGACAGTGAGCGGGTTCAGGTCAAGGTGGAGGTCATTCTGGACTCCTATGCCCTGCATATTGCCGAGAGCTATGGGGCTCTGAATGTCAGTGTAGGCGATCAGTATGCCAGCAGCAACACCCCCGCCGTGGATTATGACGGCAATGAAAAGCTCAGCACCGTTCTGGGCACAACCACCCACACTCTTAACCTGGCCCAGGGCCAGAGCAACAGCTATACCGTGGCTGTGGAGTACCACTTCGGCGGCACCTACAGCGGCGAGGAGCTGCCTGTCATCGAGTGCGGCGGTTCCATCCAGCTCAGCCGCTGAGAACTGTGGGGGAAATATGAGGACACAAGAACAGGTAAACGAGATAGTCCGTCTGCTGCTGGCGGAGTACCCGGAGGCGGACTGCACCCTGGACTGGCGCAAGGACTATGAGCTGCTCTTCTCCGTGCGCCTGGCCGCCCAGTGTACCGATGAGCGGGTGAACCAGATAACCCCCGCCCTGTTTGAACGCTTTCCCACCCTGGAGGCCTTTGCCCAGGCGGACGTGGCGGAGGTGGAACAGTATGTCCACTCCTGCGGCTTCTTCCGGGCCAAGGCCCGGGACATAGTGGCCTGCGCCAATGTGCTGCTGGAAAAGCATGGCGGCAAAGTCCCCTCCACTATGGAAGAGCTGACGGCTCTGCCCGGCGTGGGGAGAAAGACTGCCAACCTCATTCTGGGGGACGTGTTCAAGATACCCGGCTCCACGGTGGTGGATACCCACTGCATCCGTATCTCCAACCGCCTGGGATTGGTGGATAATCTGAAGGACCCGGTGAAGATAGAGATGGAGCTCAGGAAGATACTGCCTCCCGAGCACTCCTCCGCCTTCTGTCACTGCATAGTCCTCCATGGCCGGGCGGTGTGCGATGCCCGGAAGCCGGACTGCGGCAACTGCTGCCTGCGCCATCTGTGCCAGACTTTCTCCGGCTGAATACGCTGAATACATAAGTCAGGACCACCCGTTTTAAGGGTGGTCCTGACTATTTACCTTTACGCCCTCCAGCTCCAGCAGGCGGCGCTTTATATCCAGGCCCCCGGCATAGCCGGTGAGCTGTCCCTTGGCCCCCAGCACCCGGTGACAAGGTATGATTATGCTGATGGGGTTATGGCCCACAGCGCCGCCTACCGCCTGGGCGGACATGTGCTCCAGTCCCCGGCGCTTTGCCAGCTCCCTTGCCAGCTGTCCGTAGGTCACCGTCTCTCCATAGGGAATTTCCAGCAGCAGCTCCCAGACCTCTCGGGCAAAGTCACTGCCCTTAGGAGCGAGCTTCAGCTCCCCCGGCTCCGGTCTTTCCCAGGCAAAGTAACGGTCCAGCCAGCGGCGG
>ERZ827478.1159-NODE-1159-length-20328-cov-4.409165_pt1 | contig 20328 bp, 18 predicted proteins | sample MGYA00519705_ERZ827478 | MGnify/ENA primary metagenome ERZ827478 (study PRJEB31778, sample SAMEA3449318) | human gut metagenome | biome: human gut; feature: human-associated habitat; material: faeces | place: United Kingdom | collected 2010/2012 ... | reverse complement strand
CCCGCCACACCCGGCAGCAAAGGCCGAAAGACGGAAACGCCCCGCAGGCGGAGCCGGTGGAGGATGCGGATGCTTCCCCTCTGGAGGATTTGCAGCCGGAAACCCATGAGGACGCCCCACGGGAGGAACCGCGGGAGAAGTCCGGCAACCGGCGTACCCGCTACCAGCAGAAGTTTTCCGAGTCCAGCAGCGCCAGTGAAGCGGCTACCGAGCAGCCCCGCACCTCAAAACTGCAATTTGCCGAGGACGAGCTGCCGCCGGACGCCCCCGGCAAAAAGCTGGTGAAGGCCCAGCAGAAGGCGGAACGGACTGCCCGGAAGCTGGAACAGGCCGAAGGCAGCCTTCCGGCCAGACGGAAGCTGCGGCTGGAGGTGGAGCCGGACGCTGCCACCGGCAACGCCAAACGGCGCTTAAAATTTGAAAAAGAGGTGATCTCCCAACAGGAACACATAAAAGGCGCCAAACCTCTGCGCCCGGTGAAAAAAGGCGCAAACGCGGCTATCGGATATGCCCATAAGAAGATCTATGAGAATGAGCATGAAAATGTGGGCATTGAGGCGGCCCACCGCACAGAGCTGGTGGCCGAGGGCGGGCTTCGCGCCTTGAACCACCGCCGGAAAACCGCGCCTTACCGCAAGGTGTCCCGGCTGCAGAAAAAGACGGTGAAAACCCGCGCAAGGGCAGCTTATCAGCAGGCTCTCCACGATAACCCGCAGTTACGGAGCAATGTGTTTTCCCGCATGTGGCAGAAATACCGCTTAAAAAGAGAATACGCCAAAGCTGCCCGGACCGCCCGGCGCACCGGGCAGGCTGCCGGGAAAACTGCCGCTGTCACGAAAAAAGCCGGTGGCGCTGTTGGCCGTTTTGCCAGCCGCCACCCGGCTCTCTGCCTGATGGCGGCGCTGTTATTCCTGATCGTCGTTCTGATTTTTTCGCTCTTTTCGTCCTGCTCCAGTATGGGGACGGGCGGGATCGGCGCGATTGCGGCGTCCAGTTATACCGCGGAAGATCAGGACATCAACAATGCCGAGCTGGTTTATACGGAATGGGAAACTGACCTGCAGATGCAGATTGACAATGCCGAAGCAGACCACCCCGGCTATGATGAATACCGCTACCATGTGGGCAATATCGGGCACAACCCCTTTGAGCTGATGGGATTCCTCACCGCCTCCTATCAAGCCTTTCAGTATGCGGATGTGGAGGCCGTGCTGCAGGAGCTTTTTGCCGAGCAGTATTCCCTCGAATTTGTGGAGGAAGTGGAAACCCGCACCCGCACGGAAACCCGAACAGACCCCAGTACCGGCGAGACCTATGAGGTGGAAGTGACTTATGAATGGCGGATTCTCAATGTCAACCTGACGGCCAAGTCCTTTACCGATGTGATCGCCGCCCGCATGAACGCGGAACAGGCCCAGCTTTTTAATGTCCTGATGATGACGAAGGGCAACCGCCAGTATGTCTCCAACGTGTTTGGCGATACCAACTGGCTTCCGTATGTCACAAGCTACTATGGCTACCGCGTCCACCCCATCAGCGGAGAAAAGAACTACCATAAGGCGGTGGATATTGGGATGCCCCAGGGCACAGAGATTTTAGCCGGGCATGACGGCGTGGTAACGCAGGCCGGGGAAGCAGGCAGCTACGGGCTGATTGTGGTGCTGGAGGGCACCATGGAGGACGGCAAGACCCTAACCACAAAATACGCCCACTGCTCCGAGCTGCTGGTATCTGCCGGGCAGGAAGTCAAACAGGGGGATGTCATTGCCAAAGTGGGCAGCACCGGTGATTCCACCGGCCCGCACCTTCACCTGGAGGTGTTGGTGGACGGGCAGTATCTCAATCCCCTGTATTTTACCGATACCGGCGACCATACCGGGACAAACCTGATCCCCGGCAGCGCGGGCGGACCGGAGATCCCCGCATATCCCGGCGCTCCTATGGGCGATGGCGATTACGCGGCGCTGATTACGGAGGCGCAGAAACATCTCGGTAAGCCTTATGTGTTCGGCGCTTCGGGGCCAAACAGCTTTGATTGCAGCGGCTTTGTTTCCTATGTCCTCAATCAGAGCGGCGTCGCCAGTGTGGGGCGCTCCACAGCCCAGGGGCTTTTCAACATGAGTACCCCTGTTTCCAGAGAAAACGCCCAGCCGGGAGATCTGATCTTCTTCACCGGCACCTACTCGGCGGGTACGCCTGTGACCCATGTAGGTATCTATATCGGCAACGGGCAGATGATCCATGCCGGGGACCCGGTACAGTATGCCAATATCAATACGTCCTACTGGACCGAACATTTTTACGCATTTGGGCGTATCTCAACCAATTAAAGATCGGAGGTAATAAATTGAATCCCAAAATTGACAAACTCGCAAGGGATATAGAAAAAACGGAAAAGAAAATCGCAGACCTGCAAAAAAAGCTGGAGCTTTTCAAAGAGGAAAAGACCCGGCTGGAGAACGAGGATTACGGCGATATTGGCCGTGATTTCCACCTCACCCCGAAGGAGCTGGCAGAATTTTTGAAAGCGCACCGGGCGGGGACCCTTACGATCCCGGAGGCTGCCCCTCCTGCGGAAGAACAGGAGGCCAGCCATGAAGAATAAAGTGAGGAATGTTTTGGCGGCGCTTGTGCTTTGCATGAGCGCCATTGCTTTGCCCGTCACCGCTTACGCTTCCACGGGCAGCGATACCACGCCGCCCACTCTTTCCGCTACATTAAATAACGACAAACTGGCGGTGGAGGCCAGCGATGATATGTCCGGCGTAGAGGCGGTGTATGTGGATGACACCCGTATCAACAGCCTTGTCAATGGCAAGGGGACCGTGTCCTTGAAGGATTACGCCGGGGACGGCAAGGAAGTGACGGTTTACGCGGTGGACTATTCCGGCAACCGCTCCAAAGAGGTAAAGCTGGATAACCCTTATTATGAGGAACCGGCGCAGACCCAGGCGGCTTCTTCTGCCGCGCCCCAATCTTCCAGTGGGGAAACACAGGCCGCGCCTTCCCAAACCCCCGCGCCTTCTCCTTCGGCAAACAATGCTTCTGGCAATTCGGAAAGCAGCCAGGCCGCCCAGACCCCTTCGACCTCCCAGGCAGAAACAGAGGCTTCTTCTGAAAGCTCTGCTACGGAGGACGAAACGGAATCGGCTGTGCCGGAAGGGGCATTTACCCCGGAAGGCACCGGCACGGTCCTGGACTCAGCCACCGAGCAGGAAGATGATAAGCAGTTTTATACTATCACCACTGCGGACGGAAATGTGTTTTACCTTATCATTGACGGGAAGCGGGATTCGGAAAACGTCTACTTCCTGAATGGCGTTACGGAGGAAGATCTGCTGTCCCTGGCCCAGCAGGATAATGGCAGCGAAAGCGCCATTGAGGTTGTTACCTGTAACTGTACGGAAAAATGCGAGGCGGGCGCGGTGAATACCGATTGCCCGGTCTGCAAAAATGACCTGAACGGCTGCCTGGGGAAAGTAACGGAAGAACCGGCGCCGGAGGAAACCGAACAGCCCGAAGCCGAGACGGAGAAATCCGGCAGCAATACCGGTATGATTATCTTCCTGGTGATCGCTCTTGTGGCTGCTGGCGGGCTGGGCTATTACTTCAAGATCGTGCGCCCGAAACAGCAGGCGGCTATGGACGAGGACGAATTCGAGGATGACGGTTACGGGGAAGATTATGAGCAGGATTTGGCATACAGCGATGAGCCTTCTTATGACGAGGACGAAGAATCCACACAGGACGGCAGATAACGCCGTCCTTTCCGTTTCCAAAATAAATTTTATGAAAGTGAGGATTACAGCTTGAATACAAAATCTATGCGCGGCCATGGCCTTTCCCGGCTTTTGGCCGGTTTTCTTTGTCTGCTGCTTTTGGTAGGGATCTTTCCCGTCAGCGCGTTTGCGGCTTCGGAAGGCCAGCAGGCCAGCTCCGCTTATGGCGATACGGTCATCGGCTCTGACGGCCAGCCCTATTATTCCCCTTCGGGCTATTACACGATGACCTACCATGACGACGGTTCCACTTCCTATTCGTATCACGGCGGGAATGTGGCCTACCGCCATTACGTGCTGAACACGGATGGCGGCGGCTTCCGCTGGGTGTACTGCATTGAGAGCGGCATCCGGTTCGGTGATTCAGACGATGGCTATTATTCCGAGCAGACGGATAACAGCCAGTATTTCAACCAGTTGCCGGAGGCTTCCCGGCGCGGGATCATGCTGGCCTCCCTGTATGGCTGGCAGCCTGGGGCTTCCCTCCCCATGGCCGGTATCAATGCCGATGACTGGTATATGGCGGCGCAGTGTATCATTTGGGAATACCAGCAGCAGCTCCGCAGCGACGCCACCAGCCGCCACGACAATGGAAGTGTCGCGGAAAACACCTTCTTCCGCATCGTGCAGGGACGGCCTGCTGAACAGGTCTATTACTGGATTCTGGAGCAGATCGCTTCCCATTCTACCATTCCTTCTTTTGCCGGTGCAACCGCGGAAAGCGCCCCGGTGCATGAACTGAAATGGGATTCCAACGCAAAGGTTTATACCCTGACGCTGACCGATGCCAACAACTTAAATATCGACCTGGAGGCCCTTACTGCAAGTGGGATCTCCGTGACCCGCAGCGGCAACAGCTACACCTTTACCAGCAAGGAAATGCTGGAATCCCCGGTGGCGCTCCAATTCCGCAAAAATGTGCCTATCGGTGAGGCCATGCTGATCTGGGGGCGCGAGGGCTGGCAGACCATGATGACGGGCGCCAAAGACCCCGTTTCCTTCTATATGCAGATTAAGACGGAAACCTATGGCAAGGCAAAGATCGTAAAGACCAGTGAGGACGGCATTGTTGAGGGGATTCCTTTTACCATCAGCGGCAACGGTGTGGAGGAATCGGTTGTCACCGGCGCGGATGGCATGGTCTCCCTGGATCTTTTGCCGGGCACCTATCTTGTGACCGAGCAGCCCATTGACCGCTATGTAACGCCTGCTTCGCAGTATATCACCATCGAGAGCGGCCAGACCGCCAGCGTCCAGTTTTCCAACATTTTGAAGAAGTTCCGGGTGGAGGGCCACAAGGTGGACGCGGAAACCGGCGAGGCCCAGGGTGACGCTTCCCTGGCGGGGGCTGTCTATGGCCTGTATAAAGGCGGGGAGCTGGTAGATACCTTCACCACCGGGCCGGACGGCAGCTTTGTCACCGGTTACTATCCTTGCGGGGATGACTGGACCTTGCAGGAGATTTCCCCAAGCCCCGGCTACCTGCTGGATGAAACGGTGCATGAGGTGGGCGCGTCTCCTTCCCTTTATGAAATCGAGCTGAATACCACGGAAAATACACTGTCGGAAACGGTGATCCGCGGCAATATCCAGCTTGTGAAGCATACCGATGACCCGGACCCGGATGTATCGGACGAGGAACACAATGACGACGCCAATGCCGGTATGGTGGAAAAGCCGGAGGAAGGCGCTGTTTTTGAAGTTTATCTGACAAGCGCGGGCAGCTATGAAAATGCCACAGAAAGCGAGCGGGACATTCTGACAACGGATGCGGACGGCTTTGCCGCCTCCAAGGATATGCCCTATGGCCGCTATACCGTCCACCAGACCGCTGGCGAGGACGATAAAGCCTTTGTACCGGATTTCACAGTATTTATCAGCGAGAACGGAAAGACCTACTCCTATATCCTGAACAATGACGCCATTACTGCCAGGGTGCGTGTGGAAAAACGGGACGCGGAAACCGGTGAGATCATTCCTATGGCCGGTACGGGCTTCCGTATTAAGGACCTTACCACCGGCGAATTTATCAGCCAGGAAATCTACTATCCCAACCCTGAAACCATTGACGTATTTTACACTTCGGATGAAGGCTGGCTGATGCTGCCGGAGCCGCTGCCCGCCCATGCGTTTGAGCTTTATGAAGTGACAGCCCCGGAAGGGTACGTCCTTTCTGACGAGCCGGTGCCTTTCACAGTAGATGGTTCCGAGGCGGTTGTTACCGTCGTACAGTACAATCAGCCGCAGAAAGCCCAGCTTACCATCAGCAAATCCGGCGAGGTTTTTGCCAGCGTGCAGGAAAATGATGGCTTTTACCAGCCGGTTTATGAAGTGGTTGGTCTGCCCGGCGCCGTGTATGACCTGATTGCCGATGAAGATATTTATACCGGTGACGGCACGCTGCGGGTGGCAAAAGATACGGTAGTCGCTACCCTTACCACCGGGGAGGATGGGACGGCGGTCAGCGAACCGCAATACCTGGGCCGCTACCGTCTGGAGGAACGCCAGGCGCCGGAAGGCATGGTGCTGGACCCCACGCCGATCTATACCGAGCTTACCTATGCCGGTCAGGAGGTAGAGATCACCCAGGCGGCCATCGGTCTTTATGATGAACGCCAGAAGGTAGAGATCGACCTTCTGAAATCCCTGGAAACAGACGAAACCTTTGGCATTGGGCTTGGCGAGGAATACAAGGATATTTCCTTTGGCCTGTACGCTTCGGAGGACCTGACTGCCCTGGATGGCAGTGTGATTCCCGCAGGCGGGCTTCTGGAAGTTGTGGCGGTTGCGCCGGTAGAGGACGCGCCCGGCCAGTATTCGGCTGCCTTTGCCTCCGATTTGCCTTTTGGCAGCTTCTATGTCCAGGAGCGTACCACCAATGAGGCGTTCGTACTTTCCGGCCAGCAGTACCCGATAGTCTTTGCGTATGCCGGGCAGGAAACCGCTCTGGTTACGATTGCGGTCAATGACGGCGAGGCCATTTCCAATGAGATGATCCGCGGGCGCATTGACGGTGTGAAATACGGCGAGGACCCCGAAGGCGGTGAGGACCTTACCCTGGAAGGCGCGCTGATCGGCCTGTTCGCTCCCGGCACGGAGGAATTTACCGAGGAAAATGCCCTCCTTGTGACGACTTCCGGGGAAAACGGCGCCTTCTCTTTTGAGGATGTGCCTTTCGGCCATTGGATCATCAAGGAAATTTCCAGCCCTTCGGCCCTGTACTCCATCAGCCCGGAACAGCACCATGTCTATATCGGCACCAATGGGCAGACCATTGAAATTGAGATCGACAATACCCTGATCCACGGTACGGTACAGGTTATCAAGACCGAGGCTGTGGACGAATTGAAGTCTATCCAGGAGGACGAGGAAAACAGTTCTGAAAGCGAGGCTGGCGAGACAGAAGAAAGCGCCGATGATGATACCGGCGAGGACACTGCGGACAATCCATTCCTCCACCGGCTGCCCGGCGCTGTCTTTGAGCTTTATGAGGACACCAACGGCGATAAGGCATTTGATGAAGGCGACGCCCTGATCGGGGAGCTGACGGAAACCGATGAAGGGTTCCATGAAATGAGCGGCCTCTTGGCAAAGGGCTATTTTGTCAAAGAGAAAACTGCCCCGGAGGGCCACAAGCTGGACCCCAATGCTTATTACTTTGAGATCACCACGGACGGGCAGGTTGTCGTTGTGGAAAATGGTGAGGCTGGCCGCGGCTTTGTGAATGAGGCTTACCGCGGCAATCTGAAAATCACGAAGGATTCCAGCGATGGCCGCAAGGACGGCTTTGCCTTTGAGGTGAAAAGCGAGGATGGCACCTACTGCGAGACTTTCACAAGCCCGGAGGACGGTATCATCCTGATCGAAGGGCTGCGCGTGGGCAAATACATTGTGACCGAGGTTAAGAATAAGGCCAGCGAGGACTATATCATCCCGGATGGCGCCACGGTGGAGATCAAGGCCGATGAAACCGCCGAGGTGAGCTTCTTCAATGAAAAGCCGGAGGAAGAAACCCCAGAAACGCCGGATAAGCCGGAAACCCCGGATAACCCGACAACGCCTTCCAAGCCTTCCAAGCCGGTCCCGCAGACAGGCGATGACTATAACCTGTATATCTGGATCGGCGTGCTGGGCGCGGCGGTGATCGGCAGCGGTGTTGCCCTTTTCCTGTGCGCTTATAAGAAAAAAGGCCAGAAGTCCAGCCCTGGACGCCGCAGAGCGGCAACCGGCGTGCTTCTGATCTGCATTGCCATGGCGGTAGGCAGCGGCTTTATGCTGGCGCGGGAGATCGGCCAGTACAAGGAAAGCGCCGATACCTATGCCGGGCTTTCGGAATATGTCACCCCGGCTGAAACGGACGGGGAAAATGGGAACGCGGAGGCGCCGGAGGAAACCGGCGCTTCCTCCATTTCTCTGCCCACGGTGGACTTTGAAAGTCTGCTGGCCCAGGGGCCGGATGTCAAGGCATGGCTGGAGCTTCCCGGCACGGTCATTCAGTACCCGGTGGCCCAGGGCGAGGATAACAGCTACTACCTGAAACACCTGTATGACGGTACGGCAAACAAGGTGGGCTGCCTGTTCATCGACTATGAAAACGCGGAGGATTTTTCCGATAACAACACGATTATCTATGGGCACAACATGCGGGACGGCTCCATGTTCTCCACGCTGGTGGAATACAAAGCGCAGGCTTACTATGATGAACACCCGGAAATGTACCTGGTAACGCCGGAGGGCGGCTATGTGGTCGAGGTGTTTTCTGCATTTGTGGCAAGCCCGGAGGAATCCGGCAGCGAAACTTCTCCCTGGGCGCTGGAATGGAAAGACAGCGGCGCATATACGACCTGGCTTTCAGCGATGCAGGAGCGTTCTGTGATCGAAACGGGCGTTTCCGTCACTTCCAGCGACAAGGTGCTGACCCTTTCCACCTGTACCAATGGCGGCGCTGACCGCTTTATCGTCATGGGCAGGCTGGTAGCTGTAACTGAATAACAGATTTTAAGAAGATGGCGCGGGATGACGGCTGCTCCCGCGCCCATCTCTATATATGGAGGATTTGCAATGGTAAATAACATTGTTCCCATTCCCGGATATGTCCATCTCTACCGCTCCATGCTGCGGTTTTACGATATGCCCAGCGCAGAGCTGAAAGAAATGCTCTATCTTTTGAATACCGCCAACCTGGACAGCTACGGCTTCCACCACCCGGAGGCGCATGTGGTCGAGAGCGGCCCGGTGGCCTTCTGCGGCTGGCTGGATCAACGGTATGCCCGCCCTTACCGAACGGAAGTACAGCTTTATAAATCCCTGCTGGCCCTGAAACGCAGCATTGACCGGGATTGTATTGTCACTTCCCAGCGGGAGGCCCTTCAAATGCTCCGGTGCGTGATCTCCAACCTGGAATACCGGTTTTATAAAGCCTACAACATGGAATTCGAGGATAAGCGCACGGTGTATTCCGAGTGCGCCTTCCGGCTGATCCCGCGGGAGGACGAACCCAGTGTGTGCCTGATGCACGATTGGGTGTACCTGCCGAGCGCATAAAACACAACGAATACCGTATTGAATCCGTTGAATGATATTTGTGATTTGTCCCGAATGTTATTTATTATTCGGGACAAATCAACAGCACGCAATTTCGATATGGTTCTTATGGTGTTATTTATCGGTTCAATCGTGTCACTGCCTGGTTAGAAAACTGAATAGAAACGATTGGATATGACAATATTATAAGCGAAAAGGCACATTTTCTGTGTTAAAAGGCTGCTACAATGCACCCGTTTTCGTGAATCCCATAAAAGTATCGGTTCATAATCGGTTCACAATCGGTTCAGACTCGTTGACACGATTGAACCGATTTGCTATAATAGGAGCGGTAATAAGAATGAAGGAGATGGCAGTATGCTTTTTCGGGAAAGTGAGACCATAGAACTGAAAGAAGTTGTTGTGGACGAAATCAAAAAAGAAATCATTGCTTTTGCTAACTGTGACGGAGGAAAACTGTATATTGGCGTCCAGGATGACGGCACGGTAGTCGGAGTGGATGACCCGGACGGTGTATCTTTGCAAATCAGCAATATGGTACGGGATGCCATCAAGCCGGATGTAACAATGTTCGTGCATTACAAGACTATTGAAGAAAATGGAAAAGAAATTGTTGCTGTGGATATTCAGCGAGGAACAGACCGGCCTTATTATCTTGCCAAAAAGGGGATGCGTCCAGAAGGCGTATATGTCAGGCAGGGTTATTCCTCGGTTCCGGCCACCGATACGGCAATCCGCCGTATGATTAAAGAAACGGATGGGGACCGCTTTGAAGCCATGCGCTCTCTGAACCAGGAACTCACATTTGAAGCTGCAAAAAAAGAATTTGATCTTCGGAATGTAGAATTTGGTCCGCAACAAATGCGTACTTTGAAGCTGGTCGATCAGGATAACCTTTATAGCAATTTAGGGCTGCTTCTGTCCGACCAATGCGTCCATACGATTAAAGTTGCCGTTTTCCAGGGGACAGACCAAACGGTATTTAAGGACCGCCGGGAATTTAGCGGGTCGCTGCTACGCCAGATGAACGAAGTGTATGATTTTATTGACTTTCGCAATCAGACCCGTGCAACCATAGAGAAACTGCTAAGGATTGATGTCCGGGATTACCCTGAAATCGCTGTCAGGGAAGCATTGCTGAATCTGCTGGTCCACCGGGATTATTCCTTTAGTGCCAGCGCACTTATCAGTATTTATGCGGACAGGATTGAATTTGTGTCCATTGGCGGATTGATGCCGGGAATTGACCTGGAAGATATTATGGTAGGTATTTCCGTATGCCGGAACCAGGATCTTGCGAATGTGTTTTATCGTTTACATTTGATTGAGGCTTATGGTACCGGAATGGGAAAAATTATGAAAGCATACGAAGGCATGGCGGAAAAGCCTGTGATCGAAACCACAAAAAACGCCTTTAAGATCATACTGCCGAATATTAACGCCAAATATGAAAAAGGCACTGAATCCGTGCTTCCAGCAGAGCCACCCGCAAATACTCCTGTTGTCGCACCATTAAGTGACGGAGAAGAAAAAGTGCTGGAATATGCTCGGACACATGGTGCTGTTACAAGAAATGAAGTCATGGGATTGCTCGAAGTGAGTATCTCCACCGCTGCCAGAGTCCTGAAAAAGCTGGTAAAAAGCAATCTGCTAAAGCAGAATGGAAAAGGCAGAAGCACCAACTATACCATTATAAATAAATAAACGATATGCCTCACAGCCGATTGGAAAAATCCAGTCGGCTGTTTTCAGTTAGGAGGGATGCTATATTACCCAAACGGAAGTCAACGCCGTATTTGACGAGCAGGTGAGGCTTTGTGCTGACACGCTGCAGAAGAAAACCAAGGAATATACCGGGGATGATACGGACCGGCTGGGGGCATTTAAGGCGGCTGCTGCTTTGCAGCACGCAACACCCCAGCGGGCGCTTGTCGGTATGATGGCAAAGCACATCATCTCCATTTATGATATGTGCTTTTCAGACCGGAAAACTTTTGAGCTGGCTGTCTGGGAGGAAAAGATCACCGACAGCCTCAACTATCTGTTCTTACTAAAAGCTGTGATAAAGGAGGAATTGGAACATCAACCAGATTGAAACTAAAATTTTGAACTGCACTGCGGTACAGGAAGCGGAGAAAAACATGGTGTTTGCGGCCAGGCTCACCCAGCGGGGCCATAAGATCCATTCTATGGATGACCTTCTGGCTCTTTATGAGAAAGGCTATACTTCCGAAACGGTCAAACGGATTGCCTCTCTGCCTCATCCCGCCGTACAGAAGTTTTCGGTTATCACGGTGGCGGTTGTGGGCGCCAGCAGGCGTTTTCTGGCGCAGATCACCCGGCACCAAAATGAGGTCAAGTTTATCAGCGCCTCTTTGCAGTACAGCAATTATGCGGGGCAGGCCGATTTTGTGGTGCCTTATGAGATCCTGACGGCAAGCCAGTGGGTGCGTGACTTCTACCTGAAAAAGTGCCGGGCTGCCATGGAGCATTATGCGGATATAGGCGCCTGCGGGATTTCCAGGGACGCTGCGGGGTATCTGGCTCCGCAGAGCCTTCGCAATGTGCTGATAATCAGCGCCACGCCTTACCAGTGGAAGCACATGATCGGCCAGCGGACTTGCCGCCGCAATACGGATGAAACACGCTTTGTCCTGCTGAAAATATGGGCGGACCTGTATGCGCTGGACCCGGAACTATTTAGCCCGGAACTTGCCGGCCCCTTCTGCCAGCGGGAGGGATGTCTGGAAAAAGATATGTCCTGCGGCTGCCCGTGTGAAAAAGGGGCACTGCCTCTTGACCTGCTGCGCCAGGACTATCCTGCCGCACTGGAAGGAGGCCGCCAGTGAAAATCAGGATCATTGATTTCGGGCTGCCGGAGAACCACCGTCCCCTCCGCTCTCACGCCAATGACGCCGGGGCGGATGTCTATATGCCCTTTGACTGTACTCTGGAGCCTGGCGGGATTGCTAAAATTCCACTGGGCTTTGGCCTGGAGGTGCCGGACGGTTATGCCGCCTATGTGTTCCCCAGGAGCAGCCTTGCGGCAAAAGGGGTGGTCTGTGAGCTGCCCCCTGTGGATTCCGGCTACCGGGGCGAAATCCATGCCATTGTCAGCAATGTGGGAAATGAGGCCCGGACGCTTCCGAAAGATTCCAGGATCGGGCAGCTTATCATCATGCCTGTGGTGATCGCGGACTTTGTGAATGACCTGGGCGGCGAACGCGGCAAGGGTGCTTTCGGCAGCACGGGGAAATAACTTTTGTCTTTGTATAAATATTTTCTGTGTGGATAACTTAAAAATAGAGCCAGGTACTATACAGATGTAACCAATCTTATATAATATTGGTTACATCCGGGAGCCAAATACGATTTCAAGTTGTTTTATACCTTGTAATCTTGAAGCCTAAAATAGAAAGTGGCCAGCCTCCCTTATATGTGACTGACCACTTCTATTTTTTGCTATTCAGTTCTTTCATAATACCGAGGATGTAGGACATCGCTTTGGAATCCAGCTTCTTTGCCTCTGCGATAAATTCGTTTAAGGCGGTAGGATTCGGATTGCCTTCATCGAAGAATTCCTGTGGTGTCACGCCCAGGTATTCGCAGATATAAAAGAAGGACTGCATAGAAGGAAGCGTTTTCTTATTCTCCACGTTGTTGATATAGTTGTTGGCCTGCCCAAGCGACAGCGACATATCCCGTGCGGAAACACCCTTCTGCATCCTTAATTTTGCCAGCCTTTCCGGGACAAAATCTTCGTACACCATAGTCACCTCCCATTCTATAATAAATTGTACCTTACAGGCTGGCTCTATTCGCTAAATGAAAATGGGTATTTGAGTTGACACGCTAAATATAACCTATTAAAATAAGAGGTATGGTAGTTTTCAACTATCATCTGAAAGGGAGGCTGCAACATGAAAGAAAAAGTATGCGGAGTGACCGGACACCGGGAAATCCCCGCCGAATATATGGAGCAGGCAGAGCAAGGTCTGCGGTGCGAAATCGAAAAAGCCATCGCGGACGGTTATACCTACTTTATTTCCGGCTTTGCTGACGGTGCAGATCAGCTATTTGCCGGGATTGTTCTGGAAAAGGCCAAAGAAAATCCGGCGCTGCGCCTGGAGGCAGCGATTCCTTACCGCAACCGCTATAAGCGGCTGATGGAGGACGAGCGGACCAGGGCCATGCTGGAGGCATGTGCGAAGGTCGAGGTTATCAGCGAAGAATGGGCTTCCAATGTCTATATGAAGCGCAACCGCTATATGGTAGGCCAGGCGGACCGGGTGATCGCTGTCTATGATGGACGGGAAAACGGTGGCACGGTGTCCACAATCCGCATGGTCCACGCCCAGAGAAAAGAAATGCGGGAGGTCCCTGTGGGGCCGTATCTTCCTGAAAGCATGATAAATCTTGGATATTTCAGGAACGCTTCGGGTAGATAAGAATTTGCCAGTGTGGTAGAATTAGAAACATAAGTGGACAAAAAGAAATTTGAGTGACAGAAGATACCGGGTTTTGCTGAATAACATATGTGCAACTCAAAGTTGACAATGTGCATTTCAGGAAAGATAGTAAATTACATTGCAATTTGCTACGATTAGGCTACCACATAAAAGGAGGAGACGCATATGACATTCGGCGAAAGATTATTTAAGTTACGAAAAGAAAAGGGATTGTCGCAAGAAGCATTGGCTGAACAGTTGAACACTACCCGTCAAGCAATTAGTAAGTGGGAAAACAATCAAGGTTATCCTGAAACAGAAAAGCTACTAATGCTGAGTAATATATTCGGTGTTTCGGTTGATAGCCTTTTGAAAGAGAACACAGAGCATACAACCTCAACCGACAAAGGATATTATGTAAGTCGAGAATGTGCAGAAGGATTTCTCTCATTTCACAAGAAAACAACCAAGCGAACAGCAACCGGCATAGCAATCATGGTGCTGGCAGGTGTTCCATACTTTCTGTTTGAAAGCAATCCAATCTTGTCAATTACCTTTGCTTGTATGGTTCTCGTCATTGGGCTTGTCTTTATACTTAGCATGGCAATGATGGGAAACCCTTATAGAAAGTTAAAAAGTGAACGACTGTTGTTTGACCCTATGTACTATTCAGAATTGTCCTCTGCCCGTGAAGCTCAAAAGAAAAAGTCGCTTGTGTTCATAATAATAGCAATCTGTCTGATTTTGGTTGCTGGTATTAGTGGTATGTTTGCTATGCCAACATTTCCTATATCGGAAATTCAATGTATTCTTGTTGCTTGTTCCGTTTATCTGTTCATTTATGTAATTGGAATATCGGATAATTACGATATTTTAGTGAATAGTGAAGAACGAATGGAGACAATTTATTGGCGTATAGTCAAGAAGATAAAAAATAAAAAGGATTGAACAAATCCTAAGTTGTCAAATAAAACTGAATATTCCTGAATTTACGCCGCAGATCCTTTCTGCGGCGTTTTGCTATATAACCCCGGCGCAAAGGTGTTCTTATCCCTTTGCGCTTTTTTCATATTCAAAATTAGGAGGTGCGGCACATGTGGGGCGCAGTATCACATTTTCTGTCTTTCACGCTTGGCACAATCGCAGGCGTAACTTTGATGTGTCTGCTGCAGGCCGGAAGGCAGGCAGACGAGCAGTTTACAAAATTCTTTGATAAAGAGGGAGGTTCGGACGAATGAAGTTAGTGGTAGCCGAAAAGCCCAGTGTGGCCCAATCTTTGGCCGCAGTGCTGGGAGCAAGGGAAAAAAAAGATGGGTATCTGGAGGGCGGCGGCTGGCTGGTGTCCTGGTGCGTGGGCCATCTGGTGGAGTTGGCCCAGCCGGAAGCCTATGGGGAGCAGTACGCCAAATGGCGGTGTGCGGATCTGCCTATTCTTCCCGCCCATTGGAAGTATGATGTGGCAAAGGATAAGAAAAAGCAGCTTGGCGTCCTGCGTCATTTGATGGAGGATAAACGTGTGGACGCTGTGGTGTGCGCTACCGATGCTGGCCGGGAAGGTGAACTGATTTTCCGGCTGGTCTATCAGCAGGCCGGATGCAGCAAGCCTATTCTCCGGCTCTGGATCAGCTCTATGGAGGACGCAGCTATCCGTGATGGATTTGAACACCTGCGGCCTGGTGCGGATTATGACTTGCTTTACCGGGCGGCACTCTGCCGGGCAGGTGCGGACTGGCTTGTGGGAATTAACGCCACCCGCCTTTTCTCTGTCCTGTATGGCGATACCTTGAATGTGGGCCGGGTAATGACGCCGACACTGGCGCTGATCGTCCAGCGGGAGGATGCGATCCGCTCTTTCCAGAGCAAGCCCTTCTATGTGCCGGAACTCACCTGCGGAGGGTTTACCGCTGCCGGGGAGAAGCTGGAGGACAAAGCGGCTGCGGAGGCAATACAGACAGTTTGTGATGGAAAGCCTGCCGTTGTCTGCAAAGTGGAGCGGCAGAAAAAGACTGTCCAGCCGCCCCGCCTTTACGATTTAACTACGTTGCAACGAGCGTGCAACCGCTTGTATGGCTTCACTGCCCAACAGACCCTTGATTATTTACAAAGCCTGTATGAGAAAAAGTTGGCGACCTATCCGAGAACAGACAGCCAGTATATCACAGCGGATATGCAAGCAACGGTTGGCTCTCTGGCCCTGTGGCTGTGGCAGAATATGCCTTTTGGCAAGGACAGTACCACGGCACCGGAGCTGGAAGGAATCATTGATGACAGCAAGGTAACGGCCCACCATGCCATTCCCCCCACGGTGGAGATAGCCCGCACCGACCTGTCTGCTTTGCCTGCCGGTGAGCGGGATGTCCTGATGCTCCTTGCCTGCCGCCTTCTCTGTGCTACCGCCCAGCCCCACCGCTTTGAGGCGGTGCTGGCAGTTTTAGAGTCCGAGGGCCACACATTTACCGCCAAATGGAAAACAATTCTGTATGAGGGATGGAAAGGCATTGAACAGGCTTTCCGTGCCAGCCTGAAACAAAAGCAGCCGGAGGACGGCGACGAAAATACGTCCCGTCTGCCGGAGCTGAAAGAAGGACAGAGATTTGAAAAGGCTGCCGCCACGATTCGGGAAGGAAAAACCAGCCCGCCCAAGCACTATACCGAGGATTCTCTGCTGGCGGCTATGGAGACAGCCGGTGCGGAGGATATGCCGGAGGACGCCGAGCGGAAAGGGCTGGGCACTTCGGCCACCCGTGCCGACACACTGGAAAAGCTGGTGTCCACGGGATTTGTCCAGCGGAAAAAGAAACAGCTTTTGCCTACGGATAAGGGCGTTAACCTGATTGCTGTCCTGCCCGATGTGATAAAATCCCCGGCGCTCACGGCGGAATGGGAGTCCATGCTGAAACAGGTGGAACGCGGAGAAATGACAGCTGACGCTTTTATGGAAGGGATTGCCGGTTTGATCCGTGACCTGATCCGGCAGAACACCGCCCCTGATCCTGCCTATTCCTCTTTGTTCGGAAGCAAAAATGCAGCCAATCGGGAAGCTGTCGGCACCTGCCCCCGGTGTGGCGGCGCTGTCTATGAGGGGAAGAAAGGCTTCTTCTGTGAAAATGAAGCCTGCGCCTTTGCTCTCTGGAAAGAAAACCGGTTCTTTTCCAGTAAAAAGAAAACCATAACAAAAACCGTTGCTGCGGCACTCTTAAAGGAGGGCCGCGTTTCCATGTCTGGGCTTTTCAGTGAGAAAACCGGCAAAACCTATGATGCCGTGGTGGTGCTGGATGATACGGGCGAAAAGTATGTGAATTTCAAGCTGGAATTTCCGCAGCAGCGGGGACGGAAGAAATGACCGGCCCGCCGCGGGAGCTGACCCGCTCCGAGCGTGCAGCGATCCGAAGGCTGGTAACAGGCTTATGCGCCAACTATGACGAGCGGGAAAAGCTCTGCCTTCCCCTGGACTGCCCCTGCTATATGCTTCATAAATGGTGGACCGGCGGCCTTTGCCGGTATTTTGAGCGGTCTGTGCTGCCGGTTGAACCATCGCTGGAGGCGATACTGACGGGAAACGATACTTCCCAGCGCCAGAAAAAATGCCCGGTATGCGGGAAGCTGTATCTTCCCACTACCAGCCAGGCATATTGCTCTGATGCCTGCCGGATCTGGGCCAGACGGGACACGGATAAAAAGCGTAAGCGCCGGATTCGCCAGCACAAGGGATGATATGTCTGCAACTTAGCCTTTTGGGGGCTTGATTTATAAGGCTTTCCGGCCACATTTTTACAGGCAGTAAGAGATTTATACTCTGCCCCTCAATAGGAAGGTTAAGTTGCGGACAAAGGGAACATAAATTTTTATCTGTTTTTCGGTTGAAAATCGTGGTACATACATTTTCTCAAGATTTTTTCAAACCGTCTCATTGCATGGAATAGTCTACTCCACTATAATTAAAGTAGGAGGTGTTGAGAGATGGCGAATGAAGATAAGAAAGATTTTAATGCCATGCTACACGATAGCAAGGATATGCCTAAATTTCAGACCATTACTGACCAGAAAAGCATTGAGAAATATGGCGGAAGCAGAATGTACTTTGCCCCACCAATCGACTATGACAAGGTGATGAAACTAATTCCGTATGGCAAAGTAATCACTGTCGGAAAAATCCGTGAATATTTTGCTGAACTGAATGGGGCGGATTTCACAGAGCCTATCACAGCAGGAATTTTTGTGTCTATTGCAGCATGGGCGAGTTATCAGCGTTCCGAAGATGAAACCCCGTAATGTAGGCTGTCACCGTCCCATCGCTCAACGAGCCGGGTTTCAGTTCTTCCTCCACCCACATATCCAGCATATCTCCCAAGGTGATGTTCTTGGCCTGTGCCAGAAACATCTTGGTTTCATAGTCCTCCATCGCCTTGCGGAGCAGTGACTCGGTTTCACTCTTGCTTTCCGTTCCCGGAAATTCCTTCTGAACGCGGTTGCCGCTGGCATCCTCTACATAAAAGCGATAGTACCACTTCTTTCCTTTCTTTCTTACAGATCCTTTTGCCATAGCAAACTCCTTTCTATGCTGGCAAACGGAACCGTAGTGATGTGTCACCCTGATTATAGCAAAGGGTGGCCAATCTATCAAACATACCGCTTGCTAAATATCAAAAGTTTCTATGTTCAATCCACTGCAAGGACCTGATTGCGGTCCAGAAGGTCGCGGCCCTCGTTGATCTGCATGAAACAGCAAATCACATCCACACGGACTATGGACTTACGCCCAATCCGCAGGACCGGGATTTTTCCCCAATCCACAAGGCGGCGGAGGGTGTTGCGTCCAATGCCGGTATAGTCGGCAGCTTCTTCAATCGTCATGCCGATCTTACCAAAGCCCGCAGGCTGAACAGCGGAGTATCTTTCTGTATGAATACGCCCGGAAGTCCCGGACGGGATATTCGCATAACAAACAGGCGAATTTGAAGTCATAATTGTTCGCCTCCTTCGAGAACAAAAAAAGCAGCCGCGCCGATTTGGTTGGAGCCGTTGTAACATACGGCGCACTTCGGCGCGGCTGCCTTGATTTTTCAGTAACTTCAAGCCCACTGTATTTGCCACGCATCCCCAGCGGTGGGGATATTGCAGGCCGCCCCTGGCAGGGCTGTCATAACTCCGCAGCATCGTTCAAAGCGTGTGCCGCAGGGTTCCCCCTCAAGTCTGTGGGAGGTCGTGAGAAAGTATCTTTAACCCCCGCGCTGTCATCGCGCCCGGAGTGCCTGTCCGGGTCTAAGGTATGCGTTGATCGCTCGGATAGCTTGTCCCATCACCTCCTTGAAGCTATCGTCCTGGCGGCGCACCTTATGTCGCTCATCACGCGGGTTTCGTACCTGCAATACCGTATATTCAGTTGTCATGGTTCTGTGAAGGGTGAGGAAAATGTGTCCTTCACCTATCACATTTTTTAAGGCCGTTTGTTAGGTATTTTTAAGAGCTTTCACAAACTTTTTTGAAATTTTTTTCATCGCCCCATCAAGGGAGAGAGAAATGCTGGCTTTCGTTACTCCTTCGAGCTTTGCAATCTCCGTAACGGACTTTTCCTCGGCGCAGTACATCCAAATACGCCGGTACTGCTTTGCGTTCAAGATGCTTCTGAGTGCATCCAGTCGCTGTTCCGTCAGAGCTTTCTTTACGGCCTGCATATCTGCCTCAATGAGCTTCGAGAAAAATTCATCCTCTGCGGACTGGACTGTACCGATTACATCCAGGCACTCATTCAGATCCACACGGTTGTCGTTGAAACTGCGGCCGCTTTTTTCTCTCTCGTGATAATCCTCATCAGACCAAGCTTTCCATTTCAGAAATTCTTCCTCGCTGGAAAAGTCGGCGCGGGTGAGCCGGATGTGTCCGCTGACGCTTATGTAGATGATGCTGTCCTGATCGTGTTTGTTCAGGGCATATTCACTTTTCTTATCAAACATACTTGTCCTCCATTTCAATTCAGGGGGTGGTGGGTGAACAGTGAATTGAAATGGAGATGGCGGGGACCGGCAACCTACGGAGAACCGCAGGATATGACAAAAAACGCCTGACTGGATATAATCCAGCCAGACGCTATCTGGTGTGTTCTGTTGTTTCCCTACATGGTATAGTTCATCTTCTTGTGCATAGGTCCCCGTTGCCGGGGACAGGCTTTTTTTGGCAGGTAAATTCCTGCCGAATTATGTCGAAACCCTCTGTGCTTCACGGCGGCTCCCTCCTAAAGCCGCCGTAACATTCAGCACAGGGTCGTCATCCTCATAAGGGCATGAAGAACGGCGGCCTTGAAATGTGTTTCAAAACCGCCGCCAGGATAAAGTTATGTAATGGGCGCACGAAACTACCTACCCCAGCAACGGTTTTTTTCTTTCCCCGTTTACCGGGGCAGGATAGTCTCAATTATTTAGTTCAGTCCTGTTCTTGTTCGGATGCCTCTTTCAGCCGGTCAAAACTCTCATCGCTGATGATGTGTTCAATCCGGCAGGCGTCGGCCTCCGCAGTTTTGGGGTCAACGCCTGCGGCGATAAGCTGCTCGGTAAAGAAGC
>ERZ827478.1156-NODE-1156-length-20479-cov-2.962397_pt1 | contig 20479 bp, 22 predicted proteins | sample MGYA00519705_ERZ827478 | MGnify/ENA primary metagenome ERZ827478 (study PRJEB31778, sample SAMEA3449318) | human gut metagenome | biome: human gut; feature: human-associated habitat; material: faeces | place: United Kingdom | collected 2010/2012 ... | reverse complement strand
CCTCGGTCTTTTTTGTAAAATATCAAACAATAAAACCACCTTTTCAAAACGATAGGGAAGAAAAGGTGGTTTTGTCATATGATTTACGCGATATTAAATAACGCCTTGTGCCAGCATTGCATCAGCTACTTTTAAGAAGCCTGCAATATTAGCGCCTGCAACATAATTGCGGCGGTCATCGCAATATTTTTCTGCAGCTTGAGAACATTGTTTGAAGATATTTACCATAATACCTTTTAGTTTTTCATCCACTTCCTCAGCAGACCATGACAAACGCATGCTGTTTTGAGACATTTCCAAAGCAGATACTGCTACACCGCCTGCATTTACGGCTTTACTTGGAGCAATAATCAATTTATGCTCTTGCAGGTATTCCATAGCCTCATTTGTGGTAGGCATGTTGGATACTTCAATATAGTATTGAATGCCGTTTGCTACAATTTGTTCTGCTTCTTTCATGCCAATTTCATTTTGTGTTGCACATGGCATAACAACGTCAACTTTTACGTTCCATGGTTTTTCACCGGGATAGAAAGGTACGCCGAATTTGTCTGCATAGTCTTGTACTTTATCTCTTCCGGAAGCTCTCATTTCAAGCATATAATCTACTTTTTCACCTGTAATTCCGTCGGCATCATAAATATAACCGTCAGGACCGGAAATGGTTACTGCTTTACCGCCAAGTTCCGCAATTTTCTTTGCAGCGCCCCATGCAACGTTTCCGAAGCCGGACAATGCAAAAGTTTTGCCTTTGATAGAATCATTGTTGTCTTTCAAAACTTCATTACAGAAATAAACAGCACCAAAACCTGTAGCTTCAGGACGTAAAATGCTGCCGCCGTAGGAGAGACCTTTACCTGTTAGCACACCATTTTCAAAGTTGCCTTTGATTTTCTTATATTGACCGAACAAATAGCCGATTTCTCTTGCACCTACGCCGATATCGCCTGCGGGTACGTCTACATCGGGACCGATATGACGGCATAATTCTGTCATGAAACTTTGACAGAACGCCATAATTTCACGGTCGGATCTGCCTCTTGGGTCAAAGTCGGAACCGCCTTTGCCACCGCCGATTGGCAAGCCGGTCAAAGCATTTTTGAAAATTTGTTCAAAACCCAAAAATTTAATAATACTTAGGTTTACGGATGGGTGGAAGCGCAAACCACCTTTGTAAGGACCGATAGCGCTGTTAAACTGTACACGAAAACCGCGGTTTACTTGCACATTGCCGTTGTCATCAACCCAAGGAACACGGAACATAATTTGTCTTTCAGGTTCTGTAATTCTTTCAATAATACCCTCTTTTTGGTATTGTGGGTTTTGTTCAATTACTTTTTCCAAAGAAGTAAGCACTTCTGTTACGGTTTGTTGAAATTCTGCTTGGTCTGGATTTTTTTGTATTACTTTTTCTAATTGTTCGCTAACATAAGACATAAAATCTTTTCCTCCTACTGCAATCATTATTAACTGGTTGTCATTTTATCATATTTTGGTTATATTTACAAGATGAAATTTAAAAAAATCGGCCTAATAACGCAATTTTATTTATCATAAATTTCATTTTTGAATATAAAAGTTTTAGTTTATCTTATTTTTTGCAGGAAAATTATAGTTTGGTTGCAATTTGTTGAGATGCCATCCATTAGGCAATCAAATATTATTACTTGTATCGTGTTTATGAATTATGAAACAGAAATATTGACAAAGTCTATGCAGATATAATAAAATAAACTTGGTTATTTATGAAAAAAACAGTATTTGCAGTCTACTATTTCAATTGAGCATACCCATTTATGCTCATTCTGTTTTTACGGACATGCATGCACGGGCATAATAGATGTATTTTTGTTATGCGTATAGGCTTTTGGTGAAACATAGGAGTGTGAACAAACAATATGAATTCTGTACTTAATTTTGACGCTGACGATTTTAAGCCCCACGAGGAATGTGGTGTTTTTGGTGTATATTCTTTTGACGGTGCGTTGTCACCCGCTTATGCCTGTTACAACGGCTTGTTAGCTTTACAACACCGTGGGCAGGAAAGCTGCGGTATTGCGGTAAGTGACCGCGGTGTTATTTCCTACTCTAAAGATTTAGGTCTTGTGAATGAAGTGTTTAACGACAAAATTATTACAGATTTGGTCGGAGAAATTGCGATTTCTCATGTTCGTTACTCTACTGCAAAGCAAAAATCAAGAGAAAATGCACAACCAATTGTAATGCGATATGCGAAAGGTAATTTTGCAATTGCATTTAACGGCAGTTTAACCAACTCCTTTGAATTAAGAGAAGAATTAAGTCATAGAGGTGCCATCTTCCAAACTTCCAATGATGCTGAAGTAATTGCATATTTGATTGCGCAAGAACGTGTAAAAGCGCCATCCATTGAAGAAGCGGTCATTCGTGCAATGCCTCAATTAAGAGGATGCTATAGCTTGTTGGTAATGAGTGCACAGAAATTAATTGCGCTGCGTGATCCTCATGGATTCCGTCCGCTGGCTCTGGGCAGGGTAGATGACACTTATGTTTTTGCGTCCGAAACTTGTGCGCTTGACAGCTGCAATGCTGAATTTGTAAAAGATATTAATCCCGGTGAAATGGTTGTGGTTGACCCTCAGGGAATTCGTTATATTGATGCAAAAACCGATTTAAACAAATCCTTATGTATTTTTGAATATATCTACTTTGCAAGAACCGACAGTGTGATTGATGGAGTAAGTGTATATGAAGCCAGAAAAGAATCCGGCAGATTGCTTGCAAAACAGCATCCTGTAGATGCGGACATTGTAATCGGCGTTCCTGAATCCGGAATTGATGCTGCAATCGGTTATAGTGAAGAATCCGGCATTCCTTACGAAAAAGGAATTGTAAAAAACAATTACATCGGCAGAACATTTATCAAACCGACGCAATCGGAACGTGAGAAAAGTGTCCGCATTAAATTAAATGCGTTATCTTCCGCAGTAGCAGGAAAACGTGTTGTTATGCTGGACGATTCCATTGTTCGCGGAACAACCAGCGCACGTATTGTAAGCATGCTCAAAGAAGCCGGTGCAAAAGAGGTGCATTTGCGTATCAGTTCTCCGGAATTTTTATGGCCTTGTTATTATGGCACCGATATCCCAAATAAAGACGTGTTGATTGCCTGCAAACATACTGTGGAAGAAATCAGAGACTTGGTAGGCGCCGATTCACTGGGATTTTTAAGTTTAGAAAGTTTGCCTGAAATTGTAAAGGGAAAATGCGAGGATATTGTGATGCATGTTTCTCCGGTAATTATCCCACACAAATTTCTGAAAGACTTCGTCAAGGTAAACCCGACATTTACAGCACTCCTATTAAACGTTTGGAAATTTAACGGTTGACTTTATTACACATACCGAAAGGAATGTTATCAAGTTTGAAAAACTCATATGTATCTCCGCTTTCAACGCGTTATGCAAGCAGTGAGATGAAATATTTATTTTCTCCGGACAAAAAATTTACAACATGGAGAAAACTGTGGATTGCCCTTGCTGAATCTGAAATGGAACTTGGCTTGCCCATTACCAAAGAACAGATTGATGAAATGAAGCAATATGCAGATAAAATTAATTATGAAGTGGCAGAAGCGCAAGAAAAAAAAGTACGTCATGATGTAATGTCCCATGTATTTGCATTTGGAGAACAGTGCCCAAATGCAAGACCTATTATTCATTTGGGAGCTACCTCTTGTTATGTTGGCGATAATACCGATATTATTATTATGACAGAAGCATTGCAGTTGGTAGAAAAGAGATTGGCTGCTACCATTGCTGCGCTGTCTCAATTTGCCCTGAACTATAAAGATTTACCTACATTGGGATATACTCATTTTCAGGCAGCACAAACCACAACGGTTGGGAAACGTGCTACTTTATGGATACAAGATTTGTTAATGGATTTGGAAGATGTCCAATATCAATTAAGCAAAGCCAAATTACTCGGTTCTAAAGGAACAACAGGTACGCAAGCAAGTTTTCTGGAATTGTTTGATGGTGACCACGAAAAATGCAAAGCGCTTGACCATAAAATTGCCGAAAAAATGGGATTTGCTTCTTGTTTTGCGGTTTCCGGACAAACGTATACCAGAAAACTAGACAGTCAGATGTTAGCAGTGTTAAGCGGTATTGCTCAAAGTGCATCTAAATTTGCTGCGGATATTCGTTTATTGCAGCATTTGAAAGAAATAGAAGAACCGTTTGAAAAACATCAAATTGGTTCTTCCGCTATGGCGTATAAGAGAAATCCAATGCGCACAGAGCGTATGACCGCATTGGCACGCTATGTCATGGTAGACAGTTTAAACCCTGCCATTACTACTGCGACACAATGGTTTGAACGCACTTTGGACGATTCTGCCAATAAACGAATTGCCATTCCGGAAGCATTCTTGGCAATTGATGCAATACTAAGCTTATATGAAAACGTAGCAAACGGTATGGTAGTTTATCCCAAAGTGATAGAAAAGCATCTTATGGATGAATTGCCGTTCATGGCAACCGAAAACATTATGATGGATGCTGTAAAACGCGGAGGAGACAGACAGGAATTACACGAAAAAATCCGTGTTCACTCTATGGAAGCCGGAAAAGTGGTAAAAGAGCAAGGCGGGAAAAATGATTTAATGGAACGCATTGCAAACGACAGCAGTTTTGGTGTAACTTTGGAACAATTACAGGAAATTCTTCGTCCTGAAAATTATGTTGGCAGAGCGCCGGAACAAACAGTTGAGTTTATCAATGAATATGTAAAACCTGCTTTAGAAGCATATCATTTCGATGAAATTCAACATTCGGAAATTAGTTTGTAATTGAAATCAATACAGGAAAATTGCCAACGAATGTTTCTTATGGTATAATTAAAAATTGAATTGATTCTGAAATATCGCCGCGTAGAATCAATCTTATTTGCTGAGGCGGCACAGCGGAGGGTGAATATCCTTATGATTAAAGCTATTGTTGGTGCTAATTGGGGAGACGAAGGTAAAGGTAAAATTACTGACGTCATTGCTGCCCAATCTGACATTGTCATTCGCTTTCAAGGCGGCAGTAACGCCGGACACACAATTATCAATAACTACGGAAAATTTGCATTGCATCAATTGCCATCTGGTATTTTTTATGACCATACTACCAGTATTATTGGCAATGGCGTTGCACTTAGTGTAGAAAATTTTATAAAAGAACTTTCTTCTTTAGAAGAACGAAATGTGCCAAAACCGAATATACTAATATCAGACCGTGCTCAAATTGTTATGCCGTATCATATTGAACTGGATACATTGGAAGAGGCTCGTTTATCTGAAAATTCATTTGGTTCTACAAAATCCGGTATTGCGCCGTTTTATTCTGATAAGTATGCAAAAATCGGCTTTCAAATCAGCGAACTTTATGATGACGAAACTGAACTGAAGAAAAAAATAGAACGCGTGCTGGCTGTAAAAAATACATTGTACGAACATTTGTATCATCAGCCTCCTTTGAAAGTAGACGATGTATTCAACAAACTCATGGAATATAAGGAATTGATTGCTCCTTATGTTACCGATACGTTTGAATATTTGTATGAAGCAGTAAAAGAGGGTAAAAATATTTTGTTGGAAGGCCAATTGGGTGCTTTGAAAGACCCTGATTTTGGTATTTATCCAATGGTAACATCTTCTTCTACTTTAGCTGGTTACGGTGCGGTAGGTGCCGGATTGCCTCCATATGAAATTAAAGAGATTATTGCTGTGGTTAAGGCCTATTCCAGTGCTGTTGGTGCAGGTGAATTTGTCAGTGAAATCTTTGGCGAAGAAGCAGATGAACTGCGTCGCAGAGGCGGTGACGGCGGAGAATTTGGTGCAACTACAGGTCGTCCCAGAAGAATGGGATGGTTGGATTTGGTTGCTTCACGTTATGGCTGTCGTGTACAAGGTGCTACCACAGTTGCATTTGCAGTATTGGATGTGTTGGGTTATTTGGATGAAATTCCTGTTTGCGTTGCGTATGAGTTGGACGGAAAACGTATTGACTATTTCCCGTCCACAGCGCAGTTAAAACGTTGCAAGCCTATTTTAGAAACACTTCCGGGATGGAAATGCGACATTCGTGGTATTAAAAAATATGAAGACCTCCCTGAAAACTGCAGAAAGTATATTGAGTTTGCAGAAAAAGAAATTGGCGTACCTTTCGGCATGATTTCGAACGGTCCTTCTCGTGATGATATTATTTATAGATAATTTATTCATACACAACATTTCCAGTAGTAATGTTGTGTATCTCTCTATTATGCACTACTGGAGAAATGGTGGTTTACAATGTGTGGAATAGTTGGTTATATAGGTGACGATAAAGCTACACCTATTCTGCTCAATGGCCTGGAAAAATTAGAATATCGCGGCTATGATTCTGCGGGCGTTGCAGTTTACCAAAATCACTCGGTTGAAGTAGTTAAAAGTAAAGGCAGATTGAAAAATCTATGTGATATTCTTACTTCCGACAATCATATGACAGGAACTTTGGGAATTGGTCATACACGTTGGGCTACCCATGGTGAGCCTTCCGATATTAACTCTCATCCTCATTGCAGTGAAAACGGTTCTTTTGCAGTTGTCCATAATGGTATTATTGAAAATTACTTATATTTGAGAGATTACTTAATGAATAAAGGCAAACGTTTTGCTTCAGAGACGGATACGGAAGTAGTTGCCCAATTGCTGGAATATTACTATAACGGCAATATTTTAGATACCATTATTAAAGTGCTGAGCAAAATAGAAGGTGCCTATGCTTTGGGGATTATTTGTAAAGATGATCCTGATACCTTATATGCTGTTCGTAAAGACAGTCCTTTGATTATTGGACTTGGAAAAGGAGAAAATTTCATTGCTTCCGATATTCCGGCAATTATTGATAAAACACGGGATATCTATCGTTTAAATGACAATGAGATTGCAGTAATTAAACGCGATAACGTTACTGTATATAACGAGGCAAAGGAAATCATTACAAAAAATAAAATTCACATTGATTGGGATATCACCGCAGCAGAAAAAGAAGGTTATGAACACTTTATGCTCAAAGAAATTATGGAGCAGCCAAAAGCGGTACATAACACCATTTCTCCAAGATTGGTAGATGGAAAAATTGTTTTGGATGAACTAAAATTAACAAAAGAAGATCTTCAAAAATTAAAGAAGATTGTAATTGTTGCCTGCGGTTCTGCTTATCATGTGGGCGTAGTAGCCAAATACGCGATTGAAAAGACAGTACGCATTCCCGTCGAAATTGACATTGCATCTGAATTCAGATATCGTGACCCAATTATTGATGAAAATGTTTTGGTTTTGGTTATCAGCCAGTCCGGAGAAACAGCGGATACTCTTGCAGCTCTTCGCGAGGCCAAAAAATTGGGTGCACGTGTTCTTTCCATTGTAAATGTGGTAGGCAGTTCTATTGCAAATGAATCTGATGATGTATTATATACATGGGCAGGTCCCGAAATTTCGGTTGCTACAACCAAAGCTTACAGTACCCAGTTATGTGTGGTATATTTACTGGTATTGTATATGGCAGATTTGCTTGGGACTATTTCCAAGCAAGAATATCAAAATTATGTAGCTGATTTGGAAGCATTGCCATCATTAATTGAAAAGACAATCAGCGATACCAAACAGATTCAAGCTGTCGCTGCAAAATACTATCAATGTGAAAATATTTTCTTTATCGGAAGAAATATTGATTATGCACTATCTTTGGAAGGTTCTTTAAAGTTAAAAGAAATTTCCTATATTCACTCTGAAGCTTATGCAGCAGGTGAATTAAAACATGGTTCTATTTCTTTAATAGAAGACGGTACTTTGGTTGTGTCTTTGGCAACATATGAAGCATTGTTTGATAAAATGATGAGCAATATCAAAGAGGTAAAAGCACGCGGCGCTACAGTGCTATCTTTGACTACGGAAGATAAAACTATCATTGAGAGCGAAACAGACGAAGTGTTTTATATTCCTAATATCAATAGCATGATGGCTCCTTCTTTGGCTGTTTTGCCATTACAGTTATTTGCTTATTATGTAGCAGATAATAGAGGATGTGACATTGATAAACCTCGTAATCTTGCAAAATCTGTTACAGTGGAATAGATAAGATAGGTGGAAAGTATATGATAAAAAATGAAGCGGTTCTAATTTTGGATTTTGGTGGTCAATATAGCCAGCTGATTGCCCGCAGAGTACGTGATTGCAACGTATTCTGTGAAATCAAACCTTATAATATTTCCGCTGAGGAAATTCAGAAAAATGGATATAAGGGAATCATTTTTTCCGGTGGTCCAAACAGTGTTTATGCTGAAAATGCCCCAAAATGCGATACAAATTTATTTCATCTTGGCATTCCGGTTTTAGGCATTTGTTACGGAGCACAATTAATTGCAGCTACTTTGGGTGGTACAGTAGATAATAGTGAAGTAAAGGAATACGGCAATACAGAAGTGACTTACCACTGTGATTCTGTGTTATTTCAAGATATTGACAAAACAAGTATTGCATGGATGAGTCATACGGATTACATTTCTGCTTTACCTGCAGGATTTACTGCTACAGCTACTACTTCTCACTGTCCTGTTGCAGCGATGGAGCATTCTGAGAAAAAAATATTTGCACTGCAATTTCATCCTGAAGTGGAACATTCTGTTGCAGGCAATCAAATATTAAAAAACTTTTTGTATCATGTATGCGATTGCAAAGGGGATTGGGAAATGGCTTCCTTTGCAAAAATGAGCATCGAATCTCTAAAGGAGCAAATTGGAGATAAGAAAGTGCTGTGCGCTTTATCAGGAGGGGTAGACTCTTCAGTTGCAGCTTTATTGGTACATAAGGCGATAGGAAAAAATTTAACCTGTATCTTTGTGGACCACGGTTTATTGCGTAAAAACGAGGGAGACGAGGTTGAGGAAGTATTCCGTAAACAATTTGATATGAATTTAATTCGTGTCAATGCACAGGAACGTTTCCTTTCTAAGTTAGCCGGTGTAAGTGATCCGGAAACAAAACGTAAAATCATTGGCGAAGAATTTATTCGTGTGTTTGAAGAAGAGGCAAAAAAAATAGGCCATGTGGATTATCTGTGTCAAGGCACCATCTATCCCGATGTAGTAGAAAGCGGTGTAGGTGAATCAGCGGTAATTAAAAGTCATCATAATGTTGGCGGCTTGCCTGAAGATGTTGATTTTAACGGAATTATTGAACCACTTCGTGATTTATTTAAAGATGAAGTTCGCAAAGTAGGAATTGAGCTTGGTATTCCTGCACCTTTGGTATGGCGGCAGCCATTTCCGGGTCCGGGTCTTGCTATTCGTGTACTTGGCGAAATTACAAACGAAAAGCTGGAAATTCTAAAAGATGCTGATGCTATTTTCCGCGAAGAAATTATGAATGCAGGATTAGAGCGCGATGTGAACCAATACTTTGCAGTGCTAACCGGAATTAAGAGTGTTGGGGTTATGGGCGATTTTAGAACTTACGATTACACGATTGCCTTAAGAGCTGTTTCTACCACTGATTTTATGACAGCAGACTGGGCAAGAATCGACTATGATTTACTGTCGAAAATTTCCAATCGTATTGTCAACGAAGTAAAACATGTAAATCGTATTGTTTATGATATTACCTCAAAACCCCCTGCAACAATTGAGTGGGAATAAATTGAAAAAGTCTGAAAACCCAGTAATAATGCGGGTTTACAGGATTTCAAAACCCTCGTTGATAAGATTTTGATAAGATTGCACTTGAACCCCTTTATCGGATGTATCAAGTGGTTTGTGGGTAAAGAGTAATTTCTGAAGGCTCACAAAAAATACCATATTAACATTAAACCCCGTACTGACGGAATAAGTCAGTACGGGGTTTTTGTCGTTTGCAGGGTTATTTCAGTTTATCCTTAAAGGCTTCTACAAGGGCATCGCTGAGTTCCTGTGAAGGAACTTTCGCCCAATGCTGCGTGGTATCTTTTTCTGGATAAGTATAGCGCCACTCATCGTATTGTTCTTTAGAAATCTCGCCGTTTCTGTATTTTTCAGCCTGTTCTGCCCAAGCAGTAAGCATTTGGAAAACAGAGTGGTCAACATTCGGCTTGTTACCGTCAAAGACGATATGTACTTCGTTTTCGTTCTTTTCCACTCTTACGCCGTGCAAATCCTCAACGGCAAAAAGAGTATGTATAAAGCCGAGCTCACTGTCAATATCGGGAATTCTGAGTGCCAAAGGCGAAACCTCAAGTACACCTGCAAGAGACTTTACCAAATCTTCTTTCGGTGTTCTTGATCCTGATTCATACTGTGCCATACGAATGTCGGCAGTTTTTTGCGGAAAGCCCACAGCCTGACCGAGCCATTTTTGGGTCATACCTCTTAAATTTCTAAAGAAACGGATTCTTTCACCGATTGCCATTGTGCTTCCTCCTAACGATCTATTGATACTACATATTATACAGATACGCTTAGTGTATGTCAAGACTACAAAAACAAAAAAGTTTAATATTTTCTCGAAAACCACTTGACTTTACGGAATTTGCTTAGTATAATAATGACACAGACTTAAACTAATAGCGTTAAGTGTGCACAAATTGAATAATCGTCGTACACCACGGTAATGGCGTATCCGCCCGGGCAAATCGGAAGGCGGTCAGAAAGTATTCCGACACGAAATAAGGAGGACTATTTTTAAAGGAGGTGATTTTATGACAGATAAAACTTTTATGCGAGCAGATGAAGTTGCAGAGGAACTTGATGTATCAAAGGCTTACGCCTACAAGATTATCCGACAGCTCAACGATGAACTGAGTGCAAAGGGATTTATTACAGTTGCAGGGCGTGTCAGCCGACAGTATTTTAGTGAAAGAATTTACGGAGCAGAAAGGAGAGATGATTAATGCCCGTTTACAAGAATAAGGACAACGGCACTTGGTATGTGATGACGCAGTATACCGACTGGAAAGGCGAACGCAAACCAAAGTGTAAGCGTGGCTTTGCCACAAAACGAGAAGCACAGGACTGGGAACAGAAATTTCAGCAGCAAAGCTCAGGAGATTTGGATATGCCCTTTTCTGCCTTCGTTGAAATTTATTGCAGAGAACAGCAGCCACGATTAAAGGAAAGTACTTGGCAGACCAAAGAGAACATTATTCAACAGAAAATTTTGCCGTACTTTAAAGACCGCAAAATCAACGAGATTACCACCAAAGATGTGAGAGCGTGGCAGAATGAAATGCTGGCTTACCGCAACGAGGAAAATAAGCCCTACTCATCATCTTATCTTAAGACTTTGCACAATCAGCTTTCAGCCATCTTTAACTATGCAGTCAGATTTTATGATTTACGCAGCAATCCCGCCTCAAAAGCAGGAAATATGGGCAGTGAGGAACGAAAGGAAATGCTGTTTTGGACGAAGGAAGAGTATCAAAAGTTTTCCGAAGTGATGATGGATAAACCGCTTTCCTACTACGCATTTCAAATGCTTTATTGGACAGGCATCCGTGAGGGTGAATTGCTTGCTCTTACCCCTGCCGATTTTGACTTTGAAAAAGGAACGGTAAAAATCAGCAAAACTTATCAGCGTTTAAAAGGTCAGGATGTAATCACCTCACCGAAAACAAAGAAAAGCAACCGTACTGTGCAAATGCCTGATTTTCTTTGTACCGAAATGCAGGAATTTTTCAGTATGCAGTACGGGCTGAAAAAGAAAGACCGTGTTTTTACCGTTACCAAAAGCTATCTGCACCACGAGATGGAAAGAGGCGCAAAAGAAGCCGGGGTAAAGCGTATCCGTATCCACGATCTTCGCCACAGTCATATCAGTCTTTTAATTGATATGGGATTTTCCGCCGTTGCCATTGCTGACCGAGTGGGACACGAAAGCATAGAAATAACTTACCGCTATGCTCATCTGTTCCCGTCAAAACAAAAGGAAATGGCAGTTAAACTTGATTTTATGAATAAAGGAGTGTGATGATATGTCAGCAAAAAATGTAGATCGACACAACCGTTTCCGCAGTATTACCGTAGGATTTCGAGTATCACCCGAAGAACAGGAAGAGCTCAACAGAGCAGTTGCTCTTTCGGGACTGCCGAAGCAGGAGTACTGTTACCGCAAATGTATGGGGCGTGAGATAGTGGTTCAGCCGAACCCGAGAGTTTATAAGGCGCTGAAAACGCAAATGGTATTGATTCTTGATGAATTACAGCGCATTTCCGCAGGTGAGAATGTCCAAACGGAACTGCTCGACACGATTGACCTTATCGCCTTTACAATGCACGGACTGAAAGGGGATAGTGCAAATGAATGATAAAAAAGAAATGACCGCCCGAACATCATCTGTTGGCGCAGATGAAAGGCAGTCACTCAATGTATCTGTTAATAGTATAGCCGTATATCACTTGAAAATCAACACTTTTCTTTTGAAAGGCGGTGTTATGAATGGCTGAACTTAAAATTATCAGTATGGATGAGGTCCAAAGCAAGGAAGTGAACTGGCTCTGGTATCCGTATATCCCATACGGAAAAATTACAATCATTCAGGGTGATCCCGGCGAGGGCAAAACAACTTTGGCATTAAGACTGGCGGCGCTTCTCTCTAAAGGAGAAGCACTGCCCTATGACGATACCGAGCGTGAGCCTGTAAAGATCATCTATCAAACAGCTGAGGACGGACTGGAAGATACCATAAAGCCGAGGTTAGAATCAGCTGAGGCGGACTGTACGCAAATTAAAGTCATAGATGAATCGGAAGCCGCACTCAGTATGCTGGATGAACGCATTGAAAAAGCAATCATAGAAGTCGGTGCAAGGGTGGTAATCCTTGATCCGATTCAGGCGTATGTCGGCGCTAATATCAATATGAACAACGCCAATGAAGTCCGTAATGTAATGGCACAGCTCGGACGAGTAGCGGAGAAATATGACTGCGCTATTCTGTTGGTCGGTCATATGAACAAGGGCAGCGGAAATAAATCTTCTTACCGTGGGCTTGGTTCAATTGACTTTCAGGCGTCGGCAAGAAGTGTTTTGATTGTCGGAAGAATTAAGGAAAATCCGCAGGTCAGAGTGATGGTGCAGGACAAGTCTTCCCTTGCACCCGAAGGTGAAGCGATTGCCTTTGAACTGGACAAGGAAAACGGATTCAGCTGGCTCGGTCACTATGATATCTCGGTTGACGATCTGTTAAGCGGTATTCCGAAAGAGAAGAAATCCGAACAGGCAGAAAATTTAATTCTTGAGTATCTTTCAAAGGGTAAATACCCGCAGAAAGAATTGGTGAACAAAGCACAGGCGATAGGAATCTCCAAGCGTGTACTGGATGAAGCAAAGAAAGCACTGAATGTCCAATCGGTTAAAGAGGGCAGTCAGTGGTACTGGCAGCTTCACGAAAAAACAGAGTAAAGCTTTTCAAGGTTGCAACATTGCAAAAGCTGGCACATCTGCAACCTTGCAATGTTCCTTTTTCGGGAAGTAATAAAAGTTTGGTGGAGAGTGCAGAGAGCACCTTTTCAAAGGTGTTCTTTGCCCCTCGGAGAGCGCAAAACCTGCTTGCAGGTCGCATTTTTGATAGGCTTGCCTGTCAAAAGTGCTTTTGCGTTACTCTTGACAAGAGTAACAGAACCGAGGAAGAACTATCTTTAAGAGATTGGAGGTGTAACTTATGAAAAGAACGATAAGCGCAATGGTCGGGAAAGGCTCTGTAAATCACAACAGCCGTAAATTCAAAGCTGAGAATGTAGATCCGAGCCGAACCCATCTTAATATAAATTACTGCAATGAAAACATCAAGAAAGTGTATCACCAATTGTTTGACGAGGCACTGAAAAAATACAATGATAAACAGACACGAGCCGATAGAAAAATAAAGAATTACTATGAAAAAATCTGCAATTCCAAGCAGGAAAAGCCTTTTCACGAAATCATCTTGCAGATAGGCAACAAAGAAGATATGAGTGCGGAAAGCGAAAACGGACTGCTCTCCAAACAGGTATTGGACGAGTATTATAAAGGGTTTCAAGAGAGAAATCCACAGCTAAAAGTATTCTCAGTTCATCTTCATATGGACGAAGCAACGCCGCATTTGCATATTGATTTTGTCCCGTTTATTACCGGCAGTAAGCGAGGTCTTGATACAAGAGTGAGCCTGAAACAAGCATTAGCCGCACAGGGTTTCAAGGGCGGTACTCGTGAAAATACAGAGTGGAATCAATGGATACAATCCGAAAAAGAACAGCTTTCAGCTGCGATGGAGCGTCACGGAATTGAATGGGAACACAAAGGAACTCACGAGAAACACCTCTCTGTTCTTGACTACAAAAAGCAGGAACGACAGAAAGAGATTGAAGTTTTAGAGGATAAACTTGCTGAGAAAAAAGATGAGTTTCGCATTATGTCAGACCGTATTGAAAATTTTGATAACGGGGAAAGAGCATTGCAAAACCTTAATGAAAGTATAATGAACGAACCTGAATATCAGTTGCCTGAGCCGTCTGCAATAATGTCGGCGAGAACTTATAAGGCAAAGTTTGTCGAGCCGCTCATTGCTAAATTAAAGTCGCTGATCAGCACCTTATTTGCACGATATTTCAAAGCAATAGACAGCTATAACAGGCTTAATATTACAAACGCAAATTTGTACCGTACTAACGAAAGACTTGAAAAGGCAAATGATAAATTAACACGAGAAAATGAAAATTTGCGTGCAGAAAATAAAGATTACAAACTGCTACGCAAGGTTTTCGGCAGTAAACAGATCGATGACTTAGTTGAAAGAGCAAAGTCTGAAAAACAGTCTAAACAGCGTGATAAACGCTCAAAAAATAAAGATTTTGAAAGGTAGGAACACACAATGGAAAAGAGAATTTATGACCAACAGAACGGTTTGTGGTACGAGCTGCAAGGAGATTATTATCTCCCTTGCCTCTCACTGCCCGAAGAAGAATATAAGGTAATAGGTGTTTGGGGACAAAGACACTTGCGGTACATCAAGGAACATAAAAGAGCTTTTTATGCTAATCTGCTGACTTCCTGCAAGCTGAACAGTTACCTTGCCGATATTGATGAGCAAGCAGAAGAGATGTTTTCCCGGCTGGTAAAACAGCTTGCTGAAAAAGAAAATGTAACGGAAAAGCTTAAAGCTGAAAACCAAGTACTGTGGGTACAGAAGATGAATAATATTCGTAACAGTGCGAGGGAAATTATAAATAGTGACTTGATTTGTGCATAAAATTTAGTCGAGTGTAACTCTTAAAATAAAGTTACACTCGACTATTAAATGTTACATATCCATAAATAATGCTTCATCCATCCAACATAATGTATATCTGAACTCAGTCTTAATAGAAGAAAACGGTTTATCATTAAAATATGTGGTATAAATTTCATATAAAATATTTAACAAATAGTCTTTATTACTTTCAATTTGAGAATAATCCATTCCTCGTATAGCGAGCAAACAGTATTTTAACTCTTTTTCATCTGAAGGGATAATAAGAGAATTTTCAAGTATTGCTTGAATATAACCATTTTTCTTTTTGGAGGCATTGGATGTAGAGTTTGATATTCTGGAAAACTTTATTTCTCGATTAGCAATTCGTCTCTTTAAAAGGTCTTTTGCCATAGAATTAACTGGTATTCCTTCAAGAAAAGCTAAAGCTCATCATTACTTTTAGCAGCTAATCTAAGATAATAATATACAGGCATATTCCCAGTACTTTGATAGCATATTTGTTTCACAAATTCCAAAGGATTATTAACAGCTTCTTGAGTAATAAAGCACTTAATTATTTCATCAGCATTAATTGCTTTGTTGTGCTCTTGCTCTACAACAATTCGTTGTGCACCTACAACAGTTTGTACTTGACCGACAATTTTTAATGCAGGATTTCCACCAGTCTCTACAAACGAGCCTTCTTGAACAAATGCGATATCTCCTAGTAAAGATTCATCAATATAAAGTGTAGTGTTGACACCTGTCATTTTACCACTATTAAGATCTAATAATGCAGTCTTTGTAATTCCTGAGTCTCCTATTTGTCTAATTGTTCTCATCCATTGATCATTTATTTTATTCTTTTCATTTTCTATTATACTGTGAAGTTCAGGATAATCAATCTCTGAATTTTGAGAGTTATAACGGTAATAAATTGCAGATTTTCTTAATTCATCGGCATCTTTTTTGCAAATAATTGGTTTCTCATTAGCTGGGTATGTATACATTATGCCAAAATATTTTTCTTCAAATTGAAATACTGACTTTTCCCAAATAATTTCGGGCGAAAAATATTCTCTGATATTTGTCGACCATACTTGATTATCAATACTTTCGAATCTTTCTAATGCTTGTCCTTGCAATCCCAATAGCTCATGAGGCTTATCTTTGACCCCGAAAATTATATATCCGCCATCTCTGTTAGCAAATGAGGCCATTGCTTTTAAATAGTCGCTTAAACTTTTCTATCCAAACGACTCTTTATATTCTATAGTTACACCTTCGTTTGTACCTATAAGATTGGGGTTGCGTGAAGATTTCTTGAAAATCTTTAATAAATGAGATTGAGAAAGTGGATTTATCATTTTTACCCCCCTTTTTTTATTATGATAAAGATTGTTTTATTTGTTTAGACAAAGCATTTATTATCGGTACACAAACCGTATTTCCACATTGTTTATATGCACTTGTACTCGGTACATCAGGAAAACTGTATTCTTTCGGAAAGCCTTGCAGAGCTAAACATTCATAAGGCGTTATTCTGCGTATTCCGAAATCATCTCTTATAAACGGAACACGGTTATACCAAGTACCCATATTAGCTTTTAGTGTAAAAGAAATACCGTCTTTACTTGTCTGAATACCGTAATCGGAAAAACGATATATTTGTTCGGAATCTGTCATTGCTTTGTCAAGTCTTTTATATTGTGAAGATTCTCGAGAAAGATAATACTGATCATCGGCTTTTACGGTTTTATCTATAACATCAAATATATGTTTTTCCAAATTACATTCAGCGGGAAATCGGAAAGATTCACAAGCTTGTTGTGATTTAAAAGCTACGATATATGTTCTTGTCCTGTGTTGCGGAATACCGTAATTGCAAGCGTCTGCGATTATATATCTGATGAAATAATCTCTGCTTACAAGTTCATTATGAATCACATTAAATGTTTTTCCGTTGTCGTGTTCCGCAAGATTTGCTACATTTTCCAAAAAGATAACAGACGGTTGCAAAAAATCGGCAATGCGCATTATTTCAAAGAATAAATTACCTCTTTCATCTTTGAATCCTTTTTTATTTCCGCATACCGAAAATGATTGGCAAGGAAATCCGGCAGCCAAGACATCGACATACGGTAAAGTTTCAGCATTGATATTTCTAATATCGTCTTGGATCAGATTGCAGTTTTTAAAATTATGTCTGTATGTTTTGCAGGCGTACTTATCTAATTCGTTAGCAAAAGCTATTTCAAACCCGGCTTGTTGAAAACCCAAATCTATTCCGCCGATACCTGAAAACAAACTGCCTACTTTTAATGTGTTCATATTATTTTATAAACCTGACTTGCAAATTAAGCTTGATAAAATATTTACCGTTTTCCTTATAAATATCACCGAACTGATGACGACTTGTACTTGCTGTTTCAAACTTTGTGTTCTTCAAAAGGTAATTTTCAAATTCATTCCGGTTAAACAAATGATAGCAAAGGACTTCTCCGTCTTCTCTTACAATTATGTATCCACCTGTTGCATCGGCTTTACCGTTCCACGGTGTTGATGGTAACATACCAAGCGCACATTCAGTAAGAAGTTTTTTAAATTTGTATTCGTAGAAAGGTTGTCCGTTAACAAGATTAAAGTTTAAAGGATTCTTTTCCGAGATATTTCTGAGAGAAACATCAATTTTGTTAACCCCGTTTGAATAGTAGTCAATTAACTTATAGGCACAGATTTCGGGCAAACTGCCGTCCAGTAACAACAAATTGCTTTCAAAAATACCGTTGTCTACTTTAACGAAATTCAAGTGGCAGTCTTGCGATTGTAAGTATTCGAATTTATCTTTGAATTTCTTTGAACAAGTGTTAAACCCATCAGCAACAGAATCGCTAATATTTCCGACCACTTCATAAAGAAAATTTGTGGTTTTTCCTGCATTTATAAGGGTCGACGCACTTCCCAATCTTGATTTAATGCTAAACCCCTGAACAGATTCGATGCCAGAATTTATATCGTGAATTTTCATTTTTATATCTGCTTTATCCGTTGATTTTGCCTTTAATGTATTAATGAAAATCTTATTTAAAAATTCTTCAATTTCATCAACGGAAAAACTTGAAGTTTGAGAATTGATAATCTCTATATACAATTTGTCGGCAGCGTCTTTGAATTCACTTCTGTCTACAGTCAACAAAGAGTCTTGTGTATCCGTTTTTATAATGCTGATTGTATTTTCTGTACTGTTTATTTCAAAAGACAGGTTGCCTATATTTTCGGATCGTATAATGTTTATAATATTATAGAAAATACCGTCCATTTTATTGAGATCGGCATCTGCCGCAAATAATTTTCCTATTTCAAGTAACCTGAAAAGGACATATATCTCGCTCCATTCTCCTTTATTACCGGACAATTTAGGCATTTTCCAAAACCTCCTTTATTTTTTCAGCTATTGCTTCGATAACATTTACGGTTACGCTGTTGCCGAATTGTTTGTAGAGATGAACATCCGCAAGAGGAAGATTAAATGTATCGGGAAAGCCCTGCAAACGAGCCCATTCACGGGGTGTCATTTTTCGAATACCCTCTTTATTTATTTCCCCCTTAATATGTGTTGTAGGAATCAGGTTTGTTTGGCGCTTATCTATAAGTAAATTGCGCTCTCTGCCCATTCCGCCGCAAACTATCGCACCGGCAATTCCGTCCCATTCACGAATTTCATATCCAAAGCCGTTACCTTTTGATTCGTGGCGAGCTTTATGCTTCCTCAGAGTTTCTACATATACATCACTTAAATAATATTTTGCCGGAACAGCTTCTTTTTCAATGATATCTTTAATTCGTTTGGTATCGTCTGTTGCTTCGGGGAAAATAAACTTTTCGGGAGCAATATCATTTCTGAAAGCAACAATGTAGATGCGCTCTCTGTTTTGAGGAACACCGAAGTCTTTGCTGTTTAATACTTTGTGAAACACTTTATAGCCCAGTTCTTCAAAGGTTTTACATATGATTTTAAATGTACGCCCTCTGTCGTGTATTACAAGGCCTTTTACATTTTCACAAAAAATCACTTTAGGTTTATGATATTCGCATATCCTTGCAACATCTTGAAACAGCGTTCCTCGGCAAAGACCTTTATAATTATCTTCAAAACCTTTTCGTTGACCTGCCAGACTGAACGCTTGACAGGGAAATCCTGCTAAACAGATATCAAATGTCGGGATTTCTTTTTCATCAATTTTAGTGATATCACCGGCAATTTCAAAATTATCTTTGAAATTTGCCCTATATGTTTTCTGAGCATATTCGTCCCACTCACTGACAAACACAGTTTCAATATTATCTCCGAAAGCTTTATCAAATCCGAGTCGAATTCCTCCGATTCCTGCAAACAGATCAATAGATTTCAGTTTCTTCATCTTTGTAATAGTCCTTTCAATTTTATCTGCACATTCAGTTAAATTCTTTTTTATATCATTTCCCCAAAAACGCAAGACAACCCAACCTTCAGCTTGAAGTTTGTTTGTAACTTCGATATCTCTTTGAATATTGCGTTCGATTTTGGGAATCCAAAACTCTCTTTTGGATTTTATTTCATTCTTTTTATTCTCCCAATCATAACCGTGCCAAAATTCACTGTCACAAAAAACAGCGACTTTTTTGCCGATAAAAACTATATCGGGCTTACCGTAAACTTTAGTTGAGTTCTTTTGGTATCGCAGACCCCTATTCCAAAGCTCTTTACGCAACATTACTTCAATTTTGGAATCTTTATTTTTCACAGCTTGCATATTCCTTCTGCGTTGTTCGGGTGTGTGATTATCCATATTATTTCACCGACCTACTCTGACGCACCGCCTGATTTTGCCCAAGCGTCAACTTCACTGATTTTAAATTTCCAAAGTCTTCCCATTTTTGTGGCAGGCATATTTTTCTTCTCAATCCAGGTTAAAACCGTATCTCTGCTCACGCCAAGATGTTCCATTATTTCTTTCATAGAACACCAGCGTTCGTTTTCTGTTTCCCGCATAGTAAATTCTCCTATATACAAATCATAAAATTTATATTATTATAGCATATTTTCTTTGAAAGCACAACGGTTATTGTCGGTTTATAACGGTTTGATTAGATAAAAGTCGTTTTATGTATTGACAGTATATTCAATTATGAGTATAATGAAATCAATGTAGCTTATATAAAACAAATGAAGTGTAATACATTTGGCAAAA
>ERZ827478.1152-NODE-1152-length-20583-cov-7.562646_pt1 | contig 20583 bp, 17 predicted proteins | sample MGYA00519705_ERZ827478 | MGnify/ENA primary metagenome ERZ827478 (study PRJEB31778, sample SAMEA3449318) | human gut metagenome | biome: human gut; feature: human-associated habitat; material: faeces | place: United Kingdom | collected 2010/2012 ... | reverse complement strand
CTATTTTTTCTTCTAGCAATGCTTCTACAAAGCTTTTTGTTATTTCTTTGTTTTTTGCATTAAATAAACTTTGAAATACTATGTCTATCTTTGGTTGTAATAATTTTACCTCTTTTTGTTTTGTCTTTTCTGTCAAATATATTCCTCCTTGTATAATATATTTATTTCTCTTTTGGATTTTTCTTTGGATTTAGTTTTTTGATTTAAGTTTGTTAATCTAGATTTACGTAAATTTGTTAACATGTTAATTATATAGTCTAAATGCTGGCTTGTCTAGAAAAATCGTACGTCAAAGTTCGACATAAGGTTTCGATTTTTGTTGATTTTTAAATTTTTTTAATTAATTATTTAGAAGTTTGTAGTAATATATTTTTTCTTTTTTCATTATGCAAAAACTGAGCAATTTTGAATTTGCTCAGTTTTACGCTTTATATCTGCTTGATAGTTTTTTCACTCTGGTGCTCACGCTCTAGAGTTCAGTGCTACTTTATTATTAAAGTGGGACGAGAACCGCCTGTCGCCGCCGTAGGCGCTGCCTGGACTGCAATTGAAGCTGAAGCGGTCAGAAGCTGGACAGCTAGAGCCATTGCCGCCGCAACTGCCTCCCCTCTCAGCTCGGCCGACAGTGTTGTTCGCCTCTTGTGTCCATTCAAAACAGTTTCCAGCTAAATCGTAGATGTTGTTTGCTTTCCAATATTCACTATAGCCTGTATTTTGTTTAGTTCCATATTTGTTTGTTTCTGTTCCATTTTCTGTTACTATTACTTTTGCATCACCTTCACTATTGATATAATTTCCCCATGTTCTTGAATCTGTTATACTTTTTTGCTCTCCTTTATTTGCTATAAAATTACATGTTACATCCCACTGACATCCCCATATCATACCAGTCTTTACTTTATCACTTGCTTGCAATTTTGTATCTTTACAAGCATTATATAAATTATACCAATTTTTATTTGTTAATGTTGGTTGATTTTTTTGCACTCCTGCCTCTGATAACTCATATCTTCCTATATAAAATCCTCCATATTTTCTTATACTTTCTATCATTTCTTTATATTCATCTACAAATAATTGAGCTAACTCTTCTTTTGTTCCATTATCTCCTAATATTGTTTTATAATATTTGTCTTTTGCATCATAACTTGCACCATCACCTCCAACTACTAGGTCTGGCTCACGGTAATCTGTTTTTCCTGGCTCGGTTCTTGTTATTGTTTTTGTGTTACCATCTTTCCCTATTGTTATTGTGCTTGAATACAACTTTGTTTTTACCGCTGTTTCTCCTGATGTTCCACATAATGTGTTTTCTGTTTCGTTTGATGTGTTGCACATTGTTGCTAATGTTGTTTTATCTACTGGTATCCATACCCATTCATTATCACTTTCATCTTTTATTACAAGTCCGTGGTCTACTGAATCTTGCAAAGGAGCCGAAGTTCCATTTCCCCAACTCGACGTTTCTGTATTTATTGGTATATATCCTTCTGGTATTGTTGGATTATATGCTTTTCCTTTTTTACCATTTATTGTACTATTATCTGTCGCTTTATCATTTACATTTACTTTCGGTGTTGCTTCTGCTGTTGTATCATCTATCCAATCCGATAAATTACTTAAATCTGCTTGCTCGTTTGTTTTCGCTTGTCTATATTCTCTTCTTGCATCTTTGCTTTTTTTGATTATTCCATTGTTATCTAGTATTAAACTTATACTTACTCCTGCTAATATCAAAAGCACTACTATTGTTACAACCAAAGCTATTAATGTTATTCCGTTTTTATTTTTTAACATTCTTTTTTCCTCCTTTGTTTCTTTTAATTTTTTTAATCTTTTTTGGTTCATCTTTCTTCCCCTTTCCTTTTGTTTATTGTTATTATAAAACATTTTGTTTTATAATTCAATTATTATTTTAGTTTTTATTGAATATATAATTTAATAAAAAAGTTTAAAGCTTATAATTAAGTTCTCTCTAGTAAATTCTTCCTTCTCTATGCTTTTAGTATGCTCATTTTTTTATTTTTTACTATTGATTTTTCCTTACAGTTATGCTATAAAATAGGTGTACGGATTTTTATTAAATTATATATTTAATTAAATTTTTGAATTATAAAAAGAACCTAAATTATCAGATTTTATCTGTACTTTAGGTTCTTTATGATTTTAAAGGTGTTTTTATATTATTTTACTATTGCTTTTCTTCCTGGATATTGTGCAATTTCTCCTAATTGATGTTCAATATTTAATAGTCTATTGTATTTAGCAACTCTATCTGTTCTACATGGTGCACCAGTTTTTATTTGTCCAGCATTTGTTGCAACTGCTACGTCTGCCAATGTTGTATCTTCTGTTTCTCCGCTTCTATGCGATACAACAGCTGTCATTCCATGTTTGTTTGCTAATTCAATAGCATCTAATGTTTCTGTTAATGTTCCTATTTGATTTAGTTTAATTAATATACTATTTGTTACTCCTAAATCTATACCTTTTTGTAATCTCTTCATATTTGTTACAAATAAGTCGTCACCAACTAATTGGATTCTTGATCCTAGTCTATCAGTTAGTTTTTTCCATCCATTCCAATCTTCTTCTGCTAATCCGTCTTCGATTGAGATGATTGGGTATCTATTAACTAAGTCTTCTAAGAAGTCTATCATTTCGTCTTCTGTTTTTGTAACTCCTATTTTCCAGAAATGATATTGTCCTTCTTTTCCTATTTTCTTTGCTTCATCATACATTTCTGTTGCAGCAACATCTAATGCTAAAGCTACTTCTTCTCCTGGCTTATATCCAGCTTTTTCGATAGCTTCCATTATTAGTTGAAGTGCTTCGTCTTCGTCTTTTACGTTTGGTGCAAATCCACCTTCATCACCTACACCGGTTCCTAATCCTTTTGCTTTTAAAACTGATTTCAAGTTGTGATATATTTCAGCACACATACGTAATGCTTCTGCAAACGTCTTTGCTCCTACTGGCATAATCATGAATTCTTGTACACTTAATGTTGAGTCTGCATGTTTTCCACCATTCATGATGTTCATCATTGGAACTGGTAACACTTTTGCATTTGCTCCACCAATATAATTATATAATTCCATTCCTAAAGATGCTGCAGCTGCTTTTGCACAGGCTAATGATACTCCTAATGTTGCATTTGCTCCTAATACACCTTTATTTTCTGTTCCGTCTAATTCTATAAGCATTTTATCTATTCCTGCTTGGTCATATACATCCATTCCTTCTAGTTTTGGAGCTATAATTGAGTTTACATTGTCAACTGCCTTTAAAACTCCTTTGCCTAAATATCTTGATTTGTCCCCATCTCTTAGTTCAACAGCTTCAAAGCTTCCTGTTGATGCCCCTGATGGAACCATTGCTACTCCATGAGATCCGTCAAGTGTTGTTACTTCGACTTGAACAGTTGGATTTCCTCTTGAATCTAGCACTTCTAGTGCTTCTACACTTTCAATTTCTAAATAGTCTTTCATATAAAATTGCTCCTTTCAATTTAATAAATTATTCGAAATTCATTTTACATTATATTATATAATAGCTATTTTTTCAAGCAAAATTTGCGTATTTTTTAGAAACCTGTTCGTGGCAATTTCTTTTTTTCTATCACGTTATATATAGTTGATGTTGCAGTATCTTCGTCACTGACTTTGTAATCTTTTGCAAAGCCATCTAATATTGTGTGATTTTTTATTTTTGTATCATTTTCTAAATCAGAGTTTACTTGCATATAAATATGTGGCTTTTCTATGTTACAAAAACCTACTTTTACGGTTCCAAAATTTATCTTGATTTCTGTTATTTTTTCTCCTTCTTCTAGATGAATCTGTGTCAAATCAATGTAATTATTTTGAGTCGTGTTCAAATTCGCCTTCGCTATCATGTAAGTATCTTTGTAATTGGTTTTATAGCATATATTGTAACTCAATTCCTGATTATATGTTCCAGTTGATATTTTTGTAATTTTTGCTTGCTCACTTGGCAATATGTCATACCATGTAAAGTTTTCGAGGCTTACTTCTCCAGAGTTCATTATCTCGAATTCATATTTTATTTCTTCATTTGACTTAATACTATTTTTGCATGACTTGGTTATATTAACTCTCGGCTGTTTTGCTTTATTTTTAAAGTCTAACATTACAATTTCTCCATCTTCTGATATTTTAACGTTTCTCTTTTCATCATTTAAATGATACCATTCTCCTGCATCTGCTTCTTGCACAATATATTCTCCTAATGGATATTCTTTACTTGTCGCAACTCCTGCTTCATTTGTTATTAATTGCTCTAGCAAATTACCTTCTAAATCATATATGTTATACTTTATTCCTTCTATTGGTTCTCCCGCTTCTTTTTGTAATATTACATTTTTATCTTCACTTGTTTTTGATATTTGTATTTGCCCCTTTTTCTTCTCGTTTTCAATTTCTATTTGTAATGTTTCGTTATGATTTATTGTTACGTTTTGATCTACTCCAATTTTGTATTTCTCATTAGTCTTCGTTTCTTTTAATATGTAGTTTCCTGCTTTTATATTCAAGACTCTTGCTTTTCCATATTGGTTTGTTACCAAATGAGCCACTACTTTGCCTTTATCATTTATTAAATCAAATTCAACCCCTTCTAGCGTTTTTGTTTTATCATCTTTGTCTACTTTTGTTATCTCCATACTTCCTATTTTTCGTTCGTTGTTGATTGTAATTACTGTCTTTGCATTATAGTTTACTCTTATTTCCCTTATTCGATTATCTAGCGCGTAGTCTTCATTTGCTTCTACCTCTTGCATAGTTATTATTCCTGGATACAAGTTTTTTATTACTATATGGCCTTCTTCATCTGTTGTATATCTTCCTATCGTTTCTCCATCTTTATATGCAACTTCAAATGTTGTTCCCGGAATGGTATCTCCCGTTTCCTTGTCCACTTTTATAATTTCCAGTGTTGAAAGATTTCCTTTTACATCAAACTTCAAATTTCTTTGAACTAACTCTTCTTTGTTTTGAACTATTATATAATTCTGTCTTCCTTCAACGTTGCTGGTGGTGTAATATACCGGATATGTCGTTTCCACAGATTCATATTTAATATTTATTTCCATATCTGTATCAATTTTTGCCTGAGGGACCATTATTTTAAATCTATCTCCTGCTTTAAGTGTTGTTTTTGCCCTACCATTCATATCAACAACTTTCATTCCTTCCAAACTGGTTCCTATTATTTTTATTTCTGATTTTGCCTTTTCTACTCGATATTCTTTTGAATAAAATTGATAATTATATCTATCTTGTTTGAATTCACTAAGTTCTGTAAATTCCGGTTTGTCTACGTTTTTATCCTTTGTTGTTCCGTTGTATCCAATGTCTACTAGTTTATATATTGCATCAATAACTTTTGTTCCTCTTCTTTGTGTTTCTTCTAGATTTTGTCCATTTATCTGAGTTTGTCCTGGTCTAAAGTAATCATATATGTTTTCTAGCTTTCTGTTTCTTATAATCCAATATATAGCTTGCTTTGTTGCCAAATATCCATCTTCTTCGGTTTCTACTCCTAGTCGTGTATAAGACACATATGGATATCCATTTTCCAATACTCTTTGGATTCTTTCATCTGTGAGCTTGTACTCAACTTTTGTTGAATAGCTTTCATCCTCTCCATTTACCCAGCCTACTCCACTTAAATCTGGATTCACACAATATGCTATTTTCTTGCTTCCATCCTTGTCCGTGTAATATGTTTGTGAATATATTACATACATCCATTCATCTCTGGTTACATCCCAATATTGTATGGTATAAAATCCCAATGGACCTCTTTCCACATGTATCTCATCTCCTATGTTTATATTGCTTGCTAATACTGACATTGTCGGCATTATTAACATTACTATTTGTAAAATTATTATTATCTTTTTTATCATATTATCATCCTTTCTATATATCACTTTCCACAGCTTGTACACATAATCTTTGATTTACTCGATTTTTTATACAAGTTATTAATGTTAATTTATTTTCTTTTGTTTCCTGTAACATACTCCAATCTGTTTCTAAAATGTCCTTCTTTTGATTCACTTTGTATTTTCTTTCTCCATATTTATTTTGATAAATTATTTCATCTCCTATTTCTAGTTCATTTATTCTTGCAAAATATGATGGCGAATTGCCTCTGTTGTGGGCAGCTAGTCCAACATTTCCGTCGTATACTGCAGTATCTTCTATATGTCCTATATATTCTTGCAAAACTTGTGGAGAACTTCCTTCTTTTATTTCTCCCTGCATATTTATTTTGTTTATTATTAACTTTCCTAATATTTCTTCGTCTCCTGCGCTTTCTTCTTTTGCATTATTTTCTTCTATTGTCGTGACATTCACATCATTTTGCTTTAGCTTTTTTTGATTATATGCAACTAATCCACCTATTGATATTAGTAAAATGAGCACAACAAATAAAACAAATATTTTTTTATACATATCTGTGTCTCCCTTTATTAAATTTCTGGATTTTTTCTCGATTTAATTTTCTTTAGATTTAATTCCATATATCAAAATACATAACCTAATTCCATTATACTAGAAAAAGGCTTAAAGTCAACGTTTTTTTCACCTAATCGTATGTCAAGTTTCGACATATAATACAAAAAATAAGAGGAACTTTTATAATTCCTCTTATTTCTACATTATTTATGCTTCTGGTTCTACTAAACCATAGTTTTTGTTATCTTTTAATCTGTATATTACATTTACTTTTCCTGTTTCAATGTTTACAAATGTTAAGAATCTATTTTGTGGTTGATCTTCTAATAGAAGTTTTGCATCTTCTGGTCCCATTGGTTTTATTGTGTAATATATTGTTTTTACTATTTCGTCTGTTATTTCGTTTTCTTCTGATCTATTTTCTTCTTTTAATCTTATAGACTCTGTCATATTTTGTTTGTCTTTCTTAGTTTTCATTTTTCTAATTTGACCTTCTAGTATGTCTACGTCTTTATCTATTGAAGCATATAGATCGCTGCTTGCTGTTACTGCTCTAAAAGTTTCTCCAACTGCTGATACTTGCATTTCAGCAACTTGATCTTCTCCTTCTTTTTTGATTGTTACATATAAATCTAGTTCTTCATTCTCAAAATATTTTTGTATTCTATCTGTTTTAGAATCAATGTAATTTTTTATAGCTTCTGTTGCTTTTAAGTCCTTTCCTGTTATTTTTATGTTCATAAAAATCGCTCCTTTCAATTTATCGAATTGTTTTTTTAGTTTTGTATACTCATTATATATGTTTTCTTTTATTTTTGCAACTATTTTCTTGATTTTTTACGTTAATCCTTGCAAAATTAACCATTTCGTGTTACAATAGTATCTGTTACAGAAATAAACTTAATTCGAGGAGGTGCTAAATATGCCAAATATTAAATCTGCAATTAAACGTGTAAGCGTTATAGATAAGAAAACTGCTAGAAATAATATGATTAAATCTGGATATAAATCAGCTGTTAAGAAATTTGAACAAGCTGTTGAAGCTGGAAATGTTGAAGAAGCAAAGACATTATTCTCTGCTGCTACAAAGAAAATAGATCAAGCTTGTACAAAAGGTGTTATCGTTAAGAACACAGCTGCTAGAAAAAAATCTTTATTAGCAAAAAAATTAAACGCTATGAATGCGTAAAATAAAAAATTGTGCACAGTTTTTTGTTTTTTCGTCTAAGGTTCATCCTTGGACGATTTTTTTGTTTGGCTGCCTTCTCAGAAGTTCTGCTATAAATTTCCACTATATTTCTTGTATTTTCTGTGTTATGATTAATATAGATACTTTTTACAAGGAGAATGGATATGTTGAATAGTTTAAAAATTTCTTATAAGACTCTGATATCAATTTTTAGTTTCAATTTGAATGAAAAAGCTAAAAAGATTATGAGTGTTGGAATAAAAATTTCCTTTGTTTTGACATTGTTTGGAACATTGCTTATGTCATTATACATAACTACGAATCCGTCTTACATATTATTTGATTTAGGAACTAATTTATTCAAGTCTGGAACTTGTTTTATTTCTATGTTTATAGTATGCGGATATTCTTTTAGTAAAATTTGTAAAGATTTAAAAAGATAGTCTTCTTCGCCCACTTATGAATAAAATGAAACTCCAAATATTAAAAATTTGGAGTTTTATTTTTTATTTATTTAATTCTTCTATGAACATTTTGTTCAACATTTGTGGATTTGCCTTTCCCTTTGTTTGTTTCATTGCTTGTCCTACTAAGAATCCTAATGCTCTGTCTCTTCCAGCTTTGTAGTCTGCTATTGACTGAGGATTTGCCTCTAATATTTGCATTACTACTTCTTTTATTGCTCCTTCATCAGATATCTGAATCCAGCCTTTCTCCTTAATTATTTCTTCTGGCATCTTCATAGTTTCTTTATTATAAGTAAATAATTCTTCTAGAACTTTTTTACCTATTGCAGAACTTATTGTTCCTTTGTCTATTAATTCCACAAGTTGTGCTAATTCTTTTCCTGTAAATGGTATGTTTTCTGGCTCTAATTCTTCTTCGTTTAATATACGAGAAATATCTGATAATATCCAGTTTGCAACTGCTTTTGCATTGCCACATATTTTTTCTGCTTCTTCAAATAAGTTTGATAAATATTTTGATGCTGTTAATAATCTTGCATCTTTCTCAGAAAGTTTGTATTCAGACATATATCTTGTCTTTCTGCTTTCTGGAAGTTCTGGCAATGTTTTTCTAATATCTTCTACATATTGATCTGATAATCTTATTGCTACTAAGTCGGGCTCTGGGAAATATCTGTAATCTTGAGCCTCTTCCTTATCTCTCATAGAGAAAGTTTTTCCAGATACATCGTCCCATCTTAATGTTTCCTGATATATTTTGTTGCCTTTTTCTAGTTCTTCTATTTGTCTTTCTATCTCGTATTCAATTCCTCTTGTGATAGATTTAAATGAGTTCATATTTTTCATCTCTGTACGTGTTCCAAATGGCATTCCTTTTTTGTGAACTGATACATTGACATCTGCTCTAAATGACCCTTCTTGCATTTTACAATCTGATACTTCTATATATTCAAGTGTTGATTTTAATTTTTTCAAATATCTGTCCGCTTCTTTTGCCGATCTCAAATCCGGCTCTGATACGATTTCTATAAGTGGTACTCCAGCTCTATTTAAATCAACTAAACTGCCTCCAGTAAACTCATTATGATTTAGCTTACCAGCATCTTCTTCTATATGAATTCTTAATATTCTTACTTGTTTTTTGTTTCCTGCATCGTCTTCTATTTCTATATATCCATGATTGCAAAGTGGTTTGTCAAACTGTGATATCTGATAAGATTTTGGTAAATCTGGATAGAAGTAATTTTTTCTATCATTTTTGCTGTCTTTTGCTATTGAACAATTTGTTGCAAGTCCTGCTCTTACAGCATATTCTACAACCTTTTCATTTAATACAGGTAAAGTTCCTGGCATTGCCATACAAACTGGACAAGTGTGTGTATTTGGTTCTGCACCAAATTCTGTTGAACAGCTACAAAATATTTTTGTTTTTGTAGAAAGCTCTGCGTGAACTTCTAATCCTATGACTGCTTCATATTCTTCTCTTGCCATTATTTCTCCTTCTTTCTTTTATTTTTTGAATTCTGGTTTATAATTCTCTCTGAATTTTATTTTTTGTTCAAATGTATATGCTGCATTTAATATTGTACTCTCTTGGAATTTGTTTCCTATTAACTGCATTCCTATTGGCATTCCAGCTTTATCAACTCCACATGGAACAGAAATTGCTGTTACACCTGCTATATTTATTGATACTGTACATATATCTGCTAGATACATTTCTAATGGATTATCACATTTTGCTCCTATATCAAATGCTGTATTTGGTACTACTGGTGTTAATAATACATCATATTTAGCAAAGTTCTTATCAAATTCATTTTTTACAAATGTACGAACTTTTTGAGCTTTCTTGTAATATGCATCATAATATCCTGATGATAACACATATGTTCCAAGTATTATTCTTCTTTTAACTTCTGGTCCAAATCCTTCACTTCTAGAATTTATAAATAATTCTTTTAAGTCTTTGTAATCCTTAGCTCTATAACCATAGCGAATTCCGTCAAATCTTCCTAAGTTCGAGCTAGCTTCTGCACAGGCAATTATATAATAAGTTGCTAACGCATATTCAGATACATCTAGTGAACATTCTTCTACAATTGCTCCCATTTGCTTATATGTTTCTATTGCTTCTTCTAGTTTTGCTTTGACTTCTTCATTTATTCCTTCTCCAAAGAATTCCTTTGGTACTCCTATTCTTAGTCCTTTTACATCATTTTTTAAAGCTTTTAGATAATCAACTTTTTCTCTGTCAGCTGATGTTGAATCTTTTTCATCATTTCCTGCAATTATATTAAGAAGTGCTGCGCAGTCTTTAACATCTTTAGTTATTGGTCCTATCTGGTCAAGTGATGAAGCAAATGCTACAAGTCCATATCTTGATACTAAACCATATGTTGGCTTTAGTCCAACCACTCCGCAGAAAGATGCTGGCTCTCTTATTGAACCACCTGTATCAGATCCTAATGCCCAAGGAACCATATTTGCTGCAACAGCAGCTGCTGAACCTCCTGATGATCCTCCTGGAACTTTATTCAAATTCCAAGGATTATGAGTAATCTTTATTGCAGAGTTCTCTGTTGAGCTTCCCATTGCAAACTCATCTAAATTTAATTTTCCTAAGCTAATGATTTGCTCATTTTTTAATTTTTCTACAACCGTTGCGTCATATGGAGCTACAAAGTTCTCTAATATTTTAGAAGCACAAGTTGTTTTTACTCCTGTTTGGCAAAGGTTATCCTTTAATCCTATTGGAATTCCTGCAAATTTACTCTTTCTTGGATTTGCATCTATTTCTTTTGCTTCTTGCAAAGCTGATTCACAAGTATTTGTTATAAAAGCTTGTACATCATTTTCTTTTTCATTTATTCTCTCTGAGTATGCTTTTACTATTTCTTCTGATGTCAATTCTTTTTTATCTAATTTCTCTATCAATTCACAAACTGTAAGATTTGTAATGTCTCCCATTTTCGTCCTCCTTGTATAAATTTATTTTTCTTGCCACTCTAGCATATTTTTTATCTCTTCTTTTACCACTTTTTCATCTCTACAATTATCAAGCTTGACAACATTGATTTGTGGATATTTTTCAGCTATTTCGTCTGCCATTTTCAAATATGCATTTTGTTGATTTATACTACTCTGTTTATTAAATTTTGCATAAGCATTTTTTGCTTTTCCCGCTCTATTTAATCTCTTCTCAAATTCGTTCTCATCACTTAAGTATAGCGTAATATAATAAATTTCGAAGTCCATATTAGCAAGTCTATTTAATAATTTTTCATATATATCGCTAAAAGTATATTCTTTAAATCCCAATCTGCAATAAATTTCTTCTGTAAAAAATGTTCTATCAAACAATAAATTAATACTCATATTTTGTAATTTTTCGATATAATCTACTAAATCAATATACATTTTTTCTGATTTTGCTCTGCCTGTTGGTGTTGAATCTGCTGTTCCACTTAATCTATATAGATTTGTATATGGAATTGCGTGTCTTATATAATCTGTTATTGTAGTTTTTCCTGCTCCTTGAGCTCCCTCTACTATTATTATTTTAGAATTTGCCATATGTTCTTCACTCCTTATATTTTACATTACCTTTGGTATTTTAAACATTCCTCTTTCTTGCTCTGGTGCATTTTGTAAAAGTCCATCGTGGTTTTCAAAAACTTTTACTTCGTCTTTTCTAAATACATTGCATCTTTCATTTTCTCCAATAGTTTCCTCTAATCCATCTACTGGAGCTTTATTTACTACATCTGCAAAGTTTAAAATCTCTTGTAAGTTTTCTAAATATTTATCTACTTCATTTTCTTCTAATTTAAGACTTGCAAGTTTTGCTATATGCAATAATTCTTCTTTACTAACTTTCATTTCTCTCAGTCCTTTCGCTCTTAAAGTCTATACTATTATATAATTTTTTTGTCAGATAAACAAGCGATTATAGGCAATTTCTCAATATTTTTTCAATTTTTTTGCATAAAAAAATGACCGTCTTAATGTAACTAACATTAAAACGGCGAAGTTTAAAAAAATTTATAAAAAACATTATACAAGAATTGGTTCTTTTCCAACTTTTTTATCTTGTACGAACCTATTATAAAACAATTAGTTATAAGTTGTCAAGTGTTTTTTATTTTTTTTGCATATTTTTGGTAAGTTTGGAAACACTATACTTGAAAGGATTATATTATGAAAAAAAGTACTTATTTAATTATTATTGTTGTTAGCCTTGTCGCTATAATTATAGGTTTTTCTATTTTAGTTTTTAATATTTCTAGAATCGATAAAAAAACTGAATCATCAAATAGAAAACTTCCCGAAAATGTAATTAACCACAATGCAGTATCTACTAGTTCTTCCGAAATCAAAGTTTCTCCAAATGCTACTATTACTAAGGTTTGTTCTTATAAGAAATGCGGTCATACTGTAACTGTCAGTGAGACCATTCCTAACAGTTTTGTAAATCTTACCGAAGACGATTTCAAAAAGCTATACTCTGAGTGGATTGTGTCCGACTTTTCTCCTTCTTCAATCAGAATTTCAAGGACCTTTGACGGGAATTGTGATGAACATTTTTTAGTAAGAGACCTCAATGGCTATATTGCAATTTACCATATCAAAGATGATGACAATTTCGAGTTAATCGAAACTACTGGAATTGCAACAAAATATCTGTCACAAATTGATATGAATGAACTAGAAAATGGAGTTACTCTATATGGGAAAGAGAAATTAAATGCTTATATTGAAGATTTTGAATAGATTAAAGGCTCTGGTATAACCAAGAGCCTTTGTTTTATTTTGTTATTATTTCTCTATCTGCTGTTTTTAGTTCTTCTTTGTTTACATATCCTTTTTTGTAAAATTCTCTAAAATACATGACTAGAGCAAATATTGTTAATATTAACGCTATGTAATATATGTATATATCAACGTGGTATTTAAAGTCAAAATAATTGATTACAAGTGAAGACACTATCGCTATATAAAATACTACTGTTGCTAGCTTTCCATACCATCTGCTAGATACAACAAGCTTTTTCCCATAAAGAAACGAGGCGCCTGCTACCATTACTGTTTCTTTAATGAATACAATTATTAATATCCAATATGGGATAATATTAATGTATGATAGTGCTATAAGAGTTGCAATTTGTGTCATTTTGTCCGCCAGTGGATCAATTAATTTTCCAAATTTTGTAATACAGTTAAATTTTCTAGCTATAAATCCATCTAGTACGTCCGTTATTCCTGATATTGTTAAAAATATAAATGCTGCTATAAAGTTTTTATTTACTATTGCTCCAAATATAAATGGTATAAAAACGAATCTACATGTCGTTAATATGTTTGGTATATGTTTAACCATATTTTTCCCTCCGTTATTGGATATTAAATTCTAATTTTTCTTGTTTATAATCTATTAGCACTTTTTGTCCGTTGTTTAATTCAGATTTTAGTATCATGTCTGATAATTCATCTTCTATATATCTTTGTATTGCTCTTCTTAAAGGTCTTGCACCATATTTTAGGTCTGTTCCTTTTTCTAACAAATAATTCTTTGCTTCATCTGTCACTATTAGCCCAATATTTCTGTCATTTAAAACTTTTTGCGTATCTGCTATCATTAAATCAACTATTTGCAATAATTGTTCCTTTGTTAAAGGGTCAAATGCTACAATTTCGTCAACTCTATTTAGGAATTCTGGTCTAAATAGGTCTTTTAGTGCGTCTAACATTTTATTCTTAGATGTTTCCGATGTTCCTCCAAATCCAATTGAATTTGTATTTAAATTTGAACCTGCATTTGATGTCATAATTATTATTGTGTTTTCAAAGCTTACAGTATTACCTTGCGCATCAGTTAGTCTTCCATCATCTAATACTTGTAACAAAATATTGAATACATCATGATGAGCCTTTTCGATTTCGTCAAGTAATATTATTGAATATGGATTTCTTTTTACCCTCTCAGTAAGTTGTCCTGCATCATCATATCCCACATATCCTGGAGGTGCACCTATAAGCTTAGCTGTTGAGTTGCTCTCCATGTATTCTGACATATCAAATCTTATAATTGATTTTTCGTTTCCAAACATTTCGTAAGATAAAGCTTTGGCAAGTTCTGTTTTACCAACACCAGTTGGACCAACGAATATAAATGAAGGTGGTCTTTTAGTACTTTTTAAACCTGCTCTATTTCTTCTTATTGCTCTTGAAACTGCTTCTACCGCTTCGTTTTGTCCAATTATTCTTTTATGAAGGTTTTCCTCCAAGTTTAGGAGTTTTTTTGTTTCTTCCTCTGTAATCTTATTAACTGGAATTTTGGTCCAGCTTTCAATCACATTTGCAATATCTTGAACCGTTAACTCTTTTGGTTGCATACGAGCTTTAATGGTGTCTATTTGGTTTAATAACGCACACTCTTGAGTTTTAAGTTCTGCCGCTTTTTGATAATCTTCAGTAGAATCAGCTTGTGCAGCCTCTTCTTTTTGTTCTTGTATTTCTCTTAACTTGTTATTTAACAACTCTAAATCGTATAAGTCTTTGTCATTAAGATTTATTTTTGAACAAGCTTCATCCAATATGTCAATAGCCTTATCTGGCAAAAATCTATCATGAATGTATTGTTCTGACATCATAACAGTTTTTCTAACTATTTCCGAAGAAATTTTAACATGATGATAATCTTCGTAATATTTTTTGATTCCATCTAGTATTTTTATTGTGTCTTCTGCATTAGGTTCTTCTACTATAATTGGCTGGAATCTTCTTTCTAGTGCTGTATCTTTTTCAATATATTTTCTGTATTCTTTTAACGTGGTCGTTCCAATTAATTGAATCTCTCCATTAGCAAGTGATGGTTTTAATATATTAGCGGCATTCATAGAATGTTCTGCATCTCCTGCCCCTATTATGTTATGAATTTCATCTATTACAAGAATTATATTTCCAGCTTCTTTACATTCGCTTATTATAGCCTTCATTCTAGCTTCAAACTGTCCTCTAAATTGTGTTCCCGCTATGATTGCAGTCATGTCTAGAAGATATACTTCTTTGTTCAATAATTTAGCTGGCACTTCGCCATTTGCTATTTTAATTGCCAATCCCTGTGCTATTGCAGTTTTTCCAACACCAGGCTCACCAATTAAACAAGGATTGTTCTTTAATCTTCTATTTAATATTTGAATCATTCTTTCTATTTCCTTGTCTCTGCCAATCACTTTGTCTATTTGATTATTTTTTGCCTTTATTGTTAGATTAGTTCCATATGTTTCTAATGTTCTTCTTTTTTTATTTGTTTTTGTCTTTTCTTTTACTTTTTGTCTTCCTCCAGAAAATTCATTATTTGCATCTTGTCCCTGTTGATTTGCTCCAAATAAGCCTGAAAATATTGAGCCTAGAGGAATTCCTTTAGGTTTTTCCTCATCATCATTATTTTCCTCATTCATCATTTCGGTTAATTGTTCCTCGTCTATTCCTTCCATATTAATAGCTAAGTTTGCAAACAGGTTATCTATTCCCTGAGTTAAATTCTGGATATCTTTTTCTGATAAATTAGCCTGCTTTGCTAATGAATCTATCGGGTTTAGTCCCTTCTCTTTTGCGCAATTATAGCAAAGGCCTTCTATCTCAACTTTGTTGTCCTGTCCTTGTTTATTTATAAAAATTACTGCCGTATTCTTTTTGCATACTGAGCATAACATATAATTCATTATCTCCTATCTGTGTATAATCTTACATATTATATAATACAATAAAATGTTCAAATAGTCAAATAATTTAATATATCCTTGGACTAATTTTGCAAAACTTCTTGACAATAATTTCAATCTTTCATTACTTGTATTTTATAGTTTCCTTTTTTATCTACTGTAACAGTTATCTCTCCATTTAAATCCGTTCTATATATTTTAGCATTTATCTCTTTTAGTCTTTGTAAAACACCTTCATTTGGATGTCCAAATGTATTCCTTTGTCCCACTCCAATTAGGGCAGTTTCTGGCATTGCAAGTTTCAAGAACTCTTCTATACTGGATGTTTTTGATCCATGATGTGCAACCTTTAATATGTCAACTTTCAGTTTTTTACCATATTCTTTGACTAGCTCTTTCTCTGCATCTTTTTCAATATCTCCTGTAAATAGCATTGTAAATTTCTTTCCATTTTTGGGTTTGTAGTGCATCTTTGCTACTATCGCATTTGCATTGAGGCCTCCCTTACCATCATCTAGCATTTTGTCCGATGGATGTAGTATTTCAAAATACAAACTTTTATCGATTTCTACCTTTCCACCTCTTTTCACTTTAATTACATTGATTTTTTTCCTACTGCATATATCCATTATTTTTTCAAATTCTTTGCAAATACTTGCTTGTTTTCCGATGATTATATTTTCAACTTTTATTGTTTGCAATACCTGTTCTAGTCCTTGACAATGGTCGCTATCAAAGTGCGATACAATGATATAATCAATCTTTTTAACTCTCCTGTCTAAAATATACGGTAATAATATTTTTTTGCCCACATCATATTTTTCCGGCTCTCTGCTTCCACCACCATCTATCAATATTTTAGTTCCTTTTGGAGTACATATATATGTACTATCTCCTTGTCCCACATCTACAAAGTATATTTTCAAGTCTCCTTTCCAATTTACATCAACGGCAAAGTTTAGAACTAACGTTGCACTTATAACGATTGGTATTATTTTTTTTATAATAATTTGCTTCTTACTTTTTGTAAACACTATTAATAGTGCAATTATAATATAAATCGCTGCAACAGTCATGTCTCTTGGTGTTACAACAGTTATGTTTGCAATTGGGAACTTTGCAATTACAGCCGTTGCTTTTGTAATAAACTTCAATGGTAATTGCCAAATCCTGCCTAAAATTTGTGCCACTGGCATGGATATTAAAGAAACACTCAGCACAATAAATCCTAGCATAATTGACACTCCTAATATTGGGCCTAGCAACAAATTTGCTAATAAAAAATTCAGAGATATCATATTAAAATAATACAGTATTATTGGAAATATCAGTAATGTTGCACTTAACGTTACATACGTATTCTCAATTAAATACACTTTTATTTTTGACAATTCAGTATGTTTCTTTTCAAATTCCACTAAGTATTTATTTAATAGTACAATGCCAACGGTTCCTAAATATGAGAGTTGCAACCCCATATTAAAAATCGTAAACGGATTATCTATTATTGTACACAACAGAGCAAACGCCATTGTCTCAAAACTATCTGACTTTCTATATATCAGCACAGCCACAATCGAAAGTATTGTGCTTATTCCAGCTCTAATCACGGATAGACTCATCCCAGTAAGCAACATGAATATAATTATTGCAATTATATTTATTACATATTTTTTTCTTTTTCCAATAATCCTATCATTCAATAATAAATTTAATCCTAAAATCAAATAAGACAAATGAGCACCAGACACGGCCAACATATGTGATAAACTACAATTTTTAAAATCTTCTGTTATATCATCTTCTATTTCGGAACTATCGCCTAACAATATTCCGATTGCAAGTTCTGCATCATCTTTGTCTAGTATATCAAATACATTGTTTTTTAATCTGTCTCTAACTCTATAAATTAGCATACTTATTGGGTTTATATTATTAACTTTAATTATTTTTAGCTCATCTTCACAGTTTAAAATTCCATATATTTTTTTGTTCTTTAGGTACTCTTGATAATTGCTTCCTTTATAATTTCTTCTTCCCTCTGTGTTATCATAGAATCCAATTATTTTTATCTGCTGTCCATACTCCAGTTTTGTCTTTCGTGACTTCTTAACATATAATAAAAACTTTTTGTTTTTGTATTTACCTTTTGCATCACCTTTCATTTGATTTATTTTAACAGTTGTAGTATATCTGTATTCTGTTTCTTCTATATCTCCACATACAGTAGCAACTGCCGTTATTTTCTCATTATCAAACTTCTCATAAAACTTTTCATATTCGTTGTTAATCTGTATCGTCCTAATAACCGAAATCATAACTACAACAATTACTATAATAGTTTCTTTAATTTTTCTATTTCTTTTTGTTGTAACTAAACATATTATTAGAACGCCTAACATAATAAAAGGTATACTTTTTTTGAAGTATACCCCTATTATTATTCCTAAAACATATGATATAGCAATAATTAAAAGTGGTCTTTTCATCTTTTCTCCTTTTAACTTGCCATATATTTAGCTTAAAACAAATTATATTAACCTTCTAGCAGTTGCATATCTATTGTAATAACTTCCCGATAGTAATGTTGATATTTTTACGCAATATCCTGTTCCTGAAGATGCATGTATAAATTCTCCATTTCCAATATAAATTCCGCAATGTCCTATTCCATCCATAGTTGGATATTCCAAAAAGAATACCAAATCTCCCGGTTGCAAATTCTCTTTAGCTACATATTCGCCTCTATTAGACTGTGCACTAGCTGAATGGCTTAGTGAGTATCCAAAGTGCTTATATACATACATTGTAAATCCCGAACAGTCAAAAGAGGAGCTTCCAGAGCCGCCATATACATATGGGCATCCAAGATATTGCTTTGCATATGCTGCTATTTCCTCCCCAAGACTTGAAGAAGTATTGGTAGATTCTTGTTTCTCTGGTTCTATATCTATAAACTTACCACTTCTGTTAGTTTCCCCCGTTTTGTTATCTGATAATAAGTTCTTATAAATATAACCTTCAAACTCTTTATATTTTATTTTATACCATTCCCCATTTTCTCCTACTACTGTAACATCTGTATCCTTTATTAAAGAAGTTACAATTTCGTCACTTGTTGATGGTCCTTTTCTCACATACACAGACAAAGAATTTACATACTTTGTAACCGTATTATCATATAAAGTCTCATCTTCATTATTAACCGGTTGTTCTGTTACAGTATTATCTATAACATTTTCTTCTTTATCTTCATTATTATTTTTAGTTGTTGTAACATTTGTAGTAATCCATCCAGCTAAACTATCAGTCTGTATAAAAGTCCATTTATTAGCCTTTGAAATAACCGTTACAACATCGCCCTTTTTTAGTGTTCCAATGCTGTTAGCATTTATTAGTGGTAATATTTTTATATTTAATTTCTCCGATTCTATTGTCATCGTAGTTCCTACTTCATTCGTGCTAGTAATTGTTTGACCACTTTGACTTGGTTCAGAATTAGTTATTTCTTCTTGATTGTTAACCGTTATATATTCCTTGCTTACAAATCCTTCTGTATCTTTGAACTTTACTTTATACCACCCATTAGATTCAGAAACAATTTCTACCTCATCACCCTGGCTTAATAACTTTAAAATATCAGCAGACGTAGATGCTTCTTTTCTCAAATTTAAAGTTTCTGTATTTACATTTCCCGTAGACGCCTGTACTTTATTTGCAAATACTATCATTAGTATAATTATTGCACTTGCTATTAAATATTTTACTTTACCCATACGCTTCTCCTAAATAATATATAGTTTTTATTATTTCTTTAGTATTCACGCTTATAGTATATAATTAAAATCTCAAAAAGTCAATTTATATGCTGTATATTTTTGATTTTTCATCGCAAAATAAAATAGCAAGGTTTTACAATTACTTGTAATCCCCTGCTATATTATATTCAAGTTATTATTACTCGATTATTTCAGAAACAACACCTGAACCAACTGTTCTACCACCTTCACGGATAGCGAATCTTAGTCCTTTTTCGATAGCGATTGGTGTGATTAATTCGATTGTCATGTTTACGTTATCTCCTGGCATAACCATTTCTGTTCCAGCTTCTAGTTCAATAACACCTGTAACGTCTGTTGTTCTAAAGTAGAATTGTGGTCTATATCCATTGAAGAATGGTGTATGACGTCCACCTTCGTCTTTAGTTAGAACGTATACTTGTGATTTGAATTTTGTATGTGGATGTATTGTTCCAGGTTTTGCAAGAACTTGACCTCTTTCAACATCTGTTCTTTGAACACCTCTTAATAATACACCGATATTATCTCCAGCTTCAGCTTGATCTAATAATTTTCTGAACATTTCAACACCTGTTACAACAGTTTTTGTAGAAGGTTTAATTCCAACGATTTCAACTTCGTCTTGTAATTTAACTTCTCCTCTTTCAACTCTACCAGTAACAACTGTTCCTCTACCTGTTATTGTCATAACGTCTTCAATAGGCATTAAGAATGGTTGGTCGATTGGTCTTTCTGGTGTTGGGATGTAGTTATCAACTGCATCTAATAATTCTTTTATGCATTGATATTCTGGAGCATTTGGATCTGTTGATGTGCTCTCTAATACTTTTAATGAAGATCCTTTTACGATTGGAATCTCGTCTCCTGGGAAATCATAGCTTGATAATAAGTCTCTAACTTCCATTTCAACTA
>ERZ827478.1144-NODE-1144-length-20765-cov-4.166538_pt1 | contig 20765 bp, 20 predicted proteins | sample MGYA00519705_ERZ827478 | MGnify/ENA primary metagenome ERZ827478 (study PRJEB31778, sample SAMEA3449318) | human gut metagenome | biome: human gut; feature: human-associated habitat; material: faeces | place: United Kingdom | collected 2010/2012 ... | reverse complement strand
AGCGAAGTGCAAGCCTCTTTTGTCGAAGAAGACGTAGTCTTTTTCGACAAGCTGGGCCGGGAGCGTTTGCTCCCGGCCTTTTTGGATAAGGCGGGTATCCTCATTGCATACGGCCGTGATGCGCCCTATCAACCCGCCGCCGGCAGAAGTATTTTAACCCGGGTATACCGGGGCAGGCAGGGGAATTCCGTCGCATGGTTTTTATTATTGCCTATTGAAATTTGGGTTCTCCTATGCTATAATGTCCAAGCATTGAAAATGCGGGGTTGGTATATCGGTATTACTCCAGCTTCCCAAGCTGGCTAGGCGGGTTCGACTCCCGTACCCCGCTCCATCACGTCGCTGCGGACGCCATATCGTCCGCAGCGACGTTTTCTATTGCGCGGCAAAGACCGGCCCCAGCCTATATAGCTCCGGGCCTTCCGGTCTAAGCGCTTTTGAATTCGGGAAATACATTGATTAAGAATTTATAAGAACCTGGCAGGGTGCCAAGAATTAATGGATTTTTAATAGTGTTTTTGGTATACTCATATCAAAATATCCATGGAGATGTTTTGAAAGGAGAAAAAACATGGGACTTATTCGCGCGGGACTCAGCGCCGCAGGCGGCGTGCTGGCAGATCAGTGGAAGGAGTATTTCTACTGTGACGCTTTGGACAGCGGCACCCTTATGGTGAAGGGGGAGAAAAAGGTATCCGGCTTTTCCTCCAACCGCCGGGGAAGGGACAACATTATAACCAAAGGCTCCGTCATTGCCGTGGCCGACGGCCAGTGCATGCTCATCGTGGATAACGGCAGGATAACCGAGCTCTGCGCCCTGCCCGGGGAATTCGTGTACGACAGTTCTACCGAGCCCAGCATATTCGCGGGGGATCTGAGCGAGGGCATAATGGAGAGCTTCAAAAATATCGGCAAGCGCTTCAGCTTTGGCGGAGAAGCTCCCAAGGATCAGCGGGTGTACTATATCAACACAAAAGAGCTGACCGGCAACAAATACGGCACTCCATCCCCGGTGCCCTTCCGGGTGGTGGATGAGCGTGCCGGGCTGGATGTGGACATCTCAATCCGCTGCTTTGGGGAATACAGCTACCGAATCTGTGACCCCATACTGTTTTACACCAATGTGTGCGGCAATGTGGAGGAGGAATTCAGGCGGGAGAGCCTGGACGGACAGCTGAAAAGCGAGCTGCTCACCGCTTTGCAGCCTGCCTTTGCAAAGATCTCCGCCATGGGCATACGCTACAGCGCCCTGCCCGGCCACACCATGGAGATTGCCCAGGCCCTCAATGAGGTGCTCTCCGCAAAGTGGCGGGAGCTGCGGGGACTGGAGATAGTCTCCTTCGGTCTCAGCAGCGTGAAGGCCGGGGAGGAGGACGAGCAGCTCATAAAGCAGATGCAGCGCAGTGCCGCCTTTATGGACCCCACCCGGGCCGCCGCAAACCTGGCGGGGGCTCAGGCCCAGGCCATGCAGGACGCGGCCAGGAATGCTGCCGGAGCCACCATGGGCTTTATGGGAATGAACATGGCGGGAGCTGCTGGTGGCATAAACGCCCAGACTCTGTATCAGATGGGAGCGCAGCAGCCCGGGCAGAGCATGGAGGAACCAACTCCTGCCGGAAGCTGGACCTGCGGCAGCTGCGGTACTCTGGCTACGGGAAAATTCTGCCCGGAATGCGGGGCTAAGAAGCCGGAGGCAGGTTGGACCTGCACTAACTGCGGCACCTTGAACAAGGGGAAGTTCTGCACAGAATGCGGGGCTAAGAAGCCCGCCGGCCAGCCCCAGTACAAATGCGACAAATGCGGCTGGGAGCCCAAGGACCCCACAAAGCCGCCCAAGTTCTGCCCCCAGTGCGGCGACCCCTTTGACGACGGGGACATTCTGTAAATCATCGGTGAGGTAAAAGACTATGGCGGCAGAAGTCACCAATTACCAATGCCCGTCCTGTACCGGCCCGCTGCATTTTGCCGGGGACAGCGGCATGCTGGAATGTGAATACTGCGGGAATAAATACCCGGTCCGGGAGATAGAGAAGCTCTATGGGGCTCAGGGCACTCCGGAGCCGGAAGAGGATGACGCTCCGGAATTTGAGGATGGGGACGACCAGGGGGATTATGTCCCTCTGGAAGAGAACTGGGACGGAGAGGGGATGCGCTCCTACAGCTGCCCCTCCTGTGGGGCGGAGCTGGTATGCGACGAGAGCACCGCAGCTACCAGCTGCCCCTACTGCGGCAATCCCAGCATCATCCAGAGCCGTTTTGCGGACATGCTCAGACCGGACTATGTGCTGCCCTTCAAGCTGGACAAGCAGCAGGCAAAGGCTGCTCTGAAAAACTTTTACAAGGGCAAGGTGCTCCTTCCCCGCAGCTTTTCAAAAGAGAATCACATAGATGAGATAAAAGGGGTCTATGTACCCTTTTGGCTGTATGACGCAGAGGCGGAGGCGGACGTGAGCTACTCCGCAACCAGGGTATACAGCATAGTCAGGGGAGATGAGCGTATCACCACTACGGAGCACTACCGCCTGCGCAGGGCGGGTACCCTCCGGTTTGAGGGTATACCTGTGGACGGCTCCAGCAAAATGCCGGATGCCCATATGGATGCTATCGAGCCCTTTGACTACAGCGAGCTGAAGGACTTTTCCACCGCCTATCTGCCGGGCTTTTTGGCGGACAGATACGACATGGATTCCGCCGCCTGCGGAGAGCGGGCGGATCAGCGGGCCAGAAACACGGCTCTGTCTGTAATGAGGGAGAGCGTGACAGGCTACAACACCTGCATCCCCACCCGGGAGAATGTGCGCCTCAAGCGTCTGGGGGTAAAGTATGCCCTTTTGCCGGTGTGGATGCTCAGTACCCGCTGGAAAGGCAAAAGTTTTCTCTTTGCCATGAACGGACAGACGGGCCGGATGGTGGGGGATCTGCCCATATCCTGGGGAAAGTTTGCCGCCTGGTTTGCCGGAATATCTCTGCCTCTCATGGGGCTTATGTATCTGATACTGGGGGTGTGAGGGAAATGAAAAAGAAACTGCTCATTTCCCTGCTCCTTGCCGCCTGCCTGCTGACAGGCCTTGGGGGCAACGCCCTGGCAGCCGGGAATTCGGATGTCTATGTTATGGACATGGCGGACCTGCTCAGCGGAAGAGAGCTTTCGCAGCTGGAGTCTATGGCCTCCGGCATAGCCCGGGACTATGGCTGTGCCCCCTATATCATTACCTTGGAGGACTACAGGGACTACGGCAGCGGCGACATATTCGAGACTGCCATGGACATATATGAGGAGCTGGGCCTGGGATACGGCCGGGAGAAAAACGGCATACTGCTGCTCATGAGCATGGAGGAGCGGGACTACGCCATGGTAAGCTACGGTGAATTGAGCCACAGCGCCTTTACCGACTATGGCCAGGAGTACATGGAGGAATGTTTCCTGAGCCGTTTCCGGGAGAACGACTGGGCCGGGGGCTTTGAAGCCTATCTGCGTGCCTGCACGGAGCTTCTGGACTTGGAGGCCCAGGGGCGGCCCTATGATGTAGGCTCGGCTCCGGGAGGCTTCAACTTTCTCATCGTGCTTATACCATTGGCGGTGGCCTCGGCGGTCTGCGGAATCTTTGCTTTTCAGATGAAGAGCGCCCGGTACAAGTCCGAAGCCAGGGACTACCTGCCCGGAAACGGGGTTAACATGCGGATAGTCCGGGACCGATTTACCCACCGCACGGTGATGCGCCAGCGTATAAACACCCAGAAATCCGGCGGGGGTACCAGCGTGAACAGCCGGGACTTTTCCGGCCGCAGCGGAAAATTCTGATATGTGAAAAGGCAGATGCAGCTGCATCTGCCGGAGACTGTCGAAAAAGCCTCGCAGAGTTTTTTCGCCGCAGCGAAAAAATAAATTCAATCGTTTTCTGCGGCGGCGTGTACGTCGCAGAAAACACTTCTCACGGAGCGAAGTGTCGAATTGTACGCCTCTGGCGTACAACCGAGGCATGGAGCGAAGTGCAATCCCTTTTGTCGAAGAAGGCTTGACCTTCTTCGACAAGCTGGGCAGATGCAGCTGCATCTGCCTTTTTCTTTACGCCGTTCTGCTTACCGGCGCAAAGAAAAATGTTATAATTTTCAAAAGCTCCGCACATTTTTCATAGCTTGTACGTTAAGCATAGTGAGAGGGGAGGGAGAAGGCCGTCTATGGAGCTGGAGGAACAATACGATAAAATCTACCGTTACTGCTATTTCAAGACCCACAGCCGGGAGACGGCGGAGGACATCACCCAAGAGGCCTTTCTCCGATTTCTTGAAAGCAGAAGCTATACGGACCGGGGCAGCGCTTTGCAGTATCTATATACCATTGCCCGCAACCTCTGTACTGATGAATATCGCAGGGCCAAGCCCTGCCCCTTGGATGAGGAAAGTCTGGGCAGCTATTCCGACGGGGAGATGCTGATGCGCTCTTCCCTGAAAGACGCTCTTGACAGGATGGATGAGGAGGACAGGGAGCTGATGCTCCTGCGCTATGTGAATGAGCTGCCGGTCAAGGTCATTGCCGGGCTGTACGGGATCTCCCGTTTTGCCCTGCACCGCAGGCTCTCAAAAGCCGTAAAGGATTTAAAGGACAAATTGGGGGAGGAGGATATGCCGTGAACAGAGATATGAAGGAGCGTTTGAAAGAGTATTTTGCAGCACCGGAACCGGAGCGAAAAGGGCATTTTTTGAACAGCCTGCCTGCTGAGCCTGTAGGTCTTTCGGACTTCCTGCTGTTTCAGGCCGCCTATATACCAAAATGGGTATGGGGGCTTTCGGTCCTGGTTTTTGCTCCGGCCCTGGTGGGAGCGGGCTTTCTAAAGAAGGATATGCTCTGGTGCATCTCCGCCTGCATGCCGATTTTGGCCCTGGCCCTCGTGGCAGAGAGCAGTCGCTCCGAGAGATGGGGCATGGCGGAGCTGGAGATGTCCACCCGCTTTTCTCGGAAAAGCATCCTGCTGGCCAGGCTGGGGATACTGGGGCTTGCAGACCTGCTCCTTTTTTTCCTACTGCTGCCCTTGGCGTATGTGAACGGAGACAGCTCCCTTCTGGAGACGGGAATATATATGCTCTGCCCCTACCTGCTCACGGTATTTCTGGGCCTGTGGATAAGCCGCAGGGTGCACGGACGGGAATGCGCCTGGGTCTGCGGAGCTGTCGCCCTGGGGGTGAGCCTGGGCAACACACTGATGTATCAGTCGATTCAGGGCTTCTATGCCCCGACCGGCTTCCGCTGGTGGGCGGCGGCCTTTGTGCTGCTCTCTGCCGGAGTTGCCGGCCAGTGTTATAAGACAATAAAGGAAAAGGAGGCACCGGTATGGAACTTAGGATAGACCGGGTTTCAAAGCAATACAAAAACAAGCTTGCAGTGGACCGGGTGTCCATGAATCTCCATGAGGGAGTCTATGGCCTGCTGGGAGAAAACGGCGCAGGAAAGACCAGCCTTATCCGCATGGTATGCGGTGTGCTGAAGCCCACCGGCGGCAGCATCAGCTTTAACGGTCTGGATGTGGGGGACGAGGAATACAGGGCCCTACTGGGTTATCTGCCCCAGGATTTCGGATATTATCCGGAATTTTCCGCTCAGGACTTTATGTACTATATGGCAAGCTTGAAAGGGCTAAACAGAGCCGGAGCCAGGGCCAGGACAAGGGAGCTGCTGGAGCTGGTTTCCCTCAACGAGGTGGCAAAGAAAAAAATCAAGACCTTCTCCGGGGGAATGAAGCAGCGCCTGGGCATTGCCCAGTCCCTGCTGAACGACCCGAAGCTTCTGGTACTGGACGAGCCTACTGCGGGCCTGGACCCCAAGGAGAGGGTCCGTTTCAGAAACCTTATTGCAAGGCTGGGACAAAACAGGATAGTGCTTCTGTCCACCCACATCGTCTCCGACGTGGAGCACATCGCCGGCAGGATACTGCTGATGAAAGAGGGCAGGCTGCTCCACCAGGGCAGCCTGGAGGAAATCACCCAGGTAATACAAGGCAAAGTGTTTGAGCGCCTTACCAATGAAGAGGGGGCGCGGGCCCTGACAGGGCGCTGCCCCATCATCAACTACCGCAGCGAGGGGGACAAGGTTTTCCTCCGCTTCGTATGTGAGGGAGAGCCACCTGCCGGGGCGGAGGAGGTGCCTGCCGGGCTGGAGGACCTGTATCTCTATTGCTTTTCGGAGAGTGAAAGATATGAATAATTTCTGGGCATTGGCAGGCTTTGAATTCAAAAAAATATTCCGGCGAAAGACCTTTCCCGCCGCTATAATCATCTGCCTGGGAATAATGGCGGTGGCAGTGTTCTCCAGCCTCAGCGGCGGCTCCTTCCACCACAGCGTGGGCAATGACATCTCCAGATATGAGGCCATGGAGCTGGACAAGGCGGTCATCCTTACAAACAGGGGCTATATCACCCCTCAGCTTGTGTACAGGGCCATACTCTCCAACCGGGAGATGATATCCGATGAGGAGAATTATTTTGTAAACGAATACGGAAGCCATTTGAAGGAAGATGCCTATATTCGCTACATTTTGCCCTATGAGCCGGTGATAGAACTTTTGAACAAGGTATATGCAGAGGATATGGACTGGCTGTCCATGGATGCCCTGAGCCTCGTATACCTGGGAGAGGACAAGGCTGTGGACAGGCTGGGGCCGGAGCAGGCGGAAAGCTTTGACGCAGACCTGAGAGACTTTGCCCGGGCCATGGTATTTAGAGATAAAGGACTCTCTGGGGCGGAGCGGGAGAAAAACCTGGAGCTTATCGACAGCATTGAAACGCCTCTGTACAGCGATTATTACGGAGGATATGAGGCATATATAATGGGCTCAAAGAGTCTGGCCATTACGGTTTTGTTTATGATACTTCTGCTGCTCTCGCCCCTGTTTTCCAATGAATACGAGGAGAAAACAGACCAGGTGATTTTGTGCACCAAAAACGGCAAGGGCAGCCTGTGCAGAGCCAAGCTGTTCGTGGCCCTTGTTGTCTCCCTGCTGAGTGCAGTTCTGGCAATGGGCCTGAGCTGGTTGGGCTTTCTTATGCTGTATGGTTTTCAGGGAGGAAGGGTGAACATCCAGGTGGTAAATCCGGGATGCAGTTATCCCTTTACTTTGCTGGAAGCCTGCTGCATCCACTTTATTTCGGTGGTCTTTGCCTCAGTGCTTTTTGGGGCTTTAATTGCCTTCATGTCCGCCAGGGTGAAAAGGAGCACGGCTCCGGTGGTGGTGATGGGCACTCTGCTGACTATAATACCCATGTTCATATGGATACCCTTGAAATCGTCAGGCTTTATGTATGAGCTTCTAAAATTCTTCCCGGTAAACTCGGTGACTTTCGACTTTGACAGGAGCTTCATTGAGATATTTGGAGTGTTGTTCACGCCTTATAAATTCATCTGGGCTGTCAGTGCAGTGCTGACCGCGGCCTTTTCCAGTATGGCGGCAGTCAGCTTTAAAGGGCATCAGACGGGCTGAGCGGGACACCAAGGCAGTTTGCAGCCGGGCAGAAGGGGAGCAGGGCCTGCTTTATCGGCCTGGGGCAGATACACCGGCTGCCCCAAAACCGGAGGTCAATATCAAGGGATGTTCAGGGCCAGTTATTCAAAATATTCCCTCAGATAATCTGCGGCAGCTTCGCTCACTTCAAAGGACATGTCCAAGCTGCGGAGCTCAAAACGCACGAGAGAACCGTCATACAGGGTAATGACGGCAACTTCATAAAGCTCTCCGTCATTATCGGTCTGTCCTTGCCTGAGGGTTTCCTCCTGGGCTAAATGGAAAGAACCTATCACTGCCGGGTTATCCGGCAGTGATTTCAATTTCCAGGAGTTCAAATCCAGTGCCGAGACGAAAGCCTCAATGTCCCTTGTCGCAGTAACGGTCTTGATGATTTCCGCCGTATCTGCGGAGACAACAGTTATTTCCTGGACCTTTGCAATATCCATGCCGTAAGAGGAGACATCCGCTTCATTATTTGCGTTGCAGGCGCTGAGGAGAAATACCAGGATTATTGACAGTGTCAAGTAGATCCTTTTCATTGGGCATCCTCATCTCCTTTTCACATGATATTTTTCATTCATAATAAGTAGTCTGTATGCCCGGACAACACCGGAAATATACACGCATAAAAAGGCACCGGCACCGGCCAGAACCATTCCAAGGGCAAGCATGACGCTGTCCAGGGCATATATTTCGGCGGGCACAATTATAGGACAGAGCAGAAAGCCCGTGGCAATCAGAGCGGCTCCCACAAGGTTCAGAATATGCAAGGACTTCTTCCTGCCTGCATAAGCAGAGGCCAATTCCGACTTTACCGCTTTGTCAAAAACCAGGCTTTCTTTCCAAAGCCTGGAATAGGGATCGTCGGCCAGCCTTACGGAAATCAGGAGAATGAGAGCTAGAATGACTACAGCCATGAAAATAATCATGTTTATTTCCGCGTCCCAAAAGGCCAGGGACAGACTGCCGATAAACAGGCCCACAGCGGCGCCGACTTTCATCATCTTCCTTTTATGGTATGCAAGAAAGCCGTTGGCCGTTTCACGGCTGACATAGAGCCCTCTTTCCTCCGGGCCTATCTCCGGCTTTTCACTATCCTCCTCATTTAGAAGATAGTCCAGGGATACGCTGAACAATTTGCTCATCCGCACAATTTTTTCCGTTTCGGGATAGCCGTTATCCCTCTCCCATTTGCTGACTGCCTGTCTGGAGACATCCAGCTGATAAGCTAACTCCTCCTGAGACATGGCGGCTTCTTTACGCAGTTTTTGTATTTTTTCTCCAAAGGTCATATGGGGGCCTCCTTTCGTTGTCAGCATACGCCTTTTGTCAGCGGCACGCCACCAAAATACGGTTGCAACTGCGCAACGGCGGTTTGCAACCGAAAAAAAGAGGGCTTTATAGCAAATAAAGCCCGTTTGCCTGTGTGTTCAGGTTGCCGATATGGGAGTGTACCTCAGGGCGCTCCCATCCATTTATATTATTGTCTTGAAACCGGCGGGGTTCTGGCGGCTCAGGAGAAAGGGGCGGCCCAGGTGGTGGGGACTGCCGGGTACGCTGTCTCTTACGTGCCGGGCCATGGCCTCCCGCTCCGTCACCACCAGGCCCGCCAGACGGTCTATGCCGAAATCCAGCAGCGCCGGGCACAGGGGTACGCTGGGGCCGGTAAGGATGGTATAGGCATCCCGACACAGCTCAAGCAGGTGGGGAAGGCTCTTGTTTATAAGGCTGCTGCCGGTGATGATGACAAGGTCGCATTTGGGCAGGATGTAGTCGCAGGCGGTGTCGGGATAGTCTCCGGGCTTTGGACTGCGCTCCAGGACATATACCGCCTTTGCCTGCTCCCTGAGCCCCCGGGGTCCCCGCATATGGCCAACGATGCCCACAGTCATGCCGGTAAAATCCATGCCGTCCCCATAGTGGCCGTCCTCCGGCAGGGCGGCCCCCAGGACGGAGAGCCGCTCCGGGGTATTGTAAAAGGCATTTACCGCCGCCAGACCGAAGCTGGCCTCCTCCATGTTCCAGCTCATAAGGGCGGCGGATGCAGCCTTCAATGGCAGACCCTGAAACCCGGAGGAAAACATGGGCGCTATGCTGCTGCCGGGGGTGTGCATGGCTATGCCAGTGCCTGACTCCGTGGCTGCCAGGCACCACTGCTCCCCGGAGAGGGCGGAGACCAGTGGCGCCTGGGAATCCAGCCCGGACAGCAGGGCTTCATATATGGAAAAATAACGGCTTTGCATCCAATCCACCTCCAGGTCTTTTACATCCCAGAGTATACAACGCCGGATTCCCCTTGTAAATCCGGGAAATTACTTTAAATTTTTTGTAGAAAATTCATGGAAAATTCATAATAGCACTCTGACAATTTAACACATTGCCCAATTAAATAATTTATTCTTGAAATCGCTCCCTGACAATGGTATATTTAGCCCATAATTTAATATCCGATGAAGCTGTCAGGACGCTGGCAGTGGAGGGAACTCTGGAGAATCTCATTTATGAGTGCCGAAGGTGCAAGGTCGGTTGACCGAATCTCTCAGGCTAAAGGACAGAGAAGGGCGGGGAGCTGTTATATTCCCGCCTGTACCGGAGTTGTTGCCATGCAGCAGCTCTTTTCTTTTTGCCAGGCCTCATGGGGAGAAGAGGACAGGTATTATATCCGGTTTCCTTAAATACTTATAGAAGGTAGCCGTGAATAAAAAGGAGAGGACAATATGCAAGCAATTTTGGATTTCTTTACCGGGCCCCTTAATACGGTGGCATGGCTGTACATCTTCCTGCCCTGCGTCATGATAGGCGGGGCGCTGCTGACTGTGAGAACAGGCTTCATCCAGTTCAGGCGCTTCGGCTACGCAATGAAGAATACCGCCGGAAAAATGTTTAAAAAAGTCGAGGCGGGCCACGGTGCGGTGACGCCCCTTCAGGCCGTGACTACGGCCCTGGCCGCCACGGTGGGCACCGGCAACATAGTGGGTACTTCCCAGGCCATTGCCCTGGGCGGCTACGGAGCCGTGTTCTGGCTGTGGCTGGCGGCACTCATGGGTATGGTGGTGAAATATTCCGAGGTCACCCTGTCTCTCCACTACCGCCAGAGAGACTCCCACGGCGACTGGGTTGGGGGCCCCATGTACTACATAACCAACGGCCTGGGCCCCAAGTGGAAGTGGCTTGCCATTGTATTTGCGGTGTTTGCCGCTCTGGCCTCCTTCGGTATAGGCAACATGAGCCAGGTCAACTCCATCACCGGCTCCATCACCGACGCCATCAATGTGTTCTTCAGCCTCAGTGACGGGGCAAAGGAGACCGTCCACTGGGTACTGGGCATCTCCATGGCCTTGCTGGTGGCAATCATCCTCATCGGCGGCATCAAGCGTATAGGCAGCGTCGCGGAAAAGCTGGTGCCATTTATGAGCATTATCTATGTCCTGGTGTGCCTTGTGGTACTTATTTGCCACGCCCAGAACATCCCCGGAGCCTTCGTGAAGATATTCAGCGCCGCCTTTGCCCCCCGGGCCGTCATGGGCGCAGCCTCCGGCATTGCCCTGAAGCAGGCCATAGTCTGGGGCCTTCGCCGCAGCGCCTTCTCCAATGAGGCCGGTCTCGGCTCTGCCGGCATTGCTCACGCCGCTGCGGAGAGCCCCAGCGCTGTGGATCAGGGGCTCTACGGCATTTTCGAGGTCTTTATGGACACTCTGGTGATCTGCTCCCTCACAGCCCTCACCATCATTTGCAGCGGAATCGACATCAGCTTCGGTACAAAGCCCGGCTCCGAGCTCATTATGGCTGCTTTCTCCACTGTATTCGGGGAGAAGTTCTCCGCCCTCTTTGTGGCTGTGGCCCTGATGCTCTTCGCTTTTTCCACCGTTTTGGGCTGGGCCCTCTACGGTACCCGCTGCACCCAGTACCTCTTCGGCAGCAAGAGCATCCGCATTTATCAGGTGATCTTTGCCATTGTCATAGTGGTGGGCTGCGTGTCTCCCATTGACGTGGTATGGGACGTGGCGGACACTTTCAACGGGCTTATGGCAGTGCCCAACTTTGTGGCCATCTTTGCCCTGTCCGGCGTGGTGGCAAAGCTCACCAAGGAGCACTTTGACAATGTGGAGAGCAAGCTGAAAAAATAAAATTTAGGTATTAATAATGACTTACCGGCAGGCGGGGGTTATCCGCCTGCCGGTTTTGCGCCTATTCGGACTTGAAATGCCTGGAGAGGCCGAGACTCAGCAGTACCAGAGCCGCCGCGGCAAAGACAAGTATCAGCCCGGCATACCAGGTCCAGGGTCCCCAGGGCAGGGCGTTTACGAAAGGAGTGGCCAGAGTATAGTTGTTTATACCGTCATGCCAGCCATACACCGGAGCCAGGGCAGCATCCATCAGGATGGGCCAGACCCAGAGCCAGAGAGCGGTACAGCCGCAGGCGGCGGAAAAGCGCAGAGTTCGGATGGCCGGCAGATAGCGCAGGCACAGCATGACTCCCCAGGGCAGGGACATAGGGATGAGGCTCACCAGGAGATTGACAAGATAATCTTCTGCCTGGGCTCCGCCACCGGCGGCAGTGGAGAGTATGACAACGAGCACCAAAAGCAGGCTCGCCAGAGAGAAATACAGCAGGAGCAGATTCCTTCCCCAAAAACCCGGGAGCTTCAGCTGACGCAGCACAGGAGGCAGCAGCACAAGGCCCAGGCCCAGGAGCACTGCTGCCGCAGCCAGGAGAAACCAGCTGCCGCCGGTATGGATACAGGAGACTAGCAGCAATAAGAGCAGCAGGGCGGTCTCCAGACCGGCATAGAGAGTAAACTTCCTGGAGGCCAGACTTTGGGGCAGGGGCAGCTGCCGGAGAAACACCGGCAGGAAAAACAGACCCAGGCCGAACAGAAGTGCGCAGGCGGTGAGTATAAACCAGCTGCCCCCGGTGTAAAAGCTGCAAACCAGCAGCAAAAGCAGAAGCATCACTGTTTCCACGGCCAGATATATGGACAGCTTGCAGCGGCAGAATTTTTCCGGCAGCAGGGGACTTCTCAGCAGGAAAGGCAGACAGAACAGGCTGAGACCGAAGAGCACGGCCACACCCGCCAGGCCGAACCAACTGCCGCCCACATACAGGCAGCAGCTGAGAAGCAGCAGTTCCAGGGAGACAGTGAAGCCCGCCAGGCTGAGGAGAGGGGCGCGCTGCTCCCATAGGCTGTTCATGACGCAGAGATTGGGTATCAGAGTCAGGGAGGCGCACAGCAGTACCGAGAACAGCACTATGAAGAACCAGTCCAGCCTGCCTGCGGTGGAGAGATTGACCAGAGCGCAGATAAGTAGTATTCCACCATAAAATATATATTGGCTCAGCCGGGTTCTGCGGCAGAGCTTTATGTAGCGCTCAGCCAGGCGGTGGGAATCCCGCTGACGGGTATCCTCACTGCCGGAGAGCAGTTCATGCTCCGACACCTCCAGCACGGCGCAGATGTTTTGCAGCAGGGTGATGTCCGGGTAGCTCAGCCCGCGCTCCCATTTGGATACGGCGGACTCGGTGACAAAAAGCCGGGAGGCAAATTCCTTTTGGGTCATGCCCAGCTCCCGGCGGCGCTGGAGCACAAACATGCCGAAGGTTTTCTTGTTATCCATTGTAAGGACTCCTTTTGGAGAGAAGTATCAACTTGCAAGTTCATTTTGAGGATATGTCCCCGGATGGAAAAAGTCAATACTTCCCGGCCTCCAGGCGGCTCGACTGTTGGGAAAGTCCAGCAAACTCAAGGCTTTAAAGCTTTATCTAGGTTTGTGTCAATATGGGAGTGGGTAAAGGCGTCCAGGGCAGAAAAGTCCATGTAGGGCTTATATACGGCTTCCAGCTGATCGTGGAGTGACTTGGCCTGGGCCAGCAGCAATATAGCCTGAGACATGGCGGGGGCATATTGCTCCGGTATCGAGGTGGGAGAAGGCAGCTCCATACCCTCGGTGTCGAAGGGCTGCTGTCCGGAAACTCCCCAGCCCTCCGGCACAAAGGCCAGGGAACAGCCCGGCAGCAGCAAGGCCGAGAGCCTGGCGGGCTCCAGCGGGTCCGGTGACAAAAGGGCGCTGAGCCTGCGGCTCTCAACCTCTTTGGCAGCCAGTTCCATGAAAGCGGGGACTATGTGCTCCGGAAGAGAATACACGCGGCTGCACATCCGGGCTATGCTCTCCGTCAGGCGCAGCTGCCCCTTGCAGCTGATGGCGCTGAAAAAGCGGCGCCGGCTGCCTGTTCCGGAGGCGGAACTGGGAATGGAGTCCAGAATACGGCCCAGGCGCCGGGTGAGCTGGAGTGCCGTTTCGGCGCTGAACTCGCATGTAGGTGCGGTTTCCCTTATGGCGGCGGCTGCGGACAGATAGCCGTAAGCTTTCCCATACAGCGCCTTGTATTCGCCGCTGAGGGCGGAGATGTGCCGGGCATCCTCGCCGTTCAGAGGCTGACGGCAAAAACGGCCTAGGTTTACATAATCTCCGGTGACTCCAAAAATTCGGGGCTCGGTGACATGGGGGGAGGTGCCGTCGCACCAGGCGGCGTTCAGGGCCGGAACGTATATACCGTCCAGGGAATCCGGGTCTCCGGAGCAGAGAACGTATTCCACATCCAGCCCCCTGCTCTCTGCCGCCGCAGCGATGCGGCGCATGAAACGGGATTTTCCGTTGCCGGGCCCACCTTTGATTATGTGCAGGAAGCTGCTCTCTCCTGGGGGAAAGCTGCCGTAAAGCGAATAAAAACCGCTGCTGCTGTTGGCGCCGAGAAAATAACTTATGTTCATTGGCCTCTCCATTCCTCTGTCCTATACCGGGAACGGTGCCCGGAATTCAGACTTATTTTAACAAATACAGTATATGCAGAGAGCGGGCGGAACTTTCCCTCAAAGCGGGATAAAGGAGAAAAAAACAAAAAAGAATTTGGCATATTGTACCATGAGAGGTGTCACTGAGGAGAGAATATCGGATAAAGCGCCGGATGTAAAAATCTTGATAAAGCTGCGGATCGGTGTTACAATTAATTCACAATCCAATATTTCCCGGGGAAGCTGCTGGAATCCGGACAGGAGACCGGCAGTGGAGGGAACTCTGGAGAATCCCGCTACATGCGGGTGCCGAAGGTGCAAGGTCTTTGGACCGAATCTCTCAGGCAAAAGGACAGAGAAAGGAACATCCCCCTTTGGGTAGGTGTTCGGCCTGTCTGCTTCGGAGTGGCCGCTTTTGCGGCAGCTCCGTTTTTTATTATGTATTCAGGCCCGGGGAGGGGCACTGAAAAAACAGGATCAGAGGAGAAAAAAAGATGGACGTGTTGCTGAGTGTTGTACAGAAGATCAACTTCTATTTGTCGGATTATATACTTATAGTCCTACTGATAGGTGTGGGACTGCTGTTTTCGGTGAGGACCCGATTTGTACAGGTGCGCTGCTTTGGAGAGGGCATGCGGGCCGTATTCAAAAAATTCAGCATGAGCGGCGGCAAACACCATGGAGGGCTCAGTTCCTTCCAGGCACTGACTACCGCCATTGCAGCCCAGGTGGGTACCGGAAACATTGTGGGAGCCTGCGGGGCCATACTAATCGGCGGCCCGGGGGCCATATTCTGGATGTGGATAATCGCCTTTTTCGGCATGGCCACTATCTATGCCGAGGCTGTTCTGGCTCAGGAGACCCGGGAGATCAGAGCTGACGGCAGCATCGCCGGAGGCCCCGTATACTATATCCGCAAGGCTGTGAAAGGCCCCATGGGGAAATTCCTGGCCGGATTCTTTGCCGTGGCCATAATACTTGCCCTGGGCTTTATGGGCTGCATGGTACAGTCCAATTCAATAGGCGAAACTTGCAGCACGGCATTCGGCATCCACAGCTGGATAGTGGGGCTGATGGTGGCGCTGGTGGCTGTGTTCGTTTTCCTTGGCGGAATACAGCGCATTGCCGGGGTGACGGAGAAGATGGTGCCGGTAATGGCGGCCCTGTATATCCTGGGCGGATTGGTGCTGCTCATATGCCGCATCCGGTATGTGCCTGAGACCTTTGCCATGATATTCAAATATGCCTTTGTACCCAACGCCATTATAGGCGGCAGCATAGGCTATGCCTTGAAAGCCGCCATCAGCCAGGGCGTTAAGCGGGGCCTCTTTTCCAATGAGGCGGGCATGGGCTCCACACCCCACGCCCATGCCATGGCCAAGGTATCCTGTCCCCATGAGCAGGGAGTGGTGGCCATGATAGGCGTGTTTATTGACACCTTTGTGGTGCTGACCATGACCGCCCTTGTAGTTATCTCCACTCTCTATGCCGGCAACGGGCCTCTGGCTGCCGGGACGGCTGAGGGTATTGACAAGGCCAACATGGCCCAGCTGGCGTTCTCCAGCGTATTCGGAGAGACTATAGGCAACGCTTTTGTGGCTGTATGCCTGCTGTTCTTTGCCTTTTCCACCATCCTGAGCTGGAACTTCTTCGGTAAGCTGAACGTGGAATATCTCTTCGGCAAGAAGGGCGTCAAGGTCTACTCCGTCATAGCCATAGGCTTTATTTTTCTGGGCTCCTGCCTGTCCAACGACCTGGTATGGGAGCTGGCGGATATGTTCAATCAGCTCATGGTCATCCCCAATGCCATTGCCCTGGTGCTGCTGTCCTCACTGGTGGCCAAAGAGGCTGTGAGGAAAAAGTAATCACACTGCCTGGGGCAAGAAAAGACTATTGTGCCGGGCTGGCTTTGCTGCTATAATCTGGGCGAGGTGAAACCAGTGTATAAAAATATTCTTTTCGACTTTGACGGAACCGTGTTCGACACGGTGGAGGGTATAACAAAGTCGGCGCAATACGCATTGAAGAAACAGGGGATAGAGGAAGAGCTGTCTCAGCTGCGCTGCTTTGCCGGGCCGCCATTGGTGGACAAGTTCATGGAGGTCTACGGCTTCGACCGGGAGCGGGCGGAGCAAGCCACCAGGGATTTCAAGGAGCGCTATGTGCCCATAGGCATCCATGAGTGCCGGGTGTTCCCCGGGATAAAGGAGCTGCTGCTGGCGCTCAGAAAGTTGGGGGCCCGGGTGGGGATAGCCACCTCCAAGCCCCAGGTACTGGCAGAACAGCTGCTGGCCCAGGAGGATATGACCGGGCTTTTCCAGGTCATCCGGGGCAGCGGCAGCGACGGCAACAACAGCGCCAAGTGGCAGGTGCTGAAGCAGGCCATGGAGGAGCTGGGGGCAGGACCGGAGGACACGGTGCTGGTGGGGGACACCAAGTACGACGTGGAGGGGGCAAAGCTCTGCGGGGTGCCCTGCATAGGCGTGGCCTACGGCTATGCGGCTCCGGGGGAACTGGAGCAGGCCGGAGCCATAGCCATTGCCGAAAATATGGATGAACTGCTGGAAATATTGAGCAGATAAGAAAGCAAAAAAATCCTGAGACTATGCATGGTCTCAGGATTTTTATTTGGATATGTAAGCTGTGTTTTAATCCCACAAAAATCATGCTTGTTTTCTCAGCGTCTCCAGCCGGGACAGGAACTTTTTCCTGCTGAATACAATGAACCTGTAGCTGATGCCGCTTTTCAATGCGAAGGTGACGGTGGGGAAAACCAGTGCCCGGCCAGTTTTGATGCTTTCAATACTGCTGTAAGGGATTTCCAGACTTCGGTATTTGACTTCCACCTGGAGCTTGTTTGTCCTGTAAAGTGCCCTATCAACGAGGAGATAGATCACACCGCCAAGTACGCCTTCATGGAAGAAGCTTGCAATAAACATATCTTTCATATCTGCCGATCTCCTATCCTATGTATGACGAGGGCAGGGCAAAAGCTCAAATGCTGATTATTACAGTTTCCACTCCGCTGCGCTGGGCGTAGACTATGGTGTTCATGGTGCCGCCGGGTACTCCGGCAAAGCATGCCAGCAGCAGGGAGGAGGAGTCGACCATATACTTATTGCGCCGCTGCATGCAGCCGGGGCTGTATTTCTCCTGGACAAGATGTCGGCTGTCACAGCGGGAGAGCAGTCCGGCATAGCGCTGTTTCTGCTCCGGGCTCCAGCTGTCGGCCTGAGTGGTGCAGGGGACGGCGGCCTCAAGGCTCACGTCGGGGTGTATCTCCCGCAGAGCCAAAACCGCCTCTGCAAAATACATGTCGCAGCCTATGGCCATGCCGCAGATAAAGTGCCTGTATCCCCGGATATACAGCCTCTCCAGATTTTGTGCCAGCTCGTATTTCAGTTCCAGACAGCGGGGGTCATCCTCCCAGTCCCCCCAGGGCAGACGGCCTGGGCGGTGGCCGGTAAAGCAGCAGCTCTCTTCCCGGGAATACATGCTTTCACCTCCGCAGACAGTGTTTTTATAAAGTTGATTGTAACTTAAAAATTCCCTCTTGTCAAAACAATAGCGCAGTGCTATACTTAGGCCGTCTTCAGGGCAGGGTGTGATTCCCGACCGGCGGTAAAGTCCGCAAGCCGAAAGGCATGATCCGGTGCAACTCCGGAACCGACAGTACAGTCTGGATGAGAGAAGATGCAGATATGCTTTTTTGCCGCCTGAAGATATTTGTATCTTCAGGTTTATTTTTTGTTTTGGAGGAAATGAAACATGAGCAAACAGAGGATCTCAACCCGCAACATGGCGGTGATCGCCATGTTCTCCGCAGTCAGCTTTGTGGCAGTGCTTATAAGCCGCATCATCCCCGATGTGGCAGGCTTTCTCAGCTACGACCCCAAGGATGCCGTCATAGTTATTGCAGGCTTCATCATGGGCCCCATGGCCAGCGTGGCTATCTCCGTTATCGTCTCTTTTATCGAGATGATAACCATCAGCTCCACCGGCCCTTACGGCTTCCTTATGAATGTAGTTTCCACCTGCGCTTTTGCAGTGCCCGCTGCCTGGTTCTATAAGAAAAACCACTCCCAGAAGGGCGCCGTCATCGGCCTGCTTTTCAGCATAGTTGTTCTGGTAATCTGCATGGCCATCTGGAATTATGTGGTCACTCCCTATTACATGGGCGTGGAGAGAAAGATGGTGGCAGACATGATGATGACCGTGTTCGTGCCCTGCAGCAGGGCCAAGGGCGGTATAAATGCCGGTCTGGCCCTGCTGCTCTACCGGCCCATCGTGGGCTCCCTGCGTAAGGCCGGACTGGTGGAGGAGAGCTCCAGCAGCCACAAAAAGACCTTCAGCGCAGGCTTTACCCTCTTTGCCGCTGCGGTCATTGTGACCTTTGTACTGCTGCTCCTGGTTCTGTTGGGAGTTCTCTGACAGTCTTCCGCAGACGCTGCGCGCTGAGAATGAAGTTCAGGGTCTCGGTGATATATATCATGGCGATGTAGGCTGTCAGAGCATACTTTGGCAGAAAGGCCCAGACCAGAAGCAGACCAAGCAGGGAGTCTAAAATGTTTATGCCCATGCACCACACCTGCTGCCCTAAGCCCTTCAGACAACCGTCCACAGTCATATCGGTATACATGACCGGGACCAAGGGGGCCAACAGGCGGATATAGTGCCCGGCATCATAACTCTTATAGACGGCAACTCCCAGCTCGTCGGCAAAAATGAACATGAACAGACCCACCGCCGAGGAAAACAGCAGGCTTGTAGAAAAGAGCTTCTTTGTGGCCCGGCGTATGGTTCCGGCATCCTGCTGCATCTGGGCCCCGGTGAGCTCCGGCACGATGAGCTCCGCCACTGCCGACATTATGCAGGAGGGAAACAATATGATGGGCAGCACCATGCCCTGTATGGTGCCGTAGCCGGACAAGGCCCCGTCCGCCGAATAGCCCGCCGCCTTGAGCCCCTTGGGTACCAGCAGGTGCTGTATGGTGTTCAGGGCGCTGCGGGCGTAGGCGGACACTGCCAGGGGCAGGGCTATGCCCAGCATCCTGAAGGTGAGGGCATTGCCGCTGCTGCGCTCCCCATAGTAGTGGCGCCAGTCCAGCAGATAGACCAGAAACATCATTATAAGGCTGAGTATGTCCGCCGCCAGTCGCCCCAGGGTGACGGCGGCGCAGCTTCTTTCTATGTCCGCCGAGGGGGTCAGGTAGAGGCAGAGAGCCACCAGAACTATCCCGGTGAGCTGCTCGATAAGATGGATGAGAGTGGGTTTCCAAACCCGGCCGCTGGCGGTGAAATATCCTGAGATTGAGGAGCACAGGGAGATGCAGGGCATACTCCAGGCGGACAGGCGCAGACTCATGACTGTGCGGGCATCCCCTATCCAGAGAAAGCCTATGGGCTCGGCCAAAAGCCACAGCACCGCCGAGGCCGCAAACCCGAACAGCGCCCCGTAGCTCAGACACCGGTTCATTGCCGAGCGAACTGCGGCGATGTTCTCCTTGCCAAGCTCCTCCGCTACCAGCCTTGTGGTGGCGAAACGTATGCCGGATATGGCAAAGGTGGCGCCCAGATTTGTCACCGAACACACCAGCTGATAAAGGCCGATGCCCGCTGAACCTATGCGCCCGACCAGCCACACCTGAAAGGCTATGCCTATGCAGCTCATCAGCAGTGATGAACTGGTGAGCAGAGCCGTATTATATACCAGTTTCCTTCTGGAAATCACATGCAAACCTCCCCTCAGGCAAAGTCTATGCTCGTCAGGGGGCCCACTTGTCCCGGCGACACAAAATACTTGAAAAAAAACCGGAGGGGTGGTATCTTTAAATTAAGAAAAGGCTTTGTTATAAAGGAGGTTTGAAGAATGATAATCACAATAGGAAGAGAACACGGCAGCAATGGCCACGATATTGCCAGGGAACTGGCCCGGCAGCTGGGCTACAAGTGCTACGATAAGGAGATAATCGAGCATGCTGCGGAGCTTTCCGGCTTCAGTAAGGAGATCTTCGACTCCTATGACGAGAAAAAGGTATCCGCCTACGTGGTACCCAATCCCCATTACATAGGAATGGCAGACGGTTTCAGGCTGAATATGCAGGTGGCTTCCGCCAAGTTCGACACTATCCGTACCCTTGCCAAAGAGGGTAATTCCATATTCGTTGGCCGCTGCGCCGACTATGTGCTGAGAAACCGGAAAGACCTGGTGAGGATATTTATCATGGCCGACAAGGACTTCAGAATAAAAACCCTCATGAAGCGCAAGGGCATAGACGCTGCCGAGGCAAAAAAACTCATGCGCCAGGTGGATAAAGACCGCTCCAGCTACTACAAGTATTATACCGACCAGATCTGGGGCGAGGCAGAAAATTACGACTTATGTGTGGACAGCAGCCGTATAGGTATCCAGGGCTCCGTGGACGTGATCCGCGCTTACATGGACGCCGTCAACAAAGGAAATACTTGACAAGCCCCG
>ERZ827478.1139-NODE-1139-length-20835-cov-2.587295_pt1 | contig 20835 bp, 15 predicted proteins | sample MGYA00519705_ERZ827478 | MGnify/ENA primary metagenome ERZ827478 (study PRJEB31778, sample SAMEA3449318) | human gut metagenome | biome: human gut; feature: human-associated habitat; material: faeces | place: United Kingdom | collected 2010/2012 ... | reverse complement strand
CACTACGGTATCGTGGCGTCCACTGAAACCGCTGCGGCGATGATGAAAGGCAATGCAGGTAAGCGTCTGATCAACGGTTCCATTGAACGTGCGATCAAATTCCGTAAAGAGATCAAACGTCTGAGAACGGAATCTGATGGCTGGTTCTTTGATGTATGGCAGCCGGATCATATCGATACGACTGAATGCTGGCCGCTGCGTTCTGACAGCACCTGGCACGGCTTCAAAAACATCGATAACGAGCACATGTATCTTGACCCGATCAAAGTCACCCTGCTGACTCCGGGGATGGAAAAAGACGGCACCATGAGCGACTTTGGTATTCCGGCCAGCATCGTGGCGAAATACCTCGACGAACATGGCATCGTTGTTGAGAAAACCGGTCCGTATAACCTGCTGTTCCTGTTCAGCATCGGTATCGATAAGACCAAAGCACTGAGCCTGCTGCGTGCTCTGACAGACTTCAAACGTGCGTTCGATCTGAACCTGCGTGTGAAAAACATGCTGCCGTCTCTGTATCGTGAAGATCCTGAATTCTATGAAAACATGCGTATTCAGGAACTGGCTCAGAATATCCACAAACTGATTGTTCACCACAATCTGCCGGATCTGATGTATCGCGCATTTGAAGTTCTGCCGACCATGGTAATGACTCCGTATGCTGCGTTCCAGAAAGAGCTGCACGGTATGACCGAAGAAGTTTACCTCGACGAAATGGTAGGTCGTATTAACGCCAATATGATCCTTCCGTATCCGCCGGGAGTTCCTCTGGTAATGCCGGGTGAAATGATCACCGAAGAAAGCCGTCCGGTTCTGGAGTTCCTGCAGATGCTGTGTGAAATCGGCGCTCACTATCCGGGCTTTGAAACCGATATTCACGGTGCATACCGTCAGGCTGATGGCCGCTATACCGTTAAGGTATTGAAAGAAGAAAGCAAAAAATAATTAGCTCGTACAAGGGAAGTGGCTTGCCACTTCCCTTTTTTGCTCATAAGGAGAACACATGAAAACACCCTCACAGCCGCGCGCGATATACTATATCGTGGCGATCCAAATCTGGGAGTACTTCAGTTTTTACGGCATGCGTGCCTTACTCATTCTCTATCTCACCCATCAGCTTGGTTTTGATGATAACCATGCCATCAGCCTGTTCAGCGCATATGCTTCTCTGGTTTACGTTACCCCTATTCTCGGCGGCTGGCTTGCCGACCGCCTGCTCGGCAACCGCACTGCAGTGATTGCCGGCGCGCTGTTAATGACCCTTGGCCATGTGGTGCTGGGCATTGATACAAATTCAACTTTTAGCCTGTATCTGGCGCTGGCAATCATTATTTGTGGCTACGGTTTATTCAAATCAAACATCAGCTGTTTGCTTGGCGAGCTCTACGACGAGAACGATCATCGACGTGATGGCGGTTTTTCGCTGCTGTATGCTGCGGGCAATATCGGTTCTATCGCCGCTCCCATCGCCTGCGGCCTGGCTGCTCAGTGGTATGGATGGCATGTTGGCTTTGCCCTTGCGGGTGGCGGCATGTTTATCGGTTTGTTGATTTTCTTAAGTGGTCATCGTCATTTCCAGTCCACGCGTAGTATGGATAAAAAAGCGCTCACTAGCGTTAAATTTGCCTTACCAGTATGGAGCTGGTTAGTGGTGATGCTCTGTTTAGCCCCTGTATTTTTTACCCTGCTGCTGGAGAACGACTGGTCAGGATATTTGCTGGCGATCGTTTGCCTCATTGCCGCACAAATCATTGCCCGCATGATGATCAAATTCCCCGAACACCGCCGTGCTCTTTGGCAAATTGTATTGTTGATGTTTGTCGGGACATTGTTCTGGGTACTGGCACAACAGGGCGGCAGTACCATCAGCTTGTTTATCGATCGCTTTGTGAATCGTCAGGCATTCAATATTGAAGTACCTACTGCACTATTCCAGTCAGTGAACGCAATTGCGGTGATGCTCGCTGGGGTTGTTCTGGCCTGGCTGGCGTCGCCAGAAGGCCACGGCAACTCAACATTGCGCGTCTGGCTGAAGTTTGCCTTTGGCTTATTGCTGATGGCTTGTGGCTTTATGTTGCTGGCATTTGATGCCCGACATGCAGCGGCTGACGGTCAAGCGTCAATGGGCGTGATGATATCCGGGCTGGCGCTAATGGGCTTTGCCGAACTCTTTATTGATCCGGTGGCGATTGCGCAAATCACGCGTCTGAAAATGTCTGGCGTATTAACCGGTATTTATATGCTGGCAACAGGCGCGGTCGCCAACTGGCTGGCAGGCGTCGTGGCACAGCAGACCACAGAGTCGCAAATTAGCGGTATGGCAATTGCAGCTTACCAGGGATTCTTTTCTCAGATGGGTGAGTGGACGTTGGCTTGTGTCGCGATCATCGTGGTATTGGCCTTTGCTGCCCGTTTTCTGTTTAGCACGCCGACGAATATGATACAGGAGAGCAACGATTAACTGTCGTAAAAACAATTGGTTATGAATGAATTAACTTTCAGTTTATCACACTAGTAAATCGAGATTAATAAGTTATTTAAACCATTTTTATGGTTATTTATTAGTGATATCAACTTGAGGTAAGCGTTAGTTTCGATAAGATAAACTGAGTTATTAATAGTCGAGGCAGATAATACAGTGTACCGATCTGTCTCTTTATCTACGCTAAATTGAAAGCTGGATTTAGAGGAACCAAAATGTCTGAACGAGAAACACGGGGAGCCAATGAGGCTATTGATTTTAACGATGAACTGAGAAATCGCCGCGAAAAACTGGCGGCACTACGTCAGCAAGGTGTGGCGTTTCCCAATGATTTTCGCCGCGGCCATACCTCTGACCAGTTGCACGAAGAGTTTGATGCGAAGGATAACCAGGAACTGGAATCCTTAAACATTGAAGTCTCGGTTGCTGGCCGAATGATGACCCGTCGTATCATGGGGAAAGCCTCCTTTGTAACGTTGCAGGATGTCGGTGGCCGTATTCAACTGTACGTTGCAAGAGATAGCCTGCCAGAAGGTGTTTATAACGATCAGTTTAAAAAATGGGATCTGGGTGACATTATCGGTGCCCGCGGTACGCTGTTTAAGACGCAAACGGGTGAGCTTTCCATTCACTGTACTGAGCTGCGCCTGCTGACTAAAGCACTACGTCCTTTACCAGATAAATTCCATGGTCTGCAGGATCAGGAAGTCCGTTATCGTCAACGTTATCTGGACCTCATCGCTAACGATAAATCCCGTCAAACGTTTGTTGTCCGTTCAAAAATTCTGGCCGCTATCCGTCAGTTCATGGTCGCGCGCGGCTTTATGGAAGTAGAAACCCCGATGATGCAGGTAATTCCAGGTGGGGCATCTGCTCGCCCGTTTATTACCCATCATAACGCTCTGGATTTAGATATGTACCTGCGTATCGCGCCGGAGCTGTATCTGAAACGTCTGGTTGTAGGCGGTTTTGAACGGGTATTCGAAATCAACCGTAACTTCCGTAATGAAGGTATTTCTGTTCGCCATAATCCTGAGTTCACAATGATGGAACTCTACATGGCGTATGCGGATTACCACGATTTGATTGAACTGACGGAGTCCCTGTTCCGCACCCTGGCACAAGAGGTTCTTGGTACCACTAAAGTCACTTATGGCGAGCATGTGTTTGATTTCGGCAAACCGTTTGAAAAACTTACCATGCGCGAAGCAATCAAAAAATATCGTCCAGAAACCGATATGGCCGACCTGGATAATTTTGATGCTGCTAAAGCATTAGCTGAATCTATCGGAATTACGGTAGAGAAAAGCTGGGGTCTGGGACGTATTGTTACGGAGATCTTTGATGAAGTGGCAGAAGCACATCTGATTCAGCCAACCTTTATTACGGAATATCCGGCAGAAGTGTCCCCGCTGGCGCGCCGTAATGATGTTAACCCGGAAATCACCGACCGTTTTGAATTCTTCATCGGTGGTCGTGAAATCGGTAATGGTTTTAGCGAATTAAACGATGCAGAAGATCAGGCTGAACGTTTCCAGGAACAGGTTAACGCTAAAGCTGCAGGTGACGACGAAGCCATGTTCTATGACGAAGATTACGTGACTGCGCTGGAATATGGTCTGCCGCCAACCGCTGGTCTGGGTATTGGTATCGACCGAATGATTATGCTGTTTACAAACAGTCATACTATTCGCGACGTTATTCTCTTCCCGGCGATGCGCCCACAGAAATAAATTTCACTTTAATGAACGAAGCAGTCAGGCGACTGCTTCGTTCGTCGTTCCGCAAATCCAGTTTTGAGGAGAGACGCTTCGTTTCAAGATAACCAGCGGGTCCACTCAACTACAACTCCTAAAAGAGAGAAAAAAGTAATGCCACAGGTAAACTCATTGGCCAGGTTATTCCTACCAGGAATGCACTAAGTAAACGAATATGTGTTTTCTCATGTGAGATAAACCAGATAATGACAAAGGATATGTTCACACCAATCACATAAAAAATTAATATTTTAGAGAATAGTGCCATTTTTTATGTTCTTCTTATCCTTCCTGGCTACTTGTAAAACTGACGGAAATAGTCATCAACTGTCATAATGTTGAGGTCAAAGTCAATATCCGGTAAGTCTAAGCATTTAAGCCTGATTAAATCTTCGATTTCACTTGCGGCTAATGATGTCGTTATTGCGAAGGAATTTTCATTCAATTGTCGTGGTATCCCATATTCATCAGCCACGATAGAGGAGAAATTCATATCATGCATCAATGATCTTAACCTTAAGAACACTGAGGAATAAGATGATGGATAATCAAAAGAAACAACATAAGTATTGAACTTGTTTTTACCTTCCATAATATGACTCCTATCAATATTGAACGCTCTGGGGACGCAAAACTTATTAACCCCGAATGATGATTCTCATATAGGAGATATTCTTTTTTTTTTGCTCAGTAAAGGGGATGACTTGGGACAAAAAAACGCGCTCTCTGACCATTCTTTGTGCATCCCCCTACCCTTCAGATGCTCACCTGCATCACACCGCGGAGAGCATGAAAAATATCGTGACTCTGTACTCTCCCATCAACTGCGAATATCATCATACTCCCGCGTTTTATCAAATTCGTGTTTCGCAAATGGACATAATGGGATAATTTTTCGTTTTTCCCGACGCATTTTTTCCACGACTTTCGCAACCAGCTGTTTACCAATCCCTTGCCCTTTCAGGCTTTCATCGACATCGGTATGTTCGATAATCGCTAAATTCTCTCCGGTCGGCACAAAGACAATTTCAGCGATTTGCTTGCCCTGTTCGTCATTAATGTAAAATTTATTGTGGCCTTCGCGTATTTCCATTTTACCCTCGCTTATTTATGACGGTATTTCAGCGCGCCGCTCGGGCACGTATCAATCACTTTAACCACAGTGGCAACGTCGACTTCATCCGGCATGATCCACGGCTTTCGTTTGAGATTAAATAACTTGCCGTTGCCACGTACACAATTGCCAGAATGCTGACATATCGCAGTATTGAAATAGACATCGATCTTTTCGCCGGTATAACAGCGATAACCCCCGTCCAGTAGCGCCCGATCCATGACCTTCCCTCTCTCATCAGTATGATTATCGCTATAAGCATAGCCCCGGAATCTTCATACAGCACTGGCAGTTTCCGTTGCCAGAATCTCTTCCCCTATATAGCCAATCATTCTTACTCCCTTTGAATTACCCGCCTCATCAGAGATAATGCTTAAGAAATTTGTCACACAAGGAAGCTGATGAGACATTCATTGCCCTACCGCATGTTACGCAAACGTCCGATGAAATTGAGTACCACAGTGATCTTAATGGTCAGCGCGGTACTGTTCTCGGTGCTATTGGTGGTGCATCTAATTTACTTCTCGCAAATCAGTGATATGACGCGAGACGGGCTAGCCAACAAGGCACTGGCAGTGGCGCGTACCCTCGCCGACTCGCCGGAAATCCGTCAGGGCTTGCAGAAAAAACCGCAGGAGAGCGGCATCCAGGCCATCGCGGAAGCCGTGCGCAAACGCAACGATCTGCTGTTTATTGTCGTTACCGATATGCAAAGTCTTCGCTACTCGCATCCTGAAGCCCAGCGTATTGGTCAGCCATTTAAAGGTGATGACATCCTTAAAGCGCTGAATGGCGAAGAAAATGTCGCTATCAATCGCGGTTTTCTGGCGCAGGCTTTACGCGTATTTACCCCCATCTACGATGAAAATCATAAGCAAATTGGCGTGGTGGCGATCGGCCTTGAGTTAAGCCGCGTGACCCAACAGATCAATGACAGTCGCTGGAGCATTATCTGGTCGGTATTATTTGGCATGCTGGTCGGACTGATTGGCACCTGCATTCTGGTTAAAGTATTGAAAAAAATCCTTTTCGGCCTGGAACCCTACGAAATCTCCACGCTGTTTGAGCAACGCCAGGCCATGTTGCAGTCCATCAAAGAAGGCGTCGTTGCCGTGGACGATCGCGGCGAGGTCACGCTGATCAACGATGCCGCACAAGAATTGCTGAATTACCGTAAGTCGCAGGACGATGAGAAACTGTCGACGCTAAGCCACTCGTGGTCACAGGTGGTAGATGTCTCGGAAGTGCTACGCGACGGTACCCCGCGCCGCGACGAAGAGATTACGATTAAAGATCGGCTATTACTGATCAACACCGTTCCGGTGCGCAGTAATGGCGTTATCATCGGTGCCATTTCAACCTTCAGGGACAAAACTGAAGTACGTAAACTGATGCAGCGACTCGATGGTCTGGTCAACTATGCTGACGCACTTCGTGAACGATCCCACGAATTTATGAATAAATTGCACGTGATTCTCGGATTATTGCATCTGAAGAGTTATAAGCAGTTGGAAGATTACATTCTCAAAACAGCCAATAACTATCAGGAAGAGATTGGCTCTCTGCTGGGTAAGATCAAATCTCCGGTTATCGCTGGTTTTTTAATCAGCAAGATTAACCGCGCGACCGATTTAGGCCATACGCTGATTTTAAACAGTGAAAGCCAGCTACCAGACAGCGGCAGTGAAGACCAAGTCGCGACGCTGATTACCACGTTGGGAAATCTGATAGAAAACGCGCTGGAAGCATTAGGGCCGGAACCCGGTGGCGAAATTAGCGTAACATTGCACTACCGTCACGGCTGGCTGCACTGTGAAGTTAACGATGATGGACCGGGGATCGCACCCGACAAAATCGATCACATTTTTGACAAAGGTGTCTCGACAAAAGGAAGCGAGCGAGGCGTCGGTTTAGCACTTGTCAAACAACAGGTAGAAAATCTCGGCGGCAGCATCGCCGTGGAATCGGAACCCGGGATTTTCACACAATTTTTTGTCCAGATACCCTGGGACGGGGAGAGGTCGAACAGATGATCAATGTATTAATTATCGATGACGACGCAATGGTCGCGGAGCTGAATCGCCGATACGTGGCACAAATCCCAGGCTTTCAATGCTGTGGAACGGCTTCGACGCTGGAGAAAGCCAAAGAGATTATCTTCAATAGCGATACGCCTATCGACCTGATATTGCTCGATATCTATATGCAAAAAGAGAACGGGCTCGATTTACTGCCTGTCCTGCATAACGCGCGTTGCAAAAGTGATGTGATTGTCATCTCCTCCGCTGCCGATGCGGCAACCATTAAAGATTCGCTGCATTACGGTGTCGTGGATTACCTGATCAAACCCTTCCAGGCTTCCCGCTTTGAAGAGGCGCTCACCGGCTGGCGGCAAAAGAAAATGGCGCTGGAAAAACATCAGTATTATGACCAGGCCGAGCTTGATCAGCTAATCCACGGCAGCAGCTCCAACGAACAGGATCCTCGTCGCTTGCCAAAAGGCTTAACGCCGCAGACGTTACGCACGCTGTGCCAGTGGATTGACGCGCATCAGGACTATGAGTTTTCAACCGACGAGCTGGCCAACGAGGTTAACATCTCGCGTGTTTCCTGCCGTAAATACCTCATCTGGCTGGTCAACTGCCACATCTTGTTCACCAGTATCCATTATGGCGTTACGGGGCGTCCGGTTTACCGTTACCGTATTCAGGCAGAACACTACTCACTGCTGAAACAATATTGCCAATAACGGATCGCTGGTTATCTGTAAGTAATAATTATTACTGTAATGCAAAATATTCCTGGCACAAGTTACATTGTTCATCAGTAAAACTTGTGCCAGATCAAATATAATTATCCCTACATCATCGTTAAAAATTAATATCTCTTCAGATGAACGGTGTTTTTAATTTCAAAACGCTAACAAAAGTTAATTAACTATTATGTCACCCGCATTATGTGTATTTTTACCCACAAATGGGTAGATCAGATTAATCTATAAACCTAATGACATCTGCCCTGAGAACAAAAAATAGACCAATAAATATCAATAAGATAGAAGCAAACAAAACATTAACATCTGCGCAGTACAAACTATAAACCCATCGCCAGAGAGTTTTTCTCTCTGAAAAAGCCGCTTATCACAGTGCATAAATTTGCCGCTGCTTTAATCAGCCAATATTCACTGTGAGGTATTTGCTAAAGCCGGTAACGACCAAACGGATATTTAGTCAGGCTCTGAAAACAGTTCATACAAAACAGAACGTGACTGTGATCTATTCAGCAAAAATTTAAATAGGATTATCGCGAGGGTTCACACATGTTATTTACTATCCAACTTATCATAATACTGATATGTCTGTTTTATGGTGCCAGAAAGGGTGGTATCGCGCTGGGTTTATTAGGCGGTATCGGTCTGGTCATTCTGGTCTTCGTCTTCCACCTTCAGCCAGGTAAACCACCGGTTGATGTCATGCTGGTTATCATTGCGGTGGTGGCGGCATCGGCGACCTTGCAAGCTTCGGGCGGCCTTGATGTCATGCTGCAAATTGCCGAGAAGCTGCTGCGCCGTAACCCGAAATATGTCTCAATTGTCGCGCCGTTTGTGACCTGTACGCTGACCATTCTTTGCGGTACGGGTCATGTGGTTTACACCATTCTGCCGATCATCTACGACGTTGCTATTAAGAACAATATCCGTCCGGAACGTCCGATGGCGGCAAGTTCTATTGGTGCACAGATGGGGATTATCGCCAGTCCGGTGTCGGTTGCGGTCGTATCTTTGGTTGCGATGCTGGGTAATGTCACCTTTGATGGTCGCCATCTTGAGTTCCTCGACCTGCTGGCAATCACCATTCCATCGACGTTAATCGGTATCCTGGCGATCGGTATCTTTAGCTGGTTCCGCGGTAAAGATCTGGATAAAGACGAAGAGTTCCAGAAATTCATCTCCGTACCGGAAAACCGTGAGTATGTTTACGGTGATACCGCGACGCTGCTGGATAAAAAACTGCCGAAAAGCAACTGGCTGGCAATGTGGATCTTCCTCGGGGCAATCGCTGTAGTCGCCCTTCTTGGTGCTGATTCGGACCTGCGTCCATCCTTCGGTGGCAAACCGTTGTCGATGGTACTGGTTATTCAGATGTTTATGCTGCTGACCGGGGCGCTGATTATTATCCTGACCAAAACCAATCCCGCGTCTATCTCAAAAAACGAAGTCTTCCGTTCCGGTATGATCGCCATCGTGGCGGTGTACGGTATCGCATGGATGGCAGAAACCATGTTCGGTGCGCATATGTCTGAAATTCAGGGCGTACTGGGCGAAATGGTGAAAGAGTATCCGTGGGCCTATGCCATTGTTCTACTGCTGGTTTCCAAGTTTGTAAACTCTCAGGCTGCGGCGCTGGCGGCGATTGTTCCGGTCGCGCTGGCGATCGGCGTTGATCCGGCATACATCGTGGCTTCAGCACCGGCTTGCTACGGTTATTACATCCTGCCGACTTATCCGAGCGATCTGGCAGCGATTCAGTTTGACCGTTCCGGCACCACCCACATCGGTCGCTTCGTCATCAACCACAGCTTTATTCTGCCGGGGTTGATTGGTGTGAGCGTATCGTGCGTCTTCGGCTGGATCTTCGCCGCGATGTACGGGTTCTTATAAATGCACTTTGCGTGCCGCCCGTGACTACGCGGCACGCCATTTTCGAATAACAAATACAGAGTTACAGGCTGGAAGCTATGTCAAACAAACCCTTTATCTACCAGGCACCTTTCCCGATGGGGAAAGACAATACCGAATACTATCTACTCACTTCCGATTACGTTAGCGTTGCCGACTTCGACGGCGAAACCATCCTGAAAGTGGAACCAGAAGCACTGACCCTGCTGGCGCAGCAAGCCTTTCACGACGCTTCTTTCATGCTCCGTCCGGCACACCAGAAACAGGTTGCGGCTATTCTTCACGATCCAGAAGCCAGCGAAAACGACAAGTACGTGGCGCTGCAATTCTTAAGAAACTCCGAAATCGCCGCCAAAGGCGTGCTGCCGACCTGCCAGGACACCGGCACCGCGATCATCGTCGGTAAAAAAGGTCAGCGCGTGTGGACCGGCGGCGGTGATGAAGAAGCGCTGTCGAAAGGCGTCTATAACACTTATATCGAAGATAACCTGCGCTATTCACAGAATGCGGCGCTGGACATGTACAAAGAGGTCAACACCGGCACTAACCTGCCTGCACAAATCGACCTGTACGCGGTAGATGGCGATGAGTACAAATTCCTCTGTGTCGCTAAAGGCGGCGGCTCTGCCAACAAAACCTATCTCTACCAGGAAACCAAAGCCCTGCTGACTCCCGGCAAACTGAAAAACTTCCTCGTTGAGAAAATGCGGACCCTCGGTACGGCAGCTTGCCCGCCGTACCATATCGCGTTTGTGATTGGCGGTACGTCTGCGGAAACCAACCTGAAAACCGTTAAGTTAGCAAGCGCTCACTATTACGATGAACTGCCGACGGAAGGAAACGAACATGGTCAGGCGTTCCGCGATGTCCAGCTGGAACAGGAACTGCTGGAAGAGGCCCAGAAACTCGGTCTTGGCGCGCAGTTTGGCGGTAAATACTTCGCACACGACATTCGCGTTATCCGTCTGCCACGTCACGGCGCATCCTGCCCGGTCGGAATGGGCGTCTCCTGTTCCGCTGACCGTAATATCAAAGCGAAGATCAACCGTCAGGGGATCTGGATCGAAAAACTGGAACACAACCCAGGCCAGTACATTCCGGAAGAACTGCCCCAGGCCGGTGAAGGCGAAGCGGTGAAAGTTGACCTTAACCGCCCGATGAAAGAGATCCTCGCCCAGCTTTCGCAATACCCGGTATCCACTCGTTTGTCGCTCACCGGCACCATTATCGTGGGTCGAGATATTGCACACGCCAAGCTGAAAGAGCTGATTGACGCCGGTAAAGAACTGCCGCAGTACATCAAAGATCACCCGATCTACTACGCGGGTCCGGCGAAAACGCCTGCTGGTTATCCATCAGGTTCACTTGGCCCAACCACCGCAGGTCGTATGGACTCCTACGTGGATCTGCTGCAATCCCACGGCGGCAGCATGATCATGCTGGCGAAAGGTAACCGCAGTCAGCAGGTTACCGACGCGTGTCATAAACACGGCGGCTTCTACCTCGGTAGCATCGGCGGTCCGGCGGCGGTACTGGCGCAGCAGAGCATCAAGCATCTGGAATGCGTCGCTTATCCGGAGCTGGGTATGGAAGCTATCTGGAAAATCGAAGTAGAAGATTTCCCGGCGTTTATCCTGGTCGATGACAAAGGTAACGACTTCTTCCAGCAGATCGTCAACAAACAGTGCGCGAACTGCACTAAGTAACCTCTTCGGCCCAGCGCCTGGCAGCATGCTGCCAGGTGATCCCCCTGGGCCACCTCTTTTGCGATTGTAATTTCACGCTTGCTGGTGAATAGTCAGTATTTTCCCTGACTTGCGAACTCACCATGACCCGCACACTCAAGCCGTTAATTCTTAACACCGGCGCACTGGCGCTAACGTTAATCCTGATTTATACCGGCATTTCGGCCAATGACAAACTCACCTGGCTGATGGAAGTGACACCGGTGATTATTGTCGTGCCGCTACTGCTTGCCACCGCCAGACGTTATCCGTTAACGCCGCTGCTCTATACGCTCATTTTCTTTCACGCCATCATTCTGATGGTCGGCGGACAATACACCTACGCGAAAGTCCCCGTTGGTTTTGAGGTGCAGGAATGGCTGGGGTTGAGCCGTAATCCGTATGACAAGCTGGGGCACTTTTTCCAGGGGCTGGTGCCTGCACTGGTGGCACGAGAAATTCTCGTTCGCGGGATGTACGTGCGCGGACGTAAAATGGTGGCGTTCCTGGTCTGCTGCGTGGCGCTGGCGATAAGCGCGATGTATGAGTTAATCGAGTGGTGGGCAGCGCTGGCAATGGGTCAGGGAGCGGATGATTTTCTCGGCACCCAGGGCGACCAGTGGGACACGCAATCCGATATGTTCTGCGCGCTGCTTGGCGCATTAACGACGGTGATATTCCTCGCTCGCTTTCATTGCCGCCAGCTACGGCGCTTTGGCTTAATCACCAGAGCGCCGGAAGCGATTACCCCTTAACGGTGCAACCAGCCTGGCAGCCAGTCGCCGTGGGCGGCAATCAGGTCGTCAACAAGAGCATATATTTCGTCAATGCCCAGCACGGCGGCAGTATGCGGGTCCATCATCGCGGCGTGGTAAACACGGTCGCGATTTTCCGTAAGAATAGCTTCGGTCAGCAGCGTCTGTACGTTGATGTTGGTTTGCATCAGGGCGGCCAGATGCGAAGGTAACGTACCGACTTTGGTCGGCTGAATGCCATTAGCATCAACCAGACAGGCTACTTCCACGCAACATCCTTGTGGCAGGTTATCAATCAATCCATCGTTACGGACGTTGCCGTAAATCACACTCGGCTCGCCAGTCCAGATAGCGTTCATGATTGTGCTGGCATATTCCCGTGACGGTTTAATATCAATCCGGGAGGCGTTCTTATACTCCTCCAGCTCTTTATGCCAGTTCGCCAGCTGCTCGACGCAGCGTTTCGGGTACTCATCCAGCGGTACTTTATAACGCTCAATCAAATCCTCACGACCTGGCTTAATAAACCACGGTGTGTACTCAGCAAAATGTTCTGACGATTCCGTGACGAAGTAGCCCAGCTTTTTGAACATTTCGTAGCGCACAATATTCTGGCAGCGAGTATTGCCATGAATATTCGGCTTCGGTGCCTGCCCTGCTTCATAAGCCGCCAGCAGTTCCGGGTAGAGATTCACGTAACTGCCGTCGGCGGTTTTGCGCTCCAGTTCCAGGTAAAACGCCATATGGTTGATACCTGCGCAACGGTAACGCAGCGTAGCCGGGTCGATATTGAGGTCACGCGCCAGCTCTTCCGCCGTTCCCTGCACCGAATGGCACAGCCCGACCTGTTTGATATGCGGATAACGGGCATACATCGCCCAGGTATTCATCGCCATTGGGTTAACGTAGTTGAGCATAGTGGCATCGGGGCAAACTTCCGTCATGTCCTCGCAAATTTGCCACAGGTGCGGAATGGTACGTAGCGCGCGCATAATACCGCCCGGCCCCAGCGTATCGGCAATGGTTTGTTCCAGACCGTGGCGCTTACAGACCTCGAAATCAGTCACCGTGCAAGGTTCATAACCGCCAATCTGAAATGCTACCACGACAAAATCGGCATCCTGTAAGGCTTCTTTCTGTTGGGTGTGGCAGGTGATTTTGCCGCTGGCTCCTGCTGAATCCATCAACTTGCGCACCACAATGTGCGACTCTTCCAGGCGGGTGGGATCAATGTCCATCAGGGCAATATGCGCCGTTTTCAGCGCCTCGCGATGGAACACATCACCAAGAATATTTTTAACGAAAATCGTCGAACCAGCGCCGATAAATGTAATTTTAGGTGCAGACATCATGCAGATCTCCTGGCTTGAATAACTTCATCATGGCAGGCGAATCTGCAGAAAACCTCCGGCTTCCAGGTTGAGCATTCCCATAAACTCAGATCCTGCGTGAAGCAGCAGTAAATCTTAGTTTATGGGAATAAATTACCTGAAAAGCAGAGTTTTCGGCCTCATGATGCTCGACAGTCCCCTCGCCACTGTGGGAAGAGGGTGAAAACCGTGCTCCCACTCGCAGTCATCCTCCCTCACTCCTGCCATAATTCTGATATTCCAGGAAAGAGAGCCATCCATGAATAAAGATACGTTTATGTGCAGCAGCGACGAAAAACAGACCCGCAGCCCGCTGTCGCTGTATTCGGAATACCAGCGGATGGAGATTGAGTTTCGCGCACCGCATATCATGCCCACCAGCCACTGGCATGGTCAGGTCGAAGTGAATGTGCCTTTCGATGGCGATGTGGAATACCTGATCAACAATGAAAAAGTGAGTATCAATCAGGGACATATCACGCTTTTCTGGGCCTGTACACCGCACCAACTAACAGATACCGGAACCTGTCAGAGCATGGCGATTTTTAATCTGCCGATGCATCTGTTTCTCTCCTGGCCGCTGGATAAAGACCTGATTAACCACGTCACTCACGGTATGGTGATCAAATCACTGGCGACACAGCAACTTAGCCCGTTTGAAGTGCGCCGCTGGCAGCAGGAATTGAACAGTCCGAACGAGCAAATTCGCCAGCTCGCCATTGATGAAATTGGCCTGATGCTCAAGCGATTTAGCCTCTCTGGCTGGGAACCGATTCTGGTCAATAAAACTTCGCGCACACACAAAAACAGCGTCTCGCGCCATGCGCAATTTTATGTCAGCCAGATGCTGGGCTTTATTGCCGAAAACTATGATCAGGCGCTGACCATCAACGATGTGGCTGAGCACGTCAAACTTAACGCCAACTATGCAATGGGGATATTCCAGCGGGTCATGCAATTGACGATGAAACAGTACATTACCGCGATGCGCATCAACCACGTTCGCGCGTTACTGAGCGATACCGATAAAAGTATTCTCGATATTGCCCTGACGGCAGGCTTTCGTTCGAGTAGCCGTTTTTACAGCACGTTCGGCAAATATGTCGGCATGTCGCCGCAACAATACCGCAAACTTAGCCAACAGCGCCGCCAGACGTTTCCCGGCTAAAGACGATATCAGTATCAGCCAAAAAAATAGTTTAGCCGTCGATAATAAGCAGTGAAAATAATTTAAAATGATCACATAACATATTGTTTATAAAAGCAAATATTTCAAAAATGTTTGTTTTTCACGCGCTTTACAGCCCGAAAAGGCCGGAAGATACTTGCCCGTAACGAAGATTCCTTCATAACCGGGTAAGCAATGATGAAAGTATTAATTGTTGAAAGCGAGTTTCTCCATCAAGACACCTGGGTCGGTAACGCCGTTGAGCGTCTGGCAGATGCTTTAAGCCAGCAAAATGTTACCGTGATTAAATCCACCTCCTTTGATGATGGTTTTGCCATTCTCTCTTCAAACGAAGCCATTGACTGCCTGATGTTCAGCTATCAAATGGAACATCCGGACGAACATCAAAACGTCAGACAATTGATCGGTAAGCTTCATGAGCGCCAACAAAACGTGCCGGTCTTCCTGTTGGGCGATCGGGAAAAAGCCCTCGCCGCAATGGACCGGGATCTGCTGGAGCTTGTCGATGAATTCGCCTGGATTCTGGAAGATACCGCCGACTTTATCGCCGGACGCGCCGTTGCCGCGATGACCCGCTACCGCCAGCAGCTGTTGCCGCCACTGTTCAGCGCGCTGATGAAATATAGCGACATCCATGAATATTCCTGGGCAGCGCCAGGCCACCAGGGCGGCGTTGGTTTTACCAAAACACCCGCCGGACGTTTCTACCATGACTACTATGGTGAAAATCTGTTCCGCACCGACATGGGCATCGAACGAACTTCCCTCGGTTCTTTGCTTGACCATACTGGCGCATTTGGCGAAAGCGAAAAATATGCTGCACGCGTATTTGGTGCCGATCGCTCCTGGTCGGTAGTCGTCGGTACTTCCGGCTCTAACCGCACCATCATGCAGGCTTGCATGACCGATAACGATGTCGTGGTCGTTGACCGTAACTGCCATAAATCCATCGAACAAGGCTTGATGCTGACAGGCGCGAAACCGGTCTACATGGTGCCAAGCCGCAACCGCTACGGCATTATCGGGCCAATCTATCCGCAGGAAATGCAACCTGAAACCTTGCAGAAGAAAATCAGTGAAAGCCCGCTGACCAAAGACAAAGCCGGGCAAAAACCGTCTTACTGCGTAGTGACCAACTGTACCTATGACGGCGTGTGTTATAACGCTAAAGAAGCGCAGGATCTGCTGGAAAAAACCTCCGATCGTCTGCACTTTGACGAAGCCTGGTACGGCTATGCACGTTTCAACCCGATCTATGCCGATCACTATGCCATGCGCGGCGAACCTGGCGATCACAACGGCCCAACCGTTTTCGCCACCCACTCCACCCACAAACTGCTGAATGCGCTTTCACAGGCTTCTTATATTCATGTACGTGAAGGACGTGGGGCGATTAACTTCTCCCGCTTCAACCAGGCCTACATGATGCATGCCACCACCTCCCCGCTGTATGCCATCTGCGCATCCAACGACGTGGCGGTGTCGATGATGGACGGCAACAGCGGCCTGTCACTGACGCAGGAAGTGATCGACGAAGCGGTTGATTTCCGTCAGGCGATGGCGCGGCTGTATAAAGAGTTCACCGCTGACGGTAGCTGGTTCTTCAAACCGTGGAACAAAGAAGTCGTCACCGACCCACAAACCGGCAAAACCTATGACTTTGCTGACGCACCAACCAAACTGCTGACCACCGTTCAGGACTGCTGGGTCATGCATCCGGGCGAAAGCTGGCACGGCTTCAAAGATATTCCGGATAACTGGAGTATGCTCGACCCAATTAAAGTCAGCATCCTTGCTCCGGGAATGGGTGAAGATGGTGAACTGGAAGAAACCGGTGTTCCGGCGGCGCTGGTCACTGCCTGGCTTGGTCGCCACGGCATTGTGCCTACCCGCACCACTGACTTCCAAATCATGTTCCTGTTCTCTATGGGCATAACCCGTGGGAAATGGGGGACTCTGGTTAACACCCTTTGCTCCTTCAAACGCCACTATGACGCCAACACACCGCTGGCGCAGGTGATGCCGGAACTTGTTGAACAATATCCTGACACTTACGCGAACATGGGGATTCACGATCTGGGTGACACCATGTTTGCCTGGCTGAAAGAAAACAACCCTGGCGCACGGTTGAACGAAGCCTATTCCGGCCTACCGGTGGCGGAAATCACCCCACGTGAAGCGTACAACGCGATTGTCGACAACAATGTCGAACTGGTATCCATTGAAAATCTGCCAGGACGCATCGCGGCAAACTCAGTTATCCCGTATCCGCCAGGAATCCCGATGCTGCTGTCTGGTGAAAACTTCGGCGATAAAAACAGTCCGCAAGTAAGTTATTTACGCTCGCTGCAATCCTGGGACCATCATTTCCCTGGATTTGAACACGAAACTGAAGGTACTGAAATTATTGACGGTATTTACCACGTTATGTGTGTGAAAGCGTAACCACTATTCCGCTGAAGGCGTAATTGTTTAAATAACATTACGCCGCCTGGCCTTAGGCCTTTTGAGTATGGCAACGTTTTCATAAAAATTGCTGCAAACAAAAATGTCATACTTTTTGCGCGGCCCCACCCCGCGCTTTTTTTTGCCTGTTATTTACTCTGTAAAAAAATATGTACATGAGAAATTACTATAAAAATTTGTAATATTAGTAAAACTCGTTATTTTTATGCATGTTTATATTCATCATACAATTATATAACCATTTCCCGGTATCGCTTTGCTTTAGCGAGAACTGGTCTTTTATTCGCACTCAGGAGTACATGTATGAGGATTTGCAGCGACCAACCTTGTATTGTTTTATTGACTGAAAAAGATGTCTGGATAAGGGTGAATGGGAAAGAACCTATTAGCCTTAAAGCTAACCATATGGCGTTATTAAATTGTGAAAATAATATTATCGACGTCTCCTCTCTTAATAACACTTTGGTTGCTCATATTAGTCACGACATCATCAAAGATTACCTCCGGTTTCTGAATAAAGATCTCTCGCAAATACCAGTATGGCAACGTAGCGCTACGCCCATCCTCACCCTGCCATGCCTGACGCCAGACGTCTTTCGCGTTGCCGCGCAACATAGCATGATGCCTGCTGAAACTGAGTCAGAAAAGGAACGAACACGTGCATTATTATTCACTGTGCTATCCCGCTTTCTCGACAGTAAAAAATTCCTTTCATTAATGATGTATATGTTACGTAATTGTGTAAGTGACAGCGTTTATCAAATTATTGAAAGCGATATCCACAAAGACTGGAATCTTAGTATGGTAGCCAGTTGTTTATGTCTTAGCCCAAGTCTGTTAAAGAAAAAGCTGAAAAGCGAAAACACCAGTTATAGCCAAATAATCACCACCTGCCGCATGCGTTATGCCGTCAATGAATTAATGATGGACGGTAAAAATATCTCTCAGGTCTCACAGTCGTGTGGCTACAACAGTACGTCGTACTTTATTTCTGTCTTTAAAGACTTCTACGGTATGACGCCGCTGCATTATGTTAGTCAGCACAGAGAACGCACTGTCGCCTGATTTTTAACCTTAACGAAGAGCTATATTAATAACGGCATCAGCGATAACCCGGTCGATAATAATTCAACTATCGAATGCAGGCGTATGATATGACGTAATTTATTGTCACGAAGCTCGCCTTCGCAGGAGTTTAATTATGTCTTCGGATGCTGATGCTCACAAAGTGGGCTTAATCCCCGTCACCCTGATGGTGTCGGGGAATATTATGGGGTCAGGTGTTTTTCTGTTACCTGCAAACCTGGCCTCCACTGGCGGGATTGCCATTTATGGATGGTTGGTGACGATTATCGGTGCGCTGGGGCTCTCGATGGTATACGCCAAAATGTCGTTCCTCGACCCAAGTCCTGGTGGTTCTTACGCTTACGCCCGCCGCTGCTTTGGCCCGTTTCTCGGTTATCAAACCAACGTCCTCTACTGGCTGGCCTGCTGGATCGGCAATATCGCCATGGTGGTCATTGGCGTAGGATATTTAAGTTACTTCTTCCCGATTCTGAAAGATCCACTGGTATTAACCATCACCTGCGTCGTGGTGCTGTGGATCTTCGTCCTGCTGAACATTGTCGGTCCGAAAATGATCACCCGCGTGCAGGCCGTTGCCACCGTGCTGGCGCTGATCCCCATCGTCGGGATTGCCGTATTTGGCTGGTTCTGGTTCCGTGGTGAAACCTATATGGCGGCATGGAACGTCAGCGGCCTGGGCACCTTCGGCGCGATTCAAAGTACCCTTAACGTTACGCTGTGGTCGTTCATCGGTGTGGAAAGTGCCTCCGTTGCCGCAGGTGTGGTGAAAAACCCGAAACGCAACGTCCCTATCGCCACCATTGGTGGGGTATTGATTGCCGCCGTTTGTTATGTGCTCTCCACCACCGCGATTATGGGGATGATCCCTAATGCCGCACTGCGCGTTTCTGCCTCGCCATTCGGTGATGCCGCACGGATGGCGTTGGGTGACACCGCCGGGGCCATTGTTTCCTTCTGCGCAGCTGCGGGTTGCTTAGGTTCACTGGGCGGCTGGACGTTGCTGGCGGGGCAAACGGCGAAAGCCGCTGCCGATGACGGACTGTTCCCACCGATTTTTGCCCGTGTAAATAAAGCGGGTACGCCAGTGGCAGGGCTGATTATCGTCGGTATTTTGATGACCATCTTCCAGCTCAGTAGCATTTCGCCAAACGCGACCAAAGAGTTCGGTCTGGTTTCTTCCGTGTCGGTCATCTTTACACTGGTGCCATATCTTTACACCTGTGCGGCGTTACTGCTGCTCGGCCACGGTCACTTTGGTAAAGCACGCCCGGCATATCTGGCAGTTACTACCATTGCCTTCCTCTACTGCATCTGGGCCGTGGTGGGGTCCGGTGCGAAAGAGGTTATGTGGTCATTTGTCACCCTGATGGTCATCACCGCCATGTATGCACTGAATTACAACCGGCTGCATAAAAACCCGTATCCCTTAGATGCACCAATAAGCAAAGATTAATTCCCCTTAATCCAGCAAACATAAAAGCCAACCTTAAGAACTTAAGGTTGGCTTAATTTTGCTTTGCGAGCATATGCGCACTTTGTTCGATGGAAACACCGTGATGTTGAAGCGCCTACTAAAAAGACCCTCTTTGAATTTACTCGCCTGGCTATTGTTGGCCGCTTTTTATATCTCTATCTGCCTGAATATTGCCTTTTTTAAACAGGTGTTGCAGGCGCTGCCGCTGGATTCGCTGCATAACGTACTGGTTTTCTTGTCGATGCCGGTCGTCGCTTTCAGCGTGATTAATATTGTCCTGACACTAAGCTCTTTCTTATGGCTTAATCGACCGCTGGCCTGCCTGTTTATTCTGGTTGGCGCGGCTGCACAATATTTCATAATGACTTACGGCATCGTCATCGACCGCTCGATGATTGCCAATATTATTGATACCACTCCGGCAGAAAGTTATGCGCTGATGACACCGCAAATGTTATTAACGCTGGGATTCAGCGGCGTGCTTGCTGCGCTGATTGCCTGCTGGATTAAAATCAAACCTGCCACCTCGCGTCTGCGCAGTGTTCTTTTCCGTGGAGCCAATATTCTGGTTTCTGTACTGCTGATTTTGCTGGTCGCCGCACTGTTTTATAAAGACTACGCCTCCTTGTTTCGCAATAACAAAGAGCTGGTGAAATCCTTAAGCCCCTCTAACAGCATTGTTGCCAGCTGGTCATGGTACTCCCATCAGCGACTGGCAAATCTGCCGCTGGTGCGCATTG
>ERZ827478.1135-NODE-1135-length-20853-cov-3.636696_pt1 | contig 20853 bp, 22 predicted proteins | sample MGYA00519705_ERZ827478 | MGnify/ENA primary metagenome ERZ827478 (study PRJEB31778, sample SAMEA3449318) | human gut metagenome | biome: human gut; feature: human-associated habitat; material: faeces | place: United Kingdom | collected 2010/2012 ... | reverse complement strand
TGGCCCATCGAGGAGAGCGACGACTACGAGACCGTCGCCGGCTGGATTTTGGATCTGTGTGATTCCGTGCCGGATATCGGTGAGGTCTTTGAGGTCGATGGGTACAAGTTCAAGGTGCAGTCCATGCGCGGCCAGCGCATCTCGCTGATTCGCGTTATCGCTCCGGCGCCGGAACCCAAGCCGGAGGAGCAGCTGCAGGACGAGGAGAAGGACAAGAGGGCTGACAAGAAGGGCGCCGCCAAGGGCGATAAACCCGAGAAAGCCTCCGCGCCCATCAAATACGTTCTGCGCTCCAAGCAGGATAAGCACGAGGACGAGTAGAAACGGAAAAAGAGCATGGCAGACCTGTTCAACATCAAGGCAATAATCCTGGCTGCTGCGCTCCTTGTGGTTACACGTTATGTAAACAAGCTCAGGAATGTGCACCCCATCTTTTTCATAGCTGCCTCTGCCGTAGTGGGCATAGTTTTTGCCTTTTAAAAGAACAGCGGAGTTAAAACAAAGGCCAGAACGGCAGCAATACCAGCACTTATCAGGCGTCCTGCAAAATGCAGGGCGCCTTTTATTTTGCTTCCGGCCAATACGGAAATTGTCTGGAAATGTACCGATATGCCGCCCCAGCCCAAAACACCGGCGGCAAGGGCCAGATTTACAGGCGTGAGCCTCATTCCAGACATTGACCCCACACTGCTGCCCAACTCCAGCAGACCGGTGAAGGCGGCATGGCAAAAGGAGAGCTCCAGACCTGAACGCTCCACAGCCCAGCCACAGAGCAGAGACACATAACCTTTTACATCCAATAAACCCACCAGTACAGTAAAGCACATTACAAAGCCGCACACATTCATAAGAGAAGCCACCGACTGTTTTACCGCCTCAGGCAGCGCCTGACTTATGTAAACCGAATCCAGCTGTACCGGCTGAATTTCCCGGCAATAATCCTTTTGTCGGAAAAAAAGCCCGGTGAGCAGGGCAGAGAGGATATGTATCCCATATAGGAAAAAACCTGCGGCGCTGCTGTGGAAGGCTCCGGCGCCCACAGCGCCTATGATGAAGGCGGGGCCTGAGTTGTTGCAGAAAGCCAACAGGCGCTCTCCTTCGGAAGCGGTGACGGCGCCGCTGCGCTCCATATCAGCAATGTAGGCGGCTCCCAGAGGGTAGCCACCTGTGAGGCCGATAAAAAGGGCAGAGGCCCCTGCGCCTGAGATGCCGTATATCCGGGAGGCGGCGCCGGCCAGCAGCCTGCCCAGAAAACCGGGCAGGCCCAGTCGGTTGAGCAGGGCCGAGAGCACGAAAAACGGAAACAGTGAAGGAAGTATAAGCTCCAGGCATAGTTCCAGAGCGTAGCGGCAGCGGTCTATGACCTGGGCGGAAGACAGGGCCATGGCGGCAAAGCCGCAAATGCATACAAGCAGTGACAGACGGTTTTTCATTGGGCACCTCCTTGTCCATGTATCAAGTTATGAGCCGGGGCATAGATATATACGGAATCGAGGTGTTGCCGGTGAAAAGCATTAGGGAGCTTCCCCAGAAACTGACGGAGCGGCTGGAATTGCCGGAGGAGGCCCTGCTGGGTGCGGCAAAGCTCACGGTCACCGGCGGAAAGCGGGCGCTGGTGGAAAACCACCGGGGAGTGTTGGAGTATGGGCAAGACCGGATAGTGGTGTCTGCGGGCCGGGGAAAGCTGTGTATCAGCGGCAGCGGATTGGGTATCGAGGCCATGAACCGGAACGAGCTGCTTGTCTGTGGCCGTATACAATGTGTGGAGTGGGAATGATATGGGCAGAATATATGAAAAACTGAGAGGAAAGCTGAGGATAGAAGTCTGCGGCGCCTATGTAGAGGGCCTTCTGAACGCTGCCGCTCTGGAGGCGGTAGAGCTTTGGGACATAGAATGCGTGGACTGCTATACTCTGCGCATGAACGTGTATGAGCCGGACTACCTCCGGCTCCAGGCCCTGGCGGAAAAGTGTATGTGCGAGGTGAAGACCATCAGCGCGAGAGGCGGAAGCCGGGACAGAAAGCTCATAAAACGCCGTCTGCCCCTGTTGGCTTTCCTTCTGCTGTCGGCACTGCTGCTGTTTGCCTCGTCTCTCTTCGTGTGGGAGATAGAGGTGGTGGGCAACGAGCGTCTCAGCCGTGGCCAGGTGCTCCGGGCTCTCTCAAGAAGCGGAGTAGACTTGGGAACCTACAGGTACTCCGTATCCGCCGACTTGGTGCGTAGCAGCATGATGCAACAGCTGCCGGAGCTGGGCTGGATGACGGTGAATATCAGCGGCTCAAGGGCTGTGGCGGTGATAGTTGAACGTCAGGAAAAGCCGGAGATCTATGCCCAGAGCGACCCGGCGGACATAGTTGCTTCCAAAACCGGGATAATACAGAACATATCCGTGGAAAACGGAAAACCCGAGGTGCGCAGAGGCCAGTCGGTGCTGGAGGGGGAACTGCTGGTGAGCGGGGTGATGGACTCCCTGACAAACGGCAGTAAATTTGTGCGGGCCAAAGCCAAGGTGACGGCGGAGACCTGGCATGAACTCAGTGCTGTATGTCCGGCAGAGGAGGAGGTAAAGGAACCGGGGATACTGAGCCGCAACCGCTTTGCTGTAGTATTTGGAAAAAGACGGATAAATCTTTATTTTGACAGTGGAAAAGCTATTGACGAGTGTGATAAAATCATTCATGAATATAAACTGGGTGTGGATGGGCTTTTTGCCCTGCCTGTGACCATAGTACGGGAGGAGCTCATACCCTATGATACCGAACTGATGCCGGCCTATGACCGGCAGGCCATGGCCGGGCAGCTGGAAGAGGAGCTGCTGGAAAATGTGGAGGGAGAGGTGTTGAGCCAAAGCTTTTCCGAAGGGGAGAGCGGCGGACTCTATGTACTGACTTTGCGCAGCCATTGCCTGGAAGATATAGCCCTGGCTGTGGATATGCCGGGATAGAAAGGGATAGACATGATAGAAAAAACCATTGAAGTAGAGAGAATGGAGCACGTCATCAGCGTTTTCGGCTCTTTTGACCAGAACCTGCGCATCATTGAGACAGAGCTTGGGGTCAAGGTGCTGGACCGGGACGATATGATACACATCTGCGGCGAGGCGGAGGATGTGATGCTGGCGGAAAAGGCCATCAACGGCCTGCTGACTTTAGCGGCCAAGGGGGAAAATATAGACGCGCAGAATGTGCGGTATATCCTGAAGCTGGTTAAAGAGGGCAAGGAGACCAAGATAAGCGAACTGGCCGGAGACGTTATTTGCATCACTGCCAAGGGCAAGCCTATCAAGCCCAAGACTTTGGGCCAGAAAAATTACTGCGATGCCATTGCGGACAACACCGTGACATTGGGCATAGGCCCGGCAGGCACCGGCAAGACCTACCTGGCTGTGGCTGCTGCGGTGGCTGCCTTCAGAGCGGAGGAGGTCAACCGAATTATCCTCACCCGCCCGGCGGTGGAGGCCGGTGAGCGCCTGGGCTTTCTTCCCGGGGACCTGCAGAGCAAGGTGGACCCCTACCTGAGGCCCCTGTATGACGCCCTCTTCGATATGCTGGGGGCTGACACCTACCAGAAGTATCTGGAGCGGGGAAATATCGAGGTGGCCCCTCTGGCCTACATGCGTGGCCGTACCCTGGACGACAGTTTCATAATCCTGGACGAGGCCCAGAACACCTCTCGGGAGCAGATGAAGATGTTCCTCACCCGTATCGGCTTCGGCTCCAAGGTGGTCATAACCGGCGATATCACACAGATAGACCTGCCGGAGGACAAGACCAGCGGGCTGAAAGTGGCCATGAAGGTGCTGGAGGGTATAGACGATATTGCCATCTGTACACTCACCGGCTCCGACGTGGTGCGCCACCGCCTGGTGCAGAAAATAATTGAGGCCTACGAGGTCTATGACAAGAAAAATCCTCAGCAGACGCCGGTGAAGAAGGCGCCGCCAAAGAGATACAGAAAGGGATAATACCATGGAGCACGAGATATACGTCAGCCGGGAAGTGAAGAACCTGGGCCACAGGGAAGCCGCCTCCCTTATAAAGAAGGCCGCCGCCATGGCTCTGGAGGCCGAAGGTGTGGACAGGCCCTGCATTATTAGCGTTATGTTAACCGATGATGGGGGAATACATTATGCCAACCGCGAATTCCGGAATGTGGACGCCCCCACAGACGTGCTGAGCTTTCCCCAGAACGAGCTGGAGCCGGGGCATTTTGATGCCTCTGCCTGTGAGCGGGACATGGATACAGGGGCTGTGCTGCTGGGGGACATGATGGTCTCCCTGCCCCGCTGTGAGAGACAGGGGGAGGAATACGGCCACGGTTTCAGGCGGGAGCTGATGTATCTAACTGTGCATTCGGTGCTGCACCTGCTGGGCTACGACCATGTGGACGAGGGCGAGATGAAGGCCCGGATGCGGCAAAGAGAGAAAGCCATTATGGGCGACAAAACTTGAAACAGGAGAAGGAACGTATGACAAAATCGGCAATGATAACCATCTGCGGCAGACCCAATGTGGGCAAGTCCACTTTGACAAACTCCCTGGTGGGGGAGAAGATAGCCATAGTTTCCAATAAGCCTCAGACCACCAGGAACCGGATAACCGCCATTGTGAACCGGGGTGATACCCAGTTTGTACTAATGGATACCCCGGGGTTCCACAAGCCGAAAAACCGCCTGGGGGACTACATGGTGAACGTGGTCAAGGAGAGTGTGGCGGATGTGGACTGCGTTTTGCTGCTGGTGGAGCCGGTGGCCAGCCCGGGACCCCAGGAGCAGGCATTGACAGAGCGCCTGGGTCAGGTGGGTGCTCCCGCCCTTCTGGCGATAAACAAGATAGACACTGTGGACAAGGCAAGGCTTCTGGAAGTCATGGCGGTGTACAGCGGATTGTATAAGTTCGACGCCATCCTGCCCATCTCCGCCCGTACGGGAGAGGGTGTGGAAGAGCTGATGCGGGAGCTGGAGAAATACGCCCAGGAGGGCCCACATTTCTTCCCCGACGACATGATAACCGACCAGCCGGAGCGGCAGATCTGCGCCGAGCTGGTGCGGGAGAAGCTGCTGCGCTGCCTGGATAAGGAGATTCCCCACGGTATAGCCGTGGAGGTCACCAAGTTCTCTGAGCGGGATAACGGCATCATCGACATCGAAGTCACTATCTACTGCGAGAAGGAGAGCCACAAAGGCATTATAATCGGCAAGAAGGGTGCCATGCTGAGAAAGATAGGAGAGCTGGCCCGGACGGATATAGAGACCTTTATGGGGGCCAAGGTGTACCTTCAGACATGGGTAAAGGTAAAAGAGAATTGGCGGGACTCCATGGCCCAGCTGCGCAATTTCGGCTTTACCGACCAGTGAGTACAGCCGCCTTTTATTCATAAAAATTTTCCCAGCTTTAATACCTCCGCTTTTGCAGATAATAAAGGCAGAGGTGGTAATATGAAGAACGACCCCATCTGGCGGGCTTTCAGCCAGACCGGCGACCCGGTGTATTACCTGCTGTATAAAGCTGCCGCCCAGGCAGACAAGCACAAAGACATACAAAACATAGAGGGGCCGGGGGAAAAAATACCCCAGGCCCGGGGCTGAAAGAGGTACATATATGTTTACGACGACAAATGCCCTGGTACTGCGGGAAGTGCGCTACAAGGAGGCCGACCGCATCCTGACCCTTCTCACTTCTACCGAGGGGAAAGTAAGTGTGAAGGCCCGGGGCGCTCTAAGGAAAGGCAGCCGGATGTCCGCCGCCACCCAGCAGCTCACCTATTCGGAGCTGACCCTCTTTGGAAACCGTGGAAAATGGACGGTAAATGAGGCGGTGATAAAGGAGCCATTTAACGGACTGAGAGAGGATATAGAAAATTTTGCTCTGGGCTGCTATTTTGCCGAATGCCTGGAATCTCTCAGCGTAGAAGACCAGCCGGACGCAGCCCTTTTGCAGCTTGGGCTGAACTCCCTGTACGCTCTGAGCAACAAATTATACAGTCCGGAGCAGATAAAAGCCGCCTTTGAGCTGCGGCTCATGTGTATTGCCGGCTACGAGCCGGAGCTGAAAAGCTGCCCTGCCTGCGGCAGCACCGAGCCGGAGCAGCCTATACTAAAACTCTCCGGCGGCTATGTGTGTTGCCGACGCTGCGACGACGGAAAGGGCGAATATGCCCGCCTGTGCCAGGACTCTCTAAGGGCCCTGCGCTATATCGCCTCTGCCCCGGCAAAGCAGCTCTTTTCCTTCCGCCTCTCCGATGAGGCTCTGCTGCGCTTGGGCTCAGCGGCGGAGAGATATCTGCTGACCCACACCGAACGTCAGTTTCAGACCCTGAATTACTGGAAAAACATACGGATAAAATAAAGGTATTGTGCCATGAGTTTTTTTGAAAAATCGCTAATCACCCTGGAGCTGCCCGCCGTGCTGGAGCTGCTGGCAGCCCAGGCAGTGGGGGAAACGGCCAAGGAGCAGGCCAGGCAGCTCGCTCCCTCTACGGATGCCGCCACCGTACGCCACCGTCAGGAGGAGACCAGCGCCGCCAAGACCATGATGGTGGTAAGGGGCAGCCCCAGCTTCTCCGGAGTCAAGGATGTGAGAGCTTCTCTGGCCAGGGCCGACCTGGGAGGAGCTCTGAATACAAGGGAGCTGCTGGATATTGCCCGGGTGCTCCAGTGTGCCCGGCTGGTGCGGGGTTACATTGCCGAGGACAGTGTGGGTAAGACACCCATAGACCACCTGTTCTATGCCCTCCATGCCAATAAGTTTTTGGAGGAGAAGATAACGACGTCCATCAGCGGCGAAGACGAGATAGCCGACTCCGCCAGCCCGGAGCTGGCCAATATCCGCCGCCAGATGCGCGCCGCCGCTGCCCGGGCGAGAGACAGCCTGCAGAAGCTCATCTCCTCTCCCAGCTATGCCAAGGTACTCCAGGAGCCAATAATCACCATGCGCCAGGACAGATATGTGGTGCCGGTGAAGGCTGAGCACAAGGGGGCTGTCCCCGGTTTGGTACACGATATCTCCGCCTCTGGAGCCACTCTGTTCATCGAACCAATGGCGGCGGTAAAAGCCAACAACGAACTTCGGGAGCTTTCCGCCAAGGAAAAACTGGAGATAGAGCGCATCCTGGCAGAGCTCTCCGCCGACTGTGCCGAGCACAGGGATGATATATCCTCAGATTTTGAGATACTGGTACGCCTTGACCTGATTTTTGCCAAGGCCAAGCTTTCCTATAAGCTCAACTGCCAGAGCGCCTCTGCCGAGGGCAAGGGCATAGTCCTGCGCCGGGCGCGGCACCCTCTGCTGGATCAGGCAAAGGCCGTGCCCATCAGCCTGGAACTGGGCGAGAGCTTTGACACCCTTGTGATAACCGGCCCTAACACCGGTGGCAAGACGGTGTCCATCAAGACTATTGGCCTGCTTGCCGCCATGAACCAGTGCGGATTGCACATCCCCGCCGACGACGGCAGCAATCTCCCGGTGTTCAGCCACATTTTGGCGGACATAGGCGACGAGCAGAGCATAGAGCAGAACCTCTCCACCTTCTCCGCCCATATGAGCAATATAGTTAACATAATATCAGAATGTGACGAGAACTCCCTGATTCTTTTTGACGAGCTGGGGGCGGGCACCGATCCCACCGAAGGGGCGGCACTGGCAGTGGCGATAATAGAGTATTGCCGCCGTAAAGGGGCCATGATAGCCGCTACCACTCACTATGCCGAGCTTAAGGTCTATGCCACCAACGAAGCGGGAGTGCAGAATGCCTCCTGTGAATTTGACGTGGAGACTTTGCGGCCCACCTACAACCTGCTGGTGGGCATACCCGGCAAGTCCAATGCCTTTGCCATTTCCCGGCGCCTGGGCCTGGGTGAGGATATAATAGAGGATGCCAAAAACCGGGTAAGCAGCGACAGCGCCAGCTTTGAGGCCACTATAGAGAAACTGGAGCAGACAAGGCTGCTGCTGGAGAAGGACAGGAACGAGGCGGCCGTAAAGCTCCGGGAAGCCCAGGAGAGCGCTAAGAAGGCGGCTTTCCTGAAGGCTGAACTGGAAGTGCGCCTGGACAAGGCGGACATCAAATCCCGCCGTGAGGCGGAGCGTATCATCCAGGAGGCAAGGGATACCGCTGAGGAGGTTTTCCGTGAGCTGGATGAAATGCGCAGCAAAGCCAATGAGGAGCAGGAGGCGCGGCAGATAAACGAGGCACGCTCCCAGCTGCGCCGTAAGCTGAACCAGTCCCGCGAAGCCCTTGTAAAAGATAATACGGAGCCTGTGCCGGAGCAGAAGTCTTCCCGACCGATACGGGTGGGAGATACGGTGCAGATCAAGTCTATGGGTATGAAGGCCACGGTTCTGGCGATTTCTTCCGACAGAGTTTTGAGCCTGAGAGCTGGTATAATGAACGTAAGCGCAAAAGAGGACGAGGTGCTGCTGTTGGAAGGCCAGAGTGCCGTCAAAGCAAAGAGTGCCCCCATGGCCTCGCATTCCCAGCTGCGTGCAGCCAGCGTCCCCTCGGAGATAGACATCCGGGGCATGGAGAGCCTGGAGGGAGTGCTGGCGGCAGAGCGGTATATCGACAGCGCAGTGATGAGCCGGCTGAAAACCGTCACCATCATCCACGGTAAGGGTACCGGAGCTCTGAGAGCGGCTGTGCAGCAGATGCTGAAGAAAAACAAAAACGTAAAATCCTTCCGCCTGGGAAGATTTGGCGAGGGGGAGGCCGGCGTAACCGTTGTCGAACTTAAATAAAATTTGCGGCGGCGGAGAAAAATAAATGTGGAAAATACCGAAAGCGCTGAAAGCTGTTGACGATTTGGTCAAAATTTGATAAATTAAACTGGCAATATGTTATGAAATAAGGAGTGGCAAGTATGATAACCAAAGAAGTAGTCATCAAGAATCAGGTAGGTCTTCATGCCCGGCCAGCGACTTTCTTCATTCAGAAAGCCAACGAGTTTAAGAGCAGCATCTGGGTGGAGAAGGAAGAGAGACGTGTAAACGCAAAGAGCCTCCTGGGCGTGCTCTCCCTGGGTATTGTCAAGGGCACTGCCATCAACATCATTGCCGACGGCGCTGATGAGGATGCAGCCATTGCAACCCTGTCTGAGCTCATCGATTCCGACTTCAACGAGTGATCTGGCCAACAGATAGAAAACAGGCGCGTGTGTAGCACGCGCCTGTTTTTCAGCTTGTCAAAGAGGGCTGTGTTTCTTGTCAGTATATTAAAATTATTGCACGCGCCTGCGTTTATGGAGACAAAGTAAATGAAAAAGGAAAACCTAGCCATTGTGGAAATGCTCATATGCGCTACGCTGTGGAGCATTGCCGGAATATTTATGAAGCTCATCCCCTGGAACGGCTTTGCCGTGGCGGGCATGCGCAGTCTTATTGCGGGCCTCACCATTGCCGCCTATATCCTCATAAAACGCATGCGCTTCATTTTAAACCGCAGGACTTTGGTCACGGGCATATTCACCGCCTGCGTATATACCTGCTTTGCTGTGGCAAACAAGCTGACCACTGCCGCCAATGCCATAGTCCTGCAATTCACATCCCCGGTTTTTATAGTCATTTTTTCTGCCCTGTTTCTGGGAAAACGCATCCGCCGGTCAGACGCTCTGGTGGTGAGCTTCACCTTGCTGGGTATTGCCCTGTTTTTCTTTGACCAGCTTCAGCCGGGCTACATCCTGGGCAATGTCGTGGCCATTGCCGCAGGCATGTTTATGGCGGGCATGTTCATGGCCGTGGGAGAGCTGGAAGGGGAGCAGCGCTTTTCCGGGATACTGATAGGCCAGAGCCTCACCTTCCTGGTGGGCCTGCCCTTTGTTATTATTACAAAGCCTGAATTCACATCCACCGCAGTCTTGTCCATCCTGGTACTGGGAGTTTTTCAGCTGGGCATATCCTATATACTGTATGTGAAGTCCTCCCAGTATTGCCCGCCTTTGGCATGCAGCCTGCTGGGTGCGGCGGAGCCTCTCTTGAACCCGGTGTGGGTGCTGATATTCGATGGGGAACGGCCGGGAATCTTCGCCCTTATAGGCGGTGTTATTGTCGTGGCTTCCATCACCCTGTGGTGTATCTTCGGACAGGAAAAGGCCGGGGCTCCAACCCCGGTAAAGGAGAATTGAAGTTTACATAATTTTAATGAGGTTAACATAATGCTGGACACCCTGAGAGAAAAAGCCAATAATCTGCCCCTGTTACCCGGCGTATATATTATGCTGGACGAAAAGAACCAAGTCATCTATGTGGGCAAGGCCAAGAAGCTTAAGAACAGGGTCAGCAGCTATTTTCACGGGGAGCACCTGCCCAAGGTGCAAGCCATGGTGGATAAGGTGGCGGACTTCAATGTCATCGTTGCGGGCAGCGAGTTTGAAGCCCTGGTGTTGGAAAACTCTTTGATAAAGCGCCATAAGCCCCATTACAATATCCTGCTGAAGGATGACAAGGGTTATCCCTTCATCCGTATGGACTTGCGGGAGGAGTACCCCGCCATGAGCCTGTCCAACAAGGCATTGAAGGACGGCGCCAGGTATTTCGGGCCTTTTGGAGGGCGCAGCCAGACCAGAAACATGATAAGCACCATCAACAAGGCCCTGTTGCTGCCGGACTGTTCCAGGAAGTTCCCCAGGGATATCGGCAAGGAGCGGCCCTGCCTGAACTACCACATGGGTTCCTGTCTGGGCTGGTGCCTCAGGGACAGCGATGCCGAGGATTACCGGCGCCGGGCTATGCAGGCCGCCCAGATACTGGAGGGCAAGGGCGGGGAGCTCATGGAGGAAATAAAAGCCCAGATGGAGCAGGCGGCGGAAGAGCTGCGCTTTGAAAAAGCGGCGGAGCTGCGGGATAGGCTCCGGGCCGTGGAAAATCTGGCCAACCGCCAGAGAGTCATTGCCACTGCCTTTGCCGACACCGACGCCATAGGCTTCTGCCGGGGAGCAAAGAGCTGCTTTACGGTACTTCACTTTGTGAACGGAGATCTGGTGGGCAAGGACACGGAAATGATGGACGAGCCTTTGGAGGAGGACAGCGAGGCTATATCCGACCTGGTGCGCCAATACTATACAGCCCATCGGGGAGGCTGGCCCAAGTCTATACTGCTGCCCTGCAAGATCGATGACCGGGAGGATCTGGAGGAACTGCTGAGCCAGTGCTCCGGCCGCAGGATATATATAGAGACCCCCCAGCGGGGAGAGCGTGTGCGTCTTATTGAGAGCGCCGCCCTCAACGCCAGAGAGGAGATACAGCGGCGCACTACCGCCGCCCAGCGCCGGTCCAAAACCCTGGAGTGGCTGCAAAAAACCCTGGAGCTGGATAATTTCCCGGAGCGGATAGAGGCCTTCGATATATCCAACCTGGGTTCAACAGGCATTGTTGCGGCCATGACCGTCCATGTGGACGGTAAGCCTCTGAAAAAGGCTTACCGGAAGTTCCGTATACGGGACATGGAGATACAGGACGACTATGCCAGTATGTACCAGGCGGTGTACCGCCGATTCAGGCACTATGCTGAAGGGGACGAACGCTTTGCGCCCCTGCCGGATCTGCTGCTCATCGACGGAGGGGATACCCACGCGGCGGTGGCGGTGCAGGCCCAGACAGACCTTGGATTGCAGGTGCCCACCTTCGGCATGGTAAAGGACGACAGGCACCGCACCAGGGCCCTCATAAGTCCGGAGGGACAGGAAATCGGCATCAGCCAGAACCAGGCTGTGTTTGCCCTGATAGGGGGAATTCAGGAGGAGACCCACCGTTTTGCCATAGAATACCAGCGATCATTACGCAGCGAGAGCTATGGCTCCACTTTGGATAAGATCCCCGGCGTAGGGGACAAGCGGAGAAACGAACTGATAAAATATTTCAAATCCGTCAAAGCAGTCAAAGAGGCCAGCCTGGAGCAGCTGAAACTGGTGGTGCCCAGAAATACCGCCCAGGCGGTGTACGATTATTTCCACAGCGGGGAGGAGACAGACAAGTGAGAGTGATAAGCGGGCTTGCCCGAGGCAGAAAGCTGAAGACCCCGGAAAACTACGACATCCGACCCACTACAGACAATGTTAAGGAATCCCTGTTCAATATAATACAGTTCGACATCGAGGGACGCCGTGTACTGGATCTCTTTGCCGGTACCGGCCAGCTGGGAATCGAGTGCTTAAGCCGGGGGGCCCAAAGCGTTGTGTTCACCGACGAGAGCCGGGAAGCGGTAAAAATCGTCAGGGATAATCTTAAGTCCTGCGGCTTTACCGCTACTGTCCTGCAGCAGGATGCCATCAGCTTTTTAAGGAGCGGAGGCAGCTTTGACCTGATCTTTGTGGACCCTCCCTATGATTCCCAGCTCTACCAAACTGTGCTGGAAACCATCAATTCCGTTGACATATTGTCGGATGGTGGTATAATAGTCTGCGAATCACGCAGAGAAAATTCCCTCCCGGAAATGCGCCCGCCCTACCGCAAACGCAAGGAATATAACTATGGCCGGGTGAAACTCACTCTGTATACCAAGGAGACAAACTGATGTCTATAGCTATATGTCCCGGCAGTTTCGACCCCATCACCCTGGGCCATCTCAATATTATCCGCCGCACAAGCCGTATCTTTGACCGGGTTATCGTGTGCGTGATGTATAACTCAAATAAGACTTCACCCATGTTCAGCGTGGAAGAGCGTATAGATATGGTCCAAAGGGCGGTATATAAGTATCCCAATGTGACTGTAGACAGCTCTGCCGGCCTTCTGGCGGAATACGCCAAGCAGTTCCCCGGTGCCGTGGTGGTAAAGGGGCTGCGGGCCGCATCGGACTTTGAGTATGAGTTTCAGATGAACCTTATCAACAAGAAGATAAACCCGGAGATGGAAACCATGTTCCTCACCTCCAGCGGGAAATATACCTTCCTCAGTTCCTCGGTGGTGCGGGAGATGGCCCGCTATGACGCGGACTTGAAGGGCCTGGTGCCGGACGAGATAATTGAGGATATCAGAGAGAAAGCCAAGCAATGGAGGAGTAGCTGAAATGGATGGCAACAGAGACGTTCTTGAACTGCTGGATGTGCTGTACGCTATGGTGACCGACGCCTGGAGTGTGCCTCTGGGCAATGATAAATGCATTATCGAGCGTGAGAAAGCAGTGGCTCTTATAAACGATATCAAGGCCAGCCTGCCCAGCTCCGTTGCGGAGGCTCAGCGCCTTGTGGCGGCCAGGGATGAATTTATCGGCAATGCAAAACGTGAAGCCGAGGCCCTGCGGAAAAATGCAGAAGAGCAGGCCAGAGCCATGATTGAGGAGCAGGAGATAGTCCGGGTGGCCAAGGCAAAAAGCACGGAGATGCTGGCTTCTGCCGAGACCAAAAGCAAGGAGCTGCGCCGGGTTGCCAGCCAGTACGTGGACGATATCATCCGCCAGACCGTGGAAAATCTCAACAGCGCTCTGAATACCGTTCAAATGGCTCAGACCTCTTTCAGGAGCCTTGGCGGAGTGAAGGAGAAAGCCCCTGCCCAGCCTCAGTCCCAGGCCCCTGCTCAGGAGCGGGAGAGCCCCCGCCCCGTTAGCAGCAAGGTCATTATCGAGCAGCGCAGAAGCGACGAGTAAGGCAGCGGAAAAGACGTATAAACTACATATAGGATGCAACCAAGCAATGCCGGACACTATATTGTGCCCGGCATTTTTGTGCACATTTTGGGAGAATAGACGCAAGAAAAAGTCAAAATTTAACAAAAAGTTTCACTTGATTTTTCCATATGCGCCCCCTATAATGTAAATGCAAAGTGGTTGAAAGTGGGGAGAAATGGAGTTCTTTCCCACGAAAAGGAGGCGAAGTGCATGACAGGTGAATATCAGCATTCCCTTGACAGCAAGGGCAGGCTGTTTATCCCAGCTAAACTCAGAGACGAGCTGGGGGATGTATTCTATGTCACCTTGTCCATGGAGCGCTGCCTCTGTGCATACAGCAGTGAAAATTGGCGGAGTTTTTCGGAAAAGGTCAGCGCCATGCCCTATATAAAACAGCGTAAGATGCGGCCCCTCTTTGCCCATGCAGCCCGCTGCGAACTGGACAGCCAGGGCCGTGCCCTCATTCCCCAAAATCTGCGGGACTATGCAGGGCTTACAAAGGCTGTGACGGTGGTGGGCTGCAACAACCATGCGGAACTTTGGGACAGCGACAGCTGGAATGAGATATTCCAACTTGAGACCACTCCGGAGAATATCGCCGCCGTTATGGAGGAACTGGAATTTTGAGCTATGAAGCCAAGCATTATTCCGTGCTGCTCAATGAGTGCATAGACAATCTCAATATTAAGCCGGAAGGCATTTATCTGGACGGGACCCTGGGCCTTGGGGGCCACTCTTATGAAATCGCCTCACGGCTCACTACGGGACGCCTGGTGGGTATAGACAGGGATGAGACTGCAATTGAGAGGGCAGGGAAGCGCCTTGCTACCTTTGGCGATAGAGTGACCCTGGTTCACGGAAATTTCTCCGATGCAGCCGCCATATTGGACAGCCTGGGAATAGAGGGCGTGGACGGAATGCTCTTTGACCTGGGCGTATCCTCGCCCCAGCTGGATGAAGCGCAGCGGGGCTTTTCCTATATGGCCGATGCACCGCTGGATATGCGCATGGACGGAAGCGACAGTCTCAGCGCCTATGATGTTGTGAACCGCTGGGATGAGGAACGCCTCAGCCGTATACTGTTTGACTATGGCGAGGAGCGCTATGCCCGGCGCATAAGCAGGGCCATAGTGCGGCGCAGGGAGCAAAAAGCCATAGAGACTACGCTGGAACTGGTGGATATAATCAAAGGGGCCATGCCGGCCCCGGCGCTCAGAGAGAAACAGCACCCGGCAAAACGCAGTTTTCAGGCGATCCGAATCGCGGTAAATGATGAGTTGGGGGCCATAGCCGCCATGATGGATACGGCTCCGGACAGGCTGAACAAGGGCGGCAGGCTCTGCGTTATCAGCTTTCATTCTCTGGAAGACAGGATAGTAAAGGCCGGCATTGCCGCCAGAGAAAACGGTTGTACCTGCCCCAGAGAGGCACCCGTGTGTACCTGCGGCTTTGTGAAAACCTTAAAAAGCGTGCACAGGAAGCCTGTCCTGCCCAGCCCTGAGGAACTGGAGGTAAATCCCCGGTCCCGCAGTGCAAAGCTCAGAGTGGCGGAAAGGGTGTAATATGAAGGGCAGAATCGGACGGATATTATTCAGGGTGATTTCCATAGGCTTTTCTCTCTGCCTTCTGGTGGGAGCGCTGATGGGCTCCATAAAGTTGGCAGAGCTGAATGAGCAACTTACTGCCCTGGAGCAGGAACTGACGGAACTCAAGGAGGAAAACCACATCCTCCAGGCAAAGAACGAGACAAGCCTGAGCCTGGAGGAACTGGAGCGCTATGCCACAGAGGAGCTGGGTATGCAGCGGCTGAAACCCAGCCAGATATTTTATATTGATTTGGGATAAAAAGCATGAGCTGCCGGAGGCTGAATATACTTAGAATATATTCTGTCAAGCGGGTGATGCCATGTCAGTCAAAAGCCGGCCCGAGGGCCTTAAACCCGGGCCTACCAGGCAGATGCTCCGACGCAGCCTGTTTTTAATGGCAGTATGCGGTATAGGGGCATTTGTCTTATTACTGGGGAGACTGTATAAGCTCCAGATAATCGACCATGAAAAATATGAGAGTATGGCTATAGAGCAGCAGCTGCGCTCAGTGCCCAGCTCCGTCATGCGGGGTGTCATATACGATACAAATATGAACATCCTGGCTGTAAGCGCCTCGGTGGACAACGTGTACTTGAGTCCGGCGGAAATAGAGATGTACGGTGAAGACCGGGAACTCATTGCCCGGGGCCTTTCTGAGATACTGGATATAAGCTATGAGGAGATATATGAAAAGACCGGCCAGAAAGGCAGCTGGTATGTGACAGTTGCCAGAAAGCTTGAGCAGGACAAGGCTGACGAGGTGAGGGCGTTCAAAACGGAGAACAATCTCCGGGGAGTGCGCCTGGAGACGGATACGAAGCGCTATTACCCAAATTCGTCTCTGGCCTGCCACCTTATCGGTTTTGTAGGCACGGACAATTACGGCCTGGAAGGAATAGAGGCCCAGTATAACGAGGCTCTTTCCGGCAGCCCCGGTAGAACTGTGAGGGCCACCAACGCCTTGGGAACCGAGCTGCTATTCAGCCAGTTTGAGGAATACTACCCCGGGGAAGACGGCTACGACCTGGTCACCACAATAGACGCCAGCATCCAGTACTATGTGGAAAAACATCTGAAACAGGCGGTGGAGGACTACGACATCCAAAACGGCGCCGGAGCTATAGCCATGGACGTGAACACAGGAGAGATATTGGCCATGGCCTCTCTGGGGGACTACGACCTCAACGACTTCCTGGCGGTAAGCGATGAGGACATGGAGCTTATAAATTCTGCCTCCGGCGAGGAAGAGAAGGCCCGGCTCCTCAGCGAAGCCCAGACCCGGCAATGGAGAAACAAGGCCCTGTCGGACACCTACGAGCCTGGTTCCACCTTTAAGATAATAACGCTGGCAATGGCCCTGGAGGAGGGGGCTGTGAGCCTGGAGGACAGCTTTTACTGTCCCGGCAGTGTAAGCGTGATAGGCCGAACCAGCCCGATACGCTGCTGGAAGACCGAGGGACACGGCAGCCAGACCCTGACCCAGGCGGCCCAGCACTCCTGCAATGTGGCCTTTGTGAACATTGGGCAAAGGGTGGGGGCTGAGCGCTTTTACGACTACTGTGAAGCTTTTGGATTCCTCACTATGACCGGCAACGACGATGAAAATCTCACCGCCAAGACCGGCATAGACCTGGCAGGGGAGAGCGGCAGCATCTGGTGGAGCAGGAACACATTCTGCTCGGAGAAAAATCTCTCCCAGCTTGCGGCGGCCTCTTTTGGCCAGACTTTCACCATAACCCCTTTGCAGCTGATAACTGCTGTCAGCGCCTGCGTCAACGGGGGAAATCTAATGCAGCCCTATGTGGTGCGCCAGATGCTCAATCCCGACGGCAGCGTGGCCTATGAGCGCAGCCCTAAAGCGGTGCGCCAGGTGATAAGCGAGAGCACCAGTGCTCAGGTCCGGCAAATACTGGAGCAGGTTGTAGGCGACCCCAATGACGGCACCGGGCGCAACGCCGCCGTGGCCGGCTACCGCATAGGCGGCAAGACAGGCACCAGCGAAAAGGTAAGTCTGGAGGCCCAGACTGGCCAGAAGGAATACATAGTCTCCTTTATAGGTTTCGCTCCGGCGGATGACCCCAAAATAGCTCTGCTGGTTTTCCTGGATACCCCATCCAACAAATCCGGTATTTATGTCAGCGGCGGGCAGATGGCGGCCCCGGTGGTGGGCAACATGTTTGCAGATATTCTGCCATATCTGGGTGTGGAGCCGGAACGGACGGAGAACGACGCAGGGGACGTTCCGGTGCCGATGCTGGTGGAGCTGGGACTGAATGAGGCGGCGGAGCAGCTGGGAGAATTGGGGCTGAGTTACAGGACTATCGGTGAAGGGGAAACCGTCACCGGCCAACTGCCTGTTTCGGGCTCCAGCATAGCTGCAGGAAGCCAGGTGATTCTTTACCTGGGCGGGGCACAGGTATCCCCGAACATGGAGAACGTACCGGATCTTGCAGGCATGAGCTATGAAAATGCCCGGGATCTGCTGTCTTCCATGGGACTGTTTATCAGCACGCGAAGCCAGGTTAATGCCTCTGCCGGCCAGGTTATAGGTGGCCAGAGCCTTTCCGCAGGCACCCCGGCGGATCACGGCTGTGTGGTGGAAGTGACCTTGATAGATGAGAACGAGTCTTTACTGGGCAAGTATTGACCAAAGGAAAGTTCTGGTATAAAATATCAGAATGCTGACGGAGCGGCGAAAGCCGCTCCGGAGGAACGGAGCGCTATATGAAACTCAGAGACATTTTGAAAGATCTGTCCATAGGCGCATGCAGCGCCGATATGGATACCGATATCGGGGGGATCAGCTACGATTCCCGGCATACGAAGCCGGGGGATCTGTTCGTGGCGGTAAAGGGCCTCACGGTGGACGGACATAAGTTCATTCCCACAGCTCTGGAAAAGGGAGCCGCCGCAGTACTGTGCCAGGATGAACCGGAGCCGGGCGTCCCCTGGGTCCAGACTTCGGACTGCCGCTATGGCCTGGCCATATGCAGCAGGAACTTTTTTGGCGACCCTGCTTCCGGAATGAAGCTGATCGGATTTACCGGAACCAGCGGAAAGACCAGCTCCACAATACTTCTGAAGCACCTTCTGGAGGAGGAACTGGGAGCCAAGGTGGGCCTGATCGGTACCAACGGGAACATGATAGGCGATAAGCTTATCCACACCGAGTACACCACCCCGGAGAGCTACGAGCTGCAGAAGCTCTTTCACTCCATGAAGGAGGCGGGCTGTACCCATGTGGTGATGGAAGTCTCCTCCCACTCCCTGGCCCTGGAGCGGGTGGCCGGAATAAATTTCGATGTGGCGGTATTCACCAACCTCAGCCAGGATCATCTGGATCTTCACGGCACTATGGAAGAATACGCGGCGGCAAAGAAAAAAATTTTTTCCCAGTGCAAACGGGCCTGCATCAATATAGATGATGCCTGGGCTGAATATATGTCCAGTGATTTGGACTGCCCCGTTACCACCTACTCGGCGGAAAAGAACGAAGGGGATATTATTGCAAAAGATATAAGGCTGTCTTCCACGGGAGTGCGTTTTGCCGCAATTCATGGGGGAGAGATAGCTCTTGTGAGGCTGAATGTGCCGGGCATGTTCTCAGTGCACAATGCCCTGGGCGTAATTGCCGCTGCAAGCTGCTTGGGGATGAGCCTGGACAAATGCGCCCAGGCCCTGGCCACAGCTCGTGGCGTTAAGGGCCGCATGGAGCCGGTACCCACCGACGGGGACTACTCCATAATCATAGACTATTCCCACAAGCCGGACGCCCTGGAGAATGTGCTGAAGACTCTGCGGCCCATTACCCGGAACAGGCTGATTGTGGTATTTGGCTGCGGAGGCGACAGGGACAGATTGAAGCGACCTATAATGGGCGCAATTGCAGCAGACAATGCGGATCTGGTGGTGGTCACCAGCGATAATCCCCGCACGGAAAACCCCATGGATATTATTAACGAGATACTGCCCGGACTGAAAAACCGGCACACTCCCTATAAAGTCATATGCGACAGGCGGGAGGCTATTGCTTGGGCTATTGACAAGGCGGGCCCCGGTGATGTAATATTGCTTGCCGGGAAAGGACATGAGGACTATCAGATTATAGGACATGAGCGAGTCCACATGGACGAGCGTGAGATAGTTGCCCAGCACCTGGAAAAGAGAAATACAGTGCGCTGACTGCGCCGTGCGTTTTGGAGAATGCGATGACGATAAAGCTTATAACTGCATTTGTTCTGGCCTTCCTGTTTGCCAGCGCTTTCGGAAAATTCTATGTAGCCTGGCTGCGCAAAATCAAGGCCGGACAGGAAATAAAGGAAAACGGCCCCACCTGGCATATGGGCAAAACCGGCACTCCCACCATGGGAGGTGTGATGTTTATCCTGGCTGCCGCCCTGGTGTGCCTCACCGTCGGCTTTGACGGTATGCTCCGGGGGGAATTCGTCAACATATTCATCATGCTGTTTGCCTGCGTTTTCGGCGCCATCGGCTTTCTGGACGACTGGGAAAAGCTTGCAAAGAAGCAGAACCTGGGACTTACCGCCAAGTCGAAGTTCCTGCTGCAGCTGGTGGCTTCTCTTGTGTTCGTGCTGCTGATGCGGCAGATCGGCTATGTCAGGCCAAATTTCTATCTCTTCTTTGTGGATAAAACCATATACATGCCGGAATGGCTGTATTTCCTCATATCCTCATTCATTATTGTGGGCACGGTCAATGCCGTGAACATTACCGACGGAATTGACGGCCTGGCTGCCGGAACATCCATACCGGTATTCCTGTTTTTTGTGGCCATTACCATGGTGTTCGGAGACGAGTTTGAGCAGATGGGCATCATGGCCTCGGCTATGATAGGCGGGCTTCTGGGCTTTCTGATATACAATTTCAACCCGGCCAAGTGCTTTATGGGGGATACGGGTTCCCTGTTCCTGGGCGGTATCATAGCTGCCCTGGCTTATGCCTATAATATGCCATTCATGCTGGTGTCTCTGGCTTTTGTGTTCATTATAGAGACATTGTCCGACATAATACAGGTAGGTTATTTCAAACTCAGCCATGGCAAGCGGGTATTTAAAATGGCTCCCTTCCACCACCATCTGGAAATGGGGGGATGGCTGGGACACAAGTGGAAAGAAAAAGAAATTTTTACCCTGTTTACAGGCATATCTCTCGTGATGGCAATCATATCATTTATTGTGGTGTGTAAGCATTTCATGGGGCTGTGACGTACTTGTGATCGGGGAGGTGGGAGCATGCGTTATGACAGTGCCCGCCTCTCCGATTTTTCTGCTGCCGTAAAGGGGCGGAGGGCCAGCCTGGACGCGGGATTTTTTACCATGGCGCTTATATTGCTGGCAGCCGGAGTGGTGATGGTTCTCTCCTCCAGCTATGCCAGGGCCTATTATGATCCCGGCAATGTGACCGGAGGAAACGGGGCATATTACTTTGTGCGCCAGCTCATCTTTGCCCTGCTGGGCTTTGGGGCTATGCTGGTGGCCTCCCGCATACCTATGGAGCTATATCGAAAATATTCGCTGCACTTTATGGCTTTTACCCTTGTGCTTTTGATGCTGGTGCCGATTATCGGAGTAAAGGCCAACGGCTCACGGCGCTGGCTTGGGATAGGCAACCTGACCCTACAGCCTTCGGAACTGGCTAAGCTGGCGGTG
>ERZ827478.1129-NODE-1129-length-20995-cov-4.235196_pt1 | contig 20995 bp, 25 predicted proteins | sample MGYA00519705_ERZ827478 | MGnify/ENA primary metagenome ERZ827478 (study PRJEB31778, sample SAMEA3449318) | human gut metagenome | biome: human gut; feature: human-associated habitat; material: faeces | place: United Kingdom | collected 2010/2012 ... | reverse complement strand
TGCTGCCGGGGAGCATCGCCCTGGCCCTGTGCCTGCTGCTCTGCATCTGGCTGTGCATCGACATCTTCATCTGGCCGCTGGGCACGCGCCAGCGCATCCTCATGTGCCTGCTGCTGTTTGCCCTGCTCCTGCTGCTGGGCCTGGGCGCCTGCCTGTGGCGCGGCATCTACCTGCCCCTGCTCACGGCCCTGCGCGAGGCTCTGCGCCATGTGCTTGAGGGTCGGGGGCTTGCCGCGCCGCCGATCCACTACGTGGGCGGCAGCGACACCCTGCCGCCGCCTCTGGAAAAAAACGCGGAGGAGGAAGCCATAGGCGCCCTTCAGCAGGGAGATGAAAGAGCCCGGCAGTTGCTTATAGAGCACAACCTCCGCCTGGTGGTATACATATCAAAACGCTTTGAAAACACCGGCATCAATATTGAAGACCTTATTTCCATCGGCACTATCGGCCTTATAAAGGCGGTAAACACCTTCAATTCCGGCAAGAACATAAAGCTTGCCACCTATGCCTCCCGTTGCATAGAAAACGAGATACTCATGTACCTGAGGAAAATAAACTCCCAGCGCACCGAGGTGAGCTTCGACGAGCCTCTCAACACCGACTGGGACGGCAACGAGCTTTTGCTCTCGGACATCCTGGGTACTGAGGAGGACGAAGTCTACCGCCCTCTGGAGGACGACGCCGACAAGCAGATGCTTATGGAGGCCATAGACAGTCTGGATCAGCGAGAACGGGAAATAATCCTGCTGCGTTTCGGCCTGCCCGCCGGAAAGGAATACACTCAGAAGGAGGTAGCGGATATGCTGGGCATATCCCAGAGCTACATCAGCCGCCTGGAAAAACGCATCATAGACCGGCTCCGCCGGGAGATGCTCCGTCTGCAGCAGTGCTGAGCTCTTCCGCAGTTCCTTTTCCTGTACATATTACAAAACTGCCGCCGCAACCTTAACGATTGTAGCGGCAGTTTTGTGTTTTTCAAATATCATTCCCCCAGGCTCAGGCTGTCCAGGCCGTAGTACTCCGCCATATACACATTGTTCCAGGACCCCGGGTCACTGCTCAGATATCCCAGGCCGTGGCCTGCACTGTACTTGGTGGCAAAGTACACTGGCTCCACCGTCACATCTCTGGAACCGGCCATCAGGGCCTCCAGGATGAGGGCGTCGTTCCTCTCCTGCTGAGCGCAGCTCTCACAGATATCCTGCACTCCCACTGCCCCCCAGTACAGGGTGGCAGTCAGAGCGGCGGTCAGAGCGAAGAGGGCAGCGGGCCGGAAGCGGCTGTCCAGCACCGCCGGGAACAGCACTGCCGAGGCGGCCACGGCCATGAAGCAGCCGTAGCAGGCGGAGCGGGACTCGGCGTAGCCGGCAAAGCTCAGCACGAACACTCCAGCAAGAGAGGCCAGGATGAGGGGACAGCGAGGATGAAGCTCAAAGCCAGCATCTGGCGCCGGGGTTCAAGCTTCAGATGCCAGGCAGCAAAGGCCAGAGCCAGATATGTGAGCAGCAGCGGCCACAGCTGCCGATACAGCTCCATGGAGTTCACAAATCCGTAGCTCACCCCGGAAATGGTCAGAGTGGCAGATTTGTTGTTCACTTCCCCGGGAGCCAGCACCATATACAGAAAACCTGCAAAAGCGGTGGCTATGGAAAGGAGCAGCCAGGGGCTCAGCCTCTGCTTATAGAATATCCTCCCCAGCACCAGCAGCAGGGCGCAGCAGAATATGGTCCCGGTGGCAGAGGGCTCGCAATAAGCCCCCACGGCAAAGCAGAACACCGGGAACACCCAGCGCAAGGGTACGGGCAGTTCCCTGTCCTCCATAAATTTACCCACATAGACCTTCAGCATCAGCAGGGAAAACAGCACCGACCACAGATAGTTCAGCGCCCCGTCCAGCCAGAGGAAGACCTGGCCGAAGGCAGGAGCATATATCCACAGCAGGCAGAAGCAACCCAACAGCAGCAGGGAATCCCTCTCCCCTTTTTTCCGGGCCAGAGAGGCGGTGAGATATAAGGCTGCCGCAAAGGCGGTGCTGTTTATAATGTCAAAAACCAGAGGCGGAAGCATGAGAAAAAGCTGTACCAGAAAATGGGCTATGACCCTGCCGTTCATCCAAAGTCGATGGGCGGCCATGGAGCTGAAGATATCTCCCAGGCTGTCCACCCTCTGCCCGTCGGCGAAGCTGAAGGAATAGGCAAAGTCGTCAGCTATCATGGGGGTTTTCACATTGCACAGCAGCAGCACCATAAACACTGCTGCCAACACAAATATTTCCAGGCCCCGGGAATGCCGGAGCCTCTCCAGCATGTCTTTACTTTCCAAATCCGTCACCTCCCGGAAACCGTCATTCCTTTACCAGATTCTTTACCCAAATCTTTTTCTTCACCAGGACGAATCCCACTGCGGCCTTCACCAGGTCCAGCAGCTGGATGACTATAAACAGGGGCAGTATGGGCATGGCGGTGAACCTGGACAGCACAAAGGCCAGAGGCACACACAGCACCCACAGATATACACTGTCAAAAAGGAAGGTCACTATAGTCTTACCTCCCGAGCGCAGGGTGAAGAAGCAGGAGTTGTTGAAGCCGTGCACCGGCATGGTGCAGGCCACTACCAGCAGCAGATCCTCCGCCAGGCGGCGGACAGCGTCGGTGGTGTTGTAAATCTTTGGAATTGCCGGGGCCAACACAGCCATCACCACACCTACGGCGGCGCAGAGCACCACGGCAAAGGCGATGAGCCTTCTATCTTCCTCCACCGCCTTCTCCAGCTCCCCTGCTCCCAGCAGCTGGCCTATCATAATGGCCACCGTGTTGCCCATGGCAAAAAAGGCGCAGAAGAACACATTGGAAACCGTGGTGGATATATTCATTGCGGAGACTACCTCCAGACCCCGGACGGAGTAGCACTGGTTGAGCATGGTCATGCCCCCGGACCACAAGAGTTCGTTTACCAGCAGGGGCAGGCCCATGAAGATTATCTTCCTCACCAGCTCCGCAGGTATCCTGGGGCTCTTGTACACCTGAAGGATATAGGGGCAACGCTTTTTGTGCATGTGGGTCCAGAGCACCACGATGAGGCACTCCACATAGCGGGAGATCACCGTGGCTATGGCGGCGCCCACCACGCCCAGAGCGGGAGCGCCCAGCTTGCCGAAGATGAGGATGTAGTTGCCCACAAGGTTCACCAGCACCGCAGCTATGCCCGCCTTCATGGGCAGCACCGTCTCCCCCGTCTCTCTCAGGGTGCTGGCATATATCTGCATGACGGAAAAGGGCAGCATCTGCCAGAGCATCACTCTCAGATAATCCTTACCGTAGTTTAGAGTGGCGGCCATGTCCAGGCCCTCCTCACCCTCGTGGATAAACTGCATTATCAGAGTCTCGCCCTGGGTGATGAGTATGAACATGGCTATGGCCAGAACACCGGCAGCAATGTATATCTTGCCACGGATACTCTCGGCAATGCCCTGGTCGTCCTTTTTCCCGTAGAACTGGGCGGTGAATATCCCCGCTCCCGCAAGGCCGCCGAAAATACATAGGTTAAATACAAACAGCAGCTGGTTGACTATTGCCACGCCGGACATGGGCTCGGTGCCCACCTGGCCCACCATGACATTGTCCAGCAGGTTCACAAAGTTGGTGATGATGTTCTGCACCAGGATGGGCAGCATGACGGTGAAAAGCCGCCGGTAGAAGGCCCTGTCGCCTACTAGAGATCTGATTCCCATAAATACCTCGAAAAAAGAAAAAAATCGCCCTTGTATTGTACCGAATACTTACGGCAAATGCAAGAGCGATTCCTTTGTTTTCCGACACTTTTCAGCGGGACTCTTCCCCGTCGCCCCAGCTCAGGCCCAGAGCTATCAGGTTCAGCAGCAGGCATACAAGACTTATCCCTATTCCTATGACCAGCACCGCCCCAGCGGTATCCAGCATGCCGGACACATCCCCTTTATCGGCTCGGAGGGAAAAGACCCACAGCTCCTGGCACAGAGCCCCCAGGGCGGCGGCAAAGCTGCCCAGGGAAAAGAGCCAGGGCCGCCTCACCGGCCGCTTTTCATTGCGCATTATGACTACGACCGGCAGGGCAAAGGCTACAGCAGGCAAAAGCACAGGCACCATTTCTCTCCCTCCTCAATACAGATGCAGCAGCGCCAGGCTGACAGCCCCGTACATCAACCAGTATTTGAAACTCTTCTTCCCCGTCCACAGGCTGTAGAGGCAGGCCACGCAGCCCATGAACAGCAGCAGCACCAGCCAGCTGCTCTGCAGCCGCTTTGGGGTAAAGCCGAAGCACATTATATACAGCACCAGCTTGGACATGGCTATCACCGCAAAGACCATGCCCGCAGCTATCAGCAAAGTGGCGGCTATGCGTTGCACCTTGTCCTCCCGCAGGGGCCTTGCGCTGCTGCGGCTCACCAGATACAGAAGGCTGAAGTTTATGGCCATAACCCGGCACAGTTCAAAGAATCCCTCCCGGGCATACTGGGCCACGGTGAAATCCTCCGGCAACGTCCGGCTGAAGGCCCCGAAGAGGTAGCCGCTCTGCACTGCGAAAAACAGCAGGTACACCGCCGCAAACACTGCCATTACCACCGTCCACAGCCGCTCAGGCACTGCCCTCAGCCGTGGCATAAAACCGTTTACCGCCGCCGCCTGGGCCCGGAGCTTCTCCTCATCGGTGCGCAGACTCCCGGCTATAAGGCCGAAGATCCAAGCCCCCACCGGCAGGCTGACTATAAACCGAAAGACATAGGTGGCAAAATGGTCGCCCAGGTCAAAGCTGAACAGGTCCAGGATATCCGCCGTAAGCTTGCCGAATCCCTGGTCGGCCTCCGCAAGTTCCGTGAGGGCTCCGTTCAGCAGCAGCAAAGCCGCCAGCACTGCCAACAGCGCCGCCCAGGGCCGTTTTTTATCCGTGCTCTCTCCCCGGCCCCGGCCTCTCAGGCCCTGGACAATGCAGCGAATGCGCAGGGCAAAATTTCCAAAGGGTATGGTAAAGAAACCGTTTACGGCGTCCAGGGGCAGCAGATGCCCGCTCTCCCCCTCCGCAAGACGGCCGCTGCGGCTCAGGACCCACCACACTGCCAGGGGGTGTACCATAAGCATAGTAAGTCCGTATTCCCATACCCGGCCCCAGCCGAAAGCGACGCAGGCGCTCATCAGCAGCACGCAGCCCAGCCATACCCAGCTCTCTTTCGGGCGGGGCCTGCCCCGGTTCAGGATCTCCGTTATGCCTATGAACAGCAGCACGAAGACGCCGAACCAGAGCCGGTCATTTCTGGAACCGAAAAACACGGTGTATATGTAAGCCGTGGGGTACATGAGCAGGGCGCAGGCCAGCTCTCCCCCTCTCAGGGTAAAGCCTGCCTTTTCCTTCAAATTGTTCTCGTCCATGTCCGCCTCCTTAGTCATCTACAAATTCCAGTATGTCCCCGGGCTGGCACTGCAGCTCATGGCACAGGGCCATAAGGGTGGAAAAGCGTATGGCCCGGGCCTTGTTGTTTTTCAGAATAGAGAGATTGGCAGGGCTTATGTCTATCCTTTGTGCCAGTTCCGTGGCGGATATCTTTCGCTTTGCCATCATCACGTCCAGGTTCACAAGTATCTCCATAGGCCTGCCCTCACACCGTAAAATCCAGCTCGTCCTTCATCAGCAGGGCCTGCTGGAAAGCATTTTTCACTATTCGGACTATAAGCGCCATAAAAGCCGAGGCCATGGCGCAGATAAAAAAGGGCAGATAGGCCAGGGTGGCCAGCAGGCACACCAGGGCCACGGCGGCACAGCACCAGCTCACGGTGCGCATGTGGCTTATATTTTCCGGGATAAAGACCAGGCCGGTCTTTATATTGCCCAGCAGCCGCCACAGCCGCCACAGCACCATCCAGGCAAAGATGCTGCAAAGGTACACCGCCGTCAATATAACCGCCCCCAGCTGCCAGTTCATGTTTCTTATCTGGATAAAAAAACCCACCAGCCAGTAGCCGAAAATATCCAGCACCGCCAGCAGCAGCCCGAAGGCGCAAACACAAAATTGGGAAAGGACTATGCTCCTGTCCTTATTCCAGTTCATACCATCGCTCCCTCCGTTTTCCTGTATCCGGAGCATATCACGGTTCATATTGCTTGTCAAGAATTATTTATCGAAAAACGATAAATAATTCTTAATAAACATTAAATCATCCCGCTGCATTTTTCAAGGAATCATTGCAAAAGCACCTCAGACCGGAGAAGATATCTCCCCGGACTGAGGTGCTTTCTTTCAGTTTATTTGTTTTTATGCCGGCAGATAGCTCAGCGGATCTACACTCTGGCCGTCCACATAGATGGCAAAGTGCAAATGGGTTCCCTGTCCTATCTCGCACAGGGCAGTGGTGCCCACGGAGCCGATGATGCTGCCGCTGTCCACCCACTCACCCACGCTCACCGTGGGGGTATCCGCCAGATTGGCGTACACGGTGCTGCTGCCGTCTCCATGGTCTATGGTCACTACCGTGCCGTAGAGGTCATCGGCCTCAACAGCCGACACCGTGCCGGAATGGGCGGCGGTGACGGCGGTGCCCAGGGCGGCAGTAATGTCTATACCCTCGTGGGTACGCCAATCCCGCATGGTCACGTCATAGGCAAGAGAGTCCATACTATGCGCCCTCTCCAGCTCGCCCTGGACAGGCCAGATATAGGCCGGGGCCATGACCTCCATCACATCTCCCTCGTGCCAAACCTGTGTGAGATCCTCAGGCTGTGTCTCCAGGGTGCTCTCTTCTTCCTGGGGCATTGCCGCTGCATCCTGTTCAGGCAGGGTCTCAGTGGCGGCAGAATCCTCAGTTTCCGTCTCTGTCTGGGGCGGCACCACTATAGTCTCCACCCGCTTGTTCTCCAGGCTGATATCATTGGTCTTGCTCAGGTCATCCATAGTCTCATTTCCGGCGGCCATCATCCAGGCCGACACGCCGATCACTGCGGCGCACAGGAAAAGGACTATGTAGAAGCCCTTACCTGTAAAGAATCCCTCCAGCTTTTTGCCGGAGCTGTTGCTGCTCATAGCTCAAAACCTCCGTAAAGTATTGGTTTACGAGGCTATTTTGGCCGGTGAGCAGGAATATTATACATGGCTTTCCAAAAAAATCAGCGGCGGGAGTTCTCCCGCCGCCGTGTTATCGTCCTGTTCTTTTATTTACTTCAGTTTCTCCATCAGCTCCGGCAGCAATGCCTCAAACTCCACGCCGTACCAGGGGGCATTGGGCTGGGCGGAGGTGTGCTCTATGCAGCGGGAGACAAAGTCCGCAGCTATGACTCCGGCCTCCCTCAGGCCCAGACCCCGCATCAATCCGCCAACCACAGCGGAACTAAAAATGTCCCCGGTGCCATGATAGCTCATCGGCAGGAGGGTGTGGCTGTAGCTGAGGGTCTTGCCGTTGCCGTCCATGGCGATGAAGCCGGTCTTGCCCTTTCCGCCGCCGTATCCGGTTATCATGGCAGACTTGCAGCCCAGAGCCAGCAGCTTCTCCAGCAGACCTTTCACCTCTGTCTCGTTCCAGTCCTCCCGATAGGGGGTACCGGTGAGGAAAGCGGCCTCTGTGAGGTTTGGCAGCACCAGGTCGGCCTGGCCGCAGACGGAGGCCATGGCTTTGGGGAAGTCCGGCCCGAAGGCAGGGTATAGCTTGCCGTGGTCGGCCATGGCCGGGTCCACAATGACCATATTATCATCGGTCTTGAAGCTCTTTATAAAGTCCACCGTCTGGCCGCATTGTTCCTCACTGGCCAGATAGCCGGTGTATACCGCATCAAATTTTATATCCTGGCTGAGCCAGTGGCGGGTGATAGGCTCTATCTGATCGGAGAGATCGCAGACGGTAAAGCCTTTGAACATGGTGTGAGTGGACAGCACCGCCGTAGGCACTATGGCGCACTCCACCCCCATAGCAGAGATGACCGGCAGGGCCACGGTGATACTGCAGCGGCCCAGGCAGGATATATCCTGTAATGTAACTACTCTTTTCATTATTTAAGCCTCCTGAGGAATTTCGGCTATATATTAGCGGAAACCGGCATTATCTGCAACCCCCAGTTCAAGGCATTTTTATAAGGTCAGTTTTCTTTACAGATTCATGAAACGGTATATCCCGGCGGCAACACCGTTTTCCACGTTGCTGGGAGCTATCCAATCGGCCGCCTGTTTCAGCTCCTCCACGGCATTGCCCATGGCCACGCCCAGCCCGGCGGTCTTTATCATATCCAGGTCATTTGTGCCGTCGCCAAAGGCCAGGGTGTCCTTCAAATCTACATTCAGCGCAGCACAGAGGCTTTTCAGGGCCTTGCCCTTGGTTGCATCGGCACTGTTTATCTCTATGTTCCAAGGCAGAGAGGAGGATACCGCCGTCTCCGGAAAGAGCTCAGGCAGCCGCTTCAGCTCCCGGCAGCGCAGTTCCAAATCCTTGAAGTGCATCTGCATTTTCTGTACCGGCCTTCCACGTTTCTTCAGAGTGTCGTAAAGGCTGTCCACCGGGGTACGCAGCTCCCACATCATCTTCATTATTCCAGGGTCGGGTATATACTCTTCCGCCTGCTCCAGCATGTGCCGGGAAATAAAGCCCCAGTTGTCCTGGTAGCAGTCGTATATCACCGGCAGGGACTCCATGTGCTCTATAAGGCGCAGACAAAGCTCCGCCGGCATCTCGGCGCTGTAGAGGTTTTTGTCCTCTTCGGCATCGTAGGCATAGGCGCCGTTTATAGTCAGGCAGTATCTCACCCCGGGCAGCTCTCTCAGAGTCTGTGGGATGCCGGTATATATTCTCCCGGTGGCAGGCACCAGCAGAGCCCCGGCAGCGGCAGCGGCTTTCAGGGCCTCCAGGTTTTCCTCAGATATCTGCTTTTTGTTGTCCAACAGAGTGCCGTCTAAGTCGAAGGCTATTATTTTTACAGACATTCATATCACTTCTTTCTTGCGGTGATTATGCCCTAAAAGCCGTTTTTTTGCAAGAGCCAGAAGCAATTATTTACATCCCGGAGTTGAACTTGCGGCTTACGGGCGGTATACTGATAATCAATAACCCGCCTTATCGTGTAAAGGAGCTGTGTGCGTGAGCGACAAAACCAAGATAGGATATCAGGAAGAGGAGAGCAGCGCCGGGCTGCGGCTTTTGAAAAAGGGCCAAAAGGGTCTGGTACGGGCGGTATTCAGCCGCCTGGGGCTCATCGTACTTTTACTGCTGTTCCAGCTGTTTCTGGCCTTCTCTTTTATCTACTGGCTCAGAGAATTCCTGCCCCATTTTCTGCTTATCAGCGTGGTCTTTTCCGCATTCATGAGCCTTTATCTTCTAAATACCGACACCGATCCCACAGCCAAGATAACCTGGCTGCTGGTGATAGCCCTGCTGCCCGCCCTGGGTGCCCCTCTCTACTGCTACACCCGCAGCAATCTGGGCATGCGTATGCTCAGAGGGCGGCTGAAATTTCTCATCGACAGCAGCCGGGACGCCATCCCTCAGGATGAGCAGGCTCTGGAACGGCTGACGGCCGAGAGTCCCGGCACCGCAGCCCTGGCTCACTATCTCCGGCGCAGCGGCTGTTATCCGGTATATGAACACACCGCCGTGAAGTATTTCCCCCTGGGGGAGGACAAGTGGGCGGAGCTGCTGAGGCAGTTGGAGCAGGCGGAGCATTTCATATTTATGGAATACTTCATCATAGACGAAGGATTGATGTGGGGGCGGGTGCTGGAGATACTGGCAAAAAAGGCCGCCCAGGGCGTGGAAGTCCGTGTGATGTATGACGGCACCTGTGAGTTTTCCACCCTTCCCCACGACTACCCCCGCCGTATCCGGGAGCTGGGAATCAAGTGCAAGATGTTCGCCCCCATGAGTCCCTTTGTCTCTACTTACTACAACTACCGGGATCATCGGAAGATCTGCGTTATCGACGGCCACACCGCTTTTACCGGAGGGGTTAATCTGGCCGACGAATACATAAACCGCCGGGAGCGTCACGGCCACTGGAAGGACACCGCAGTGATGCTTAAGGGTGAGGCTGTGAAAAGCTTTACCCTGATGTTTCTTCAGCTGTGGAACGTAGACGAAAAGGAACCGGAGTTCGACCGCTATCTGGAATTCCCATGCCGCCCCAGGCAGGAGGCCGGAGGCTATGTGCTGCCCTACGGTGACTGTCCGCTGGATAATGACAAAGCGGGAGAACGTGTATATATGGATATTCTCAACCGGGCAAAGGACTATGTATACATCATGTCCCCCTATCTCATTTTGGACGGGGAAATGGAGACGGCCCTGAAATTTGCCGCCGAGAGAGGGGTGGACGTGCGTCTGGTGCTGCCGGGTATCCCGGATAAAAAAATCCCCTGGGCCCTGGCCAAGACCCATTACTCTTCCCTCATGGCCTCCGGTGTGAAAATATGCGAATATACCCCCGGCTTTGTCCACGCAAAGGTCTTTGTATCCGATGACAGGGAAGCTGTGGTTGGTACCATCAATCTGGATTACCGCAGTCTTTACCACCACTTTGAGTGCGCCGCCTACATGTACGGCACCGACTGCATAGCCGATATAAAGGCAGATGTAGAGGCCACCATTGCCCGCTCCGCCCCGGTTCCCGTGGATTTTATGAACCGGGAGAAGCTGAGCCTGAAGCTGCTGGGCTTTATCATGAAGGCTCTGGCCCCTCTGATTTGACAATCCTGTGTAAGCTATAAGTAAAATTTAAAGGAGAGAGCCGGCGCTCTCTCCTTTTTTGTATTGACAAAGATTCTCTTCATGTTAGAATCAGAACCAGATCATTCAAAAGGAGAAGTATAAATTGGAAACTAAAGTTGAACGCATTCAGAGAGATATAGAAACTCTGGCCCAATATTCCCAGGTGCAGGGCATAGGCTGCACCCGCTACACCTACACCAAGGAGTTTGCCCAGGCCAGAGACTACATCGTGCAGGAGATGAAGGCCGCCGGGCTCTCCGTCAGGGAGGACGCAGTGGGCACGGTCATAGGCCGTATGGAGGGCAAGAACCCCTCTGCCCCCATAATCATGACCGGCAGCCATTTCGATACCGTAAAGACCGGCGGCCGTTTTGACGGCATGGCCGGTGTGACCGCTGCGCTGGAGACCGCCCGCACTCTCCATGACGAGGGATTTGTGCCGGAGCATCCCATTGAGTTTGTGGCCCTGCCCGAAGAGGAGGGTGCCCGTTTCGGCGGCGGGCTCTTTGCCAGCCGGGCCATGTGCGGCAAGCTCTACCACAATGAGCTGGAGACCTATAAGGACAGCGATGGCGTGTCCATGGCCCAGGCCATGAGGGAATACGGTCTGGACCCGGCCAGGGCTGATGAGGCCCGGAGAGAAAAGGGCGAGATAGACATGTTCCTGGAGCTGCACATAGAACAGGGCCCGGTGCTGGAAAATGCCGGTAAAGACGTGGGCATCGTGGAGGCCATAGTTGGCATAAAGTGCTTTAACGTATATGTTCATGGCCGCTCCGACCACGCCGGCACCACCCCAATGGACATGCGGGCGGACACCATGGTTGCCGCTGCCAGAGCCATAGTTGCGGGAACCGACAAGGCCAGGGAGCTGGGGGACGGCACTGTTGTCACCTTCGGTCGGGTGGAGACTCAGCCCGGCGCATTCAACATCGTGGCCAAGGAGACCCTTTTTGATATCGACTGCCGCAGCAAGAGCCTGGAGAGCGTGGACAATGTCATTGACGCCGTGCGCGCCTCTCTGGAACAGAGCCAGGCGGAGAACAAGGGCCTGAGCTTCGACATCGTGGAAAAGCTCACCGCCCAGCCTGTGCTGGTAAAGCCGGAGGCCCAGGAACTTTTGGAACAGGAGGCTGCCCAGGCCGGGATAAGCACCATGAAGCTGCTCTCCGGCGCCGGCCATGACGCCATGGTCATGGGCTCTCTCTGCGATGTGGCCATGATCTTTGTACCCAGCAAGGGCGGGCGCAGCCATGTGCCTGAGGAGTGGACCGACTACGAGCAGCTGCGCAAGGGGGCAGAGCTCCTCTGCCGCTGTGTGCGCCGTCTGGCTTCGAAATAATCCGCTTTCATAAGGCCGGCTTTTTCAAAAGCCGGCCTTATGAAAGTGAACCCAAGAAAGGAGTCCCTCCATGCCCGCCGCCTATGCCCATTATCGTTTCGGTCGGGAGCTGCTGGGGCAGCTGCCTGCCGCCCTGGGCTCAATCGTGGACAGCTGCCGCAGCTTTTACGACCTGGGCCTCCACGGCCCCGACCTGCTGTTTTATTACCGCCCGCTGCACAAGAATCCCGTGAGCGCCCTGGGCTCCGCTATCCACAGGGACTGTGCCCTGGATTTCTTCCGTCCCGCCGGGGAACAGCTCCACCGCAGTCAGTCTCCGGAGCTGACCGCCTATATTTACGGCTGCATCTGCCATTTCAGCCTGGATCTCTTCTGCCACGGCTATATCCGCCGCGTCACGGATCAGGGAGGTCCCGGTCATAACGAACAGGAGGCCGCCTTGGATCTGTTGCTTTTGAAGGAGGACGGGCTGGAGCCCCGACCGGGAATCAGGGTCCGCCACATAAACCCCTCACCGGCCATCGGGCAAGTCATTGCCCCGCTCTATCCGGGGATCGGCCCCGGCAAACTGTGTTCCGCCATGCTCTCCATGAAAATGCTGGACGGCTTCCTGGGGCTCAGGGGTCCGGGCCTCAGTCTCGTCCGGGGCATCCTGAACCTCTCCGGGAGCGGCAGGCAGTTGGAGGGGATGCTGCTGAACCTGCCCGGAAACAATGAGCTGGAAAGCCTTGCCCGGGAGCTCATGGAGCTATACTGCCAGGCTCAGGACACGGCCCTGCGCCTTATCAGTGAATTCAGGGACAGCGCCTGGGGCAGATCAGGCTATGACCCTTTGTATCGCTACAGCTTTGACGCCCGGCTTGTAGGGCCGGAGAAGGAGAGAAAATGAATTTCAAACTGACTTCCCAGGAGAAAAAGTGGGTTCTCTACGACGTGGGCAACTCCGCCTTCATTCTGCTGGTGTCCACCATCATACCCATATATTTCAATTCCCTGGCCCAAAGCGGCGGGCTGGACTCCGTTACCTATCTGGCCTACTGGGGCTATGCCGCCTCGGCCGCCACCCTCATCGTGGCTCTCAGCGGGCCGCTGCTGGGCACACTGGCCGACCGCCGGGCCCGCAAGCCCCTGTTTCTGTTCTCGGTGCTGCTGGGAACCCTGGGCTGCATGGCCCTGGGCTTTGCCGGCACGTGGCAGAGCTTTCTCGTAATATTCGTTTTGGCCAAGGTAGGCTATTCCCTCAGTCTTGTTTTCAACGACTCCATGCTGGCGGATATAACCGAGAATGAGCGCATGGATATAGTATCATCCCAGGGTTACGCCTGGGGCTACATAGGCAGCTGCATTCCCTTTCTGGTATGTCTGGGGCTGGTACTGGGAGCCGGCTCTCTGGGGCTGAGTATGGGCACGGCCATGATGCTGGCTTTCTTTATTGTGGCCGTCTGGTGGATGGGCTGCACCCTTCCCCTGCTGAGGATATACCGTCAGACGCACTATGTGCAAAGCGAGCTGAAACCCTTTGCCCAGCTGTGGCACACGCTGAAGGAACTGGCAGGCAACAGGAAAATATTTATTTTCGTCCTGGCCTTTTTCTTCTATATAGACGGAGTCTACACCATCATCGACATGGCCACAGCCTACGGCACTGCCCTGGGCTTTGACACCACAGGGCTTCTGCTGGCCCTGCTGGTGACTCAGATCGTGGCCTTTCCCTCGTCCATCATTATAGGCCGTCTCTCCAAGGTCATAGATACCGGCAGGCTCATAAGCCTGTGCATCCTGGCCTATTTCGGCATAGCCGTCTTCGCCATGTTCATGTCCGCCCAGGTGCATTTCTGGATACTGGCCGTGGTGGTGGGTATGTTCCAGGGGGGAGTGCAGGCCCTGTCCCGCTCACATTTTGCAAAGCTCATCCCACCGGAGAAATCCGGGGAATACTTCGGCCTGCTGGATATCTGCGGCAAAGGGGCCTCCATGCTGGGCACCTTTACCGTCAGCTTTATCTCCCAGATAAGCGGCAGCGCCAGCCTGGGCGTTGGAGCCATTGCCATCTTTTTTGTTATCGGCCTTGTGCTGTTTCGCCGCTCTCTCCGGGCGTGAACAGCTCCGGCGCAATCCCCGGCCTTCTTTCCAAAGGCCGGGGATTGCTATTTTCTGTCTTTTATTCCATTCCTTTAATCTTCCAATTTCTCCCGGTTTCCTGTATAATCCAGGCTGATAGGAGGAGTGGTTATGGTAGAGAGCACCAGCAAGCTGCTGCATAAACTTACACATTCTGAAAAGGCAATGGCCTATCTGCGCCGCGAGGCCCAGGACCCCAGTCTGGCCTCAGAGCTCCAGCGTCTTTTGGATAAAGCGGGCATGACTCCGGCAGACTGGCTCCTGGCGGCAGATATCAGCCGCTCCTACGCCTACCAGATACTCCGGGGCGAGCGCAGGCCGGGGCGGGACATCCTGCTGCGCACGGCTCTGGCACTGCACCTGAGCGTGGTGGATACCCAGAGGCTGCTGGCCCTTGGCGGCTGCGGCGCCCTTTATCCCCGGCTGCGCCGGGACGGCGCGCTGATATACGCCCTCAGCCGGGGCCTGAGTCCCGCAGAGACGGAGGAGCTGCTTCTCTCCCTGCCGGAGCGGGGCCTGTACGGCGGGAGCGTTTGACATGGGACACAGAGAAGAATTTCTGGACGCATACCGGCTGAATGTATTGGCAGGGATAAGTCTGCCGGAAAGTCTTGCGGCTCAGTACACCCCCATGTCCTGCCTAAAGGAGGGCAGACGCAGTGTCTATCTGGTTCGGGCTCAAACCGGCTGGCCGGCAGTGGTCAAGACCCAGCCCTCCGGTGGGGAAGATTCCCTGCGCAGATAATACGAGCTTCTGCGCTCTCTGCGCCATCCTCAGCTGCCAAGGCCCCTGGCCTATCTGGAGACGGAGGGACGGGAATATCTTGTCCGGGAATACATACCCGGCATCAGCCTTCAGGAACTGATAGACAGCCGTGGTCCGCTCAGTCCGGAACAGGCAAGGCAGGCGGTAAGATCCTTGTGCCGGGTACTGGACTATCTGCACCGGCAGCAGCCCCCGGTGATTCACAGGGACATCAAGCCGCAGAATATCATTATAGACAGGGACGGCTGCTGCCGTCTCATAGATTTGGGTACCGCCCGGCGATTCAGAAGCGAACAGGCTGGAGACACCGTGCTGATGGGCACCGAGGCTACCGCCCCTCCCGAGCAGTTCGGTTACAGGCAGACGGACCAACGCTCGGACATCTACTCGGTGGGAATGCTGCTGCGCTTTATGCTCGGCGGCAGTCTGGAACCTCTGCCCCGGCGCCGGAGCTACGGCAGTCTGGCCCACATCGCCCGGCGCTGTACTGCCTTTGATCCCCGGCGTAGGTATCCCTCCGCCTCTGCCCTGCTCCGGGCCCTGAGTCCATGGAAACCTATAGCCGCGGTAGCGGTACTTCTGCTTGCCCTTGTTTCGGCCCTCGTCATATCCAGTTGGGGGGACAAAACTGATTTTGAGTTTTGGGGACAACCCCGAACCTGCTACCCTGTAGTGGAACCAACCGGACTTTTCGGACACCTTCCGCGAAGCTAAAAACCGCTGAAACACTGATAAAATCGGCATTTCCAGAACAAAAGCCTTAAAAACCGGGCATTTTCCAGCCATCCAAATTTCAACCGCTTTGGAGCTGATTTTGAACCGTATGCGGGATGTTGAAGGGATGTATGCAGGATGCCCACGAACTTAATTATGATTCTTTTGTTACTGCCGTTTTAATACAAAAGTCATTGTAGCAGTTTTACCCGTTGTTGACAATACGTTTTTTGGGAGCTGATACAATGAAAAACAGGAAATACTATGAGCAGCTTTACACGGAATATCCTACTGTGGTGACACTCATCCAATTTCGCCAGATGCTTGGAGGAATTGGCGATACTACGGCCCGAAAGTTGATGCGAGAAAACCGTGTAAAACACTACTACATCCGTCACACCTACCTTATTCCAAAGGACTGGGTGATTGACTATGTACTTAGCGAACACTACGCTGAATACAGAGAACAACTGAAAGTACAGGTTTAGTCTTTACTATAATAATAGGTAATAAGTAGGCGTTCAGAAATGATCGCCTATTTTTTATGCCTGCCAGGAGGTGACACAATGAACACACAAATCATCGCCGTCGCCAACCAGAAAGGCGGCGTCGGAAAGACGACCACTTGCGCCAACTTAGGCATCGGACTGGCCCAGGCCGGGAAGAAGGTCTTGCTGGTGGACGCTGACCCACAGGCCAGCTTGACCATCAGCCTGAGCAATCCCCAGCCGGACAAGCTACCCTTCACTCTCTCGGATGCAATGGGCCGCATCCTGATGGATGAGCCGATCAAACCCGGCGAAGGCATCCTCCGCCACCCGGAGGGCGTGGACCTGATGCCCGCCGACATCCAGCTGTCCGGCATGGAAGTATCGTTGGTAAACGCTATGAGCCGTGAGACCATTCTGCGGCAGTATCTGGACACCGTGAAGGTACAGTATTCCCATATCCTGATCGACTGCCAGCCCTCCCTGGGGATGCTCACGGTCAACGCGCTGGCTGCCGCCAACCGGATCATAGTCCCCGTCCAGGCGGAGTATCTGCCAGCCAAGGGCCTGGAGCAGCTGCTGTCTACCATCAACAAGGTCAAGCGACAGCTGAACCCGAAGCTCCAGATCGATGGCATCCTGCTGACGATGGTGGACAACCGTACCAACTTTGCTAGGGAGATTGCCGCTCTGCTGCGGGAGACCTACGGCAGCAAAATTAAGGTGTTCGGCACTGAGATCCCCCACTCGGTCCGGGCCAAAGAGACCAGCGCCGAGGGCAAGAGTATTTATGCTCACGACCCCGGCGGCAAGGTGGCCGAGGGGTACAAAAATCTGACGAAGGAGGTGTTGAAACTTGAAAAGCAGCGCGAAAAAAGTAGAGCTGGCATCGGTCGATGACCTGTTTTCCACCGAGGAAAGCCGCGCCGACGCCCAGCGTGAAAAGGTTATGGAGATACCGCTGTCTGAATTGCACCCTTTCAAGGACCATCCCTTCAAAGTCAAGGATGACGAAGCAATGATGGAAACCGCAGACAGCATCCGGCAGTACGGCGTTCTGGTTCCGGCCATTGCACGGCCAGACCCTAACGGCGGCTATGAGCTGGTCGCCGGACACCGGCGGCACCGGGCCAGCGAACTGGCGGGCAAAGAGACCATGCCGGTGATTGTCCGGGACCTGGACGACGATCAGGCCACCATCATTATGGTAGACAGCAATCTTCAACGAGAAAGTCTGCTCCCCAGTGAGCGGGCTTTTGCTTATAAGATGAAGCTGGAGGCCATCAAACATCAGGGAGAACGGTCAGACCTAACTTCTCGCCAAGTTGGCGAGAAGTCGCAAACGTCAATCTCTCTTGTGGCAAATCAAGCTGGTGAAAGCCAGCGACAGGTTCAGCGTTACATTCGCCTGACTGAGCTGATTCCCGAACTGCTGGACATGGTGGACGAGAAGAAAATCGCCTTCAATCCGGCTTATGAGCTGTCCTTTCTCAAAAAAGAGGAACAGACGCAGCTGCTGGATGCGATGGACAGTGAGCAGGCCACCCCTTCTCTCTCCCAAGCCCAGCGGCTGAAAAAATTCAGCCTGGAGGGCCGCCTCAACATCGACGTGATGCGGGCCATTATGAGTGAGGAAAAGAAAAGCGACCTGGATAAAGTCACCTTCACCAGTGACACCCTGCGCAAATATTTTCCCAAGAGCTACACACCCCAGAGGATGCAGGAGACCATCATCAAACTGCTGGAACAGTGGCAGCGTCGCCGTCAGCAGCAGCACGACCGCTGAGAAAGGAGTTGCCTATGAGGGATATTTCAGCCAGGGAGCTGAAAGGACATAACATTCTCGCCGTAGAGCGTTTTCGGGATGAGACCCGCTGGATGATCGAGTTCTCCGTTCGCTCTCCCCGCGCCGCCTATGGCAGCCCCGGCGATGAGATGCGGCTGTTTTTGACTGAGGATGGCTATCAGGCCGCTCTTTTGAGCCAGCAGCGCCGGGAAATCAAGATCAAGCGCTACGCCCGCATCATCGAGGGACATATCCTCGATTTCAAACCGAAAAAACACCGCCGTCACTCGTAAACAAGCACCCAGGAAAGAAAGGAATGAATATGTGTACAGTAAAAAGCATCCAGGATGCCATTCGAGAATGCTGCCAATCCCAGCACGATATGGAGTCTATTGAAATTGATCAGATTGTTGATAACCTTCCGTTTTTCAAGGAGAAAAGCCTGTTTGATACGCCGCCGCTGCCCAAGCCACCTTATGGCCGGAGAAAGCGGACCCGCCGCAACTGACCGCCGCAATTCGTTTTGGATTGCGGCTTTTTTCATGCCCTGAGAACAGGAAGGAGTGAAGCAAATGGCAGTATTTCGCATTGAACGGACCAGAGATTACACCATAATGAGCAACCATCATCTTCGCAATGTGGCGCTGTCCCTGAAGGCCAAGGGGCTTTTATCCATGATGCTGTCCCTGCCGGATGACTGGAACTATACCACCCGTGGCCTTGCAAAAATCTGCAAGGAAGGCGTGGATGCTATTGGCGGGGCGCTGCGGGAACTGGAACGGGAGGGCTACATCGTACGCCATCAGCTGAGAGACGCCCAGGGGCGCATCAGCGACACCGAGTATGTGATCTATGAGCAGCCCCAGCCCAAAAAGCCGGATATTCCTTCACCGGATACGGCTGCGCCAGATACGGATTCACCAGGTACGGAAAACCCGTATCTGGATAAGCCGGATACGGAAAAGCCCGCAGAATTAAATATAGAGAAATCAAATACTCAAAAATCAAATACTCAGGGATCAAGTACCGATTCCATTCCCTTCCGGGAAACAACGGCGGGAAAACCGCCGGAACGGAAAGGAAGGGATGCGATGTCGATGGTGGAAATGCAGAATTATCGGGAATTGATTCTGGAGAACATCGAGTACGACCACCTGCGCAGGCAGTTCGCCACTTACCGGGAGGACCTGGATGAGATCGTGGAGCTGATTGTGGAAACGGTCTGCGCCAGACGGAAAACTACCCGGATCGCCGGTGCGGACTTCCCCCATGAGGTGGTACGCTCCCGCTTTTTGAAGCTGGACAGCGGACACATTGAGTTTGTCATGGAGTGTATGCACAAGAACACCACCGAGGTCCGCAACATGAAGCAGTACCTGCTGACGGTGCTGTTCAATGCGCCCACTACCATGAACAACCACTACACGGCACAGGTCAACCACGATATGTACGGCGGCGGCTGGTAAACAGTCGCTTTTCTTTGCGCCAGAAGGAGGCAAGACATGAACCAGATGGAAATTTTCAAGAACCCGGAGTTCGGCAGCATCCGTGTGGTCGAGGAAAACGGCAGGTATCTGTTCTGCGGGACGGATGTGGCTGCTGCTCTGGGGTATAGCAATCCCCGCGATGCGCTGCGTCGGCACTGCAAGGGAGTCGTGAAACGCGACACCCTTACGGACGGTGGTCCTCAACAGCTTTCATTTATCCCCGAAGGAGACGTTTACCGCCTCATCGTTCACAGCCGCCTGCCTTCAGCGGAGCGGTTTGAGCGGTGGGTGTTCGATGAGGTGCTGCCCTCCATCCGCAGGCATGGGGCGTACATCACGCCGGAAATGCTCTGGGAGGTTGCCACCACCCCGGAGGCCCTGATGAAGCTCTGCTCCGACCTGCTGGCCGAGCGCGAGAAAAACTCCGTCCTGCTGGAAGCCAACGCCCAGCTGCAAGGAAAGGCGTTCTACTTCGACGCCTTTATCAAGGCGGGCCGTTGTACCAACCTGCGAATCACCGCCAAGGAGCTGGAAGTGCCGGAACGCCGGTTCGTCCGGTTCCTGCTGAATGAGCGGTTCGTCTACCGCTCCCCGTCCGGCTGTGTACTGCCCTACGCCAAGCCGGAGAACGAGGGGCTGTTCTGTGTGAAAGACTTTTACAGCAACGGCTATCTGGGGGCATATACCCTGGTCACGCCGGAGGGCAAGCGGCTGTTCGCTACCCTGCGGGTCCAGATTCTGATGACGGTGTAAGCCGGGAAAGGAGGACTCCCAATGGGAAAAACAATAGGAGAACTGATGGAAGAAATGCGGATCAAGGCCGATGCGCAGAACTATCACGGCCATGAATACATGGACCTTCAGCGGTTTGCGGAGGACACCCGGCACATGATTATCTTCGATGTGCTGACTGACGATTCCCCTGTGGGCTGGAAGGGAGAACGGACCCGCCTGTTTTTGACCGAGGCGGGTTATCAGAAAAGCCTGGAGAACCAGGAAAAGGGCCACATCAAGATTCTCAGCCATGCCAAGGTGCGCCAGGGGCATCTGTACTACGACCGCCCTGAACAGCTGCGCTGACGGAGGGTGTGATATGCGGCTGTATTACCTGCGGCGGCTGGTGGTTCCGCCTTAGTATCCAAACGCCACCCCTGCAATTCTGCCAGAAAGGAGGCGATGACCCATGCAGGAAGAAGTGGAAAACAGGACTTTGACGCTGGTGGTCAGCGGTACAAAGTTCACCGGGCGGCTGCTGAAAGCCGCCATCTCCAAGTACATGGCCCACCGGAAAGCGAAAAAGCTGGAAAAGCAGCGCAGCCGGGATGCTCCCGTAATTCCACACGGCAAGCAGACTGTCAAGCAGCTGGTCGGCCAGAACCAGGGGGTCTCCAATATCGAGATCACCGACCCGTCCATCAAGGACTTTGAGCGGATTGCCCGGAAATACGGTGTGGACTACGCGGTGAAGAAAGACCGCAGCTGCTCCCCGCCCAAGTATCTGGTTTTTTTCAAAGCCCGTGACGCGGATGCCCTCACCTCGGCCTTTACCGAGTACACCAACCGGAAGGTCAAAAAGGCACAG
>ERZ827478.1126-NODE-1126-length-21015-cov-4.290553_pt1 | contig 21015 bp, 19 predicted proteins | sample MGYA00519705_ERZ827478 | MGnify/ENA primary metagenome ERZ827478 (study PRJEB31778, sample SAMEA3449318) | human gut metagenome | biome: human gut; feature: human-associated habitat; material: faeces | place: United Kingdom | collected 2010/2012 ... | reverse complement strand
AGACGGCTATGAAAAATAATCTTATCGGCATCCTTGACCAAACCTATCCTGGTGTTAATACTTACTTTGACAGTCCTGCACGCAGTGACGGCAGCCAGAAATGGGTTGATTTTGCATCTACATACTGGCATGTGGACTGTGTCCGTAAAATGTCTCTGAATGCCTTTATCGACCATTATCAAAACTGGTGCAAACGTAAGAAGTACAACTTCAGCCAATCCAAAGCTGAGGAAATCTATGGAAAAGCAAAGGAACTTGTTCCTGTACTTCCTAAGGATGACATTACAAAGCTTATTATCAAGCAGGCTGTAAACCAGCTTAACAGTGCTTCTACAACCGTTGAATCACTACGCACACTTATGAATGAAACTGCATCCAAACTCCCAGAGTATCCTATTGTTATGGCGATGAAAGGGGTTGGTGCTTCGCTTGGTCCTCAATTGATGGCTGAGATTGGTGATGTTTCCCGTTTTACCCACAAAAGTGCTATTACTGCATTTGCCGGTGTAGATCCCGGTGTTAATGAATCTGGAAGTTATGAACAAAAAAGTGTTCCAACTTCAAAACGAGGCTCCTCTGATCTTAGAAAGACTTTATTTCAGGTAATGGATGTCTTAATAAAAACACACCCACAGGATGATCCTGTGTATCAGTTCATAGATAAGAAACGGGCACAAGGCAAGCCTTATTATGTCTATATGACTGCAGGTGCCAACAAGTTTCTAAGAATCTATTACGGACGAGTGAAAGAATATCTTTCATCTCTTCCAGAATCCTAATCATCATTATAATTCTCAGACCAGCACTGGTGTGGTGGTCTTATTTTGATACCTAATTTTCAACCTGTATAAAATTTTCAATGTTCTTCAATTTAGCCTTGACTTTTTATTTGCAGGCTATATCTTGGCAATTTTCTGGATGGGAGATTGTATAAGGGAAAATGGAAAAGTTTCTGCAATCCGGGAATGAACTGCTATTCCTGTCCGGCGGCAACAACGGCATGTCCGATCGGGGCGATGCAGGCAGTGAACGGTTCGATCGATTTTAAGACGAGCTTCTATGTATGGGGGATGATTCTGGCATTCGGAGTCGTTCTGGGACGTGCGGTCTGCGGTTTTTTATGCCCGTTCGGGCTGATACAGGAACTTTTATATAAGGTCCCGTTTCCGAAAAAGAAATTATGGAAGGGATTTACCTGGATCAAATATATTCTGCTCGTTGTATTTGTGCTGATGCTTCCAGTTGTAAAGACGAATGCCGTCGGAAGCGGTGCGCCGGCATTCTGTGAATATATCTGTCCGGTCGGAACACTGGAGGGAGGAATCCCGCTCCTTTCCACACATCCGGAACTGCGCCGTGTGATCGGGACATTATTTTCCGTGAAAATGGTAATCCTGGTGATCACACTGGTGGGATGTTTGAGTATCTGCAGGTTTTTCTGCAAAGTGATGTGTCCGCTGGGAGCAATCTATGGACTTTTGAATAAAGTCAGCCTTTTTCATATGGATGTGAATATGGGAAAATGTATACATTGTGGTAAATGTACGCATGTCTGCCCGATGGATGTGGATCCTGTAAAGACACCGGATTCTGCGGAATGTATCCGTTGTGGAAAATGTGTGAGTGCGTGTCCGAAAAAGGCGTTGAAACTTGGAATGAGATAAAAACATTCGTCAAATTGTACAAAATAGATGGGAAAATCAAAAAACACTTGAAAAAAAATACATAAAATCCTATAATGAAGGTAGGTTAAGGAAATGTTAAGAAATGAAAGACATTGGAGGTGTTGGTATGATTAGTTTTATCATTTGCTTGGCGCTACTTATAGGAGGGTATTTTGTCTATGGTAAAGTGGTTGAGAACACTTTTGCACCGGATGACAGAGAGACACCGGCGGTTCGGATCAATGACGGTGTCGATTATGTGGTAATGCCACAGTGGAAATTGTTCCTGGTACAGCTGCTGAATATTGCTGGTCTGGGACCAATCTTCGGAGCTATGCAGGGAGCATTGTGGGGACCGGTTGTATTCCTGTGGATTACATTCGGTACGATTTTTGCAGGTGGTGTACATGACTATTTTTCAGGTATGCTTTCTGAAAGAAATGACGGAGCATCTATTTCCGAAGTGTGCGGAATTTATCTTGGAAATGTAATGAAGAATGTGATGCGTGTATTCAGCGTTGTACTTCTGGTCATGGTTGGTACGGTATTTGCAGTAGGACCGGCGGGGCTGATCGTTACATTGCTTGGCAATAAAGGCGTGACGGGAGCCTTGGCTAACCCGGAAGTATGGCTTTGGATCATCCTTGCATATTACTTTGTTGCAACATTTATTTCAATCGATAAGATCATCGGACGTATCTATCCATTGTTCGGTATCTGCCTGATCGTTATGGCAGTCGGTGTTATCGTTGGTATTTTCACGAATCCGAATTATACGATTCCTGAGATATGGACGCATTTCACTAACATGCATCCGGTAGGAAAGCCGATCTGGAGCTTTATGTTCATTACCGTAGCATGTGGAGCTATTTCCGGATTCCATTCTACGCAGTCACCACTGATGGCACGTTGTATGAAGTCTGAGAAACAGGGACATTTCGTATTCTATGGTGCGATGGTTGCAGAAGGTGTGATCGCACTGATCTGGGCAGCAGCAGGATGTTCTATTTATAAAATCACAGGTGGTCTGAGTACAGGTCTGAATGATATTCTTGCAAATGGTCAGTCATCAGCAATCTATGATGTATGTATTAAGACTATGGGCGGTGTCGGTGTTGCACTTGCAATGATCGGAGTTATCGTATGCCCGATCACTTCCGGAGATACTGCATTCCGTAGTGCCCGTCTGGTACTGGCAGACTGGTTCAAAGTTGATCAGAATAAGATGCAGAAACGTCTGATGTTATGTGTTCCGCTTCTGGCAGTCGGAGCATTTGTCGGACATCTGGATTATGCAATCGTATGGAGATACTTCAGCTGGACAAACCAGACACTTGCTATGATCGTTCTGTGGACAGCAAGTATGTATCTGTTCCGCGAGAAGAAGAATTACTGGATCACAGCGGTGCCGGCAACATTCATGAGTGCAGTTTCCATGACATATTTCTTCTGTGCAGAAGAGTGTCTGGGACTTTCTACGAAGGTTGCTTATCCGGTAGGAATTATTCTGGCAGCAGCATTCCTTGGAATCTTTATCCATGCTACAAAGAAACCAATGAAAGCATAGTTGTAAGACAGCGTAATTTGAATACATAAAAAGGCAGAATGAATTGACAGAAATGAGATGATGAAAAAATGAAACCACAAAGACTGGGTAATGTATCGATTCCGGATGAAGAATTGATAAAAGATAAAAAAGAATGTAAGAAGATCGGACCTTGTGGCATTGGAAAAAAGGCGGTGTATCTTAGCAGCTTCTATATTGACAGAAGGTATTACATACCGATCAGTTCTGTAAAAAGGATCTTCAAAAGAATCGCCATGAGTAAGGGTGGATTTACAGGAAAAGGAGTATTCGGTACATTATCCTATCTTGTGGTCGTATATGAGGACGGAAAAGAAAAGCAATGTAATTTCAAACATGAAGAAGATGTGGACAGATTTCTTGCGTACATAGAAGAAGAATATCCGGATATTCCGGTACACAGTCTTGAGGCTGAGAGAAAGCTGGCAGAGAAGGAAAGATGGCTGGCAGAAAAGCAAAGAGAAAGAAATGTATCGGAAGAAACAAAAAGATGTCTCGTGAAGCTGGAACAGGCGGAACAGTATCTGAAAAAGCAATCGGATATCTATATGGACTTGAGTCAGTCGGCGAAGAAAAAGCGTACTTACGACAGAAGTAACCCGGCGTATAAATGGGTAGCTCTTGCAATCGTACTGATGGGCGGTGCGGCATTCGTCTATGGTATCTATGCATTGACGACCCATGCAGGATTTGGAATGTATTTCCTTTTGTTTGGTCTGGCTGCAATCTTCTTATTTGCCGGAGCGAATGTACTTCCGACTTCGAAGAATAATAAGAATTATATTGAGAAGCGGCTGACGGAATCGATCAGTCAGATGGAAGAGTATATCAGAGTGTATCCGGATTTTCCGGTACCGGCTCACTATGCACATCCGATTGTGCTAAAGAGAATGCAGGAAATTATGAAAGAAGGGCGTGCGAGAAATATTCCGGAAGCATTGCAGGTTTTGAAAAAAGATCTGAAAGCGTTGAATTCCAGCGTAGTCGTCGAGAAAGAAGAGTATGACGAAGTGGTAGCGATCAAACCGATGTTTCTGGTGATGGATTATAAATAATTTGGCAGATAGAAAATGCGGTCGGCATATATTCTGAGATTATGAGTAAGAATATATTGCCGGCCGTATTTTTGAAATATCAAAGTATACAAGAGAAGATACCAGCGGGAGGTTCTTTGTAGCGCTATGTGTTTGAAAGAAGCCACCGGTGGCGGGTACTTAGATTTTAAGCTTCAATATATATGCTAAAACCAGGAATAGTATTGCGATACATTTCACACCAATAGACACTCCGACATACCCCGGCAGCAAATATCCTTTTTGCTTTTTGCCTAATATTAAAGAAATGATATCGATTATAAAAAAGACGATTAGAACAATTGCAGCACCGAAGATCAGTAGCATAGCATCACCATTATTATGTGTCAGTGCAGTTACGACTCCAACATTTGTAATTGACATCCAGCTGTAGATTATGTATATCATGCATATTAAGTTAAAAATAATATCAAAGACAACTTTTGCGTTTCTTGTTCTGTTCTTCATTTTAATGTCCCCTTTCTTTAAGAGAATTTGGTAATAGCCGGCATTCTTATCAATTTTTTGTTTCTTCTCTTTTGTTGTCTATAATATAAACCATCAAGTAACTTGAAGGTCAATAGTTTTAGAAAAAATAATTTGTAACTGCTTCTGTATTGTGGAAAAATCAGAATATTGGTATAATGAGAACATACATTCGAAGTAGAAAAACTTTGTGAATGAATTTGTGAGTAAAGGAAGGAGGAGAACAGGCATGGCAGACAAAGGACGGAGAAGCTATATCGCAATCGACCTGAAATCATTTTACGCATCGGTAGAATGCAAAGAAAGAGAACTGGATCCGATGACGACCAATCTGGTAGTAGCGGACAAAAGCCGTACGGAAAAGACTATCTGTCTGGCAGTGTCTCCTTCCTTGAAATCCTACGGGATACCGGGCCGTGCCAGACTCTTCGAGGTCATGCAGAAGGTAAAAGAAGTGAATAAAAGACGGATCTGCATGGCACCCGGAAAGAAGTTTGCAGGAACTTCCGTAGATAATGAAGAAATAAAACTACATCCGGAATTGGAACTGGATTATATTACGGCGGTTCCGAGAATGGCATTATATATGAAATGCAGTACGGAGATCTACAACATTTATCTGAAATACGTTGCACCGGAGGATATCCATGTCTATTCCATTGACGAGGTATTCATGGATGTGACCGATTACCTGAATACTTACCGGATGACGGCAAGAGAGCTGGCTGGAAAGATTATTCGGGAGATCCAGCAGGAGACGTCGATTGCGGCAACGGCCGGAATCGGAACGAATCTGTACCTGTGTAAAGTTGCCATGGATATTGTGGCGAAGCATATCGAGCCGGATCAGAATGGGGTGAGGATCGCAGAACTTACAGAAATTTCTTATAGGAAGCTCTTGTGGGCACATCAGCCGATCACGGATTTCTGGCGTGTGGGCCCGGGGTATGCGAAGAAGCTTGCGGAAGTCGGATTATTTACCATGGGAGATGTGGCAAGATGTTCTCTTGGTAAGCCGGGGGAATATTATAATGAAGATTTGCTGTACCGGCTATTTGGGGTGAATGCAGAACTTCTGATTGACCATGCATGGGGATGGGAGCCATGCACGATCGCAGATGTGAAGGCGTATAAGCCCGAAAATAACAGTATGGGTGCGGGACAGGTACTGCATTGTCCATATAATTTCGAGCAGACGAAGATCGTGGTAAAGGAAATGATCGATCAGCTGGCATTGGATCTGGTAGATAAACGTCTCGTAACGGATCAGATCGTTCTGACGATTGGATACGACATCAAGAATCTGGAACAAGGAACGAAGAAAAATGTAGGGGAGATCACGACAGACTGGTACGGCAGGAAGCTGCCGAAACATGCACACGGAACCGCTAATCTGAAGCAGCATACTTCTTCATCGATGCTGATGACACAGGCAGGTGTAAAGCTGTATCATGAAATTGTGAATCCGGATCTTCTGATCCGCCGGATTACGATGGCAGCGAATCATGTGATCAGTGAGAAAGAGGTCCAGGAAGAACAGCAGTATGAACAGATGAATCTTTTTACAGATTTTGGAATTGCAAAGAAGGAAAAGGAAGAGAAGAATGAGAAGCTGGAACGGGAAAAGAAGATGCAGAAGGCGATGCTGGATATCAAGAAAAAATATGGGAAGAATGCAATCTTAAAAGGAATGAATCTGCAGGAGGATGGAACTGCGATGGAACGGAACCGGCAGATCGGAGGACATAAAGCGTGAGGAAAGAAAATGTTTCGAAAGAAAATGTTACACAGGTTTCGGGGAAATTACAGAAATCGGTGATCGAAGTGCAGCAAAAGTATGGAGATATTCTGAACCTTCCGCATCATGTATCGGAGACACATCCGCCGATGCCGATAGCAGACCGAGCGGCTCAGTTTGCACCATTTGCGGCACTGACCGGCTATAAAGAAGCAATAGAAGAGACAGAGCGGCTGGCAGAGAAAAAAATCGAGCGGGAATACGAGTAAAGGCAAAAAATGGAAGAAAAATATGGTGAATCTCTTGACCTTCAAGCGGCTTGAAGGAATATAATCATCTTAACAAAGAGGGAGAAGGATGTAGATATTCGGAATGAGGGAAGGTGACAGTATGGAAAAAAGTGAAGAAAGAAACAAAATCATTTCTAAACTTCAGACAGTAATAAAAGAACAGATTGAATTAAAAGAAATCGAAATACCGGGAACCATTACATTTCAGGTTATGTCTGTGGATGGTGGGAATGTATCGGTGGGAGCCGGTGAAGTGCTTCTGCTTCGTTACAGTGCGACTCATCTGGAATACAGTCATGAGTTGGAAGACGAGAACCAGAAGTTTCATATGGCAGTTCATATCATTTATTGTAAAGAGCAGAAAGGTTTATTTGGTAAAGTAAAATACAAGACGATAAAACACCGCAAAGAGATCATTACAGAGGCAGACTGGAAGAATGGAAAGAAGGTGTCACTTTATGAAGATTAAAGATGTAGAAAAACAGGTTGGGATTTCCAAGGCGAATATAAGATTTTATGAAGAAGAAGGACTGATCCATCCGGCACGTAATCAGGAAAATAATTACCGGGAGTATTCAGAAACAGATGTAGAACAGCTTCAGGAAATTAAAAAGCTGCGTCTGATCGGTATTCCGGTACAGGAGATCAAAGATATCTATGAAAATAGATTGACTTTACAGGAAGCATTATCTCACAGATTAGATGAGATCGAAAAAGAAGAACGAACATTAAAAGAGACAAAATTGACCTGTCAGAAGGCATTGAAAAGTAAGCTTGACATTACATCGATCGATCAGCTTGAGATTGAGGAAGAAAAAGAAGAGTGGCAGGTACGTCTGGCAATTCTTTTGAAAGAGGATATTGTACAGAAGAAATTAAGCAGGGATGAGATGAACAATGAGATTGCATGCTTTTTTATTGCAGGAACGATCTTAAGTGTGATATCTATATGGCTGCTTCCGAAGGATTATATCGGAACACATCTTTATGTCGGGCTGATTTCACTTGCAGCTGTGGTAGGTCTGCTGATCATAGGAACATGTTCGGCGAATATGAAAGTGCATCTGACATTGTTGCTTCTGGGGGCAGTTGTACAGCCTGTCGGATTTTTTACAATCGGAACATTGATGGGAAGAGGATATATTGTGTGTCGTGATACAGCGGTATTGAAGCAGTATGTAATCTACCTGTATGGCGGGGCATTTATTCTTGCAATTATATTGTGGATGGGCTCAAAGCTGAACCGCTATATTCTGAACAAACTCTGGATCAGTATGCTTGCAAGCCTGATCATGGCAGGAGTGATAGCACAGATGCTGAATCAGAAGTATGGACACTTGATGGCAACAGGCGAACTTATCGTGGGATTTTTGTGTGCTGTTATTTATCTTGCTGCTGTATCCGGAACATGGACACTGGCGAATGCAGACTGGGGAAAATATAACCGGTATCATGCAGTGTATACGTCGAACAAGATGATCAATGTATTCGCAACGATATTCAATGCAGCCGGATACTATAGTGGAAAGAACTGGAGGAGATAGCAGATATGAATTATATTACATTTAATGAAATTATTGAAGTGAACGGATTGCTGGAGGAGAAAGGACTGAATTTTAAAGTCCACTTAAGAGATGCCTGTGGGAAGCAGTCATGCTGGATCGAACCGTTGGGAAATTGTGCATGCGAAGGACGGTATGAGGAGATGTATCAGGTTGTGGAGGAGTATTTTAGAAGGAAAGGGCAGAAGATTACGTTTGATGAGACGAAGTTGAATTTTTTTGCTGTTTAATTTATCTGAAAAAATATATTGAATAATATTTACTTGTATGTTAATCTATATAAAAGCATACTTCAAAAGAAATCTAAGGTATATTGAATCATATACCATCTACATTCTAATTACATTTCAGAAATCTATGCTTTTTATACCAATCAATTGTAAAAAGCAGGAGAGGACTGAACGTGTAAGTAAGATATCCTCCTGCACATAGGAGGAATTAAATATGGCGAGAAGAAAGAGTCAGAAGAGACGCAACAAAAAGTATCAGGTAAACAACCGTCAGTTAAAGGCAAAACGGCCATACAAAGATACGATTTTTCGAATGTTGTATCATGATAAAGAAAATCTGCTATCATTGTATAATGCAGTGAATGGTCGGAATTATACTAATGCAGAAGATTTGCAGATTGTCACATTAAAAAATGCAATTTATATGGGAATGAAAAATGATCTGGCATTTATTATGGATATGAATTTATATTTGTATGAGCACCAGTCGACGTATAACCCGAATATTCCGCTTAGAAATTTATTCTATATTGCGGATGAATATCAAAGATTAGTAGTTCAGAAATCTTTATATTCAACGGTAATACAAAAGATACCGACACCAAGATTTATTGTGTTTTATAATGGGACGAAAAAGGTAGACGATTATAATGAATTCCGATTATCTTCAGCTTATGAGAACTCGACGGATAATCCGGATCTGGAATTAAGGGTGACTATGTTGAATGTAAATGATGGTCATAATCTAGAACTGATGGAACACTGCAGAACATTAAAGGAATATGCTAAATATGTTGCGAGGGTAAGAAAATATGTGACGCAGAATATTCCTCTGGAAGAAGCAGTTACGCGAGCGGTAGATGAATGCATAGAGGAAGGAATTCTGGCAGAATTTTTGATGAAGAATAAGGCTGAGGTGATCAAAGTGAGCATCTATGAGTATGATAAAGAATTTGAAGAGAAAAAATTACGGAAAGCGGAGTATGAGGCTGGGGTAGAAGCTGGAATTGAACTTGGAGAACGGAGTCTTCTGGAAAATCAGATTAGAAAGAAGTTGAAAAAAGGAAAGCCTATAGAACAAATTGCGGATGAATTGGAGGAAGCGGTAACTACAATTCAACGAATTATAGAAGAAACAAAAAAAGAAAATTGAGCAAAATCAGGAAGGCTGTTGCAGATGCAATAGTCTTCTTTTAAAAGTAATAAATGGATTTATTACTTCCACGGTTGCTTTCTCGTAAAATATAAGTTAAATTTATAATAAATAAAATTTTACAGAGAGAATGAGGAAATGTCATGGAAAGCAACAAAGAAGAACAGATAACGACGGTCAGTGAAGAGAATATTTATAAGCTGAACGGCAGGGTTCCACTTAGAAAAGCCATTCCGTTTGGCTTACAGCATGTACTGGCGATGTTCGTATCGAATCTGGCTCCGGTACTGATCGTGTGTAGTGCGGCAGTACTTAGAAGTAATGGGGCGCATTTAAGTTCGGCGGAGATTACACAGTTATTGCAGTGTGCGATGTTTGTAGCCGGAATCGGAACCTGTTTACAGTTATATCCGATTGGAGTGATCGGATCAGGACTTCCGATTATTATGGGAGTCAGTTTTACGTTTCTTGGAAGTCTGTTGGTAATTGCAACGAATCCGAATCTTGGATATGAAGGTATGGTTGGTGCAGTTATTCTGGGTGGTATTTTTGAAGGTTTTGTTGGACTGAGTGCCAAGTACTGGAGAAAATATCTGACTCCGGTTGTATCGGCTTGTGTAGTTATCGCGATTGGATTATCACTTCTGCCGGTAGGTATGGATTCCTGGGGCGGCGGAAGTGGAGTGAAAGACTTCGGTTCCTGGTATCATCTGGTCGTTGGAGCATTTACATTGATCGTATGTCTGGTATCCAGAGAAGTATTGAAAGGTGTATATAAGAATTTAAATGTGCTGGTCGGACTGGTATTTGGCTATGCACTTGCAATTATATTTACTGTAGCGGGAATCGCACCGATGGTTGACTTTTCCGGTATTCATAAGACGATTCAGGAGGTTGGTGTGTTCAGTATCCCGAAGCTTGTGTTCCTGACCAGTCATAAGCCGGTATTCAATCTGGGAGCATTTTTTACGATCGCAATCGTATTCCTGGTATCGGCAGCAGAGACGACAGGTGCAACGACGGCAGTCTGTACGGGAGCACTTGGACGTGATCTTAAGATGAAAGAACTTCGCGGTTCACTGGCAGTTGATGGATTTTCAAGTGCAATCTCCGGATGTTTCGGATGTCTGCCGCTGACATCATTCAGTCAGAATATCGGACTTGTGACGATGACACAGGTGATCAACCGTTTTACGATTCTGATGGGAGCACTGATTCTGATACTTGCATCTTTATTCCCGCCGCTTGGAGCATTCTTCAATTCACTTCCACAAGCGGTGCTTGGCGGATGTACAGTTATGATGTTTGGATCGATCATGTATGAAGGAATCAAGATGCTGAAAGAATGTAAATTCGATGACAGAACAATGATTATCGTGTCACTGTCATTTAGTATCGGAGTTGGTCTGACACAGACATCCGGGAACTTCTTTACAGCATTTCCAAGTGCGGTAGGAGATGTGTTTAATGGAAATGCAGTGGCAGGAGTGTTTGTGGTATCGTTACTTTTGAGTCTGTTTTTGCCGAAGAAGACGAAAGTGGAGTAAGCGAGAATATAAAACAGCATAGTGAATCATAGAAGAAAAGATTATCTGGAGAAAGGGAACTATCCGGATAATCTTTTTTTGGGGCCATGCGTTTATGAGTAGTTGCCGAAAGAAGATTCTTTAGAGTTAAAAATATAAGAAAAGTTGGAAAAATCACATAATTACGAAAAAAACGGTTGGAATATTGCGTGGTAAAAATTATTGACAAACGATAATTCCTTGCTATAATAAAATTATAAATTATCGAAAAACAATAATTTTCAAACACAGAAAGGAGGAAATATGGGAATTCGTATATGCTTGGATGAAGTCCTGAAAAAGAAGGGAATGACTTCAAAAGAATTATGCAGACAAGTCGGTATTACCGAGGCCAATCTGTCGGTACTCCGAAGCGGAAAAGCCAAAGGTATCCGTTTGCATACGATGAATCGTATCTGTTATTTCCTTCAATGTGATGTAGGTGATATTTTAAAATTTGATGGAAATCTGGATGAAGAGGAGGGTGAATAATATGAAGATGAAAAGTTTTGAAAAATTCCGGAAACCACTGACCAGTCTGATGAGATTTCTGGAAATCTTACATTGGTTCGATGGTATCGTATTACTTTGGGCGGGATCGGCTATACCTATGCACAGCGTGCACATTAACGGGGCTATATTCGGCATCAAACAGGATACCATGATGAATGCCTACGGGATGTTCTTTACACTGATTGATGCAAAGGGAAATATGCGGATGCATCTGGTATCCGTGTGGCTTCTGCTGTTGGGAGCAACATCTATATTACTGGCCCTGATTTTTCGCAACGTTCATAAAATACTGAAGTCACTGGAAGGCACAAAGGAACAACCAGAAATGGGCACACCGTTTACAGCAGAAAATGTAGAAAGAGTAAAGAAAATAGGAATTTACAGTATAGTAATGCCGACGATTCAGAATGTGGTCGTTTATATTTGCGGAGTATTGATTAAAATGAATGGACTGAAAGATATCAATTTTGAAGTGAGAGGATTCATTTTTGGAATTATTGTTTTATGTTTAGCCTATGTATTCTCTTATGGAGTAAATCTGCAGGAAGAAGTAGATGGGTTTATCTAAGATTTCTATTTGGAGAGGAGAGATGGATATGCAGAAAAGTATCAAATCATTGAAAAGAAATGGCATATTGTTATTGGCGTATGATTTATTGGTGTTATGTATTGTATTTGTAAAAAATGGAATGATAAATATGTCAGCGGAAGCGGCCACTTCTCTAATTGTATCTATTGGTTTTGGAATATTCATCAATTTACTCTGGATCGTGGATTCCAAAACTTGGATTACTGATTACGGAAAAAGGAAATGTATCTGGTCCTATTGGTGTGGCGAAATTGTACTTCTGCTGTTAGTAGTTGCTTTGGAAAATATGAATCAACTGGTTGCAACATCTGCCATATTAGGAATGATGGCGGTATATCTTATAATTGGTATATGGTGGGTGAGCCGCAAGCTCTAATGTGCTAATGCTCACCACACACATCCAGAAATTCCTGCACCAGCGGCACCGGTTTCTTTCCCTTCGCCCAGATCAGAAGTATCTTAGTTATAAGATCAGGCTCATCCAATTCTTGTATACAAAGTCCGTCACACAAGCTGGCCATGGACTGCGGAAAGATGGCAGTTGCAAGATCTTCTTTCGCCCACAGCATGGCACCTCTGGGATCATCGCAGACACAGAAGATGTCCGGATTCATATTCTGGGCATGAAAGGTATTCATGATGAGTTCTTCGTATCTCCGGTATAAGATCAGCGGTCTATGTAAAAGATCGGAGAGCTTTAAGGAAGAAACCGCATTGTGTTTCGAAGAATTATGCGGTGTATCTGTGGTAACGTCAGCGGTCTTTGAAACCATATTTTTGGGTGCTGATACTGCAATCATCGGCTCAGAACACAATTCCATATAAGACACTTCGTCAAGACGCAGTGGTGTTCTGGCAACGGAGATATCGATGATCCCGTCCAGAAGATACTGATAAAGCGAATAAGTGATCCCGTCGTGGACTTCAAAGTTCACGTCGGGATTTTTTTTCGAAAACTGGGAAATATAAGGCATGATGGTATCTACAGTTGTGGGAGTCAGACCGATACGCAGGATCCGTTTTTTCCCGGTTTTCGAGACCTCGAGCTCGGTAGATCTGGCGTATTCCAGCAGATTACCGGATCGGTCGTAGAGAAGCTTTCCGGCTTCAGTAAGAGTAACGCCCTTGCTGGTGCGGTCGAAAAGTTTTACATTTAATTCATTTTCCAGCTGACGGATCTGGTAGCTGAGCGGAGGCTGGGACATATTTAAGTGTCTTGCAGCTTCGTTGATGCTGCCGGTGGATGCGATCTCGCGGAAATATTCTAACTGTCTGAGTTCCATGTTGGATTACCTGCCTTATATATTTTTTGTATTGCAAAGCTATAAAAACAATATTATTCATATCAATGATAACGGACTATAATAAAACAGTCAAGGGATATTATAATAAGTAGATAACGATGACTTATTAGTTATCGGAAAAAGGAATGGAGTGAAAGAAATGAAGCGTCTTGAGAAGTTTCTGAGACCTTACCGCAGAGAGAGTATTCTGGCACCGCTATTCAAATTATTAGAAGTCGTGTTCGACCTTATGGTTCCGGTTGTGGTAGCTCAGATTATTGATGTGGGCGTTGCGAAGAATGACTATGGATATATTGTGGAAATGTTTTTCGTGTTACTGCTCATGGCAGCAGTCGGACTGTTGTGCAGTTTTACCGCACAGTTCTTTGCCGCAAAGGCAAGTGTTGGATTTGCGACCAGCGTCAGACAGGCAATGTTCGACCATATCCAGGGATTGTCATTTACAGAACTGGATACGCTCGGAACAGACACACTGATCACGAGACTGACGGACGATGTGAACCAGGTGCAGAACGGAATTAACATGGGACTGCGTCTGTTACTTAGAAGTCCGTTTGTCGTAATCGGTGCGATGGTGATGGCATTTACCATCAATGTACGCTGTGCACTGATCTTTGTAGTGACAGTACCGATCCTGTTTGTCGTTGTATTTTCGATTATGCTGATCAGTATTCCGCTGTTCAAGAAAGTACAGGCAGGTCTGGACCGTGTGACAGGACTTACGAGAGAGAATCTGACAGGTGTCCGTGTCATCCGTGCATTCTGCAGGGAAGAACAGTCGGTGGAAGAATTCGAAGAAGGAAACAGAGAACTTACAAGATTGAATGAGTTCGTAGGAAGAATTTCTGCCCTTCTGAATCCGCTCACGTATGTATTGATTAACGGAGCAACTGTGTTACTGATCGCGCGTGCCGGAGTGGAGGTCAATATCGGGAATCTGCAGCAGGGACAGGTAGTAGCGCTGTATAACTATATGGCACAGATTATCGTAGAACTGATCAAGCTGGCATCCCTGATCATTACGTTGAACAAATCAATGGCTTGCGCAGACCGTGTGTCCGGTATTCTGGATGTGAAGTCCAGCATGGAATACAAAGTGGCGGCTGAGCAGATGAAGAATGAACAGATAAATGTTGATCAAAGAAAATATGGGACAGACGGCGAGAATGAACAGGCCGACAGTAATCTGGCAGTTGAATTCAACCACGTCACCTTCACATACGAAGGTGCCGGAGCATCCAGCTTATCGGACATCACCTTCCGTGCGAAGAAAGGACAGACGATTGGAATCATCGGAGGAACCGGAAGTGGTAAGAGTACACTGGTCAGCCTGATCCCGAGATTCTATGATCCACAGGAAGGAACGGTAAAAGTAAATGGTATCAATGCAAAGGACTATCCGCAGGGAGAACTTTGCAGTGAGATCGGAGTGGTACAGCAACGTTCCATCCTGTTCAAAGGAAGTATCCGCGATAATCTGAAGTGGGGCAATGATCAGGCTTCAGATGAAGATCTGTGGAAAGCAATCACAATCGCTCAGGCAAAAGATATTGTAGAAGCTAAGCCTGGAAAGCTTGATTCTGAAGTAGAACAGAACGGACGTAACCTGTCCGGCGGACAGAAGCAGCGTCTGACGATCGCACGTGCACTGGTCAGCAAGCCTGAGATATTGATTCTGGACGACAGCTTAAGTGCGCTGGATTTTGCGACAGACGCAGCGCTTCGTAAAGCAATCGGTGAACTGGAAGGCAATGTGACAACCTTCCTGGTATCTCAGAGAATTTCCGGTATCCGTCAGGCAGACAAGATCCTGGTTATGGAGGACGGTGAGCTGGCAGGACAGGGAACCCATGAAGAACTGATGGAGACTTGCGAGACCTATCAGGAGATCTATTATTCACAGTTCCCGGAAGAACGTCCGGCTGCAGTTAAATCTTCAAAGGAAACCGGAAAAGATTTGGACAAAGCGGATAAAATGACAGAGAAAGCAGAGAAAGGAGCGGCAGAGTAATGAAGAAATTATTAAAGCTCATAGGAAAGTATAAGATTTTCCTTGTATTCAGTGTAATCTTTGCTGCAATCTCTGTAGTATTGCAGTTATATGTGCCGGTTTTATTCGGTGATGCAATTGATGAAGTTGTATCGGCACATCAGGTGAACTTTGATATGATGTGGTATTATCTGAAGCAGATTCTGATTTTTATCGTGATATCAGCATTTGCTACGTGGTTCATGAATCTGTTGAACAACCGGATGACTTACCGGATCGTGCAGGATATCCGTTCACAGGCAATCCGTCATATCCAGGTACTGCCGTTGTCTTATCTGGATCAGCACAGCACCGGAGATATTGTAAGCCGTGTCATTGCAGATACAGATATCTTATCCGATGGTCTGTTGTTGGGATTTACACAGTTGTTTTCAGGAATCGTGACGATTGTTGTGACACTGATTTTCATGTTCTCTAAGAATGTGTGGGTAACACTGCTGGTGATCGTACTGACACCATTTAGTTTCGTAGTGGCGAAATTCATTTCTTCCAGATCTTATACGATGTTCCGGAAGCAGAGTGAGACCAGAGGACGGCAGACCGCACTGATTGAAGAAATGATCGGCGGACAGAAAGTAGTAAAAGCATTTGGGTACGAGAAAGAATCATCCGGAAGATTTGATGAGATTAATAAAGAACTGCAGAACTACAGCCAGAAAGCAGTGTTCTACAGCAGTTTAACGAACCCGTCCACACGATTCGTCAATAATATCATTTACGCCGGAGTGGCTTTACTTGGAGCATTTCTGATACCGGGCGGCACGTTGACGGTCGGAGGACTTTCTGTACTGTTAGCGTATGCGAACCAGTATATGAAGCCGTTCAACGATATCAGTTCGGTAGTCACAGAGATGCAGAATGCGCTGGCATGTGCGGACCGTATCTTTGATCTGTTAGAGCAGAAAGAAGAGACATTGGATGCGGAAGGAGCATTTGCTACAGTTGATGGCAATGTTACAATCGACGATGTGGCATTTAGTTATGATAAAGAAAAAGAACTGATCGAGAACTTCAATCTGGATGTAAAACCGGGTATGCGTATTGCAATCGTTGGTCCGACAGGATGCGGTAAGACGACATTTATCAACCTGCTGATGCGTTTCTATGATGTAGATGAAGGAAAGATCCTGGTGGATGGAAAGGACATCCGGGAGGTATCCAGACATGCCCTTAGAAGCAGCTTTGGTATGGTGTTGCAGGATACCTGGATCAAGAGCGGAACCGTAAGAGACAACATCTGCTTTGGAAAACCGGATGCAACCGATGAAGAGATCATTCGTGCAGCGAAGGAAGCAAGAAGCTGGGAATTCATCCGGAGACTTCCAAAAGGTCTGGACACGGTGCTTCACGAAGACAGTATCAGCCAGGGTCAGAAGCAGCTTCTGTGTATCACAAGAGTCATGCTCTGTCTGCCGCCGATGTTGATTCTTGATGAGGCGACATCAAGTATCGATACCCGTACCGAACTGCAGGTACAGGAAGCATTCGATAAGCTGATGAAAGGAAGAACAAGCTTTATCGTGGCACACAGACTTTCGACGATACGGAATGCTTCGTTAATCTTAGTTATGAAAGACGGTAAGATCATCGAGCAGGGCAATCATGAAGAATTGCTGAAAAAAGGTGGATTTTACCATAAGTTATACCATAGTCAGTTTGAAGGTTAATACGCAATCTGGCAAAAAGCTCGCTTAGGCGGGCTTTTTCAGTTATAATACAGATAAATACTAATCAGTAAGAATGGAGAAAATCTGTAGAAGGAATGTGCTATAATATTCTGCAGTGAAGAAGAACAGAGGGAGTAACAGTATATGACGATCAAAGAAATTGCCAAACTGGCAGGAGTATCCAGCGCAGCGGTGTCGAGATACCTGAACGGCGGATACGTCAGTGACGAGAAGAAAGAACAGATTAAGAAAGTAATTGATGAGACCGGCTATCAGCCATCGGCGCAGGCGCGTATGCTTAGAACCAAGAAAGCGTGTCTGATCGGGGTGGTTGTACCAAAGATTAATTCAGAATCCATCAGCCGGATCACGGCAGGAATCGAAAAGGTTCTTTCGGAGCGGAATTACCAGATGCTGCTTGACGGAACGGATAATACACCGGCGAAGGAAATAGAGTATATGCGTCTGTTCGAGAATTATCCGGTAGACGGGATTATTCTTGTGGGAACGATGATCACGGCGGAACACCGGAGATTTCTGAAAGAATCGAAAGTACCGGTGGTTGTGATTGGTCAGCATACGAAATATGCGAACTGTATTTATCATGATGATTACGGCGCAGGGGAGGCCATGGGATGTGCGGTTGCGGCAAAGAGCCGGAAAGAGATTGCATATATCGGAGTATCAAGAGAAGATAAAGCAGCTGGAGCGGCCAGAGAAGATGGATTCCGGGAAGGTCTGAAAAGGTCGGGAAAAGAATTAAAAGACGGATATTATAAGGTGGCGGAGTTCACGACAGAATCCGGATATGAAAAGGTTCTGGAATTATTGAATGAAAAACATGACATCGATATCATATCATGCGCCACTGATACAATCGCAGCCGGGGCAATCGAAGCGATTCATACTTATGCCGGAAGTCAGATTCCGAAGAATGTAGAAGACACAGGATCCAGATTCCGTTATATATTAGAAAATACATCGATTCAGGTTACCGGATTTGGCGATAATCAGCTTTTAAAGGCGGTAACAGGTGGAATACCAACAGTGCATTTTGGCTATAAGACCAGTGGAATCCGGGGCGCGGAACTCCTGTTGGATGTAATAGAAAGGGATGAAAGCATTCCGGTAGAGATCAAACTTGGATTCCGGCTCGCTAACATTGATGATCCGGAAGAAAATATAGAAGACTAAGAGATGCCGGAGCAGAAAATCAGTGTGCAAAATGTGTAAATAGATTCCGAATCAGTCAAAAACAACAGAATTCGTGCAAACCGCACAAAATCGAATAGCAAATATCAGTAAAAATGCCATCTTTACAAATGGCATTTTTTTTCTTATTATAAAATTACAAGATGTGAAAACGATTACACATAGAAGGAGGAAGGAGAGTTAATATGGATTACAGAAAGACCGCACAGGACATCCTGGATCATGTCGGCGGAAGTAAGAACATTGCATCTGCAGCACATTGTGCAACGAGACTTCGTCTTGTCATTGCAGATAATAAGAAAGTAAGTAAAGAAGCACTTGAAAATGTAGATGGGGTAAAAGGAGTCTTCGAAGCATCGGGACAGCTTCAGATTATCCTCGGAACCGGTACGGTAAATAAAGTATTTGCTGAGTTCATCGACATCGCAGGTATCACGGCAAGCTCAAAAGCAGAGGCAAAAGAGGCAGCTGCAGAGAAGCAGAACTGGTTCATGCGTGCGATCAAGCTGCTTGGTGATATCTTCGTACCGATCATTCCGGCCATCGTAGCCAGCGGTTTCTTAATGGGAATCATGAACTCACTTGATTTTATGAATAGCAACGGATTCCTCCATATTAATACACACAGTTCGATTTATGTATTTGCGAATCTGTTCAGTAACATTGCTTACACATTCCTGCAGATCCTGATCGCATTCTCAGCTGCAAAAGCATTCGGTGCGAACCAGTATCTTGGCGCAGTTATCGGTATGATCATGATCCATCCGTCACTGCAGAATGCTTATACTGTAGCAACAGAGGGTGTACAGCAGACACAGAGCGTCTTCTTCGGACTGTTTAAGATCGATATGGTCGGATATCAGGGACACGTCATTCCGGTTATCATCGCCGTATGGATTCTGGCAGTGATCGAGAAGAAGTTACATAAGATCGTTCCGGAAGTTCTTGACTTGTTCGTAACACCTCTGGTCAGCGTATTTGTAACAGGTTATCTTACATTATCAATTGTAGGACCGATCTTCGTATGGGCTGAAAATGCAATTCTCGGAGCAATCCAGTGGATGCTAACGCTTCCTCTCGGAATCGGAAGTCTGATCATGGGAGGTTTATATGCACCAACCGTAGTAACCGGTATTCATCAGATGTATACAGCTATTGACATCGGACAGCTTGCAAAATACGGTGTTACATACTGGCTTCCACTTGCAAGTGCAGCCAACGTAGCACAGGGAGCTGCAGCACTTGCAGTAGGTATTAAGTCTAAAGATAAGAAGATCAAATCTCTGGCGCTTCCATCATCACTCAGTGCATTTATGGGAATTACAGAGCCTGCAATCTTCGGTGTAAACTTAAGATTCTTCAAACCATTCATCGCCGGATGTATCGGTGGAGGATGTGGAGCATTATATGCATCACTGGTGCACCTCGGAGCTAAGGGGACTGGTGTAACAGGTATCTTCGGTATCCTGCTCTGCCTGAATCAGCCGCTTCAGTACCTGATCGAGATGGTGATCGCAGTCGGTGTTGCATTCGTGATCTCATTCCTGATCTATAAGGATGCAGAACCAAAGGCAGCAACAGAGACAGCAGCAGTAGAAAATATTGAAACAGCAGACGCAGTAACAACAGACGCAACAACAGCAGACACAACAGCAGAGACAGCAGAAGAGACATTAACAAGTCCGGTAAACGGAACACAGATTCCATTATCCGAAGTAGCAGATGAGACATTTGCATCCGAGATGCTTGGAACAACCGTTGCGGTAGAGCCTGCAGATGGCAAGATTGTAGCTCCATGTGACGGAGAAGTATCGAATATCTTCGAGACAGGTCATGCCGTATGTATCACAACAGAAACGGGTGGCGAACTTCTGATCCATATCGGTATTGATACTGTAAAAATGGATGGAAAAGGATTTACAAAGAAAGTTTCTGATGGCGATAAAGTACATGCAGGAGATATTCTGGTAGAAGCGGACCTTGAGGAAATCAAGAATGCAGGATATCAGACGACAACAATGATGATTCTGACAAATACAGATGAATTCGGAAATGTAACAAAGGCAGAACCTGCTGAAGTTAAGACAACAAGTAAAGTTATGACACTTACAAAATAATGTGTATAGAAATAATGCTTATAGATAGATGGAGACGATTGATTTATGAACGCATTAACAAGAGATCTTGTAAAATTAGTAGAGACAGCAGAACAAAGCCAGAAAACCAGAGAAGAGTTATCCGTATCAGATAGAAAATTTCGTGAAAAACTTTGCGAAATCCTATTATACATGGAGTAACAGCAAAGAAGCGATTGAAGCAAGGACGCAGGCAATC
>ERZ827478.1123-NODE-1123-length-21064-cov-4.243324_pt1 | contig 21064 bp, 21 predicted proteins | sample MGYA00519705_ERZ827478 | MGnify/ENA primary metagenome ERZ827478 (study PRJEB31778, sample SAMEA3449318) | human gut metagenome | biome: human gut; feature: human-associated habitat; material: faeces | place: United Kingdom | collected 2010/2012 ... | reverse complement strand
ACTGCGATTTTCCCAGCGAACACTGGACTCGCATCCGCACCAACAATGTCATTGAACGGCTGAACCGGGAGATCCGCCGCCGCACCCGTGTGGTGGGCAGTTTTCCGGACGGCAACTCGGCCCTTATGTTGGTCTGTGCCTGGCTGCGCCATGTAGCCGGCACCCAGTGGGGCAACAAGAAGTACATGAACATGAAGCACCTGGAGGCCGCCATGGAGGATGCCTCCCTTGCTGGCTGACTTCATTCATGCCAGGGGCTGCAAACCAAAGTGCGAAAAATCCTTGACACTACCCTCCAAACCCGTCACAGGTCCGACAACATACGGCAATTGGCGGGTAAAATACCCATCCGTTTTTTAGTACAGCTTTATAAAAGATACAGGTTAGGAAATCATACACAATCGTTCCCGCATGGGCTGAGCTCTTTCGGGTTTATAGCTTCTGCGCTGGTCTGGAGCAGAGCGGCTATTCCCAAAACAAACTCTTCCGGGCTGGGGCGGTCTCCGTTAAAAATCGTATCCCACAAATTCGGAGCCTGTTCTTCACGCCGGTCAAATGCTTTGTCAATTGCCCGCTGCATTTCGCTCTGCACCTGGGCCGGTGTTGTTTCATTAGTCTCTGCAATCTTCTCAAGGATAATACTAAAATCCCACATTCTGTCTCTCTCCTATCTATAGAATTATAATTTATTCTATAGCGTAAGTATAAATTCTAAAGAATGTCGATTTCCCCAAAACTTTGTCGAAGGCAACAAAAAATCGTGGAGGAGATTGTTCTCTTCCACGATTACTTCTCTATCAAAGCAGTGACTACTTTTAACACCCGCAGTTTCTCTTCATGGGGAAGTTTCTCAATTGCGGCAGACAGTTCAGAAGCTACCACAGCAGCCGAGTGTTCAAGCACATCTATCAGCAGTGAATCCGAGGACATTTCAAGCACGTTGGCAATTGCAACGAAGGTGTCCAATCTGGGTATTTTCGTTCCACGCTCTATGACGCTTATATGGGTAGGGCTGATGTCGATAAGGGCGGCAAGCTCTTCCTGCGTCAGGCCCTTCTTTTCCCTTGCAGCTTTGATACGCCGCCCAACTGCCTTTGCATCCATTCCAGCACATCCTTCTTTAGACCATGATTTAGCTCTAAAGATAGTATAAGAATGAATATGCAAATGATACAGAAGCTTGGGAACTATTCAAAGTTCTAAAGAACGAATAAATGAAAATAAACTTGAGCAGTTTTGCTCCTTCCCTCTCATTCCCCCAGCTTTGCGTAGTCCTGATACATCAGCCTCAGTTTGCCGGTTTCCTTGACTGTGTGGAAGTGCCCGGCATACCACCGCTCATAGTTAAGACGACGTTCGATGCCGTCAAGCCACTCCTCAGTGCTGGTGTCCACCGTGCTCTGGTCAATAAAGGGCAGAAAGGCCTCCCGGGGTTCCAGGCTCAGCGGGGTGGTATGGCTCAGGACTATGTCCACCTGCCAGCCGCGGCCGGACAAGACCGATTCGACCCGGTCCTTGATGGCAGCGCTGGGCTGCTCGTCCGGCCACCAGCCGCTGCCCCGCAGGAGGCGGTACTCCTTGTCTATGCTGTATGCCCCGCCAATTGCGATGCAGCTTTTCCCTACCAGCTGGTACACCTGGCCGTCCAGGGCAAAGAGCTGGTTTGGAAACTCCGGCTGCACCATGACCTCACCGTCAAAACGCCTGGCTCTTTCATAGCCCAGTGCCTCCGTGGGGCGGCGCTCATGGTTGCCGTGAATGCACAGCAGCGTTATAGGCATTGCAGCTATGTACCGCTTCAGTTTCTCGTCTCGCCGTCCGCCGTAGTAGTTGATCCCGGCATCACCCAGTATGATGAGCAGATCTTCAGAACTTGTGCCCTTGTCCTTGCAAAAGTGCTGAATGCGCTCAAATTGCCCGTGGGTATCGCCGGTGAGATAGATGCTCATTTCTCGCCCTCCTTCGGCAGACTGGCTGCGTCTTCGATTATGTCCGTAATGAGCTTCATCGTTCTGGCGTTCTCGGCGCTTATGACCGGGCGGCCCATCTCCTGCTCCAGCTCTTTCCTGGCATTTCCGGCAACCCGGCCGCCGCGCTGGGCCACAGCCAGGTTTTCGGCCATGCCCTCGGGTTTTTCAACCCTGGAGATGCCCGTGGTACTGGCCTCGGCCAGCATATTCAGCACCAGCTCAAGATCGCTCATATTGTCCCGCAGGTTCTCCTTTTTTAGCCCTTTCAGGTTCTTGTACTGCCGTGTGGTCATGCTCGACCAGGCTTTGCTTATCTCGTCGGTAAGTATCGCATACTCCCGGCCTTTCTCCACGCCCCGTTTGTTCCACTCGTCAGTCAACTCGTTGCGGATGCGGATGGCCAGCAGCCGCTGGTGCACCCACTCCTCACTGTAGCCCTTCTTCAGATAAGTTTCCAGTGCCCGGTCGATGGCCTGCTCCGGGTCTATGGTCTCTTCTATGCGCTCCCGCCCCACCCGGGCCAGCCAAAGCTTGAAAGGCTCAGCCTTGGGCGAGGGGATGGTCTGGATGATGCGCAGCAGTTGCTCTGTGTCCGCCACGTCGGTAAGACGTTTTTTGCCGTCGGCAGCTGTCATCTTCAAACCGTGACAATTTGTCACGGTTTCATTTCCCTCTTCCTTCAGCCTCTGCTTGAGCTTGCGCCAATAGGCTGCCGGGTCGCGGCTGTCGGTCAACGCACCCACTACATCCACCACAGAAAAATACCACTCTTCCCGCTCCGCATCCCAGGCGGTGCGTATGGGCTGATCCTCAAACAGCTGCATTGTGTTATTATCCATACTATGTACCCCCAAATTACTACTGTAATTATACCACAATCTGCCCGAAACAGAAACGACTCTATGCCTTTCGCAAAGCTCTTGGCCTGTGAGAACAGGCCTTGAACCTGATCACGGCTGTGCACAACATTATCTGTAACGGCCTTTTTCACTCCTCTCAGATACTCACCCTTGGCCTTGAAATTCCGTCGCTATGTACAATTACCAGCCTTCCCGTTTGGCCAGGTCCAACATACCAAAACAAAACTTTTCCCACGATACCAATGTCGTCAGTAACGGGTCGCCCTCCCGGATACGCATGGTGCGGCGAATTTCCTTTGGTATGACCACCCGGCCAAGATCGTCTATCCTGCGAACGATTCCTGTTGCTTTCATAAACCTTTCTCTCCTTGCTTTGCGTTTGCACTGCTATTGTTTGCAGGAATTGGGAAATTATGCGATTTGCTTTTTTAAGCAAGCTGTCTGGACATTTCTCAGAATTTTACAGTTTAAGCTCTTTTTGCTGCATATTTGCCTAATTTACAGGAGTATCCTACCCAAAAAATTTACTGCGTCAATTTATTTTATAAATTGACGCAGCATTTTCTTCGCTGTAAAATATTATAAAACAGGTAATTTGAAAAGTTGACAGAAACTTTCACAGAAGGAGCGTGTTGCAGCAATGGAAAAACCAAATCTTGAGGCTTTTCAGGAGCTGCATCACAATCAGCAGGAGTACTGCCGTGAGTCCGGCCCCCTCAAGAGTAAAGCCCGCACCTTTCCCAAAGCTCTGCTCAACGGTCTGGAGCTGGTTGCAGCAGCTTTGGCTGCTATGACCTTGGCCGGTTCTCTGCTGAGTTTTTCTGTTGTATCTTCTCCCCTTTCAATTCAGAGCCACAGTGCAGATATCCGGTTGAATGTGCGCAACTTGCCGGAGGAAGGAGAGCTTAGCTATATTCTTTCCATGGCAGATGCCCCCGGCCATATCCTTTCAGAAGGTGATTTGCATGACGGCCTGCAGGATCTGTCCTTTCAGGGGCTTTACGGTGAAACACAATACATTCTCAAATATTACATAGACGGAGAGCTGGTAGACCACTACGGATTTATCACCGGGCCGGACAGCAGTCCTCACATCAAGCCAAGCCCCTCACCCAGTGCTGCGCCCAGTCCCACCCTGCGTCCCTCACCCAGCCCCAAACCTACGCCTTCATCGACTCCGTCTCCATCGCCAAGCCCAACGCCAAGTCCATCACCAAGCCCTTCACCAACCCCACCTCCCTATGTACCTCCAGACCCGGATCCGGTACCTACTCCGGCGCCCTCACCCGAACCATCTCCGGTTCCAGGTACTCCCCAGGCGTCTGCCAACTCTTTTGTGGTAGACGGCATAGTTGCGGGCTACGCCTTTAATGAGGTACATACTTTTGAAAATATCCCCTCTGATAAGAACACAGTTGAAATTATCTATGAAAGCTTTGACGGGGAACTTGTGGAAAGCAGTCCAATAGATGTCTTTGAATCTGTTTATGATCCTGCTGCCCATGTATTGACCGTTACATTTTCAAGTGAGTACCTGCCCAAGGGCAGAGCAGGTACCAGTTTGGTGACAGTAACTACTGAAACCGGTTTGAAACTGCAAAGCTCCCAGACTCTTATATCTCCAGATCTTGACAGCATCAGCACAGCGATAAGAATGGCCGAGGACGGCACCATACTGTATACGGTTTCCGGCAGCTGGACGCCCCCAAACTTCGGCTCTGTGGATATTGTTTTAGGGCTTGTGCCGGATTCCGACGGGGTATCCGATGAGCCTCCTTTGATGCAGACACTGACAACAACTCTTACTAATCCAGACACCAATTTCAGCTATACCTTTACTGTAAGCGGAGTGTCCACGTCCTTTGACATGCTGACCGCTTACGTTTGGGCCGATGCAAAGTGGGATGCTGATACACAAGGGGAAAGTCAGTCCGTTAACGACTGGCCTGAATACAGTGTGATCCCGCCCCTTCCCGGAGGAGACACGCCTGATCCGGAGCCCGTTCCCCCCACAGATACTCCGGCTCCCCCATCCCCTACAGATACTCCGGCCCCCACAGATGCTCCGGAGCTCTCGGATCCCACAGGATCCTCAGAAGATGCGGCTGACTCCACAGGTTTCACAGGTGCTCCAGAATCTGCGTCTCTGCGGCTGGCCCGGAACCCGCACCCCCCACGTCCGGCTCGTAACCCACTACATAACAAAGGGAGACTTTTACAATGAGAGTTAAAAAACGCATTACTCTGGTTCTGGCCCTGCTGGTCCTTTTGGTCCTGCTGGTCTTCCCCGGCTGGAACCCCTTTTTGGATGAGGGCAGCAAACTGGCCGTGACTGCCCAGATACAGCGGGCCTTCGGCGGACTGTTCGGTGGCATAGGTATCCTCACTCCTGCCCGGCTCATCAGCGCAGCGGCAGTGGTTGTCTTTATGGTGATAGTGTCCCTGCTCATCTGCTGGCCCCTGGAGCTGCTGGCCAAAAAGGGCAAGCACCGCAAATCCATGGCCGGGCTTTTCATCAGTCTGACCAAGTTCATATGCGCCATTGTGGGCATAGTGTGGGCACTAGGCATACTGGGCGTGAACCTGGCAGGTGTGTTTGCCTCTCTGGGCGTGGCTTCCCTGATAATCGGCTTTGGCGCCCAAAGCCTTATCGAGGACGCCGTCACTGGTATATTCATCATATTCGAGGGTCAATACAATGTGGGGGACATCATAGTTCTGGATGACTTCCGGGGCACAGTGAAAAACATAGGCATACGCACCACCAGCATCGTAGACGCCGGCGGTAACCTGAAAATTGTCAACAACTCCGATATCCGCAACCTCCAGCAGCGCTCCCGCCAGGCCTCTGTGGCCGTGTGCGACGTTGGAATCTCCTATTCCTCCGACATCCTGAAAGTGGAGAAGATGCTGGCCGAGTCTCTGCCGGAGATATACGAGCGCCATAAAGATATCTTTCTTTCCATCCCTCACTATCTAGGGGTGGAAGAACTGGCCGCGTCCTCTGTTGTTATCCGTCTGGTGGTGGATGTGACCGAGGAGGACTACTTTGCCGCCCGCCGGGCCTTGAACCGGGAAATGAAATTGTTATTGGACAGCAAGGGCATAGAGATACCCTTCAGCCAGGTAGTGGTGCATCAGGCAAAGGAGTCCTGAGCTTTAGCATACTTCTTCAGGCGCGGCCGGGAGTTTTTTTAACATCCGTCCGGAAAAGCAGGTCGTGCCGCCTCCCCCTGAGACAGGGGCGAGAGAAGATAGATTGACGGGATGGCAGGAAAAAACTGGCCTTTACAAAAAAGATACGCTATATGTCCCCAAAAACCACAAGAGATAAATTGATGGCTTACCCCTTGTATCAGGCAAAGGAACGGGGGAAGAAGGGGAGTTTGTCATATCCTTTAACCGGCAATCCCTGGCGGACTATCTGGGGGTCGAACGCTCGGCAATGTTGGCGGAGATTTGCAAGCTGAAAAGAGCCGGTATTCTGGATACAAGGGCCTCCTGGTTTCATCTTAAGCAGCTGGAACAGAAGTAAAAAACCGTCTGAAGCGGGTACAGGAAAAAATAACCATGCATTATTTACCAGGCATGGTGCAGGATAATAATGTAAATTCCAACTTGGCGGAGGACAACAATGAATATTGGGTGGGGCGCGAAAAAGCTCCTTATAAGTTTGCTGTGCATATTTCTGGCATTCCTGCTGCTGGCGGCGTCACTGCCGGTAAAAGCCGCAGCGCAGACGGCTCTGGAAGAAGCGGGATTCCAGGAGCCGGGATGGGAAGTGCGCGCATCCCTAGAAGCGACTGAGGAGAGCGCAATAGGGCATCAAAAACCGCAGTAAACAATACGGGCAGGGATTAAGTAATCCCTGCCCGTAGAACATAAAAAACTGTGGATAAGTAGGTTGTCATATGGCCCAACAGCCCCTTTCCTCTTACATACTGTTCTTATCAAAATACTTGAAAGCAACAACGTATACTACATGACTTAACAAAAAGATAATTATTGCAATTACGCAACCGGCCATATCTTCCATACAAATAGCAGAATATAAAGCAAGAACGATAAGGCCCAGATGTGTAAAATCAGAAGTTAGTGTATATGCTTTGCCATTTATCGATAGGTTGCGTTCATCTTCATCCATTATCTTTATTCGCCAGACTTTATGAATAAAATGTTCAAATGCAAGACTGACAATACCCCATGAAATTACAGCTGCACCTGCCGCAACCAGAAAAGCCCCATAAAATGATTTGATAAAACCTAGCAATAGTAAAATCAAGCCCAGGCCTATTTCAAAAAGTGCAAACACTATTTTACTTCTTCGCATATGGATCCTCCTCAAAATCAAATAATTGCTCAATAGCTAGTCCAAATATTGTTGCTAATTTATGAGCCAAAAGTACCGAGGGATTATATTGTCCCTTTTCCAAAGAAATAATGGTTCGTGATGAAACTTGAACCAAATCAGCAAGTTGCTGCTGAGTAAGTTTTTTTTCTATTCGTTTCTCTTTCACTTTATTTGACAACAATATTGGAACTTCTTGTTTCAAATTCTCTCACCTTCCTACGGAATATGAAATAAACTTCACGTGAACTTTATTTCATCTTACGCCTTGGATGCTGAAAAGTCAATAGAAAAAACGAGAAATTAAAACCGCAAAATATGCAAGGCTGCCTGAACTGCTGGAGGGGCTGACCGTCCCACGAGGCAGGTGGCTCTCGCCGCGGAATCCTGGCTTTGAGTGACCAGAACGGCGGCTCTCAACCGCCGGAGCTGTTGCTCTCGGAGCCTGGAATATTCAGCTGCCCTTGTAGGCAGCCGCTGCTGGGAAGTCTATGGAGTTTGCTGCTGTGCAGGAGAAGCGCAGTCAAAAAAGTCTTTCCGGATTTTTTTGACAAGCTGACAAGCGGGAGGCAGGGATTTTTCTAATCCCTGCCTCCCGCTTGTGCAGAAGTGTATGGAAACCCGGCTGTCAGGCTTCGCCGGATTGCTCCTTTATTTTCTCTTTCCAGCATTTGTGACACATGGCGATGTAACTGTCGTTGCCGCCCAAAAAGACCTGGTCGCCCTGGGTGAGGATGCGGCCGCTGCTGTCCAGTCGGGCGTTTACCGTGGCCTTGCGGCCGCAGGCGCAGACGGTTTTTATCTCCGTCAGGGAGTCGGCCAGCTCCATGAGCCGTCGGGACCCTGGAAATAGGTGGGTGAGAAAGTCGGTGCGCAGGCCGAAACAAAGTACCGGCAAATCCTCCTCATCGACCAAAAAGCGCAGCTGGTCTATCTGCTCCGGCGTGAAGAACTGGGCTTCGTCGGCAATGATGACGTCGTAACGCCCTGCCTGCCTGTATTCCCGGACGATGTCCTGCTCCGGGGTGATGACCTGGGCCCGGGCTTCCAGCCCTACCCGGCTCTTTATTATGTCGGCACCGTCCCTGGTGTCGGTACTGGGCTTTATGAGCCAGACGCTCATGCCCAGCTCCATATAATTAAAACGGGTTATAAGGGCCTGGGCAGTCTTGGAGGAGCCCATGGCTCCATATTTGAAGTAGAGTTTTGCCATTTATTTGAACCTCTCTATATGGGCCTTCACCCGCTCCATCACCATCTCCATGGCCACCATGTTGTGGCCGCCTTCCGGGATGATGATGTCGGCGTTGCGCTTGGAGGGCTCTACGAATTGCTCGTGCATGGGCTTTACGGTATTGAGGTACTGGTTCACCACGCTCTCCAGACTGCGCCCACGGTCACGCACGTCCCTGACTATACGCCGGAGTATGCGCACGTCGGCGTCGGTATCCACGTAAATCTTGATGTCCATCTGGCGGCAGAGTTCCCGGCTCTGGAAAATGAGTATGCCCTCCACAATGATTACCCGGGCGGGCTTGACCTCGATGACCTTGTCGGAGCGGTCATGGATGGTGTAGTCATACACCGGACAGATGACGCTGTGCCCGGCCTTCAGGTCTTTCACAGCCTGGATGTGCAGATCCGTGTCGAAGGAGTCCGGGTGGTCGTAATTGAGCTTTGCCCGCTCCTCGTAGCTCATGTTGTGGTGGGCCTTATAGTAGTTGTCGTGGTAAATGACGGACACGTCCCCGCCGAAACGCTGCATGAGCTTTTTGGTGATGGTGGTTTTGCCGCTGCCGGTGCCTCCGGCGATTCCGATGACCATTACTTCGTCCATGGGCATACCCCCTGTATATTTCTTTCAAAGCTCATTGTAGCATATACTCCACCCTGTTTCAATTTGACTTTTACTTTTTTCTACTCTATAATTCAAAATATATATGGCAGAACAATCAAAAATTTACCGGAGGTGTATAAAATGACGATTCCAACCCCTCATATAGCTGCCGCAGAAGGCCAGATAGCCAAGACGGTGCTGATGCCCGGCGACCCCCTTAGAGCAAAATTCATTGCCGAGAACTTCCTAACGGAGCCTGTACTGGTGAATAATGTCAGGGGAGTCCAGGGCCATACAGGGACCTGGAAGGGTGTGCCGGTGACGGTGATGGCTTCGGGCATGGGTATCCCCGCCATAGGCATATACAGCTGGGAGCTTTTCAATTTCTATGATGTGGACAATATCATCCGCATAGGTTCGGCAGGGGCTTTGAGAGACGATTTGAAGCTCATGGACATAGTGGCAGGCCAGGGAGCCTGCACCAATTCAAACTATATAAATACCTTTGGGGTAAAGGGCAGCTTTGCCCCCATTGCGGACTTCACTCTGCTGAGCAAGGCAGTGGAAGCAGCCCGGGAACACGGGGTGGAGATGAAGGTGGGTAATATACTCTCCGCTGATAACTTCTATTCTGCCCAGGGCCAGGAAGGGAATGATGAATGGAAGCGCATGGGCGTTATGGCCATAGAGATGGAGGCCGCCGGCCTCTACTGCAATGCCGCCTATGCCGGGAAGCGGGCCCTGTGCATCTGCACCATATCCGACCATCTATACCGCCAGGAATATCTCAGCAGTGAAGACAGGCAGAACTCCTTCACCCAGATGATGGAAATAGCTCTGGACACGGCGGTCAAGATGGCGGAGCTGTGAACGCAGCAGATTTGACGTTGCCTCCGGAAAAAGTTTAAAGAATCTCAGGCAAATGTTAATGATGAGGACATAAACAGAACGCAATTTAGGCAAGAATAGCCTTGATTGCCCGAAAGCAACGTGATATAATTCCTAATGTGTGGAGTACACATGTCACTACACTAAATACTTATTGGAGGAAAAAACATGAAAAAGATTCTCGCACTTCTGCTGGCTCTTTGCATGGTATTCGCCCTTTGCGCCTGCGGCTCCAGCGAGCCCGCTGCCGAGGATGCGGCTCCTGCCGAGGATGCCGCCGCTGAAGCTCCTGCCGAAGAAGAGGCTGCCCCTGCCGAGAAGGTACGCATTGGTATGGTCACCGACGTTGGCGGTGTGAACGACCAGTCCTTCAACCAGACTTCTTGGGAAGGTCTGCAGGCTCTGGACCCCGAGGTCTTTGAGGTCAACTACCTGGAGAGCAAGACCGACGCCGACTACCAGACCAACATCAATACCTTTATCGACGAGGGATATGACCTGATCATCTGTGTGGGCTACATGCTGGCCGACGCCACCCGTGAGGCTGCCGAGGCCAATCCCGACCAGCTCTTTGCTATTATCGATGACTCCACTATCGACCTGCCCAACGTGGCCTGCCTGATGTTCGCTCAGGAGCAGGCTTCCTACCTGGTGGGCCTGGTTGCCGGTTCCGTCACCGAGAGCAAGGTCGTAGGCTATGTTCAGGGCATGGTGTCCGACTCCATGAACCTCTTCGGCATCGGCTACATCACCGGTGTGCTTGAGGCTTGCCCCGATGCTCAGATTCTCCAGTACAATGTCAACAACTTTGGTGACATCGCCGGCGGTTCCACCGCTGCCAAGGACATGATCACCAAGGGCGCCGACGTCATTTACCACGCTGCCGGCGGCTCCGGTATCGGTGTCATCTCCGCCTGCGACGAGGAAGGCATCTGGGCCATCGGTGTTGATACCGACCAGGCTTCCCTGGCCCCCGACCACGTGCTCACCTCTGCCATGAAGCGTGTTGATGTTGCTTCTCAGGACATCTCCAAGGCTGTTGCAGAGGGCAACTTCACTGCCGGTATCCACATGTACGACCTGTCCAACGGCGGCGTTGACCTGGCTCCCACCAGGGATCACATCCCCGCCGAGGTTCTGGAGGTAGTTGAGGCCGCCAAAACCGCCATCATCAACGGCGAGAAGAGCGTTCCCACCTCCGTTGCCGACTGCCCCCAGTTTACTCTGGCCGAGTAATAGGGCAAAAACTGATACCCCCTGTCCTCCACCGCTTTTGCGGTGGAGGATTTTTTTTCGAATAATGTATAGAAAATATAGAAAAAAAGGCTTTGCTATGCTATAATAAATCAAATACCATGGACAGGCTGCGAACGGACTCCGGCCTGTCCTGCCGCCCCCCAATTCTCCCGGTGGCGGATAGAAAGCAAACAATACAGAATTTTTATGTAAAAGGAGAATGAACCATGCCTGCATATTACCAAATCAGAAGTCCTTTGTCCCAAATCACTGAAGATCATATGACCAACTACATCAATGCCGTGTCCCAGGCTCTGGGGGAGAAGCTGGAAAAGGTATCCCTGGAGCAATACCTGGCGGAAGACTTTGCCCTGCTGTACGTGGCTTCCGGCGGCAGCGAGGGTTACTTCATAGAGGCTTTTGAGCAGCTGAAGAACCGCCATTGCTATATACTTACCAGCGGCGAGAGCAATTCCCTGGCGGCCTCTATGGAAATACTCAGCTTCCTCAACAAGCACGGCGGCAGCGGAGAGATCCTCCATGGGGATATCCAGCAGGTGGCCGAAAAGATACGGCTTATCATGAATGCCCATTGGGCCAAAGCTGCTCTCAAGGGCAAGAATATCGGCTGTATCGGCGCCCCCTCCGAGTGGCTCATCGCCTGCAATTACAGCCCCGAGGCCATGATGGAAAAGCTGGGTATTGGCTTTGTTATGGTGGGCATCGACGAGCTGCTCTCGGAGATCGCTAAGAACGAGTATCCGGAGAACGAATACACCCGGGCCTTCAAGAGCAAGGGCTACAAGCCGGAAGAGGTGGAGAAAGCCCTGTATGTCTATGGGGCCATAAAGCGCCTGTGCGAGAAATATCAGCTCAGCGCCGTCACAGTGCGCTGCTTCGATCTGCTGGACACCGTGTACACCACCGGTTGCCTGGCCCTATCTATTCTCAATGACGAGGGTATCTGCGGCGGCTGCGAGAGCGATGTGCCCTCTCTGCTGTCCATGACTATACTCAACGCCGTCACCAGCGAGCCTGTGTTCCTCTGTAATCCCAGCCGTTTTGACACCAAGGCCGGTACCGCCGTTTTTGCCCACTGCACCATCCCCACTACCATGCTCAAGGACTTCTGTCTCAACACCCATTTTGAGTCCGGCATCGGCGTGGCGGTACAGGGAACCTTTGCCGAGAGCGACTGCACCATCTTCAAGTGTGAGGGGGATCTGTCCCGCTGGCACGCCCAGGAGGGCAGCATCATCCCCACCACCTTCAGCGACATGCTCTGCCGCACCCAGATAAAGCTCCGCCTGGACGACTTCTCCTACTTCCTCACCAGGCCCATAAATAACCATCACCTTATCTGCCGGGGCAGGCATGCAGCCGAATTGGAAGCCTTCTTCAATATACTGTGAGCGGCTGAGCCTGCAAGAAACTGATATTAGGGGGCATCGATTTGGCAAAAGAATATATAGATATGAATACCCCGGTCATTGAGATGCGGGACATTGTCAAAAAGTTTGGGGATTTTACGGCAAATGACGGCATCAATCTCACCGTGCACAAAGGGGAGATACACGCGATACTGGGGGAGAACGGCGCGGGCAAGTCCACACTGATGAACCAGCTGTACGGTTTGCTCAAGCCCACCTCCGGCCAGATACTGGTCAACGGGAAACCCATTGAAATGAACAATCCCCGGGACGCCATAGCCGCGGGCATAGGCATGGTGCACCAGCACTTCATGCTCATCCAGCCTTTTACCGTCACGGAAAACATCGTGCTGGGCACCGAGCCTACCAAAGGCGTGGCTCTGGACATGGTCACCGCAAGGAAAAATGTGGAGGAAATCAGCCAACGTTATGGCCTGGCCATAGACCCGGATGCCAGGATAGAGGACATCTCCGTAGGAATGCAGCAGCGCGTGGAGATCCTGAAAGCCCTGTACCGAGGGGCGGATATACTGATTCTGGATGAACCTACCTCCTCCCTCACCCCCCAGGAGATAGAGGAACTCATTGTAATTATGCGCAGTCTCACCAAAGACGGCAAGAGCATAATCATAATCACCCATAAACTGAAAGAGATAAAGGCTGCCGCCGACTACTGCACCATCATCCGCCAGGGCAAGTACATAGATACCGTAGATGTGGAAAAGGTCAGCGAGAACGAACTTGCCAGCATGATGGTGGGGCGCAACGTCACCTTTACCGTGGACAAGCCGGAGCAGAAGCCGGGAGAAGTGGTGCTGGACGTAAAGGAGCTGCACTGCAACGACTACCGTGGCGTGGAGATTGTCAAGGGCCTGAACCTGCAGGTGCGCCGTGGGGAGATTGTGGGCATTGCCGGTATAGACGGCAACGGCCAGACCGAGCTGGTGGAGGTCATTACCGGGCTGCGCAAGGGCACTTCCGGCCAGATCTTCGTCAACGGGGCGGATGTTTTCAACAAGCCTCCCCGCTTCGGGTTTGACCACGGGGTCTCCAGCATACCCGCCGACCGGCAGAAACACGGACTCATCCTGGACTTCAGTATCGAGGATAACCTGATACTCCAGAACTATGAGGAGCAGCCCTATTCAAGGAACCATATCTTTAATCGGGACGCCATATTTGAGCACGCCACAGAATCCATAGAGAGCTACGATATCCGGCCCCAGCACAGCGAGCGGCGCACTGCCGGCACCCTGTCGGGAGGCAACCAGCAGAAGGTAATCATTGCCCGTGAGGTGCAGAACGACAAGGATCTGCTCATTGCCGTCAACCCCACCCGGGGCCTGGACGTGGGCGCCATAGAATATGTGCACAAATATATAGTGGAGCAGCGCAACAAGGGCAAGGCCGTGCTGCTGGTCTCCTTCGAGCTGGACGAGATCATGAGCCTGTCTGACATAATAGACGTTATTTTTGACGGCAAGATCGTGGCCTCCGTGCCGGGCAAGGACGCCAACGAAAACGATCTGGGCCTGCTGATGGCGGGAGGTAAGGTAAATGGATAAGAAAAAGAATGTTTTCACCATCATAGCCGAGACCCGTATCATCCACATCCTGCTGTCCATACTTCTGGGCTTTGCCGTGGGCGCCTTCTTCCTGCTGATAATGGGCCTGGACGTGGGCGCGGCTTACGGCAGGCTCGTCACCAGCGTCACCAGCATCAAGGGCTTTTCCTATGTGGTAGTGTACTCCATACCCTATATCATGACGGGTCTGTCCGTGGCCTTCTCCTTCCGCACCGGTATCTTCAATATCGGCTCCGAGGGCCAGTTTGTCATGGGCTCCATGGCCGCCGCCTGCATAGGCATACTTTTCGGCAGCCTGCCCTCCGCCATCCTGATTCCCCTGTGCTTCCTGGGGGCCATGGCGGTAGGTGCCCTCTGGGGCATAATCGTGGGCTTTTTGAAAAACAAGTGGGGCATCAATGAGGTGCTGTCTATGATAATGTTTAACTGGATAGCCTTCTATCTGTCAAACTTCATTGCCGGCATCCCCGCAATCCACAGCGACGGCACTGCCGAGGCTACAAAGAACATCTCCGAAAATGCCAGCACTTTGCTGTCAAAGGAGCTTATTGCAGATCTGGGATTGTGCCCCACGGCAAACTGGGGCATATTGGTGGCTCTGCTTATGACCATCATAGCCTGGCTTATCATTGACAAGACCACCCTGGGCTACCGTCTCAAAGCGGTGGGCTTTAATAAGACTGCTGCCGAGTACGGCGGTATCAACGTGAGCCGCTCCATTCTCACCGCCCTGGCTATCTCCGGAGCCCTGGCGGGCTTGGGCGGGGCTTTGCAGCTGATGGGTATGGGCAGCCGCATAAGCGTGTTCTCCAGCCAGGAGGGCTACGGTTTTGCGGGCATAGTTGTGGCCCTGATGGGTTGCTCCAATCCTTTCGGCGCCTTCTTTGCAGGCATCTTCTACGGTGCGCTTATCTACGGCGGCAGCAAGCTGAATCTGGTGGGTGCACCTACCCAGTTGATAAATGTTATCGTGGGCACGGTGGTGTTGTTTATTGCCATCTCCGTTATATTCCAGCGGCTCAAATATGTCCATATAAATAAGAAGCCTAAAGCCGCAGCGGTACAAAGTGTGAAGGAGGGGGATGACAAATGACATCGTTTATGAATGAATTCGGCATTATCCTCTATGCCACCCTTATATATACTCCGCCCCTGCTGTACGCTGCCCTAGGCTCCTGCTTCTCTGAAGTCTCCGGTGTGGTGAACATCGGTATCGAGGGCATGATGACTGCCGGAGCCTTTACCGGAACGGTGGTGGCCTATTTCACCGGCAGCCCATATCTGGGCTTTATATGTGGAGGCATGGCCGGAATGCTCTTTGGCGCAATCCACGCTTTTGCAACGGTGAATCTGGGCGCCGACCAGACCATTTCCGGTACGGCTATCAACATGCTGGGCCCGGGCATAGTTATAATGATAGCCAGGGTGCTCTTCAATTCCACGGATACCATACCTCTCACCCCGGATCAGAAGATACCCACACTCTTCAAGGGCGTTTTTGACACCAGTACCGTGTTCGGCCGCTTTATGGACAATGTATTTGCCACCTATGCCTCTACCTATCTGGTGTTCGTCATGGTCATTGTGGTGTGGTTCGTCTTCTACAAGACCCGCTTCGGCCTGCGGCTGAGAGCCTGCGGCGAGCATCCACAGGCATGTGAGACTCTGGGTATCAACGTCATCGCCACCCGCTTCGCCTGCGTGTGCATCTCCGGCTTTTTGTCCGGATTGGGCGGAGCCTGTGTGACCATGGCCACTTCCAACCAGTTCAGGCCAATATCCATCGTGGGCCAGGGCTTTATCGCCATTGCCGCCGTGCTCTTCGGCAAATTCCGTCCCCAGGGAGCCCTGCTGGGCTGCCTGCTCTTCGGCTTCTGCTCGGGCCTGAAGGTGGTCCTGGGCGGCTCTTCGGGAGTCAATGTGCACCTGATATCCATGATCCCCTATGTGGTCACGGTCATCGTGCTGGTGCTCTTCGTGGGCAAATCCCGGGTGCCCGCCGCCAACGGCAAGCCTTATCTGAAATCCAAGTAAATCCCATATCCGCTGCACCGGAAACTTCCGGTGCAGCGGCCTGACTCTCAGAACGTTAAAAGGAGAATGATCCCGATGAACAAGTATCTTGATATTTCCCCGGAAGTGCAGGAGGCTCTTGCTGCCGGCAAGCCCGTAGTGGCATTGGAGAGCACCATTATTTCCCACGGCATGCCATACCCCAAGAATGTGGAGACCGCTCTGCTGGTGGAGCAGACCATCAGGGACAACGGCGCCGTGCCCGCCACCATTGCCGTTATCGGCGGCAGGCTGAAGGCGGGATTGAGCAAGGAGGAAATAGAGTATCTGGGTAAGACCGGACGGGGTGTAGCCAAGGCCAGCCGCCGTGACCTGCCCGCCCTGGTGGCCCGGGGGTCCGACGGGGCAACCACCGTCACTACCACCATGATAATTGCCCACATGGCAGGTATCCAGATCTTTGCCACCGGCGGTATCGGCGGCGTACACCGGGGGGCCGAGGTGACCATGGACATCTCCGCCGACCTGGAGGAGCTGGCCCAGACCCCGGTGATGGTGGTCTGCGCCGGAGCCAAGTCCATCTTAGACCTGGGCCTGACCCTGGAGTATCTGGAGACCAAGGGCGTACCCGTCATCGGCTACGGCACCGAGGAGCTGCCCGCCTTCTATACCAGAAAGAGCGGCTTCGGGGTGGATTACCGGGTGGACAGCCCCAAGGAGCTGGCAGACATGTTCTCCGCCCAGCGGGCTCTGGGCTATAAGGGCGGCATGCTGGTTACAAATCCCATCCCGGAGGAGTACGCCATGGACAAGGCCGTCATCGACGCCGCCATAGAGGAGGCCCTGGCCCAGTGCAAGGCCCAGGGCGTCCACGGCAAGGAGACTACCCCCTTCCTGCTGGCAAAGGTGGTGGAGCTCACCGGCGGCGACAGCCTGGAGAGCAACATCAAGCTGGTGCTCAATAATGCAAAGGTGGCCGCTCTCACCGCAGCAGAGCTGGCAAAGTGAAGTAAAACTGAATTGACAGCAAAACCGGGTGGCCTGATGGTCACCCGGTTTTGCTGTGTGCCCCTATATTTTGGTTGAAAAGCGGCAGCTTTGGGAGTATAATAATTTGAATTGGAATGCTCAGCCGGGCCGGGAGCCCGGCGCCACGAGTAATGCTTCCCGGGAGGCCAAATGGAAGAGAGAACCTGGCTGGTATCCGTACTGTGTACGGCCTACAATCATGAGGAATATATCCGCAGCGCCCTGGAGGGCTTTGTGAATCAGAAGACCGACTTTGCCTTTGAGGTGCTGATAAACGACGACGCCTCCACGGATAAGACGGCGGAGATAATAAGAGAGTATGAGGAAAGGTATCCCCACATCATCCGCCCTTTCTATCAGAAGGAGAATCAGTTCTCCAAGGGAATAGGCTATGTGTATGAGAATGTGCTTTACCCCAATGCCCGGGGGAAGTATCTGGCCTTCTGTGAGGGGGACGACTGCTGGACGGACAACACCAAGCTCCAGCAGCAGGCGGACTTCATGGAAACCCATCCGGATTATGCCGCCTGCGTCCATAATACGCTGCTCCACTATTGTGACGGCTCCCGGCCCGACGAAGCGCTGATAGCTCCGGCAGGGGACAGGGACCTGGGCTTTGAGCAGCTCATCCAGGGGCCTGTGGCCTCCTACCACACCAGCTCCCTCTTTGCCCGGAAAGACATCATTACCCAAAAGCCAGACTTCTACCTGGTGGCCACAAGCTACGGATTTGCCGACTACGCCTGGGGCCTGTGGCTGAGGATGAACGGTAAGATACATTTTATCGACAGGCTTATGTCCGTCTACCGCATATGCAGCAATCCTGCCGCCTGGAGCGCCGGTGTAGGCGGGCAGTACGGCAAACTGAGAAAATTCATTGTGGGCAAGGCGGAACTGCTCAGAAGCTTTTTGCCCCAGGCTCCGGAGGAGTATAAAGCCCTGACGGAGCAGGTGATATTGGAGCGGGAGTTCGAGCTCATGTATATCGAGGGGCGGGACAGGGAGCAGCGCCGGGAGCCTTACCGGAGCATTCTTCGCCGCCAGAGCTTCTCCTATAGACTGAAGAACCTTGTAAAAAGCTATTTCCCCGGCCTACAGCGCCTGTACCGGCAGCGCCGGGGTTATCATGACTGAGCCCGGCAGACCGGTGAGGAGAATTTGTATATGGAAAACAACTGTATGGTCTCCATACTCTGTACCGCATATAACCACGAGGAATATATAGCCCAGACGCTGGACAGCTTTCTCAGCCAAAAGACGGACTTCTCCTTTGAGATCCTGGTCAGCGACGATGCCTCCACGGACAAGACGGCGGATATCATCAGGGACTATGCCGCCAGATACCCCAACATAATAAGGACCTGGCTCATGGAGGAAAATTTTTTCTCCAAGGGCGGAAATTTCTACACGGAGTATTTCTTCCCCAATGCCCGGGGCAGATATATCTGCATCTGTGAGGGGGATGACTACTGGACTGACGATACCAGGCTCCAACGCCAGGCGGACTTTTTAAATGCCCACCCGGACTACTCCGCCTGTGTCCACAATACCCTGCTCCACTACTGTGACGGCTCCCAACCGGATCGTCCTTTGCTGGACAGGAAGGGGGACGGGGACGTGTCCATGGAGCTGATAGTTCAGGGTACGGCCAAGTCTTTCCACACCAGTTCCCTGATGGCACGGCGGGAGATAATAACGGACACCCAGGACTTTTACCATGTGGCCTACAGCCACGGTTTTACCGACCAGGCCAACGACCTGTGGCTGCGTCTCAACGGGAAGATACGCTATATAGACCGGCTCATGTCTGTCTACCGCATAGGCAGCGGCCAGGCGGCCTGGAGCTCTGGGGTGGATTACCAGTATGATAAACTGAAAAACTTTGTCACCGGTAAGCGGGATATGCTGAAAGCCTTTCTGCCCCATGTGCCTGAGGAGTACCGTGAGCTGGTTGAGCAGGGGATACTCCAGCAGGAGTTTGAACTCATGTATATCGAGGGGCGGGACAGGGAGCAGCGCCGGGAGCCTTACCGGAGCATCCTCCGCCGCCAGAGCGTCTCCTACAGACTGAAAAATTTTGTAAAAAGCTATTTCCCTGCCGTACAGCGCATGTACCGCCGCCGGCAGGGCTACGGAGATTAACTGATGGATAAGAGCAGTCAGTCCGTGCTGTCCAATTTGATATGGCGCTTTATGGAGCGCTGCGGCTCCCAGCTGATATCCTTTGTGGTGTCGGTGGTGCTGGCCCGGCTGCTGGCCCCGGAGCTCTACGGCTCCATAGCCCTGGTGACGGTGATAACCTCCATCCTCCAGGTCTTTGTGGACAGCGGTATGGCCAACGCCCTCATACAAAAAAAGGACACCGACGACCTGGATTATTCCTCGGTGTTTTACTTTAACCTGGTGTTCTGTCTGGTTTTGTATTTAGGGCTGTTCCTGGCCGCACCTTTTATCGCCCGGGTGTATGAGGACGGCTCCCTGGTGCCGGTGATACGGGTACTGGGGCTTACCCTGGTGGTCTCCGGGGTAAAAAATGTGCAGCAGGCCTATGTGTCCAAAACCATGCAGTTTCGCCGCTTCTTCTTTGCCACTCTGGGCGGAACCCTGTTTTCAGCAGTGGTGGGCATATCCATGGCCTATATGGGTTACGGTATCTGGGCCCTGGTGATGCAGCAGCTTCTGAACGCGGCGGTGAACACGGCCATACTCTGGCTCACCGTGGGCTGGAAACCCCGGCTGGCCTTCTCCTTTACCCGGCTGGCCGGGCTCATCTCCTACGGCTGGAAGCTGCTGGTTTCCGCTCTGCTGGACACGGTGTACAACAAGCTCTATCAGCTGGTGGTGGGCATAGTCTATTCCTCCGCCGACCTGGCCTATTACAACAAGGCCGACCAGCTGCCGGTGCTGGTGGTGGAGAACATCAACTCCTCTATTGACAGCGTGCTGCTGCCGGTGCTGTCCGCCGAGCAGGACAAACGCCTGGTGGTGCGGGAGATGACCCGCCGGGCCATAAAGATGAGCACCTATGTTATGATGCCCATGATGGCGGGGCTTGCCGCCTGTGCCGAGCCCTTAGTGCGCCTGCTGCTGACGGAGAAGTGGCTGCCCTGCGTACCCTATATGCAGATATTCTGTGTCTGCTATGCCTTCTACCCCCTGCATACTGCCAACCTCAATGCCATAAAGGCTATGGGCCGCAGCGATATGTTCCTGTATCTGGAGCTGGTAAAGAAAGCGGTTGGTATCCTGGCCCTGGTGATAACCATGTACATGGGCGTGTTTTACATGGCGCTCAGCCGGATTTTTACCGGTGTACTCTCCCAGCTTATAAATGCCTTTCCCAACAAAAAATTGCTGGACTACCCCTACCTGGAGCAGCTGAAGGACATGGCCCCCTCTATACTCCTGTCTGCCCTAATGGGCGCCGGGGTATATCTGCTGACTTTCCTTGGCCTGAACGATTTTGCCACTCTGGCCCTGCAGCTCGCCTGCGGCGTGGCCCTGTATGTAGCTCTGTCCCTGCTTTTCAGGATAGACAGCTTCAATTATATTTTATCCGTAATCAAGAATATCCTGCACCGCCGCGGCGCAGGGAAGGAGTGAGTTACCACGGCTGACGTCAAGAATATTTTGGTTTTTCCCGCCGGCACGGAGATAGCTTTTGAGATCCACCACGCCCTGCGCTACAGCAAGTTCGTGGATCTGTACGGCGCAGGCAGCGTGCCTGACCATGGGGAATTCGTGTTCAGGACCTGCACCGACGATATACCTTTTGTAAATGAACCCGGCTTTGTAGAGAAGCTGAACCGGGTTATAGACCGGCTGCACATAGACTATGTATATCCCGCCCATGACAGTGCCTGCCTG
>ERZ827478.1120-NODE-1120-length-21105-cov-3.524513_pt1 | contig 21105 bp, 19 predicted proteins | sample MGYA00519705_ERZ827478 | MGnify/ENA primary metagenome ERZ827478 (study PRJEB31778, sample SAMEA3449318) | human gut metagenome | biome: human gut; feature: human-associated habitat; material: faeces | place: United Kingdom | collected 2010/2012 ... | reverse complement strand
ATGTCCACTCCGGCAGCCTTGGCCGCAGCCACTGCCTCTTCGTCGCTGTCCATGGCCATAAAGTCTATGCCCAGAGTCTCCTTTACCGCCTGAGCCATGGTCATACGCTTGAAGCCCGGGGCCAGGGATACGTCCTTGCCCTGCCACTGCACGTCGTAAGTACCCAATATCTCCATGGCAGCTCCGGATAGCAGGTCCTCAAAAAGATCCATCATATCGTTGAAGTCGGCATAGGATTCGTAGAGCTCCACGGTAGTGAACTCCGGATTATGGCGGGTATCCATGCCCTCGTTGCGGAAGATGCGTCCCAGCTCATATACACGCTCTATTCCGCCTACGATGAGCCGCTTCAGGTTCAGCTCCGTAGCTATGCGCAGATACATGTCCATATCCAGGGTGTTGTGATGGGTGATAAACGGCCGGGCTGTAGCTCCGCCGGAGATGGTGTTGAGCACCGGGGTCTCCACCTCCATGTAGCCTCTGGCCTCCAGGAAGCGGCGTACATAGCTGACGAACTTTGAGCGGATGATAAAGTTGCGGCGGCTGTCCTCGTTGACAATGAGATCCACATAGCGCTGTCGGTACTTAAGCTCCGTATTGGTCATGCCGTGGAATTTCTCCGGCAGAGGGCGCAGGGACTTGCTGAGGAGCACCACGGACTGGACGTGAACGGATATCTCCTCGGTCTTGGTCTTGAACACATAGCCGCTGACGCCGATAATATCACCGATGTCGTACTTTCTGAAATCGGCAAACTCCTGCTGGCTCACGGCGTCGGAACGAACGTAGAGCTGTATCTGGCCCCGGCCGTCCTGTATATGGCAGAATATGGCTTTGCCCATGCCCCGTTTGGACATGATGCGTCCGCATACGGAGACGGTTTTCCCGTCAAAGCTGGCATAATCCTCCTTTACCTCGGCAGACCAGGCGCTTCTTACAAACTTGGTCTGCTGGAAAGGATCTCTCCCCTCCTGCTGGAGGCCGGACAGTTTATCCCGGCGTATCTGCAGTATTTCCGAAAGCTCCTGCTCCTGCGCCTGCTGCTTGTTATTCACATCGCTCATATTCTACCTCTATCCTCTTCAGATGTTTTTACTTGTTCTCCACGGAAATTATTTCAAACTTCAGCTCTCCTGCCGGTGCGGTAATAATCACCGTCTCGCCGGCCCGGTGTCCGTGCAGGCCCCGGCCCACAGGCGAGTCGTCGGAGATACGGCCCATACGTGGATTGGCCTCCTGGGAGCCCACTATCTCATAGGTCTCTTCAAAGTCGTCGTCCACATCCCGAACCTTCACCACGCTTCCCAGGGTAATTGCATCCTTGGGGGTGTCGATGTCCAGATTGTTCACGATCTCCGCATTGTCTATGAGAACTTTCAGCTCCGCGATCTTGGAGTACAGCTTTCCCTGCTCGGTCTTTGCCTCGTCGTATTCGCTGTTTTCTGAGAGGTCGCCGAAGCTGCGGGCCTCCTTTATGAGCTCTGCAACTTCTTTCTCCCTCACTGTCTCCAGATAGTACAGTTCATCTTTCAGGGCCTCCAGGCGCTCCTGGCTCATTTTGAATCTGCTGGAATTAGGCATTTTAAACGCTCTCCTTTCCCCCGCAGGGGAATTATTTTTTTGGATTATATCTTGATTTGCCTGTGCTGTCAATGCTTGGGCACCATTTCCCCTGCTTCAGCTGCGGCTCAGCAGAGTCAGGGCCTCCATCAGCTGCTCGTCGTTGGAAGTGCTGGCCGTACCGGTGCTCTCGCCGGTGGTACCCTGGGTGGTACCGGTGGCAGACTCGTCGCTGTTATAGGTGATGATGTCGGGAACGACGCCGCCGTTTTTGCTGATATCGTTGCCGTTGCCGGTAATATAGCTGCCGGTGGACAGCAGCAGGGCGCTGCCGTCACTGAGAGTGATTATCTCCTGGGTCCTGGTCTTTCCTGTAGTGACTTCACCCAGTATAGTCGCCCAGTTGTATTCCTGAAGGACAGCTGCACAGAGCTCCGCCTCGGCAAAAGTACCTGCATTCACCAGTACACACATGGGCAGCTGTATGCACATTCCGTCGGACTGTACCGTATCCTTGTTCCCGTCTTTGTCCACAACGGAAAACAGTACTCCATTAGGCAGCAGATAGTCCATAAAGGCGGCCACTTCGGTCTGGAGTCCGCCGGGGTTGTTGCGCAAGTCGATGCACAGGGCACTGGCCCCCTGGCCCAGCAGATCCTCAATGGCGGCTATGGCATCCTGGCTGCTCCCGGCCTCAAAGTTGCTGATCTGTACATATCCGGCCTCGGTCTTCTCCAGTCGGTATGTGACAGGGCTGACGTACACGGAAGAACAGTCAACCTCGATTGTGTTGCCGCGATCAAATCCCAAAGTAAATTTGGTGTTCATCCTGGAGCGGATTGCAGTGCGTGCTTCCTCCAGCGTATAGCCTGTAATATCCTCCCCATCCACCGAAGTGATATACATGCCGGTAGTAAGCCCCGCAAGAGCAGCAGGTGAGGTAGCATTTACCCCAATAACCTGAAACCCGCCGCCGTTTTCATCCTTTATCATGGATATCCCTATATCCTGATATTCATTTGCGGAAGATAGCTGATAGGTCTTATACTCGTCGGCAGACATGTACCTGCTCCAGGCATCGTTCAAGCCGCTGACCATAGCTGCGGCAGCATAATCCCCCAAAGCCTTCCTGTCTACTTCCTCAATGTAGCTCTCGTCTATGATGTCCTTGATCTGAATATAGCGCATGGCCTCATCATAGTCGTCTTTACCGCCCACATTATTCAGCATGGTATAGTAAGTATATGCCACGGCTCCGCTTATGCAAACCACAAAAACCAGCAGTACATACTTGAATTTAATCCTAATGTTCAGTATTGCCCACAGGAACTGGGCAATTGCAGCCAGCATTCTATTTCCAAGATTTCCCATTCAAGACCTCCCGATTGGTTTTTATATTATATCTAAACCGTCGCTAGCCGGACAGCCAAAAAAGGCTGTCCGGCATGGGGCCATTATATGGCCATATATTCTCTTTGCCCGTCAGACTCCGGCGTCGGCAGAAATTGTCAGCCCGCTGAAGAACTGTTCCGGGTCAATGCGGGTGCCGTTTTGCAGCACCTCAAAGTGCAGGTGGGGGCCGGTAGAATTTCCGGTACTGCCCACGGCGCCTATGGTTTCCCCCTGGGACACGGTCTGTCCCTCAGACACAGAAATGCTGGACAGGTGGCCGTAAAGGGTGACATAGCCGTTGCCGTGGTCTATCATTATGCAGTTGCCGTAACCGCCGTTCCATCCTGCCAGAGTGATGGTACCGCCGTCAGATGCATAGACTGCGGTGCCCTGGTTTGAGGCAATATCTATACCCGTATGGGTCTTCTCCTCACCGGTGATTGGGTGTATGCGCAATCCGAAGCGGCTGGATACATACACATAAGAAGCCACAGGCCACAGGAAGCTGCCGGAGGCATTGGCGCTGCCGCCGGAGCTGGTCACGTTTTGGGCAGCCCGTTGGGCTTCCAGCTCTGCCACCAGCTGGTCAATGGTGGCGTTGGCCGCATCCTCTGCCGCCATGATGGCGTCATACTCCGCCTGACGGTTCTCCAGATCGGTCTCCAGAGAGAGGATCAGCTGTATTGCCTCCTCAATGTCCTTTTCCAGTTCCTGCTGTTCAGCCCGGAGCTCATCCTGAAGGGCGCCAAGCTCCGTGCGCACCTGCTCATAATCGGCCTTCACTTCCTCGGTGTGTTCACGGGCGGCTATGTATTCATCTTCCAGTTCCCGGTCGCTCTGCATGATTTCACCCATATCGTCTATGGCTGTTATCAAATCGGAGAAATCGTCGGACTGGGAGATGAGCGCCAGGATATTATATCCACCGCTCTCCTCCATGGCCCGCACTCTGGTGCGGTAGCGCTCCAGCTGTTCCTCTTCCAGGCGCTGGGCCTCCTCCAGCTCCGCAGCCTTTTCGGCGATCATCTCGTCATACATCTCGATTTCCTGGCTGTTGAGCTGCATCTGCTGTATGGTGTACATGTTGCGCTCGTCCATAGCCTGTTTCTGGGCTACAACGCTGGCCTTTTCAGCCTCCAGGGCTTCTACCACCGCCTGCTTTTCCAGGCGCTGGGCTTTAATGGCGTCGCGCTGGGCCTCCAGCTCGTCTATTTCGCTCTGAGTAACGGCATAGGCTTGCACAGGGAAGGCCGCAAACACTGCCGTGCTCACCAGGGCAAAGGCCAGCGCCACCGCCATTGCGGATTTGATCTTTCTGTTTTTCATATCTTTATCCCTTAAGTTTTAGCCGCTCAGCAGTTGTAATAGGTCAGGCCGCTGAAATAAGAGGCCGGATCAACTCTGCTGCCCCCTACGAACACCTCAAAGTGGCAGTGGGTACCGGTGGCTCTGCCGGTAGCACCCAGGTAGCCAATGGTCTGTCCCGCGCTCACATATTCTCCTGCGCTGACAGCCATACCCGACATATGGGCGTACAGAGTGGTGATGTCTCCATGGTCAATTATCACATAATTGCCGTAAGCGCTGTCGTAGGATGCGGTAATAACCGTACCGTCGGCGGCAGCCACAATAATGTTGCCGTCGTTGTTAAAGCCGTCTATATCTATACCGTTGTGATATGTAGTCGCCCCTGTAAAGGGGTCGCTGCGGTAGCCGAAGCGGCTGGTGACTCTGGTGCTGCAGGGCACCGGCCAGGTGAGGCTGCCGGTAGATGTGGCTCCGCCTCCCAGCTGGCTTCCGGAATTTTCCGCATTCTGTATATCCTCGTCACTGTAGGGCGGCTCCTGGCCGTTGGCTATTGCCTCCTCATTAGCCTGGCTCATATCCTCGGCGCTGGGACCCTGATTGGCTGCGGCCTCTTCGGCTTTCTTGCGCTGGTACTCGGCGATCATGTTGGCTATGGTAGCTGCCGCCGCAGCCTCGGCTGCCTCAGCCGCCTCGTATTCCTGTATGGCCTTCTCTATCTCATCCTGGAGATCTTCCAGCTCCTTAGCATTGGCCTGTATCTGCCGGCCTATCTCTGCACGTTCTTCCTCCAGCTGGGCCTGGGCCTGCTCGTACTCAGCCTTTTCTGCCTCATACTCAGCTTTAATGGCTTCCGTCTCCTCCCGGGCCGCCACATATTCCTCCTGCAGCTCCCGGTCGCTGGCCATGATCTCGCTCATGTCGTCCATAGCGGTGAGCAACTCGGCAAAGTTTTCCGAATTGACTATGATGGAAAGGATATTAAAGCCGCCGCTCTCCTCCATAGCTCTCACTCTGGACTGGTACAGGGCCAGCTGCCGCTCCTCTTTGGTGCGGGCCGCCTCGACTTCCGCAGCCTTTTCCTCTATGAGCTTGTTGTAGGCTTCAATCTCCTGGGCAACCAGCTCCAGCTGCTCGTTAGCCAGCTTGTTCTGCTCATCCAGCGCAGCCTTCTGTTCCAGCACATTGGACTGCTGCTCTCTCAACAGTTTCAGGCGTTCCTGACATTCCTTCACCTGGCTGGACAGGTCGTTCTTCTGGGCCTGCAGGTCATCCAGCTCGTCGGCGTAAGCCGTCATGGGAATGACACTGAATACTAGGGAAAGTACCATCAGCAGGGCCAGCAAAACTGCAATGGCTGATGCGATTTTCTTGTTGTTCATTTTAGTCTCCTTACTGCATGCTTGCCAGGCAGGCGGATTCCTGCCGGTCTTGGAGCAAAATACTCCATAGATGATAGACGCTTAAACTTTCAAATAGTTCCTGATGGCGTTCACGCCGCCGAAAGCACCTACCAAAATCCCCGTCCCCATGTATACAGCAAGAAGGGGCATAGCCATTGCGCTGAAAGGTACTATGGAAATAAAGCTGCCGGCCAGGCCGCTTACCAGCTTTGATGTAATCAGTGTATATATGCCCCATTCGGCTACATAAGCCAGGCCGCCGCCCAGGATACCCAGCACCAGGCCCTCCACCACGAAGGGCAGACGTATAAATCCGTTGCTGGCGCCCACCATTTTCATGATGGCGATTTCCTCCCTGCGGCCAAAAGTGGTCAGCTTTACGGTGTTGGACATGATAAACACGGAGACGAACACCAGGATAACTATCAGTACCAGAGATACTATACTAACGATGTTGCGAACCGTGACGAAAAAGCTTGCATATTCCAAATGGGCCAGAACTTTTGCAATACCGTCCACTGATTCCAGTGCCGCCTTCGTGTCTGACATAAGGGCGATATCCGCCAGCTGAATGACAAAACGGTGGCGGAAAACCTCCTCGTCTATACCGACGCTGAAGTCGGAGTCGTACTGGCTCATAAAATTGTCCATGGCTTCGGCTCTGGACACAAATTGTACGCTGGCCACATTGGGCACAGCCTCGATGCTGCTTTGCAGGGAAGCTGCCTCCGCCTCGTCGGCAATGCTCTCGTCTACATAGGCCACCATTTCATTCTCGTTTTCCAGGTCCTTGATAAGGGCATCGATATTCACCGACACCAGGGAAAAGCTTCCCATAATTATAAGGCAGGCCATTATAATAGTGACCGATGCAAAGGACATGAAGCCGTGGGTGGTGATGCTGCGGAAGCCCTCCCGAATAAGATAGCCGTATCTACTCAATCTCATAGCTGTAATACCCATCCATTCCGTCGCTGATCAGATTGCCTCCGTCTATAGTGATAACGCGCTTGGAGAAGGCGTTGACCAGTTCCTTTTCGTGAGTTACCACCACAACGGTGGTCCCCATCTCGTTTATCTTTTCAAACAGCAGCATCAGTTCCAGGCTGCGCACCGGATCCAGGTTGCCTGTAGGCTCGTCGGCGACTATCATCCTGGGGTTGTTTACCAGGGCCCTGGCTATGGCCACACGCTGCTGCTCGCCGCCGGAGAGCTCATTGGGCATACGCTTCTCCCGGCCTTCCAGCCCCACCAGCTCCAATATGTAGGGTACGCGCTTTTTGATGTCCTTGTTGGCGGCGCCTACCACACGCATGGCAAAAGCCACATTGTCATACACGGTCATGTTCTCAATAAGCCGGTAATCCTGGAACACCACGCCCAAAGTGCGGCGCATTTTAGGAAGCTTACGGCGTTTAATCTTGGTCATGTCAAAATCATTTACAATGATCTCCCCGGAGGTGGGGCGGATCTCGCCGGTTATCAGCTTCATTATTGTGGTCTTACCGGAACCGGAAGGCCCGACCAGGAACACGAACTCCCCATCCTCAACGGTGATGTTCACCTCATCGAGAGCCAGGGTGTTGCTGCTCTCATAGACCTTCCTTACGTTTTTCATATGGATCATAGATAACTAGTCCTCCATTGTGATATCCGCAGGGTTTTCTATAAATAAATATATAAAAAGTATCAAGGAGCTCAGTATTTACTGTTGTTGAGAGAATCCAGATACTGTTTTACCATCATTGCCACCTTGAAGACTATGGCGTGGTCAAACTCACGCAGATCAAGGCCGGTAATCTTTTTGATCTTCTCAAGTCTGTACACCAGGGTATTGCGGTGTACATACAGCTTGCGGGAAGTCTCGGAGACATTAAGGTTGTTTTCAAAGAACTTGTTGATAGTCTCCAAAGTATCCTCGTCCAGGGTCTCAATGGGTTTCTTTTTGAAGACCTCGTTGAGAAACATCTCACACAGGGTGGTGGGCAGCTGGTAAATGATGCGGCCCAGGCCCAGGTTCTCATAATTGATGATGCTCTTTTCGCTTTCAAAGACCCGGCCCACTTCAATGGCCACCTGGGCCTCCTTGTACTTGTCCGCCAGCTCCCGCAGGTGGCGGGCATTGGTGCTGACGCCGATGACGGTCTTGATACCGAGCTCCTCCATCAGTGTCTTCTCAATGGTCTTTGCCGCCTTCATTATCTCGTCCGGGCAGTTGACTGAGGGCAGGGACTTTACCACCACCACGTCGGTCTCGTTGATGTTAAGGACGAAGTCCTTCTGCTTGTCCAGGAACAGGCGCTGCACCAGTTCCACTGCGGACACATCGGGGTTTTCCATCTGGCGCACCAGCAGCACCACTCTGGGCTCGTCGGTGACAAAGTGCAGCTCCTTGGCCCGCACGTACACATCCCCGGGCAGGATATTGTCGGAGATGATATTCTTTACAAAGGCGGCCTTGTTGTGCTTTTCCTCATAGTTGTTCTTTGCCTCGTTGAAGGCCACGGCTGCAATGGCGCAGATAGTCCTGCTCATCTGGTCGCTGCCCTCAGTAAAGGCGGCATAATCGATCTTGGGGCTGGGTGAGGACAGGGGGCAATATATCCTGCTGCCGGTGGACACCGGCTGCTCCCCTCCCTCAAAATCATAGAGGTGGAAATCGTCCAGTCGGGAGCCGATCATTGCTAGCTCGCTGCTGGCCACCACGAACCCCTGCTCGTCTACGACGCCAATGGTCCTGTCTATACTGTCTTTCATCTGGATAATCACATTCTGAAATATCCTGCTGGACATATCTCTTCCTCCTATAGCTTCTGCGCAGCCCGGCCGCACCTGTAATATGGTCAAAATACCATACCCTCGCAATTCTCTTTTTACATATTAACTCATTATTGTGTAATTTTCAATAGAAATTATCTCGGTTTTTTGTGAACTTTTTTCGTATTGTGTCTCTAACGCTCAAAAAAGCTGTGCAAAGCTACAGGTTTTTATACCAAATGTTCCAGAGCATCCTGCCCAAACAGTGCTGATATATCCGCCTCTTCCAGTTCTCTAAAGCCCCCGGGTCCCAGCTCATCTCCCAGGCTGAGCCCCCCTATTGCCAGGCGCCGCAGTCTGAGCACCGGTGCTCCCCGCGAGGCCAGCATCCGCTTTACCTGGTGGTATTTGCCCTCAGTCACCCGCACCAGGCAGGTTCCCGGCCCCAGGATATGCAGTTTTGCCGGCAGGCATTGTGTCCCGTCTCCCAGGACCAGGCCGCTTTCAAAGGCCTCTGCATCTTCCTGCCCCAGGTCTCCCTCTACCTCTGCCCGGTATAGTTTCCATATACCTGACTTTGGGGATATCACCCTGTGGGCAAAGTCCCCGTCATTGGTCAGGAGCAGCAGGCCGCTGGTATCCTTGTCCAGACGCCCCACAGGAAAGAGACCCATGCGCCGCATATCACCCTCCAGCAGATCCAGCACCGTTTTCTGGCGGGGGTCTTCCGTAGCGCTGAGCACCCCCTCGGGTTTGTCCATCATATAGTAGCGGAATTTTTTATATCGGAGCTCCCGCCCGTCCAGGAGGATATGGGCTTTCTCACTGTCGATGCGTTTTTCCGGTGCCGTCACCGGGACTCCGTCCACCATCACCCGACCGCTTTTTATTATCTGCCTCAGCTCACTGCGGGACGCAATACCCATATCACAAAGGAGTTTATCCAGTCTCATCATGCTCATCTGCCCTTCCCCTTTCCCTGGCGCCGCTGTCGGCTCAAGGATTGTTTACTGCTCCTCTTTCAGGCAGTAAAGCCTGTATACCTGATGCTCCGAGCTGGCACAGCAAAAATAGTCCTCTTCAAGCGCACTGCGAACATCTGCGTTTACTCCCTCCGGTTCAAAGGACAGGACCCACTTTATTTCTGCCTGTCTGAATTCATCCCACAGTTTCTCTTCCAGACTTTGGCTGTTGCCTATCATCCACTGCTGGAGGACAAAGAATCTGAAAGCAGGACGAATATCATTTTCCAGGTACAAACTCCTATAGCAATTAAAAGCCACAAAGCTGCTTCGGTCTTCATAGGGAATTTGTGCTACGAGCTTGTTATAGTCGTCCCCATAATCGACAATGTCCTCATAGGCCTGTGGAGGTATGTATTCCGTAAGGCTCTTGTATGCTTTCAGGCCGGAGCTCAATAAAACCACTGCCGTCATCAGCAGGCACAATATTTGCGTAATTTTTATTATACCAGATTTGTTCCCCGCTGTGTAGAGTATAAGTACAGCCAGGTAGAAAAAGGGCAGCAGCACGATGCCATAATGGGCATAGTCATTCAAGGTATATATAAAGGCGGTATTTACCGCGGAGATAAGCAGCCAAAATACGCCCAACAGCCTGTTTCCCTTGTCAGCCAGGAGCACCCAGAGCCCGCCGCCTATTAGGCACCAGCCGGTAAGATAGCGCCGCACTGCAACCAGCAGCTGCAAAAATCCCTGGGGAGCTGCCGTACCTGAGCCGGAAAAATATTCCAGATTATACAGCACGGTTCCATACCACATTTCATACAGGGCGCCGTGAAGGGCAAAATACAGGCAGAACGGCAAAACCAATACCGCGGCACCTGACAGGAAAAAAACAATATTTTTAAGCAATTCTATCCACCGGCTCTTTACTGCAAGGGCGGCAGATATCAGCGCTGCTCCAAGGCAAACAGCAAGCCCATTGGTCACTCTTGACATGAGCGCGAAACCGAAGCATAGTCCATAAACAAAAGCCCAGCGCGGCTCATGAGCCCAATTTCCTGAATTAAGTTTTCGGCTCCACCGAAGCATATAATACATTGACCCGAACAGAAGCGGGAGAATATACTCCTCGGTGGTATTTCCCTCCTGCCAGTTTACGGTAAGCAGAAGCGGCAGAAGTACAGCCAGACACAGGGCTTTTTTCTCTCCCGCTCCTTTTAAGATTCGGAAAGCCATCACTTCACTCAAAGCAACATTTAAAACCTGTAAAATAAACACCCCGGTTCTTCCCGCCAGGTAATACCCGGCTGCATTTATGAGGAAGATCATCGGGCCTTTGTGGTCATACAGCTCCACATAGGGCAAATCTCCCTGAGCCCAGTATTTGCCGATAGTCTGAAACATTGCCGAGTCATATCCGAATCCGGAATATAAAGGGCTGGTGCTCTGGGAAAAAAGAGCCGTGCCTATAACGGCAGACAAGGCGAACAGCAAGGCATATGCCAATCCTTTCTTCGCTCTTTGCAGGCCGCATCTGCGCTGATAAAAAACATTTTCAGTATTCATCTCTCAACCCCGCCAACACAAAACCGATTGCATAAACATACAGAATACGCATATATTGAACCGTAGCATGCACAAACCGCAAATTCCACAAATAAGGAATAGTTTGCATGTTTAATGGCTTAATTGGCAGCATATTATGTTCTGGAAATGAATAGTCTGTCTTGAGGTGAGAGGGAATGTTCAAAACTCAAGTGCTGACAAAGAAAAAAGCGGCGGCTATAGTAGTTGTGTTGGCCGTGGTGCTGCTGGGAATCATACTCCTGCGCTGGTGGGCTTCCCCGGGGAGCAGCTACGACTTTTCAACCCTGGAGGGCCGCCAGGCCTTTCTCCTGGATCTGGGCTGGGAAATAGACATCAGCACGGAGGAGTTTCGCAGCGTAGTGGTTCCGGAGAAGCTGGAAGGGATAATGAGCCAGTATAACCGAATGCAGCTGGCCCAGGGCTATGACCTGAACGAACACCTGGGGGAGAGCTGCCAGCAGTACAGCTATCAGCTTTTAAACTATCCGGACAGCGACAGCCCCGTATTTGTAACCCTGTATGTTCAGGACAAAGAGCTCATCGCCGGAGATATACACAGCAATGCGATGAACGGGTTCATGCACGGGCTGAAAAAAATAACGAAGTGATCCCACAGAGAAAATACAAAATGGCTTACGGCCCGGCAGCACCGGAGCGTAAGCCATTGCGTTTATCTCGCTTTTTTATTTTCTCGACAGCTGGAAGCCTTGGGTGTGGAGGAAATCCACCATGTCCAAAAGTTTTCCGCCGCTGTAGTCATATACCAGCATGGTGATGCCAAGATCCCGGAAGCTATAGACTATACTGCCGTTTTCGGTGACGGCGTTCAGCTCTTGGAAATCCACCAGGTAGCTTTTATCTTCCAGTTGGAACTCAAGACCCATGGGGCTGACCTTACCTGCGGCGCAGTCGCTTATAAGCCAGGCGCCGCTGTTTTCCGACAGCAGTTCATCCTCTGCCACTCCCAGCTGGGCCAGCTCCTTTACGAAGCTCAGGTAGGGTTCCCGCTTTTCCCAGTCTCCGTTCTTGATAAGCAGTACCGCCCGGCCGCCCCGCTTCAGTTCTGCGAGGTAATCCCCTGTTTCGGTTATATCCAGCAGATATCCGTCCTCAATGTTATCCGCATTTACATCCCAGCTGAAATAGGCCGGGTCCCCCCTGTGGTCTGCAAGCTCCAGTTTTTCCAGAAGTATCTCTCCCAGGCTGAGGCTCAGCTTTCTGGCGCCGCCAAGATTCAGATGGGTGTCGTAATAGAAATCCCTGCCGTCTATGCCGGTCTCCTCCGACATTTTGTTGAAGTCATAGAAATCCAGCCCCAGCTCTTCTGCCAGCCCCGTCACCGCGTTGGAATAGGGCTGGTATTTCTCCAGATCTACAGTGGGAGTCTTTACCAGAATGAGCTCTATGCCCTCCTCCCGGCACAGGGAGACTATACGCATAAAGTAGTCCAGAGACTTGTCGCTTATCTGTGCAAGCTCAGTTATCTCTGCCGGGTCGGCCATATCGAAATCCCCATGGCCGTAAAGGGCGTAGCTGCCCTTGTTGTTTATCAGTTCCGCCGACCAGGGGAAGTATTCAAAATCCTCCTGTGTAAGCTCTCCGTAACGCTGGTGGTACAGTGGCAGTCCCAACAGCAGAGAGACCCGGCGGTCTTCCGGGGCAGTGGCCTTTATAGCCTCCAGCTTGTTCAGGCTCAGGTGCATCCCCGCCACATTTTTCAGCTGTGTGGCCTCGTCTGCATATTCCCAGTCATAGCTGAGGCCGCCTATCTCCAGCACCACAGCCTTGGGCTGCTGGAACTTCAGAGCCTCAACCAGGAAATGGTAGCTGTTCCACATGGGCTGCACCCCGCCCCACAGGGCAAAAGCAGATATACCGTACTCCCGCCACAAAGTGGCGGTGTCCACATGGACGCCCATGTGGCTGTTGCCCATGAGAAGTACATCCACGGTGCCCGGCTCCTGAGCATAGAAGCTCTCCATGGGTTTCACGCCGTCATAGCGCTTTATCAGCAATATTCTGTCCAGCGCCCACACCGTGGCCAGTGTGAAAGCAAAAATAAGCAGCAGAGCAAGGCTGCGTTTAAGTATCTTGTTCATGGCCTAAAACCCCGCATATATGAAGGCGCTGGCGGAATACTCCCCGCCGTAGGCCCCGAAGACCAAAATAACAATAAACATGGCCCAGCACAGCAGGGCTCTGGCCGCCATACTCTGTTTGAGTATGCAGCCGCTGTCAAAGCCCTTCTCCCGCAGGACCGACACGAGGCCCAGCAGTCCCAGGGCAAAGAGCAATATCGCCCAGTCCAGGGAGCTTATTCCGAAGGCTGTGAGGCTGCCGTCAAAAAGAGCCCAGGGGGCAAGGCCCCGGAGCATGTTCCGGCAGTACACCAGAGCCTTCGCCAGATTCTCCGAACGGAAAAATATCCAGGCAAAACTCACAAGGGAAAAGGTGATGAAGCGCTGCCCCAGCCTGAAGGCGGCCCTGGACCTGTCTATCCCGAGCCGGTCATAAAGAGCGCTGCGCCAGGATCTGGTAATATGTCCGGCAATCTGGTAAAAGCCGTGGAGGGCCCCCCAGAGCACAAAGCTCCAGGCCGCCCCATGCCACAGTCCGCTTACCAAAAATACTATGAATATGTTTACATAACGTCTGATCCTTCCCCTGCGATTGCCGCCCAGCGGGAAGTAGAGGTATTCCGTGAACCAGCTGGTGAGGGAGATATGCCACCGGCGCCAGAAGTCCTGAATGTCGGTTGCCAGATAGGGCTGGCGAAAATTGTCCTTCAGTCTGAAGCCAAAGAGACGGGAGACGGCAATGGCCATATAGCTGTAGCCTGCAAAGTCGGCATATATCTGAAAGGTATAGGCCAGAGAGTTCACCATCAGTACCACGCCGGTATAATCATAGTACTCCTGGAAGAGCCTGTCGGTCATCAGGGCCAGGCGGTCTGCAATGACCAGTTTTAAAAATGCACCCCAGAGAAAGCACAGCATGAAAAAGCTGAAATCCTCATATCTCAGCTGCCGTTTCTCCCGTATCTGGGGCAGCAGCTCCCGCCCCTTCTGTATGGGGCCGGACACCACCGTTGGAAAGAAACAGACAAAAAGCCCGTAGTTTATGGGATTTTCCTCTGCCTCCAGCTTTCCGTTATACAAATCAAACAGATAGGAACAGCTCTGGAACACATAGAAGCTCAGGCCCACCGGCAGCAGTATCTCCGGCAGGCTGAAATTCAAACCCGTAAGGCTGCGTATGCTGCCCAGGGCAAAGTCCGTGTACTTGAACACCAGCAGCACCAGCAGGTTCAGCACTGCAGCAGCTATGTATATACGCCTCTGTCGCTTCCCCAGCAAGCCACCCAGATAGCTAACGGCAGTGCAGCCAATGAGCAGCAGCAGATATTTAATATCATAGCTTGCATAAAACACCAGGCTTGCCAGCAGCAGGACGGCGTTCTGCCCTCCTGCACTTCTCATCAGGGCATAGGCCAGAAAGCACAGTGGCAGGAACAGCGCCCAGAACTGTAGGTTTACAAATGACATATACGCTCCGTTCCGCCGCAGCGTAGCGGCAGCTTAAAGCAGGATGACTCCCGCCTCCTCACATTTCTCCACTGTTGTCTCGTCCCAGATAGAGGCCTGCACCTCGCCGATGTGGGCCTTGCCCAGCAGCAGCATGGAGAGCCTTGACTGGCCGATGCCGCCGCCAATGGTCAGGGGCAGTTCACCGCTCAGCAGGGCCTTGTGGTAGGGCAGCTCCCTGCGGCTGTCGCAGCCGGCCATTGTAAGCTGTCGGTCCATGGCCTCCGGATCGACTCTGATGCCCATGGAGGATATCTCCATGGCGCAGCCCAAAACGTCATACCAGAACATGATATCCCCGTTCAGTGCCCAGTCATCGTAGTCCGGGGCCCTACCGTCGTGAGGCTTGCCGGACTTCAGGGGGGCGCCGATGCCTATAATGAAAGCGGTACCGTGTTCCTTGAGATAGGCATTCTCCCGCTCCTTGGAGCTGAGGCCGGGATACATGTCCTCCAGCTGCTGGGAAGTGACAAAGCTCACCTGCCTGTTCAGCTTTGGCAGGACGGACAGTTGAGGATAGATAGCCTGCATGGTATCCTGAGTGTCACAGATGGCGGAGACGATGTCCATTACCGTGAGCTTCAGGTAGTCCAGGTTCCTGTTCTCCTGAAGTATCACCTTTTCCCAGTCCCACTGATCCACATAGACGGAGTGGAGGTTGTCCAGCTCATCCTCGTCCCGGCGGATGGCGTTCATATCGGTATATATGCCCTTGCCGGGATAGAAGCCATAGCGCTTGAGGGCCAGACGCTTCCACTTGGCCAGGGACTGCACCACCTCCGCCCTGTGCTCGGAGCGGAGAATATCGAAAGATACCGGGCGCTCATAACCATTCAGATTATCATTAAGACCGGAATTTTCATCCACAAACAGCGGGGCGGATACCCGGTACAGATTCAGCTTTGCCCCCAGGTTATCTTCAAAGAGCCGCTTTAACAGGCTTATAGCCTTCTGCGTATCATAGATGGAGAGTATGCTTTTATAGTTCTCGGGGATTACGGTTTTCATTTATTTTTCTCCTGCTTCTTTTTTTCTTTCTCATCCTTCCGGCTCAGCAGCTCCACTATCTTCTGATAGTAGCCCTCTGCATCCCGGCGGAAATTTTTCTGTATCTGTTTGGCCTGTTCCTCGTTGGCGCAGAGGAAGCTGAGGCGTATGATCTCCCCCACCCCGTCGGACATAGCCAGCTCCACCGTGACGCCCCCGGGGCTGTCGTGGTGCTTTGCGGTTATCATGGCGGCCCGGCGCATCCGCTCCTCCACGGGAGCTATGAGCTTCTGGGCTTTGGAGCGTACGGAATAGGGCAGACTGCTCTCTACGGCATCGGCGTTGCGAGCCCCTTTTTCCGTTATGCAATAGCCATCCTCATTTTCAGTGACATGCCCGGTTTCCACCAGCTCCGCCAGGCAGTCGGAGTAGTCGAAATAGCCCACGCCGCTGTCGCACTGGCACAGCTCCGCCAGGGTTTCCGGGTCCACCGTCCCCGGCAGGCGGCGAAGGATATACAGTATGAGTATCTTTATATCCAGCTTTTCATGGATGAATCCCAGACGTCCCATGAGCACCTCCGAACAATAATTCATTATATTATATACTGTATACCCGGCTTTTTTCAAGTCTTAATTGACACACTGCCGTCCCGCTTGCATACACTGTACTGAAGATTCTTCAATCCAGACAATAGGAGGTATATCCATGGCCGACAGAGTTGTGCCCGGGCCTGTTGAAAGCTCGGCAAACATTCGAGAAGCCGTATGCATCAATACAAGAAAGATATTCGACAGCTGCAGAGATAAGGACTGCGTTGATGATCTGAGGGTTTTCCCCACCATATCTTCCCAGTCCTACATAGAAAATGCCCTGAGTATCCGCCCCAAGCGGGCAGAGCTGCTCTATGTAGACGTAAATGTGGAACCGGTGACCTTCAACCGGGGCTGCTACACCGTTGACTGCACTTATTTCTATCGCATCACCGCCGAAACCTTCCCTGCCGGCCAGACCTGCACCGGCCTTGCGGTGTTTGACAAAAGGGTAATGCTCTTTGGCAGTGTGGGCAGCGTCAAGTCCTTCTCCTCCGACAGTGTGCTGCCGGTGGCGGATATTGACGATCTGCCCATAGCGGTGGTGAACTCCGTGGACCCCATCTGCCTGCACTGCAAGCTGGTAGACGCCGAGTGCCTGCTGCCCACAGAGCTGGAGCAGCGGAGCATCCCCTCCTTCATAACCGCCGCCTTCAACGAGTCCCTGATCCTAACGGACACCGCCCGGCGCTGGTTTGCCACCATAGGCCAGTTCAGCATTATCCGCCTGGAGCGGGACACCCAGCTGCTCATACCTGCCTATGACTACTGCCTGCCCGATAAGGAGTGCCCCGGCACCATCACCGAGGATGACCCATGCACCCTCTTCAGCCGCATCCGCTTCCCTGTGGAGGAGTTCTTTCCTCCCGACAGCGTCTGCGACTGCGACGACTATCGCAGCATGAAATAAAAAAAGCCTCCCGTCGGGGAGGCTTTTTTTATTTTCAAATACGACCCTAAACAGGAATTCACTTTACCCCGGCTACAACAGCTTTCAGCCGGTTCAGGTCGTCCATGTCCGGATGGTTCAGGGCAGCGTCAAAGTTTGCCAGCATGGTACTGCGCCGTGGACTGTCTTCCATTTGAAGATAGCGGTCCCGCACGCTCTGGGGCATTTTGCCCTGGCACATATAGCTGCCTATGAGGCGCACCTGCGGAGCCAGGTTAGCATTCACCCTGCTCAATATCTGCTCAAAGTAGGCTGGGGCTCCTCCAAATCCTGCGGTGCCGAAAAGAAATAGTTCCTGTCTCTCGAGGCTTTTCAAAAACTCCGCGCTGGCCTCATCGCAGCTGCCCTTGTCCGTCCAGAACCCGGCGTAAATCCTGTCTGCTTTCAGAGCCTGAACGCCGGGTTCACCGAAATATACGCAGTCCTCTTCCGGCAGAAACTCTTTCAGGGCCCGGGCCAGCATTGCAGTGTTCCCCGTACGGCTGCTGTAAACAATGGAATAAGTCATTTTTTATCCTCCATTTCATATATACATTCCACTCCCCGGTGGGACATTATCCCTCCCAGGCAGCCCTTATTGCAGCGGATACAGCGGCGGATATCTCCTGCCCCGCCTTCCGCCAGTTTCTTTGGCCATTGTGCGTCGGCAATTAGCTGCCGGCTCATTGCCGCACAGTCCATACGCCCGGCCTTCAGCTGTTCCTCCACAAAATCCGGATCGGTAAGCCCTCCCACAGCACACAGCGTCCGCTTTGTCAGCAAGCGCAGCCGGTCGCAGAACTTGAGGAAGCAGCCCTCTCCGCCAAAGTAAGGATGGTTTTTCGCCGGTATGGTATCGCTCAATTTGCTGTGGTCAGCCAAGGCCACATGGAAGCTGGTCACTCCTGCCTGCTCCAGCAGTGGGACAAAAACACTCAGTTCCTCCTCCAGCACGCCGGCCTTTCCATAATGAGGCTGCTCCTGACGCACCGCCAGCTTGTAGTCAATTGGCAGCCCGGGCAATCTCTTTCGTATTGCGGAAACTGCCTCCACGGCAAAGCGGGCCCTGTTTTCGGCACTGCCTCCATACCTGTCTTCCCGGGAGTTGAAAACTGCGGAGCTGAGGCTGCCGCACATCCTGTCCCCGTGAACCTGTACCATATCGAAGCCGGCCTCTGCCGCCAGCTCTGCAGCATCGCCAAAAGCACCGGTAATTTCACTAATGCGCTGCTCCGGAATGCTGCTTATATACGGCCCCACTTCCCTGTTTAAAAGCTCCCTCAGCTCATCGTGGGAAATATGCCCTGTCAGCAGGCCTGGGATATACCTTACCATTCCCTTCAGATTGGTGGAGCTGGGCACATATCTTACACCCTTCTCCATGCACGGCATCCGCCAGTTCCCTGTACCAGGCAAGACCCTTTCTGCTGTACAGGCTGGGAATAAATCGCTGAGGCAGCACCGGCACATCCCCAATTATTATCATGGCACAGCCTCCGGCGGCAATTTTCCTCATCCGCTCTTTCAGCCCGTCTTTTCCTGATGCCAGGGAGGTTGGAGCAAAAACTATCCGATTTTTCAGCTCCAGTCCCCCGTAATTAATGGGACTCAATATTGTCTCGTACATTTAACTTACTTTTCCTTACGCTTGATTTTTGCCAGCAGAGAGATCAGCTGCTCCCGTTCCTCCGGCGCCAAAGTTGAAAGCACCATTTCATCCCAGTCAAAAAATACCTGATGGCTCAGTTCAAAGGCCTCAATCCCCTTTGGACTCAGCGTCAGCCGGTAGGCCCGTCCGGATTTTTCCCGGGTCAGGAATCCCTCCTCGGTCAGTCTGGTGATGCAGCGCTGGGAATATCCCCAGTCCAGGCCCAGCGCCGCCGTCAGCTCCGCCTGGGAGCAGCCAGAATGCTTTCCCACATAGATGATGGGGAACATTGCACTGAAGCTCAGCCCCAGCTTTTGCAGACTGGCCGTGGTATAGGCTGCAAAGTCTCTGTGAAGCGCATTGGCATAAAATGCCAGAGTATTAAACACGGATATCCCCCTTCCACTTGACTAAGTCAAGTATATAGCAGCGACTTGACTTTGTCAAGTGAATTTAAAATTTTTCTGTTTCTATGCAAGTCCCGGTTTTCGTACTATAATATAGGCGCAGCCATACCGCGCAAAAGTGCCTCACGGTGTAATCGCTCAGTAGTGGACAGCACTACAGCTCCTAGCTCATCTCATAAACAGCGAAAAGGTATTGGCTGGACACTTTCTCTTGAAAGGATGTATACAGCATGAACACTGTACTGGAACATGCCAAGGAGCTTTACCCGGAACTGAAAGCCATGAAGGACGACCTGCACCGCCATCCGGAGCTTTCATTCAGGGAGGTCCACACCACCGCACTGCTTCGGGATAGACTGCTTAAGTTGGATATGGAGCTTGTGGACCTGGGGATGGATACCGGGGTAGTTGGGGTTGACCGGGCCGTGCCGTAGCTCTCCGTGCAGACATTGATGCTATCGAGCAGTTGGAGCCGGAGGATAACGGAGTAGTCTCGGAATCCCCTGGCATTATGCATGCCTGCGGCCACGACTTTCACACTGCTTGCCTGTATGGTGCAGCACGTATACTGGCCCTGCGTCGGGGAGAACTCACCGGGAGCGTGGTTTTCATTTTTCAGCCCGCCGAGGAGATCACACAAGGCGCCTCCGCTACCGTAGTAGAGGGACGGCCCGGCCATCCGCAGCTCCCTGGTCATAAAGGGGATAAAGATCGCCGTGGAGCTGGTTGTCATGCCCCGCTGGATTTCCACCTCGTTATAGCCCAGGGCCAGGGAGGACACAAAGCCCTGCTCCTGTTGCCAGTCCAGCCGCTTCAAGGCACAGTTGTATTTCTGTGCGATGCCGCCCACAGTGAAAATATCATTTTCCAGCCGCTGGCGGGTGGGGGCGATGTTCACCACCGTAAAAGTCAGCAGAAACATCCGCTCGTTGCGGGATTGTAGGTCGGCCAGCAGCTCCGCCGCGTCTTTGGAAAAGGTAATGAGGTCGGGCGGGAGAATGTCGGGATCGTACCCGGCCCGGACAGCCTTCCGCTGTTCCTCCACCTTCATTTTTCCGATGTCGGAGATTTTTCCCTTGATGGTTTTGATAGCCTTTAGCTGATCCACCGTCTGGATATGGAGGGTTACGGTCATTTCCGCATCCAGCTCCAGAATTTCCGCCAGCAGTTTATCCGAGAGCTCAGACGCTAAAATCTGCAAGTAGGAAACAGCGCCCCAATACTGGCCCACCCGGAACAGGCGGGAGTGCCGGAAGTCAAAGCTGTCCGGCACGATAAAGTCTTTCGTCCCCATGCCCGTATGGGCGATGTCCGCCCACTTGAAGCGGAACGGCTCCCGGCTGCCGGGGTGAAGCTGGCCGTGCAGTATCTCTAAGCGTTCCAGTCCGTTCAGGGGCCGTGACTGTACGCCCAGCTTTTTGAAGTTGCTGGAAATGTCCGCCTCTACACGCTCCAGCCGGGGCCTTGCGGCGGCGAGGCTGTCTGCCGATACCCCGAAGGTCAGCAGCTTTGTCCGCACAATGCCGTTGTTGCTCTTTGCAATTTGGCCCTCCAGCATTTCCACATACTCACTTCGCATATCGCTGTACCCGTCCTCCTTCATGGGGATATTGAGCTTGTATTTGCTCTCGGGGCGGCTTCGGTGGTTGATAAAGGAAAGCTGGAACGGAAGGGAGCTGTCGAAGGAATTAAGAAAAGCGCAATAGCCGTCAAAGATGGCTGACTGGTCATCAGCCTGCGCCAACTGATAGTTAATGTCCTCGTATTCCATGCTCTTGGTATAGAGCCTGTCATTGACCCGGCAGATACCGTCCTTGAAAATCTCCCGGTACGGGATGGTCTGCTGTGCGGTCTGCGGCCCGGCCTTTCTTGCCGGGGCCTGCTTCTTGGGGGTACGGTCAGGACGCTTTCTTTCTGCGCCCGGACTTGCGGTCTTTGCGTTGGTCTGCAATCGGGTGTTCCTCCTTTCTGCTCAGAAAAGCGTAAAAA
>ERZ827478.1106-NODE-1106-length-21311-cov-4.404262_pt1 | contig 21311 bp, 16 predicted proteins | sample MGYA00519705_ERZ827478 | MGnify/ENA primary metagenome ERZ827478 (study PRJEB31778, sample SAMEA3449318) | human gut metagenome | biome: human gut; feature: human-associated habitat; material: faeces | place: United Kingdom | collected 2010/2012 ... | reverse complement strand
GCGTGGGACGCGGCAAAGTCCACGATGGCGTCGATGTCCTTGGCCCCGATCTCCGGCACGCACCCCGCGTCGGCGGCGATGCCGCCGTTACCGGGCAGGCAGTAAATTTCCTCAACTGCGGGATTTTCTTTTAACTTCTTGATAATGGCGTGTTCGCGGCCTCCGCCGCCGATGACCATGAGTTTCATTCGTTTCGTTCCTCCTTTTAGTGATGGAACAATCTCTGTCCGGTAAAGGCCATGGTGATGCCGTATTTATTCGCGGTCTCGATGACGTTGTCGTCGCGGATCGAGCCGCCGGGTTCCGCGATGTAGGTGACGCCGCTCTTTCTCGCGCGCTCAACATTGTCGCCGAACGGGAAGAACGCGTCGGAGCCGACGGTCACGCCGCTCTGGCGCGCGATCCATTCCTTGCGCTCCTGCACCGTCAGCGGCTCGGGGCGCTCCTTGAAGACGCGCTGCCATGCACCGTCGGCCAAAACGTCGTCACACTCGTCGGAAATATAAACATCGATGGCGTTGTCGCGGTCAGGGCGGCGGATACCGTCCACAAACGGCAGCGCAAGCACCTTCGGGTGGCGGCGGAGATACCAGTTGTCCGCCTTGCTGCCGGCAAGGCGCGTACAGTGGATGCGGCTCTGCTGGCCCGCGCCCACACCGATGAGCTGCCCGCCCTGGGCGTAGCACACCGAGTTGGACTGGGTGTATTTCAGCGCGATCAGGCACAGCGTCAGGTCCCGCTTCTGCTCGTCTGTCAGCGCCCTGTTCCGTGTGACGATATTAGAGAACGTATCGTCGCCGAACTTCAGCTCGTTGCGCCCCTGCTCAAACGTGATGCCGAACACATCCTTGTGCTCCACGGGCGCGGGCTGGTAGGATGGGTCGATGGCGACAATGTTGTAACCGCCCTTGCGCTTTGTTTTCAGGATGGCCAGCGCGGCGGCGGAATAGCCCGGCGCGATAACGCCGTCCGACACCTCGTGCTGGATGACCTTCGCCGTGGCTTCGTCGCATTCGTCGGAAAGGGCGATCCAGTCCCCGAAGCTGGACATGCGGTCCGCGCCGCGCGCGCGCGCGTACGCCGTGGCGATCGGGGTCAGCTCCATATCGTCTACAAAATAGATCTTTTTCAGCGTATCGCTCAGCGGCACCGCAACCGCCGCGCCGGCGGGGCTCACATGCTTGAACGAAGCCGCGGCGGGCAGGCCCGTCGCCTCCTTGAGCTCCCGGACAAGCTGCCAGCTGTTGAAGGCATCCAGGAAGTTGATGTATCCCGGTTTTCCGTTTAATACTTTGATTGGCAGATCTGCACCGTTCTCCATATAAATACGGGATGGTTTCTGATTTGGGTTACAGCCATATTTTAACTCTAATTCGTTCATTCTGATTCCTCCGATAACTATGTGTTCACACAAACGTTTTTATCAAATATCTGCATGACTTGCCGTGTTTTTATTTCAACAAAAAATAATGTCGATAAAAATTAATCCTGATGTTTGTTTACGATACGTGTCTCATAAGTACCGTCTGCAATGTTGATATAACGTACAAACAGGGAAACTTTATTATCTGCGTTTAAGCTCTCCCATAAAATCTTTGTATACTCATCAATATTATCCACAACATCTATCAGTTCCGGCTCTCCTTCAAAGCTTGGAAGTGGATTGCCATCGTTCATATAAGTATGGATGAAACGTGCCTCACCTGCAGCCGGTGTCTCATAAGCGAATGTATAACGGTTACATCCATCCGGATTGCCATTGTTGCTCTTTAAAATAGACATTGCATAACTGAATTTTCCGTTTTCCACATGCATGATACCGGAAATACGCGGTGTGTAGTTCGGACCGTCCGGCTCAAACTCACGGCAGCGTAAAGACTGCTCAAATGTCTGCTGTTTATCCATCAGCTCGTAAATCGTATCGGTCTGATCTCCATTTGTCACAATCGTCTTGTTGCCTAATACACGCACTGGTGCATAGATGATCAGATGTGGATCAGTCAGCTTGGAAGGATCTGCTGCCTCTGTTCTTATGCCATCCTCTGTCTCTGTAAATACACGGTTCCGTGAATTCACGCTGCGTCCCATAATGAAATATGCAGTTACCGCTTTCTTGCCATCCTGTGACTTTCCAATCACGATACCTCTGCCCGGGTACGCGTTACCCTTCAATTCTTCTTCCAATGAAATCATCTTCACGCTCTTCGCTCCTCCTCTTGTTTTGTTAATATCCATGTCGATTGCGAACACCCACTATCATGTAAGAGTTGTACAGAATATACAATTCTATGCAGACGCGCTCTCGCTCAGTTCAGCACATAACAGACACTAAACTCCCTGCACCTTCATACTTCCGGTGCAGCTCGTTAAGTGCTGATGTGCTTCAATGGTCTGCATATGAATTGATATATCTGTACAACTCAATCCACATAATTCTGCTTCGCAATCGCCAATCTACTCTTTCAAATACACAATCCGTTGTCGCTCAGGTTACCTTGTGGGCCGAGTTAGTCAGCGCCGTTGGTAACATCCCCGCTTCCATCTAAGGAAATCGGGTTACCAAGTACAGTCGGCTCCGGTTTGATAAATGTCATAACAAAGTCCTTGCTGATTGCCAGATACTCGCGGATATTCCGGATGGTCTGTCCACCGTAGTTAATCGGTGCTGCCGCCACTCCATATGCATCCATACCGAGATTCTTGGCATTGTAGACCGCACGTGTCAAATGATATTTCTGCGTGACGATCACAACTTTTTCCGCGCCAAAGATTGCTCTGGCACGGTACATACTCTCATAAGTAGAAAATCCCGCATGATCCAGGAAAATATCCTCCGACGGAACGCCCTGCTTGATCGCATAGTTCTTCATGACACTGACTTCGTTATAATATTCGCTGCCGTGGTCACCACTCATCAGTATCTTCGGTGCACAGCCTGCCTTGTAAAGTGCAATCCCCTCATCCAATCGATCCCGCAGCATCGGACTCGGTGTATCTCCATTCTTTACAGATGCCCCAAGAATGATAATACAATCCACATCCGAAAGTGCAGTTGCGTCCTCCTCTTTCAGCAGACGGGGATTCACATCATGTTTAACATAGATATAGATTCCTGTCAACCCAAGAAGGATCAGCAGCGCACACGCAATCAGGAACACAAATATATTCCTGATTGCCCGCACAAATCCGCCTTTTTTCTTATCTGCTTTTTTCTTACTCATATCTTTCTGCCATTATTTCGTCGTCTTTTTTTCTACTGACTTATTTTCTGTGGAAGTCTTTGCCACAGCCGCTTTCTTTGCAGTCGGCTTCTTTGCTGCTGTTGACTTCTTCGCCGTTGTCGCCTTCTTCGGCTCCGGCTTTTTCTCAATTGCTGCTGTCGCAGGTGCATCCACAACAGCCTGTTTCTTGTCTACATAATCGTATCTGAATACCATCATGGAAAGCGGTGCGATATCAATGCTGATCGCATACGGCATACGATCACACTTTTCTTCAAATGCCTTTACCTTACCGTTTTTCGTACCGGAACCGCCGTAGATCTTCGCATCCGAATTGATGATCTCCTCATACTCGGTCAGGCAAGGCACTCCAATCCAGTAATCCTTACGCTCTACCGGAACGAAATTGCATACGAACAACAACTGATCCTTCACCGTCTTTCCACGACGCACAAACGCGATAATACTTGTATTTGCATCATCGACCTTGGTCCACTCGAATCCCATCTGATTGTTGTCATTGTAGTAGCATGCGTCATAGGTTGTATACATATGGTTCAGATCTGCCACCCATTTCTGCATCTTCTTATGCAGAGGCTGATCTAATAAGAACCAGTCAAGACTTCTTGCCTCACTCCACTCTCGAAGCTGTCCGAACTCCTGTCCCATGAACAAAAGCTTCTTGCCCGGATGTCCATACATAAATCCATAAGCCGTACGCAGGTTTGCGAACTTATCCTTCTCGACGCCCGGCATCTTATTGAGCATGGAGCACTTGAGATGTACCACCTCATCGTGTGAAATCACAAGCACATAATTCTCTGCATATGTATATGACAGGCTGAATGTCAGTCGGTTGTGATTAAATGAACGGAAATACGGATCCATCTTCATATACTCTAAGAAGTCATTCATCCATCCCATATTCCACTTGTACAGGAAGCCAAGTCCCTTCATGCTTGCCGGTGCTGTGACACCTGCCCATGCCGTAGACTCTTCCGCAATCAGGAACGCGCCCGGATTGCGCTCTTCCATAACCGTATTGATCTTGCGGAGCAGTTCGATTGCATCGTAATTCTCATTTCCGCCGTCTTTATTCGGCAGCCACTGTCCATCCTGTTTTCCGTAATCCAGATACAACATAGAAGCGACCGCATCCACACGCAATGCATCCACATGGAATTTCTCCACCCAGAACAACGCATTGGCTGTTAAGAAGTTAGAGACCTCATTTCTTCCAAAATCAAAGATATAGGTTCCCCAGTCCGGATGTTCGCCGCGTCTTGAATCCGGATGCTCATAAAGCGGCATGCCATCAAATCTTCCAAGTCCGTGCGCATCTCTCGGGAAATGTGCCGGTACCCAGTCTAAGATCACACCGATGCCGTTTGCATGCATATGATCTACAAAATACATGAAATCCTCCGGCGAGCCGTAACGGCTGGTCGGTGCATAATAATTCGTTACCTGATAACCCCATGATCCATCAAATGGATACTCTGCAATACCCATCAGCTCGACATGGGTGTATCCCATCTTCTTTACATAATCGCAGAGCATCTTTGCAAGCTCACGGTAGGTATAGAATCCAAAATCTGAATCCTCAATTTTCTTCTTCCACGAACCGAGGTGGCACTCATAAATTGCCATCGGCTTTTTCAGCTCGGTCTCACGCGTCTGCTGCTTCCGGTTCTCGATCCAGTCCGTATCCTTCCACTTATATCCGGTCAGATCCGCAACGACATTCGCATTGTCCGGTCTTACCTGACACTGGTTTCCATATGGATCTGCCTTGTATAAGATTTCACCGTCTCTTGTCAGAATCTGATATTTGTAGACAGCCCCCGGAGCTACATCCGGGATAAACAGCTCATAGATGCCGGAGGTCTGCATCATCTGCATCGGGTTGAGTGCGCCATCCCACATGTTAAAATCACCTACGACACTGACACGTCTCGCATGCGGTGCCCATACTGCGAAGTATGTTCCCTTCACACCATCGATCGTCATCGGATGCGCACCAAACTTTTCGTAGACATCATAGTGCTTGCCCTCTGCAAAAAGATATGTGTCAAACTCTGTGATCTGTGAGTCAAACGCGTATGCATCGGCAGTCACAACCGTTGTACCATCCTGATAGGTTGTCTCGATGCGGTATTTTGTTCCCTTATATTTCTTCTTTGCACTGTAAAATCCATAGAAGCCCTCTGCCAGACATTCCATCTCCTCACGGTTTTTGCCTGTCGGAGATACGACGCAGACTTTCTCTGCATATGGACGATATACGGTGATCACCTGTCCATCGCCATAAACATGGTTTCCGAGCAGATGCTTCGGTGCATTGATAACCCCATTTTTCAATTCATCGTACAAAATCCAGTTTACCCAATCTTCCAGTCGTTTGTTCATATTTTGTAACCCTCCTTAAAAATATCCTTCTCTAAATCTAAAACCGGTGTGGCCGCCCCGCCAGACGGACACACACACGAATCATCACAAACACAAAAATCTCCGCTGCAACTATGCCAAGATATAGCAACGCCAGATTCCTTGCAAAGGTTTCCGGCAGAATCTTACACAGCACATCTCCGGAAGAAAAATAACCATAATCGCCACGGAATATCATATTCCGAAGTCCTGCATAGACCTCTCTTTTTGATGTCACGATCCGCAGCATCAAAAGCGCCACCAGACACGCGCCGCCTGCACTTCCATAAAAACATGGCATCGTCTCCCGCCTGCGCCAAAGCCTGCGAAAACTGTATATCATCCCAGCCAGCGATGCAATGGTTAAAATCCATGCGAACCGGTAATACCCTTTCAATCGGTTCAGCTGATGCACATTTTCGTCCGATAATTCATATCCTGCAATCCTGTATTTTCCTGTAAAAAAGCGACAATACGAATCTGCAATCTGTCCGTAGTAAAGCTCTGCCTCTGCCTTGCTGATCTCCACGGTCACACCGTTACGGTAGTCCGTCGAAGACAGCCGATACACACTTCGGTTAAACGCCAGCAGGCACACAGCAAAGCTCAAAATAAACACCGCAATGCAGACACTCGCCAGCCATTGAAACTTTCTATATTCTTCTCTTTTCATAATAATTGATTACTATCTTTTTCCTGTAAAATCTTAAAAACCTATAAGCTTATTTATTTTACCATTTCCGCCCTGCAAAGTAAAGAAACCATTTTATAAATGCGTCCAATATCGCTGGAATTCTGCGTCATTTTTGCCTTGCGTCATATGCTGTTTTCCTCTATAATAATAGTAGTTTTTTTATACAGCATGAGGTGGTGGGGCGATAATGGCATCAAGCAATTTTGTAAATGGAAATGACGTGGCTACATTTGTCTTGGAGACAGATGCACCATACAATATTTTAGACTTTGACCAGGGGCTTTGTACAATGACCGGATACTCTCCGCGTGAATTGTCCAAGAAGATCTGTACCCTGGATAATCTGTTATATGTGGAGGACTTCACAGAAGTGATCGCCTCCATGAACTATCAGTTAAGTATCTCGAATCTGATCAGTATCCAGCATCGGATCGTGACAAAGAGCGGTACGGTTCTGACGGTGCTTTGCAACGGACAGGCATTTTCTTTGAACGATGGTCGTGACGTATTACAGTGCGTTTTTACCGATATCACGAATCTGGAAAATGCAGCGAACGAGACCGTCCGTGCCAAGACCGATCTGGAGATTTTCGCAAATACCGTTCCGAGCGGCGTGAGCAAGCATCTGCTCGACAACAATCTCTCTCTTTTATGGGCAAATAATTTCTTTTATGATATGTGTGGCTACTCTGAGCATGATTACAAGGAGAAGTTCGGCAAGAGCACACTGCAGCTCGTATTGAGTGAGGATCTGGCGCTTGTGATTGACGCACTCGCTGACCTGACGGAAAACGAGGAGAATTCCAAGATCATGAACTTCCGTATCCAGTGTGCGGATGGCAATATCAAATGGGTCAATGCAGTCATCGCCCGCTCCGGTTCCGAGGAACAAGGCTTCCCGGTTGTAAACCTCGTTATGTCAGATATTACAAGTCTGAAGATTGCAGAGACAAAGGCAATGCTTGAAGAGCAGAAATATCTGATCATCTCTGATATCTCTGAGGAACTTCCTTACGAATATGATATTGCAACCGATACGATCACCTTTGCCGAGAAGTTCAACCATATCTTTGAAGGTGAATCTGTGATTGAGAACCCGACCGAAAATATGCTCAAGATGGGACTCGTCTCTTACGATACACAGTCCGCGATCGAGGAGCTGTTTTATCTGGCAAAAGCCGGCACAGAATATCATTCGACAGAGTTCAAATTAAATACGAAAAATGGTGGTTTCCAGTGGTACTTCTCCACATTCTCCACCATCTACGACGAGGAGGGAACGCCGCTTCGTGTCGTTGGTCTGCTCCGGAACATCCACGCCCAGAAGGTGGAACAGCAAAAGCTGCTGATCCGTGCAGAGACTGATCAGATGACCGGACTTTACAACAAGGCGACAACCGAGAGCAAAATTCAGGCATCCCTGCGTGAACTAAACGGAAACAGCTATCAGGTTCTGATGTTGGTCGATATTGATGATTTCAAGAAGATCAATGATACATTTGGACATTTGAAGGGTGACGAAGTCATCGTCGACATTGCAAAGGCGCTGCAGGAATTCAAAGGCGATTACGGCATTGCCGGGCGTCTCGGCGGCGACGAATTCTGCGTATTTTTATCCAATGTGTTAGATACCCAGCTTGCAAGCGAAAAAGCCGTTATGATCGCCGATCGTCTGCGTGAGCTGTACCAGCACGATTGCAAGGTCACACTCAGTATCGGTATCGCCGCAACGAACCAGCAGATTCCATATAACGTCCTGCTGGAAAATGCAGATACTGCCCTGTATCAGGCGAAGTTAAACGGCAAAAACGGCTACTTCTTCTATGCCGATGATATGGAACGTGGGAAGTACGAAAATGATCGTTCCGAGCCGACAGCAAAAGAAACAGGAACCTCTGCTCTTCTGGATTCCCTGCTTTCTACACTGTTTGCCAGCACCAACACCTACACTGCGATCGAACAGGCAATGGCAATCGTAGGCGAGCACTACGCCATCGACAAGATCAGCATCTGGGAATACAGCTACAACAAGAGCTTCGTTGACTGTACGCATCAATGGTGCAAAAAGGGAATCAACAACGATATGACGCTCCGCCAGCATACGCCTGCTGCGATTCTGGAGGAATTATCTGCGATGGGAACGGACGGCATTACCTATTCCTCCGATACATCTTTGATCAAGACAAACACCGCAAGCATGAACCCGTATGCGGAAGGCATCCGCAAGCTCATGCAGTGCGATATCAATACAAACGGCAAACGGATTGGCTTTATCAGCTTCTATTCCATGGACAAAGACGTCACATGGAACGCGCAGACATTGACCGCATTTAAGCAGATCTTCCGCCTGTTCGGAGAAGCGATCAAGACAAAACAGGCAAACCGCGCGATGTCATTGTTGCGAGATGACACGATCAAGGCGTTTGATCTCGTACAGAATCCGATGGTCGTTGTCGACAAGGATTCCTACGACGTCATGTATTTCAACGAATGTGCGCGGGAATATTTCCCAAAACTTGCTTTAAACAGCAAATGCTACACCTGCCTGCAGCAGGAAAGCGGGCCTTGCCGTGATTGTCCGGTACATAAGATCTCTGACAGTAATCCGACTGTTGGCTGCATCAAGCACAATCGCACGCTCGACGAGCCGCTGGATGTCCATATGACAACGATCAACTGGAGTTCCGGCAGCCATACATTTTTGATTTCAACCTCCGCACACAAGGAGACAAAGGCAGAACAGCTCCGCAAGGAACTCGAGCAGAACATCAACATCGAAAAGCGCATTGCCGAGGCTTCTTACCGCGATATTGTAACCGGATATGGAAACTTCGAGAAGTTCAAGGTCGATGCACAGGCAATCTTAAACGACAACCCGGACACCGATTATGTTATGTTCTACTTTAACATCAAAAACTTCAAATACATCAACGAAACCTATGGTCATAATGTGGGCGATCAGACGCTCAAGGCAGTCGCAGATGTATTGAACAAATATATGCAGGAAGGTGAGACATTTGCCCGTGTCATCAGCGATACTTACATCATGCTGATCCACTACAAGGCAGAAGATCAGTTTATGTCCATCTTCAACAACATCAAGGCAGAGGTGCATGATGCATGCCTTGCCATTCAAGATCGGTTCGTCGTAGACTTCACGACCGGAATTCTGATTATCGACGAAACAATGCACAGCTACAGCATCAACCGCTTAGTCGACCGTGCAATGATGGCTGGCAAGTCCATCGATGCTTCAACCGGCGTATCGTATGCATTCTATGATGACGAGTACCACAAGAAGGTATTGAACGATGCACAGCTTGAGAACAGCATCCACGGTGCCCTTGAGAACAACGAATTCTGTGCATATGTACAGCCAAAGTACGATATTGCATCGAAGAGCCTGATCGGTGGAGAACTTCTGGTGCGCTGGTTATCTCCTTCCAAAGGATTTTTGGAACCGGCAGCCTTTATCCCATCCTTCGAGAAGAACGGTTTCATCTATCAGATCGACTGTTTCATGCTCGAGCAGGCTTGTAAGTCCATCCGCCGGTATCTCGATTCCGACATCTACGTCATTCCGTTCTCCGTGAACCTGTCACGGGTAACGCTGGCGCATCCGGACTTCCTGTCAAAAGTACAGGAGATCGTCGAGAAGTACTACATTCCACATCATTATCTGGAATTCGAAATCACCGAGAGTATTTTCTCTGAGAATTACTCACAGATGATCGATGTGTTGAACAAGCTGAAATCGATGGATTTCATCATCAACATGGACGATTTTGGAACTGGCTACTCTTCCCTTACACTGCTCAAGGATCTGCCGATCGATGTCATCAAACTTGACCATGATTTCTTGTCCCGGTCAACGACAAACGACAAAAATGCAATCAGCATCCTGCGCAGTATCATCGAGATGGCACACACCCTCGATATCCGCGTTGTCAGCGAAGGCATCGAGACTGTCGAACAGCTGGAAATGCTCAGTTCCATCAACTGTGAAATCGGTCAGGGCTTCCTGTTTGCAAAACCTATGCCAATCGCAGATTACGATAAGATGATCCAGGACTATTCTGCAAGCTAAAATTTAGGTTTTTACGGGTTTTTTCATCAAAAAGTATTGACAGAAAAATGGCTTTTTGCTATTCTATGGTTTGTGTGTGAACACAATTAGAAATTTTCACTGGTCCAATCTGTCTAGTGGTGTGGACGGATTGTTCGTGTCTTGACCAAAGTGATAATTATATAAACTTAAACTATTATAATATTTTATGGAGGTGTCAGGTTTGGCTAATATCAAATCCGCAAAGAAGAGAATTCTTGTTATCGAGACAAAGACTTTAAGAAACAAAATGATCAAGTCTAAGATTAAGACTTTAGTTAAGAAGGTTGAGGCTGCTATCGAGGCAAACGATAAGGCTGCTGCAGAAGCTGCACTTCAGTTTGCTACATCCGAGATCAGCAAGGCTGCTTCAAAGGGAATCTACCACAAGAACAACGCTTCAAGAAAGATTTCCCGTTTAACACTTGCTGTTAACAAGCTTGCTTAATTATTTTATTGATAAATATATTTTAACCCAAAGAAAAAGACGCTTTCCGCGTCTTTTTCTTTTTCGTGTGTTTTCTTTTTTACTTTCCTGTCTGCAATGTATGTTTCTTCAGATAGCTGTGCAACACCCATTTTTCCGGGATTCGTTTTAACACAATCTGAATCTCCTCGTGCTTTGCAATCGGCTGTACTAAGATGCTGTAAAGTTGCGCATTGTTTGCACCCCAGATATCAGTAAAGATCTGGTCTCCGACAAACAACGTATTCGTCCGGTCAGTACCAAGCTTCTGCATTGCCTGCACATATCCTCTGGCTGACGGTTTTCCTGCCTTATATACATAAGTTGCTCCAACCTGTTCATTGAAGGATTTTACACGTTCCTCATCGTTATTTGACACGAAGCAGACACCATATCCCATATCCTTTAATTTCTGTATCAATGCCTTTGCACGCGCATTGGCAGGTGCATCATGTTCCACCAGTGTATTGTCAACATCGAACAGTACCGCGCGGTATCCTTTGTCATAGAATGCCTGAAAATCAATATGATAGGTACTGTCGTAATATTCGTTTGGAAAAAATCTCTGAAACATATCGTGTTCTCCTAAGTCTTTATTCGTCTGTTTTCTAATACCGGTTAGACAGTTTATTCCGCATGAAAAAATTCATACACATTCTTCGCAACGGACTCTGGAATTCCCGGCACTTCTGCAAGCTCGCTGATTGTCGCTTCCCTGATCTTCCGTATCTCACCGAAATATTTGAGCAGCTGCTTCCGCCGATTCTCACCTACCCCCGGTATCTCATCGAGCACGGAATGTACCTGATTTTTGCTGCGGAGCTGCCGGTGATATTCTATCGCGAAGCGGTGCGCTTCATCCTGCAGTGCCGTCACCATCAACATCGCTTCACTGCCCTTCGGGAACTTCACTTCCACATTATTATAATACAAGCCTCTTGTTCTGTGGTTATCATCTTTTACCATACCACACACTGGAATGTCAAGCCCCAGGCTATCCAATACCATCAATGCAACGTTTACCTGTCCTTTACCACCATCCATCATAATGACATCTGGCAAAACATCCATCTTCTCATCTGTGAATCGTCTCGACAGCACTTCCTTCATGGATGCATAATCATCCGGACCCGTTACCGTCCGCAGCCGGAATTTACGATACGCATTCTTCTTCGGCTTTCCCTGTTCAAACACAACCATCGACGCCACTGACAATACGCCAGAGATATTGGAGATATCAAACGCCTCCATCCGGTTCGCCGACGGAATTCCAAGAAGCTCCGCAATCTCATTTGCCGCTCCGATTGTCCGCTTCTCCTGCCGCTTCACACGTTCCATATCCTGCGCTAGTACCAATCTCGCATTTTCTGCCGCCAGATCCAAGATCTTTTTCTTGTCTCCCTTCTGCGGCACAACAATCTGCACCTTCGATTCGCGCCGTTCACTCAAATACGCCTCTAAGATTTGCTGTTCCTCCGGCACTTCCGGAACCAGAATCTCTTTCGGCAGATACGGTGTCCCCGAATAAAACTGCTTGATAAATGCCGCCAGCACCTCTGACAACCGTTCCTTGCTGTTGCCATTCATATGATGATTTTCCCGTCCAAGCAGTTTACCATCCCGCACGAAGAATACGGTCACGACAATATCCTTGTCGTTCGATGCACACGCGATAACATCCCGGTCTTCACCAGACGCCTTATTCATCTGCTGCTTATCCTCGATATGCCGGATACTCTCGATCAGATCCCGCGTCTCAGCCGCTTTCTCAAACTCCATCTCTTCCGCCTGCGCCCGCATCTGCTCCTGAAGTTCCGTCAATATCTCCTTGTAATTTCCATTCAGGAACGACAACGCCGCCTGCACCTGTCTGCCGTAATCCTCCTGACTGATCTTCCCATTGCAAGGTGCCTTACACTGCCCGATCTGGTAATACAGACATGGGCGATCCTTGCCGATATCCTGCGGCAGTCTGCGGTTGCATGTACGCAGATGATAGAGCTTATTGATCAATTCCAGGATATCCTTGACTGCCCGTGCATTGGTGTATGGTCCGAAATATTTGGAATGATCCCGCTTCATAGAATGGCTATACAAAAACCGTGGGAAAGCTTCCTCCACCGTCACGCGGATATACGGATAACCTTTGTCATCCGTCATCATCGTGTTATACTTCGGGCGGTACTCTTTGATCAGATTGCATTCCAGCACAAGTGCTTCCATCTCAGAGCTTGTCACGATATATTCAAAATACGCGATCTGCGACACCATTTTGGCAATCTTTGCAGATCCTCCGTGTCCATGTCCGGTCTGAAAATACTGCCGCACCCGGCTGTGCAGACTCACTGCCTTTCCCACATAGAGGATATCATCATTCTTGCTGTGCATGATATAGACACCCGGACTTTTCGGAAGCTTTTTCAGTTCCTCCTCCACGTCGAATATATACTGACTTTCCTCCGCGTTGTGGCTGGCACGATAAATATTCACATTGATTCGTTGTCTCTTCTCTGCCATGTTTCGATTGACTCCTGTTCTGTGCAGGTATTCAGAATAAAATTAGGAGGTATCCGTAAGATACCTCCCACTTTATAATAAAGGTTTTTTTGTGGTCTGATTATAAAAGATCTGCACGAAGCTTCTTGATCACCGTCAATGTCTTGTTACGAAGCTCTTCTGCTTCATATAACTGCAGCATAGAGTTCTTATCCAGCTTTGCATCTACAACGGAATTCAACCAGTCATTTACATACGCCTGTACATACTTTACATTTGCATCGGACTTGTCCTTCAATGTCACGATGATGTTGTTCAGGTTCTCGATCACGGTTGGCTGAAGTGTTGTATTATTGTTCTGTGTCTGTGCACCCTCATCAGATAACTCGATAACCTTACCAGTCTTTGTGATGATAACCTTCTTGTTCGGAGAGGATTCTGAACGAGAAGAGCTTCCACCCTTTCTGTCAAGGAGCTTTTCTACTACCTTGATCAGGCATACAACACTGTATGTAGCTTCCTCTGGTGTCTGCTGATCATTTCCCTTGTCCTCATACTGGTTCCACAGCCACTCAGACTTCAGGAGCATCTCCTCTATCTTTGTGTCAGACAACAGCTTCTGCAGATCTGGATCCATCGCAGGTCCAGAATTCTTACCGAAGAACTTACCGCCAGACTGTGGTGCCTCTGCCTTCTTGTACTTTGCAGGAACTACAATCTCTGCGTAGGTCTTAATCAACTGCTTTTCAGCTACCTTTGGATCATAGTTATTATTAATAATATTGATTCTACCACTGTTCAAACCGTTGCAGATCATATCCTCTGCTGTCATAAATACGAGTGCCTTCTGGCGATCATCAATCATCTGCTTGATCTCGTAGTTTGTCTTAGACTTCTCAAGGATAGAATTCTTACGAACCTTAAACGCCTTAATCTTCTCCTTTACACTGAAGAACAGCTTGAGCAGAGAAGGATTCGCGTTAACATAATTTCCAATCCATGTAAGCTCTACATACTGATGCTCAATCTTGTTTGAGATCTCATATACATTGTAGCCATCAAAGATAACATTCAACGTTGTATAGAGTAAATCGAGAATCTCATACTTTTCTTCCCATGACTTGTTGGAATTGTCCTGATTTACCAGATCCTTGATTCCACACTCATAGAACACCAGGTTATACTCGTACAAGCCTTCGAAGATATTGTGCTTGTCACTTAAGGAAGCACCAGCGCCAAGAATCTGCAGATTTTTCTTCATATTTGGCTCGTTCTCGATATAGAGATATACCTTTCTTACAAAGGAAGATACCTCTGCGATCAGTGTATCAATACGCTTGTTGTAGATCTCCTGCTTAGAGATTGCATTGATCACACTTCTGCTCAGCACTGTTGTATCGGCTGCCGAATTCGTGTTGCGGATCAATTCCTTGAAGCTCTCATAGACTGACATATTGTCGATTGGAATATACTCTGCATTCAGTCCATAAAACTCAAATGCCTTGCTGTATTCCTTGTTGTGAATATATGCGTTGAACAGTCCGATTGAGAACTGAATCTTATAATCATTTCCTACATGTGGGTCTTCTACTACATAATCAAACAATACTTCCAGATTGTTCATGTATGCATCCGAATTTGCATTGTCTGCCGGAAGTCCCATCTCCATGATAACGTTGATCAGATCGAGATAACCCATAATTGCCTTATCAAAGTTCTTCGGTCTGTCATCATCCTCTAAAATCTGATAGCTCAGATTGATCAGCAATGGTGCAATACGCTCACCGATCAGACGCATCGCATCACCGAAGCACTCTCTCTGATACAGATAGATCAGCCAGATGCTGTAACGATAAATACCGGATGTGCTGATTGGAGCATCCACATCCAACGGATCGATATCGCCATATACAAACTTGAATAATGGTTCAATCCACTCTTCAATCTCATAACGTCCTGTCGCCTTGATGTTGGTGTCTACGAACTCACCCAACTCGTAAAGCTTTGTACACTGTGTCTTTACATCGTCATCAACCATCATATTCTTGAGGTCAAAATTACTATCCTTTAAATAGTCAATAACCAATGCATAAAATCCATCTTCTACCTGCTCATTCAGGAAACGAATCAACAGTCCTTTGTTATTTGATGCCGCAATTGTAAGGACATTGCTGTCTGATTCTGCGGTAATATTTGCTGGTAATGCCATTGCCATATACCCCCTTGTAATTAAATTTCACTACTTCGATTTTATAACAAAATACGAGGCAAAGTCAACCTTCGATTTGTCAATAATTCATAATTGGCATTGTGCATAATTGACAAAGCGTTTTCGACAAATGGAAACCTATTTTTTATCAAAATTGTACAATATTTCACAAATCATCAGACCTCAAAGCCTGCCATCCGAAGGATTGCCCGCGCATTTGTCGTTGTACATCTGCCATCGCGGATCTTATAGTCAAACCGCAGCTCATCTCCCTCATAATATTCCTGAAAATGATAGTTTACCGCCGGTGTCTGGTTCTTATCTGTAATGCTGCAAAGCTCAAAATCATGTGTAGAAACAACCGTCATGCAACGGCTGCCTGCGAGCTTCGTGATAACCTCCTTCGCACCGACGATACGGTCTGCGGAATTGGTTCCCTTGAAGATCTCATCGATCAGACAGAGCATTGGTTTTTCCTCTTTGCGGTAGACAGCCATCTCCTTGATGCGTAGAATCTCCGCATAGAAAGTGGAGATACCATGCGCCACATCGTCCTTTACCCGCATAGATGTAAAGATGCGCATATAAGATGCCTTCAATGTTTCTGCACAGACTGGTGCACCAAGATAAGCAAGTACCAGATTGATGGCAACCGTTCTTAAAAAGGTTGTCTTTCCAGACATATTTGATCCCGTGATAATCGTGATACCAGAGCCAAGTGTTACATCGTTGCCCTGTGCCTGATCTGGCAACAGCAATGGGTGATACAGATTCGTTCCCTCCAGATGCACCTCTGTCTCCGTATAATCAATCTGCCCTTCTCCAGTCTCCCGCACCATTCCCAGCACGGAAAAGCTCATCAGATCCTCCAACTCTGCGATCATGTCCGAGCATCCGGCAACCTGTGTTCCATATGTTTTCTTCCACCGTGAAACGACCGCTGCAAGCTGATAATCCCACAGGAAAAGTCCACACAGGATCTGATGTACTAATGGATTGAAAGAAATATTATATGCCTGACTGATTGCTTTTAATTTATGATACGCCCGGACCGCTCCGGTCGCCCCGCCTGCGCGCTGCTGCATCCTGGCAAGGACTTCGCTCTGAAATGCCTGTTCTGCGATCAAGGAGAGCATCACTTCGTATTCACCGCTCACGGTACTTGCGTAATAAACCGGCTGAATGATACCATCCGTCATGAACTTGGTCAGCCACGAAATGACAAGCAATGCCAGAAATCCAGCAAGTGGATATCCATAGGAAATCGTGCCAGTCAGGAACAACACCAGACTCACGATCTCACAGATTGGAAGCAAAAACCGTAATATATGTGCAAATACGGGGAGTTTTCCCTGTGCCACATCACCGCAAAAATCTTCAAATGCTTCCGCGTCAAACTTTTCTTTTTCCGCCTCCATCCTACGTCCGGCTGTCTCAAACTCTACGGCAAATTCCGGTTTCCCCGAAAGCTCTTTGATTGCAGCATGTCGCTGCTCCCGCTCCGCTTCCTCGATATACCGCGTTGTGAGATGGTCTGCAAATGTCTGTTTTCCCTTCTCTGTATGACAGACAGAAATCATCTGATACAGAGAATTCTCTCCAAGCAGATCAATATCTGCGGCAACACAATCGTCCTCGCGCAGATACACAGTTCCTTTCTCTTCAAACTTCCGCCATCCATCGGTAAAACGATTGCAATACCGCCGGCAGACCTCCCATTTTTCTGTAAGCATCTCCTGTCGTTCCGCTACAACACTGTGCCATTTCACAAGTGCTACAAAGCCGATCAGGAACAACACACCGGCGATCACCAGAAGCGTCGCATATGATTTTTCTTTTTCAGTAATTCCAATGATCAAGCCCGCCGCACCGATTAAAAATGTCAGGATACGAAACGTGGAAATCCGGCTGAATAACCGGTCCGCCCGTTCCTTTTGGTTCTGATAATCCAGCGTCCACTGTTCAAACTGCTTTCGATTCTCATTTACTGTCATCATGCCCTTTTTCTTCCTCTTTTTCCTCTTTTTTTCTCGTGATTACCATCTTGAAAAAGATTGCTACAAACACGCCTGCCGCAATGATGCTCAGGATTCCTAATGTAGTTTGGTCTAAGAAAACCAATGCTATTCCAACAAGCGCAATCAAAATCGCACAGGTAAGGAAATTCTTCTCGGATTCTTTTAAATTCTTCATTTTATATTACCCTCCGGTCTTTTTACTACAATCTAGTCTACCATATCCCACAGTGCAAGGCAAAGAAATAATTCTAAACTTTCTGTGAACCACAGATTTTCATTTGCTTTTTATTATTGCATGTATTAGAATAGTCTTTATATAATCGTGGTAAAATATAGATAATTATGGAAAAGGAGATTCAGACATGGGTAAGTTTTTTAAAGGTGTCGTAAAATTTTCAGTTGCTGCAGCCGCAGTTGGTGGTCTGTGCTATGCATTCAAGGACAAGATCAGAGAATCTAAGGTATATCAGGATAACAACGTTGATGAAAAGATCAACAAAGTAAAGACAACAATCAAGGACAAAATGCCAAAGATCTTTGATAACGAGGATGATATCGAAGAGGATGATCTGTTTGCAGATGATCTCGATCTTGAGATGGAAGATGCAAACCGTGATTACGTGACGATCAATCCAGATGATTCCGAGAAGTCAGAGGAAGCAGCTGCTGAGGAGCCTGTAGAAGAAGCAAAGGCTGAAGATGCTGACGCGGAGTAATTGCTGAGAATCCGGAAATAAAAAGTTCGATGAGACGATTCATGTTTCATCGAACTTTTTATTTTGGTTGCAAAGCGTAAATCCATGTTATGTATTGGCTTTGCACACTTGATCTATCTGTCTATTTTGCTGTCCGGTCTACAGTTTCACCAGCTTGCGCATGTCTTCATAAAATCCCGGGTACGAAATATCCACGCATTCAGCGCCGGTGATTTCTGTCTCGCCCTCTGCATTCATTGCAGCAACCGCAAAGCTCATCGCAACCCGGTGATCCAAATGGCTGTCGATCACTGCGCCGTGAAGCGGTCTGCCACCGCGGATGATCATACCATCTTCGGTCGCCTCGATATCTGCGCCCATCTTCTTCAGATTATCTACCATCACATCAATCCGGTTGGATTCTTTTACCTTCAATTCTGCCGCATCTTTGATGATTGTCTCACCATCTGCAAAGCAGGCAAGAATCGCAATCGCCGGGATCTCGTCAATCAGAGTTGGAATCACTTCTCCGCCAACAACACAGCCTTTCAGATCCGAGGTGCGAACTGTCACATCAGCCGTCGGCTCTCCGATCTCGCCAGATGTCTTCTCAACTGTCACATCCGCTCCCATATCCGAAAGCACACGCAGGATACCATCTCGTGTCGGATTGATGCCTACATTTTTCACCGTTACACAGCTGTTCGGTGTAATCGCAGCTGCTACCAGAAAGTATGTTGCCGAAGAAATGTCACCAGGCACAATTACTTTCTTTGCATACAGCTCGTCTGCTGGTTTTACATACACGCTCTTTCCTTCTGTACGGATATCCACGCCGAATTCTTCAAACATCAGCTCCGTATGATTCCGACTTACTTCTGGTTCTGTCACAGATGTCTCGCCATCCGCATAAAGTCCTGCAAGCAGAATCGCTGATTTGACCTGTGCCGAAGCCACCGGCGAATCATAATGTATGCCATGCAAATTCGTTCCATGAATCTCAAGTGGTGTACAGTCATTCCCACGTAAGCTCTGAATATCTGCACCCATCTGGGAAAGCGGCGTGATAATCCGCTTCATCGGACGTTTCTGAATCGACGCATCGCCATTGACCGTTGATACAAATGGCTGTGCCGCAAGGATTCCCGACATCAGACGTGTTGTCGTTCCGCTGTTTCCAACATCCAGAATCGAATCCGGTGCTTTCAAGCCTCTCAGGCCACGACCATGTACCAATACTTTGTCTCCGTTATTCTCGATCTCGACACCCATCTTACGAAAGCAGGCAATCGACGACAGGCAGTCAGCCCCTTGCAGGAATCCCTCTACCTCCGTGTTGCCCTTCGCAATCGAGCCAAGCATAATACTTCTGTGGGAAATGGACTTGTCTCCCGGTACTGTCACTTCGCCGGAGAGTCCATGAACTCTTGATAATTTCATAACCTTCTCTCTTTCTGCATGTCTAATATTATGTAATACGCATATTTAAGTCTTTTCAAATCCTGTATCTGTACACAGTTTTTGTTTTCATTTTCAAGTCTGAACGTCTCGCCATAAAAATCTACATCATTATAACACGGCTCATTTCCAGCAACAACCGATTTATGGATTGTTTTACACACATCCGCGGATTGTTTGCATATTAATTTACGTGTTATTTTGCCTCGATGCACATATAGGAAGCCGGATTACAATCACGGATTACATTTCTTACACGGGGTATATCCCATGTTCTCTAACTCCTCCACCGTTCCCTCATAGATCTGCTTGTTTTTCTCCTTCATCTGGCTGACACTCGAACAAGTCGGACGATGAATCTTCTTCGTGTTTGTGTTCAAAATATAGGTCTGTGCCGTTTCATTTTTATTGTCCCCCATTAGTTCTGAATTCGGTGTTTGTTCCTGTATTTCAGATTCCCAGCTTGTTCCATCCGCATAGTTGATCCCAATTCCCGGCTGTACATTATAGCAGTACACATAAAAACAAATTCCAGCTCCCTCATCCTCGACAGACCATCCTTCCATCTCCACGCCGGAAGCAACCAGATTATCCCCTTCAAAAATCGGTGTCACCCGGTACAGCACATGATTTCCAGTCTCTTTTACATATGCATCTACCTTTTCCTCAAATGGAAGCATCCCATCCACATTCAGGTATCTTGTCCCGGTAATCAGGTTCTTCTCATTTGCATTTTCACCGGCAAGACAGTACGCAATCAGATGGCAGCGATTGTAGAGATAATTCCCGTCGATCAGATCATTATACTTCACCGTGTGCCAGCCGCTTGGACGAACATTTCCGATTGTGCCCCGTTCTTCCGTCGGCTGTAATTCCGGGCAGATATTCGCATACGCCTGCCCGCAGCGTCCAAGCGAATCCAGATCACTATATCGTTCAAACGCTTCCGTACTCTTCTTTTCTTCCTCTGTAAAATCCGGCATATTATTCTCAAGCTGGATATACGACGTTCCGTCGTAAGCCGGAATGTCAGCAAGCGAAACTGGAGTTCCCGTCTGGATTGCACGCGGAAGCCCATTCTCCGATTGTGCATCTGGCTGCGAGTCTTTATCTCGCGCGTCAGGATTCTCCGTTATATCCTGCGCTTCTATGGCAGCCGTGGTCGAATCATTTGCCGTGTTCTGCCCAATTACACACCCCACTAGAGATAGTGCAACGAGCAGACAGACGACTATATATTTCAGAGTTGTTTTAATCTTTTTCATTGTAGTTTCCTCTCAATTTTTATTATACTTACCCCATCTCATATGCACAAGCCATACTTGGGCTTTTCTTGCTCTCTGCAGCTCCCCACACCCACCGCGTGGGTTTTCTCCTCTGGAAGCTTCTCTCTACGCCCATTTCACCAGTAAACCTTCATCCTAATACTTCATCTCTGGGTTTTTCCAACTCTCTCCCCAACTCCACACCCATCGCGTGGGTTTTCTCCTCTGGAAGCTTCTCTCTACGCCCATTTCACCAA
>ERZ827478.1091-NODE-1091-length-21554-cov-36.835667_pt1 | contig 21554 bp, 20 predicted proteins | sample MGYA00519705_ERZ827478 | MGnify/ENA primary metagenome ERZ827478 (study PRJEB31778, sample SAMEA3449318) | human gut metagenome | biome: human gut; feature: human-associated habitat; material: faeces | place: United Kingdom | collected 2010/2012 ... | reverse complement strand
GCATCTGCCGCACCTCGCTTGCCGTATCGGCACTTAGAATTATGCGGTATTGCCTTAATCATTTGTGACATTCTTATTTTAATAGGTAAGACAAAAAGTAAAAATAATTGATAGTATTGTGTATAAGGGCCGTTCACAGTAGCGGCATGAAAGATGGAGCGCACAAATACATTGTGACTGGCGTGCAAAAGAACAGTGGGCCAAAAGCTGTGCGCTTTCAGGCAGAGGGCGTTGACAGGGAAAGTAAAGCCCATGACCATAACGAAAAAACAGAGAAGCGAGCAATGAACAAAAATAGCGGCTAAAGTGACAAGTGTAAAAACCTGGCAGCTGGTGCCCCTCTTGACAAAAGAGAAAGCTGTGATAAAATAGTTCAAAAATGAACAAAATACAGAAAGGAGAATGCGAAATGCAGCTGGTCAACCCGCTGGAGCAACAGAACGCCGTAAAAACGTTATATTCTGAATTTGTCAGCCCGGTGTGCGCTAAATATGGCTTAACGCGCATTGAGCTGGATATTTTGCTGTTTTTAGCGAACAACACCCGCTATGATACGGCAACCGATATTGTGGAGGTTCGTTTTTTAGCAAAATCTCAGGTGTCGGCGGCAATCAAAAATCTGGAAGCCCGCGGCTGCCTGCGGCGGGAATACCAGTTGGAAAATCGCAAAACCGCCCACCTGCGCCTGTGTGACCCCGCGCAGCCGATGATAGCGGCCGGGCGCAGCGCACAGGAACAGTTTGGCGCGGCGCTGTTGGATGGATTTACCCCCGAAGAGCTGGAGCATATGCAGCGCAGCATGGAGCGCATCCGCAAAAACGTGGAAAAGTATTTGGAGGATAAAAACAATGACAATGTTGATTAAATTTATTGTGTGCTTTATTGCCGGCATCGGCGCGGGCCTTGGCACCGGCTTTGCCGGCATGAGCGCGGCGGCGGTCGTCAGCCCGATGCTCATTACCTTTTTGGATATGCCCGCTTACGAGGCTGTGGGCATTGCACTGGCCAGCGATGTGTTGGCCAGCGCGGTCAGCGCTTATACCTATGGCAAAAACAAAAATCTGGACATCCGCAACGGCGTTGTGATGATGGTATCGGTTTTGTGCTTTACCATGGTGGGCAGCTGGATCGCCAGCCAGGTGCCCAACAGCACGATGGGCAGTTTCTCGGTATTTATGACATTCCTGCTCGGCGTTAAGTTTATTGTAAAGCCGGTTATGACCACCAAGAACGCAATGGAAGCGGTAGACCCCAAAAAGCGGTTTGTACAGTCGGTGATCTGTGGTGTGATGATCGGCTTTATCTGCGGGTTTATCGGTGCAGGCGGCGGCATGATGATGCTGTTGATCCTGACCAGTGTGCTGGGGTATGAGCTGAAAACCGCTGTGGGTACCAGCGTATTCATTATGACCTTTACAGCCTTTACCGGTGCCGTCAGCCACTTTGCCATCGGCGGTATGCCGGACCTGTGGTGCCTGGTGTTCTGTGTGGGGTCCACGCTGTTGTGGGCGCGCATTGCCGCACGCTTCGCCAACAAGGCCAGCCCCGCCACCCTGAACCGCGCCACCGGCGTTGTGCTGGTTGTGCTGGGGGTGGCGATCATGGGGGTAAACTACATTAAATAATTAGAAATGAGTAATTAGAAATTAGCAATGAAAGGAAAAAGCGCACAGCGCCGATAGATCGGGCGCTGTGCGCTTTTTTATATCGTTTAGTAAATGGATTACTGGACGTCGGAGGAAGAGTCGTCGGAGGAAGCTTCGGTGGATTCTTCGGCTTTCTCGGTGGGGTCTTCGGGCAGGGGCTCGTTATCTTTGGCGAGGGCGGCGTTCAGCTCGTCTTCGCGCATCTTGTTGATGGTGCTTTCAATGGTAAAGCACTTGTTCAGCGGCTGGTAGATGCACAGCAGGGCAGGAAGCATCGGCAGCCAGAAGTTGGTGAACGGCAGAATGATCGTCGTCAGCGGGAAGAACAGCAAAATGGCGCCCCAATACACGGCTTTGATGGCGATGGCACCCAGGCTGCGGGGCAGGTAGCCCAAGAACAGCAGCAGGCTGTTTTTCAAAATGCCGTACAGCGGCAGATCCAGCAGGGCAATCTGCGGCCAGATATAACTTTCCAAGCCCAGCGTTACCACAAAGCTTAGGATCAGCAGTACCCAGGTAACAATACCGGCGCTGATGACCGACATGTGGAACAGGGTAAAGATCTGCATCGAAAGCACCAGACCGGTCAGCATGCCGGGAACCAGGCTTTCCCTGGCGTTGCGCTTCCACACGCGGCGGTAGGTTTCCCACCAGTAGCCAGGTTCATCGCGCAGGCTGCGCAGCACGGTATCAGCCATGGCGCTCAGCTCCGGGCCTGCGATCAGGCCGCCGATGATACCGGCCAGCAGCATGAACAGCAGCGCGTGCGTTTCAACGGCAAAAAACATACCGATAATAAAAGGCAGGCAGCCCAGGAAAGCCAGGAAACCGGCGCGGAAAAAGTTCCACATATCGCGGCCCATAATTTCGGCCAGGCGGGCAACACCCTTTTTGCGCGGGGCGTCCGGGCGCACGCCCGGTCCGGGACGGGTAAAGCGGTCAGAAGAGAAAAAAAGTCCCATGGCGGTAGAATCTCCTTTGTTTTAACAAGCACTGCGCTTGAAATATACTTATTTATTATATCAGTGTTGGCGGCCAAGAGCAACAAAAAAATGCGGGTGGGGTGTGGGCGGTATGCCGCGGTGATATGTAAAATCTGGTTTTAATCTTTACAAATCATTACAAAACAAGTACAATAAATCTATACGTTGCCCGGAGCTTTGGGCCGGGCAGGATTTTATCCATCCAGCTGTATGAGCAGAAAAGAGGACCCAGCCGATGAAACGTAATATCCTTTGCACTCTGGCCGTTATGGCAGCTTGTGCGATCCTGGTTGCCTGCGGCAAAACCGATGATCAAACCTCGCCCATTACGCCGGAATCCAACGCCGCCAGCAGCGAGGCCGAGGCTACCCCGGAACCCACCCCGACCCTGCCCCCGTATGAAGCCAACGTGCTGACCGGCGAGGCTAAAGGCGAAAATTATCCCGAGGGCCAGCGCATTACCGCCCTTATGGTGAACAACCTTGTGGACGCCCGTCCGCAGCGTGGCCTTTCCAAGGCGCAGATGCTGTTTGAAATCAAGGTGGAAGGCGGCATCACCCGCTTTATGCCGGTGTTCAATGATTACCACGATATTGATGAGATTGGCCCCATCCGTTCCGGCCGTGACCAGTTCTTCCAGCTGATCCTGCCCTGGCAGGCCCTGTATATCCACGAAGGCCAGTCTGTTGTTATGCAGCAGTACGCCCTGGATTATGATTACGGCCTGCTGAACAACAATGATGGTGCTTCCGGCTACCGTGATTACAACCGTGTGAACTGGCGCGGCCTGAGCTATGGCAACGGCTTGGCACTGGAACACACGATGTACACCAGCGGCGAAAACATTGAAAAGTATATCACCAACAACAATGTGGATATGAACCGCACCTACAATTCCACTTTCTTTAACTTTGTGGATTACCGCCAGGATAACCCGGTGCGCGACCTGACCCAGTCCCAGGATTCCCAGCTGACCACCAAGGACGGCCCGGTGGTGAAGGACGGCGAATATGTGGAGATCAGCCACAGCCAGTCCTACAAGACCCGTTTCCTGTACGATAACACCAACAACGTCTACCTGATGCAGCAGAACTTCTCCGGCAACTGGCGTGATACCATTGACGAAGAGTACAACGATTATCAGCTGCAATTCCCCAATGTGATCGTTCTGTTCACCGATATTCACACCTACCCCGGCCACGAAGCCAAGGACCTGCAGTATGTAGAATACAGCTGGGGCGGCATCGGCTATTACTTCTATGGCGGCAAGTGCGAAAAGATCTACTGGCAGAAGGGTACCCCGCTGGAAGCCCTGCGCCTGTACTATCTGGACGAAAACGGCCAGTGCAGCGATACCCCCTGCGAGATCAATATTGGCAAGAGCTATGTGACCATTGTGGATGTGGACGAAGCCATCAACCTGAAGGTGGGCAACCTGGCCGACTTTGACCTGGATGCCGCAACGGTAAGCGCTTCCAACACTTCCATTGATGCCGACGCCAAGGCGGGTGAAAGCTTGGGGGCTTCCACCACCGACCTGGTCAGCGCAGCGCGCAACAACCAGGCTGTGGGCAACACCGAAAGCAATACCCAGAGCACCACCCAGAGCAGCACCACCACCAATACCAGCAATGATAGCCAGAGCGCGGAGTCTGCCCCCCAGCAGGACAACACCCCGCAGCAGGATACCGCCGACCAGAGCAGCGCAGATGACACCGCCAGCGCTGACAGCGGTGAGGATATCCCCTGGGCGGACTGAGCGTGACGCCGGAGCGCCACGCTCCTGTACCTCTCCTTTGACCCCCTATCGCAAAAAAACATGTTCTCATGCCTTTTTTGCTCGCAAGGTATTCCAAGCGTCGGCGCATGTCTGCCGCTTGGAATGACTTTTAGAATTTTTTTCGACAGTCTAAAGTGCCCGCCCGCAGGGCGGGTACTTTTTTATAGCAGGAGTCTGTATGACTGAGCGTTCAAACAAGAAAAAATACCCCCTGTGTGCCGCAGCCCTGGCGCTGGCTGTGCTGCTGGCAGGCTGCGCCCCGGCGGAAGGCACCGCAGCGGCCACAGCGCAGCCCACAGCAGAGCCGACAGAAGCACCCACCCCAACGCCGGAACCCGAAGCGAACCCCCTGACCGGGGAGCAGGGCGATTATACCAACCAGCGCCCGGTGGCGGTCAGCATCCGCACCGGGGATGGCAGCACCCCCCAGTGGGGCATTGCCGCTGCGGATGTGCTGATTGAGGGCGTGACCGAGGGCAAGACTGCCGGGTTGACCGCGGTGTTTGCCAGTGTGGACAGCGTGGAAAAAGCCGGCCCGGTGGCCCCAGGGCGGGATCTGCCGCTGCAGCTGGTGCTGCCGCTGAATGCCGTTCCGGTACACATTAACAAAAGCGTGTATGCTTCCAACCTGCTGAACGTGCTGCAATACCAGGATCTGGACGGCTACCATGCGGGCACCGCAGGTTTTGCCTTTGACGAGGACCGCGCCAACAGCGGCTACCGGGAGGAAAACTGCTGGTACACCACAAAAGATCTGATCAACACCGGCCTGGCAACCTATAACACTGATACCGCCGGTGCCAACATGCCGCTGTTCCACTTTGTCCAGCACAAGGACCCGGAGCAGCAGAATGCCAAAAGCCTGTATATCACCTTTTCCAACGAGGATACCGAAGAACTGGTTTATTCGCCGGAAGTGGGCCTGTACCTGAAAAACAATGCCGATGGCAGCCCCATGATGGATGCGGGCAATAACGAGCAGGCAGCGTTCACCAATGTGTTTGTGCTGTATGCTTCCTCCGGCGTAAAGGATGACGGCGTGACCCGCCAGTATGACCTGACCGGAGGCACCGGCATCTACCTGACAAAAGGCGGATGGGAAACCATCCAGTGGACCAAGGGCGATGCCACAGCGCCGCTGCAGTTGACCGATGCCAGTGGTAAAACGCTGGATGTGAATCCCGGCAAGAGCTTTCTTGCCATCTGGGGCGGCTATTATGGCCAGGCTCTGCGCCTGCTGGATGGGGACGGTAACGAGCAGGCATTGCCGGAAAAACCGGCCCTACTGGACAGTGCTGTGCCGGACGAAGCCGCTGAGGCTGCTGAACAGGCACAGCAGCACGCTCAGGCCCTTGCGGATGCCCAGGACAAGCTGAACCAGGCCCAGACTGCCCTGAACGAAGCCCTGCAGGCCCAGCAGGATGCAGCCGGAACGGCAGACAGCGCCGATGACGATGCCGCCAGCCAGCGTGTGGCGGAGGCCCAGGCGGCCTATGACGCCGCCGCTGCCGAGCTTGCCGCTTTGCAGCCCGCGGAGGAAACCGACGGGAACACCGAGCCCGCCGCCGACAGCGCCGAGGAACCCCAGAGCGAACCGGATTCAGCCAACGGGGAAAACGCAGGCTGACCCACAACAGAAAACCCAAAAATAAAATGCCGTCCCTGCTAAAACAGGGGCGGCATTTGGTTGATATTGGCGGTGTTGACGGGATTACTCTTCCGCACCGTCCAGGTAGCCGTAGGGCACAATGTCAAAGGCTTCGGCAATGTGGTCGCGCATCCACATTTCGGCGTCCAGGCGCAGGCTGTAGCCACAGCCGGGGTCGGTCATCCATTCCTCCGGCTTGTGCTGCGGCAAAACGTGGTTGGCCATCATGTTCATGATCACGCCGCCGTGGGTGATGCAGGCAGCTTCCTCGGTATGGGTGCGCAGCTGGTATTCAAACAGCTTCATCAGCATCACGTTGGTGCGGTCGTAGAAGGCTTTGCGGTCCTCGGCACCATCGGGGTTGGTGCGGCTGGTGGGGTCCATCCACTGGGCAAACTCCGGGTCCTTGACCAGTTCAGTGATGGGGCGGTTTTCAAACTTGCCAAAGTTCATCTCCCGCAGGTCCTGCAAAATCGTGAGCTTGGCGTTGGGAAACAGCACTTCCGCTGTTTGCTGGGCGCGCAGCATGGGGGAGCAGAACACAAGCGGAACATCCGGATACTGGAACTTGGCTTTCAGCTCCTCCAGCTGGGCACGGCCCTCCGCGCACAGGGGCAGGTCTGTGCCGCTGCCGATATAGCGGCCATCCAGGTTGCCCTGGGTCAGGCCGTGGCGGATCAGATGCAGTTTATAATATTTCAAAAACAAAACCTCCTGACGGATATATGTTGCAAAAAAAAGATTACAAAATGATTACAAAATAAGAACGGGTAAAAAAAGACACACAATATTTGTACAGGAAAACACGCGAAATGTCAATATCTAGTTTGTTTGGCCCGCTTTGAAGGAAATACCGAAAAAATTGACAAAAAATTGGCGAATTTGATGTTTACAAATCGTTTTTTGGCAGATATAATTTACACCATGTAGAATGCAGTAGAGCCCGCATTTGTGCCGCAGCCAAAAGCGGCGCACAAAAGCGCGGTTCCTGCCAATAGGATGCCTACCCGGCCCAACGCGGCGCAGCGAACCCTTAAGCTACATTCCGGTGTGCTTTGGGGATTTCTGCGCATTTTGGGGTCTTTATCTGCCGCAAGCCCGGCAGGGTGTAAGGCGGCAGGCAGCGGTGCAAACCCGCAAGGCGGAAAACAGAACGGCGGGGGTGCTGCAGGAACCGGCGGAATGTCCGGCCCCTGCGCCCTGGCGATGTAGCGCAAACCCTGTGCGGCCTTTGCGCGCTGCGTTCTGGTAAAGTGTGAAGGATGGCAACAAGATGGCAATGGAATTTAACCGCATCATTACCCTGCTGCGCAAAGAGCGGGGCATTACCCAAAAACAGGCGGCGCAGGAGCTTGGCATCAGCCAGGCGCAGCTTTCCCATTATGAGAAAGGCATCCGGGAATGCGGCCTTGAATTTGTGGTGCAGATTGCGGATTACTATAATGTTTCCTGTGACTACCTTTTGGGGCGCAGCGCAGAGCGCAGCGGTCAGACCATCAAGGTGGAAGAACTGCCCGATGCCGGCGGCGCAACCTCCGGCAGCATTTACCGCGGCAGCGTGCTGCCCACCATGTATAAAAAGCTGATTGAAAATTCGCTGGACATTTTGTTTGACCGGTTGGATCAGTGCAGGGATAAGCGGGTGGTTACCTCCGTCAGCAATTATCTGATGCTGGCCGTCTACCGTATGTTCCGCCGCCTGTACCAGGCTGCGCCGGGCAATGTGGCCAGCATGTTCCGCGTAACGCCCGCCCGCTGGGAGCGTGACGCCGACGCCGCCATGTTCTTGCAGGAAGGTGAGCTTTCGGCCACCATGGCAGGGGAGAACGGCGCATGCCCCGACCCCGCTGCCTTTGAGATGAATACCGAGACCCTGGCCAGGGATTACCCGCGCCACGCCACCAGCCTGATGAACCTGATCAAGAACAGTGAGGAAGTCATCCGCAAGCACAATGCCTGAACCGGATGCCGCTGCAAAATAACAAAAATTCTGCCTGCCCCAAGGGATTGGGACAGGCAGTGTTTGTATAAGGGTGAACGGTGCGGCAGAGCTTACAGTTTGGCAAGCTCCTTGCGGCAGGCTGCACAGATGCGCTTGCCGCGGAAAAGAATGCTATCCCCGGTTACTTCACCACACAGGTCACAGCAGCCGTCTGCGCGGTACTTGCGCAGCAGGATGGTATTACCATCGGTAAAGATTTCAATGGGAGTATCAGTGGTGATACCAAACGAATCTCGCAGTTCCTTGGGCAGAACAAAACGGCCTAAGCTGTCAACACTGCGGATGATTCCAGTAGATTTCATAGGCTAACCTCTTTCATACGTAGTACATCACCTGGAAAAAGCGACACCAACGCTTTTTGTATACACAGTATACCTTTAATTTCCACTGATGTCAATATTTGGCAATCGAAAAAATGAAATTTCCCGGCGTTTTTGACAAAAAAAGAAAAATAACGTTTTATCGTGTATAAAAATTGCAATTTATGTACGTTTTGGTCATCTTTTGCTACAACTTTGATACCAGTACAGGATATGATACAGATAACGATGGTGGATTTGGAAAGGCTGGTGCGCAGGGTGGCAAGATACAAACAGGAAAGCGCAAAATATCGCAAAATAGTTGCGGTGGTCCTGATATTGTTGGCAGTGCTGGCGGCCGTTTGGCTGGCGGAAAGATGGTATACCAGGCATAAAACATCGGCGGCTGCAGCGGGTGTAAACCCCATCGGCCAGCTGCTGACCGGCCAGCCCGACCCGGCGGAGCCTTATACAGGTACCATCAGCCTGGTGGTGGCCGGGTATGACCGTTCGGCGGAGGACGGCGAAGAAGAGATCGGCCTGACGGATATGATCCTGTATCTGCAGTGGGACTGTGACCGGAACAAGCTGGAGGTGCTGCAGGTTCCGCCCAGCCTGTATGTGGGGTGGAGCACCGGCCAGGCGGAAGCAGGCGAGGGGGAAGAAAACGCCGCAAACCCCACCGGCCAGGGCAGCACAACGGGGCGTATCAATGCCGTAGCCAGGGAGACAGGCGGTCTGCAGGGACTTTGCGATGAAATCACCGCCATGACCGGCCTGCCGGTGGATGGCTATCTTGGCATGGATCTGAACGGCCTGGGCGATATTGTGGAGTACATCGGCGGGGTAGAAGTGGATATTCCGCAGGAAATAGAGAACGGCGGTTCCTACCTGCCCAAAGGCAGGTACCTGTTGGACCGCAGCTCGGTAGAGTTCCTGGTGCGGGAACGCCGCAGTTATGCGTATGGTGATATGGATCGCCAGCGCGTGCTGCGCAGCGTGTTTGCCGGATTGTTGCGGTATGCCCAAAGCTGTACCCTGGTGGATGCCGCCAAGCTGGTGCCGGTCATTATGCCCTATATGCAGACCAATTTGGATATGGATACCCTGATGCAACTTGCCGCCAGCGCGGAGAGCCTGCAGGCAGAACAGGTGGTGTTTACCATCCCCAGTGCTTACGCGGTGCAGACGAACAGCGTCGGCGCGATTGTGTGGGACCCAGAGATTATGGCGCCGCTGCTGCGGGTGCGCTTTGGGCTGGACTGTGACCCGCAGGACCTGAACCTGCCCGCTCCCGCGCTGGAAGCCAGCGAAGCGGACGCGGGGGAGAGTTATGCCTATTCTGATTATATCGAAGGCAGTGTGCAGAACCTGAGCGAGCTGGCAGTCGGCGAGGAATGAATCTCCAGAGTCAATAGGAAAAAATTTCCGCACAAAAGTTGTAACAAAACGCAGAGCTGCATCGTTTTATTGAGTGAAACCAGGAACGAGAACATTTCCCCTGCATCACAGGCAGGGGCAGATTAAGGCAATACCGCATAATTCTAAGTGCCGATACGGCGAGCGAGGTGCGGCAGATGCTAAGCCAAAAGCGCAGATAATACTGGATGTCTTATCGAGCATTTTGGCAACGCAGATGCCGTGCCGCAGCCGCCGGAGCGGTGCTTAAGCCGTAAGGCGGGAATTGTGCGGTGTTGCCTTAAAGATAAGGCAGAACCGCATCCGGCAGGGCAGCACACAAACCGCCAGGCGGATGCGGGGGCGCCATAGAGTTATAAGGAAGAAAAGATGGCAGTTTACAGAAAAAAGCAGCCTGCCCGCCGTCCAGTGCGGCGCGGCTGGAAGCGGCACGCGCGCACAGGGATGTTCCTCTTCGCGTTTGCGCTGGTGGCCGTTACTGTGGGGGTGATTTTGCCCCACGCGGGGGTGATGAGCGCTGCGGCAGAGGGCAGCACGCTGACAGAGAAGATTTTTACCACCGTGCAGAACAAGAACCTGCCGGTAATCGCAATCGACCCCGGCCACGGCGGCACTGACCCCGGCAGCGAGGGCAGCGGCCTGTGGGAGTACGAGATGACCTGGCAGGTGGCCAACGAGCTGGTAAACCTGCTGGAGCAGGATGGCCGCTATGCCCCGGTGCTGACCATTACCGAGGAAGAAAGCCAGAACAGCGATATGCCGCGCGTGGAACCGGCGGAACGCGCCCAGCGCGCGAACGACGCGGGTGCAGTGCTGCTGTTTTCTATCCATGGCAATTCCGATCCGAGCGGCACGGCCAGCGGCTTTGAATGTTACGCCATTCCGCCGGGGCAGCAATACCATGACGAGAGCGTGGCCCTGGCCCGCCTGACCGCCCAGAAGATCACCCAGACCGGCCAGCCCCTGCGCGGGCAGGATGGTGTGCGGTACATTTATTTTGATACATACGATAACCGCATGGTGTATGAATCCAGCGACGAGACCCCGCACAATGAACCGACCTTCCGCCTTTTGGCGGACGCCGACTGCCCGGCGGTGCTGGTGGAGCAGTGCTTTTTGACCAACCCCCAGGATGCCGCCCGCCTTGCCACCCCCAGCGGCGCTAAACAGGCCGCAAAGGCGTATTATGAAGCAATATGCGAATGGATGGAAGGCAGGTAAAAGGCAGAAAGTAGGAGTTGAAGGTAATTAGGAATTAGAAATGAGAAATTAGCAAAAAAGAACCGGTGCAGTTTGGGCGGGGTTCGTAAAACAGTTAAACCGACCTATGGTTACGATCATAGGCCGGTTTTTATGTTATGCACTGGCGCGGCAGCGCCCAGGGCTCCCTTGTGTAAAGGGAGCTGTCAGCGAAGCTGACTGAGGGATTGCTTTACCGCAGCATCGATATACTCACAAACTCCACAGAAATTTCTGCCGACATCGTTGTTGGGAATACGGATGACTCTCAGACCATATCCCTCCAGAAAAGCGGTGCGGTCTGCATCTTTTTTGATGTTTCTATCCTCATAGTGTTGAGAACCGTCCAACTCAATGACAAGCTTTGCTTCTGCGCAATGGCAGTTATGCTGCGGTACATTCCAACTATTCAAGAGGACTGGCGCTATATCACAGACGCTATGCGAATGAGAGATGTTTCACCATCTCTGGCGGGCTTTTTAACACATCCGGGCATGACGGTTGAGTGTATTTATGTGCCTTTATTGATGGCAGCTTCAAAAGCGGCGGATGATCTTTCTGTTGCTTCTGTCACTCGTGGAATTGAAAATCCCAATCCACGCACCTGTCTTGTCCAGATAAAATGCGGAATTTCCGATTGGGGCGTCATGGCCGTTGCCGTAGCTTATCTGATTTTTGAATTATGTGTGCGAGGAGGTGTGATCGGTTGATTGAGTTTGAAAATGTATCGTTTTCCTATACGGGGCAGGAACATGGTGGGCTGCGCGACATCAATTTGAAAATTTCGGACGGAGAATTCGTCCTGTTCTGTGGCCGCAGCGGGTGCGGAAAAACAACGATTACAAGGCTGGTGAATGGACTGATCCCTCAGTTTTATCAGGGGGAGCTTCATGGCCGTGTGCTGGTAGATGGTCAGGAAATCAGCAATATCCCCATGTATCAGATTGCCGCTAAGGTTGGCTCCGTTTTCCAAAATCCACGGACGCAGTTTTTCAATGTTGATACAGACAGTGAGATTGCCTTTGGAATTGAAAATGAAGCTCGCCCTCCTGAGAAATTGGCTGAGCGAGTAGAGCAGACAACTGAAGATTTGCATATTCAAAAGCTGCGAAACAGAAATATTTTTGAGTTGTCCGGCGGAGAAAAGCAGAAAATCGCCTTTGCTTCTGTTTATGCCATGAACCCACAGATTTATCTATTGGATGAACCATCCTCTAATCTGGATATGACTTCGATCCAAGAACTAAAGGAACATTTGCGGCTGATAAAAAAACAGGGCAAAACAGTTTTGATAGCGGAACATCGTCTGTACTACCTGATGGAGTTGGCTGACCGAATTGTTTATCTGGAAAAAGGAGAAATCAAAGGAATATACACCCCGGAAGAATTTTGGCAGCTATCTGAACCTGATCGTGAACACATGGGGCTGCGAGCTGTTGATCTACAGGCGGTATTCCCGCAAAAAGCCCACTTGCCTGCGCCTACCCCTGTATTGGAGCTGCGGAATGTGACGCTCCGTTACAAGAAGCAAACAATTTTGCATGACATTGAGCTATCCGCCGGAAAGGGCGAAGTGATTGGTGTTGTCGGCCACAACGGAGCTGGAAAGACTACATTTTCCCGCGCTCTCTGTGGGCTTCACAAAGACTGCGATGGACAATTTTTGTGGGAAAGCGAGCCGATTGAGCGTAAGGAAAGGCTGAAACGCTCTTACATGGTTATGCAGGATGTGAATTATGAACTTTTCGCTGACAGCGTGGCGGCAGAGTGCTCCTTTGGTATACGCAATCCAGATCAAACACTGGTAAATGCAACTTTGGAGGAATTAGGCCTTACCCAATATCGGGAGCGCCATCCAAACACGCTTTCTGGCGGTCAAAAGCAACGAGTAGCTGTAGCTGTTAGCATGATTTGTGGGAAAGATCTGCTGGTATTCGATGAACCGACCAGCGGCCTTGATTTTGACAGTATGACGCAGGTGGCGGGACTGATCCGCCGGTTGTCCAATATGGGAAAGGTTATTTTCATTGTCACCCACGATTTTGAATTTGTCTGCCGTACCTGCTCCCGTGTCCTGCATTTTGACGAGGGCGAAATGCCCGATGATGTACCAGTTACAATGGATGCCCTCCCGAAATTGAGAGAGCTGTTCTCTGTTTCAGATGGAAAGGAGAGGTGATCTATGAAACAGAAAAAAGAAAACAGAGTAGCTTTGCTGCTCCACTGGGCCGGTGAGCAAAAAATCTGGCTGTTCCTGGCAATTTTTCTATCGGCGGTCAGCGGTCTTTGCATTATCGTCCCTTACATTGGAATTTACCGGCTGATGGACGCCACCTTCAATCATACCTGCACGCAGGAACTTGTTGTACATACCGTGGTAATGATTGCAGTGGCGGTAACTTTGCGGTTTGCCCTGTTTGGCTGTTCCGGCGTAGCAGCCCACAAAGGGGCCTATGGCGCTCTTTTCAAAGTGCGCTGCATGGTTGCAGAACACATGGCCAGAGCGCCTTTAGGGGCCTTGAATGAACGGCGCACCGGGGACATAAAAACGGTTCTGAATGAAGATATTGAAAAGTTGGAGCTGTTTCTGGCCCATAACCTTCCTGACCTTGTGTGCTATCTGGTGGGGCCGGTAGTCATCTTTATTTATCTGATGACCGTCAATATTCCTCTGGCATTGATTTCCCTGGTTCCGCTGATCCTTGCTGTTGTTGTAATGGGGATGATGTTCCGCAATACGGATGACCTGATGGAACGGGCCAATCACTCCATTACCACACTGAACTCGGTTATGATTGAGTACATCAGCGGCATGAAATTGATTAAAGCCTATAACATGGGGAGCAAATCGTTTCAAAAGTTTTCAGACGCTATCCAGGAAGAAAACGCCATGTGGAATGAAACTTCCCGGCGCATGGGGCCACCTTATGCGGCCTTTGTTGTTATCATCGAATGTGGGATGTTGATGATGGTTCCAATCGGCGGAATGTTTTTCCTGAAAGGCTCACTGGCTGCCAGTACGCTCTTGCTATTTTTGTATGTCGGTTCTATGTATTTAACTGAAATCAGGCCTTTGCAGGAATTGGGAACAAACTTTGCAAATGTACTAAACGCTATCACCAAAACCAAAGAGATCTGATTGCAAAATATTATGAAGCAACGGGCGGGACGATTTCTATTGGAGGTAAACCCATTAACCATGTTGCCGCAGAGCGTGTACTGGAACAAGTTTCTATGGTAGACCAGGACGTATTTCTTTTTGACGATACCATCCGGGATAATATCCGACACGCCCGCCCTAATGCTACGGACACGGAAATCGAGGATGCTTGCCGGGAGGCTAACTGTGACAGCTTCATCCGTAAGATGGAAAAGGGATACGATACGCCGACTGGTGAGAACGGAAATCTTCTCTCTGGCGGTGAGCGTCAGCGAATTTCAATAGCTCGCGCTATACTGAAAAATAGCCCCATCCTGCTCTTGGATGAAGCAAACATCGGTGTACAAGGGGTACAAACAAGATAAAATAGAAATGAGGGGCGATAGAGCGGAAATGTCAGATTTTCCACTCTATCTGAACACGGTCGCTGGTGGCCTTGATCGTAGAGATCAAACCATCGGCGGCTTTTTTTTTGTCGTCAAAATCTATGCTGTCCCAGTTGTCGAGATAATAGGATAACTTCTTTATCTGCTGGGGCGATATGGTTTCAACACTCAATTCGGCGATTGCCTTTGAAATGGTCTGGCGTCGGGTGTCCAGTTCTTCAATTTTTTTGTTAGCGTAGGCAAGCAAGGTCGCATTGGCTCCGGTCAGCGTATCCAGCAGCTTTTCAATTTCTGCCTCCACCTGTGCCAGTTCCACTTGATAGGCTGTCAGTTTCGGATTGACTTTTTCCTCCCTGCCGTGGAGTATCTGAAAATCTTTGAATTTCTCCTGCATGGCCGAGAAAATGAATTGCTCAAATTCTTCTTTGCGGATTTTCCCACAGCCCGGACAGCCTTTGTTTTCCGTCCGTTTGGTACAGCGGAAATACCCGGTGCTGTTTGGCACATGGGTGGCTTTCAGCGCATACCCACAATGACCGCATTTGATTTTTCCGGCCAGCCAAGTGTTCTTCGGTTTCCGTCCCTGCTGGAAGGTGGTATTTGCCATAAGTTTTTTCCGGCATTTCAGCCATGTGTCAGAGGAAATGAGTGCTTCATGGGGAGCGATAACAAGTATCTGGTCTTTTAAGCACCTGTCCTTGTCCTCCTTCACATCCCGCCCCTGATAGAGATAGCAGCCGTTTGTTCCGGCAAAGTCAGAAGCGTCATTGACAATCGCTGCGCCCTGGCTTTTGAAAAATTCGTACAGCTCCAAGTCGGCCTGTGCATAAACGGGGTTTCGCAAAAGCTGGGAAAGAAAACTCCGAACCATTGACTTCTCGTAAATCTTGATACCCTGTTCCTCGAAGTATCGGGTAATATCTCCGAAGGAGGTTTCCGGTTCAGCGTACATTTCAAACATCAGCCGTACATGGTCGGCGGCTATGGGGTCGGCAACCATTTTCTTTGTACGGATACCCTCTACCACAGTAGGCTCTAACTGATAACCGTATGGTGCCTGTCCGCTCATGTGGAAGCCTTTCAGACACCGGGAATAGTAGGCGTCTGTGACACGCTTCTGAATTGTCTCCCGTTCAAGCTGGGCGAATACAATGCAGATATTCAGCATGGCCCGGCCCATCGGGGTCGAAGTATCAAACTTTTCTGTGGATGATACAAACTCCACATCATACTCTTGAAACAGCTCCATCATCGTTGCAAAGTCCAGAATAGAGCGGCTTATACGGTCCAGTTTATACACGATGACCCGCCTGACCTTTCCCTTGCGGATCTCGCCCAACAGCTTTTGAAACTCCGGCCTATCCGTATTTTTACCGGAATAGCCTTTGTCCTTGAATACCCGGCAGCTCCCACCTTTCAATTCATACTTGCAAAAGTCAATCTGACTTTCAATGCTGATACTGTCCTTGCGGTCTACTGACTGTCTTGCGTAAATACAATCTTCTCTGATAAATTCCATATTGGGCTCCTTTCCTTGTTGGAATGGAGCTACCAACCTTACAACTATATTATACCATCAGCAGCCCCGGACAACAATGTTGCGAATGATTAGGGAAATCTGTCCCCATATTTTCTGAACACCTCATAAAGACAACGCTCAATTTCTTTTTTGCGCTGTGCTTTCTCCTTCGGGGGAAGTACCGGCGTGAGGCTTTCCAGCACAATGATCTTCCCTTGAAATGCGACAGACTTTGTTTCTCGTTCATAAGTGACAGCTTGCGTCATTGAAAACCTCCTTTGCGAAAGTGCGTGTATATGCCTGCCTTTCCCGCTTGTCCTGTGGGGAAATGTCAAAAGGCGACACCCAGCAGGTGCCGCCCTTTGAGCTTTCTCCACTTCGGGTCGATATGGACCTGTTGACAAAGTGGTTTTCTAAAAAAACCGTCTTGAAAAAAGTTCAGGAAAAAGCCGTTTCTGCCATAAAATCGACAAAGACCGGGCAGGACAATCAAAGCCTTTTTTCAAAATAGGCGTTTGTCAACGGCTCCGATATGGCCCGAGGTCAGTAAGGACTGGAATGGTACTTTTCTTTGGCGTCCTCCACGCTGTTGAGGTCAAATACTTCATAAAGCTGCCCCACAACACGCCGTATATCCTTCTTTGAAAATCCGCAGTCCTCCATTGCCATAATGACATAACCACGGCAGGCGTCATTGCTCCATTCGTCCGGTTCCAAGCCGGGGATCATTCCAAACGCATTTCCCATAAAGTGCTCCTTTTTTGAAAAGATGGGGAGCCACGCCGGATCGGTTAGCCTATCATCAGACAGCATTGCCGGGGGCTCCCCATAGGTTTTCACTTCATTTCAGACACACCGGACGGGCATAGGCTTCATGCCCCATAGTATTTCAACTCTCCCCATTCTGATGGCAAGGCGTTCTCATTGCCTGCGACGGCTCACGGCTTGCAAGGCCGCTTCAACGCTCGGACTGTGACTAAACGCAAGTATCCGGGTTCTGCGCCTGTTCCGGTGGAGCCAGCCTTGCCCCACCTATGGCATGGACCTGTTCGCTCGCTCAGTTTTACAAAGACTGTATTCTTTGAAATCCGAGGTCATGGCGGGTCTGTCACACAGCGCGTTCCCCTTCGTATCCGGGTGTCTTTTTATTCAATTTTCAATCTGCATGAGGCTTGTCTGAACCTCGGGCCATTGTGACCCGAAGTGTTTTGCCTCTCATAAGCCATTTCATTTTCCGGCCTAAATCGGTACGCCTTACAAAGAATTTTTCAAAATTTTTTCTAAGCGCCGCAGACCTCGCTCGATTGCGACACGAACCACTTTTTCATGGACGCCCTCTGCCAGGGCAATGTCCTGTTTGGTCATGCCAAGAATGAAGTGGGCATAAATCCGTTTTGCCTGTTTGTCCGGCAGATTGGCAATCGCTGCGTGAAGTTCCTGCATGGTCACTTTCCGCTCATACAGTTCATGGGGAGATAAGGCAACAAAGACAGCTTCATGCTCCAGCCCGTCATCCCGATCAAGGGAATAGTAGGCTTTGTGGCGGTATGTACGCAGCCGGTAGGCAGCCTCTTTACGATCAAACTCTTTGAACATTTCTGCAACTTCTTCCGATACTTCCATGAAGCAATCCGATGTATAGAATGGGTAATAGTCCCGCAAATTGATAATAGCCATATTGACCTCCGTTTCGGTTGTTGGTTGACGAGTGACCGAAACGAAGGCGGCGGGGAGCGACACTGGGGAATGACTTCGGGCCAACATGACCCGAAGCAGCCCCATAAGAACACAAAAGCGCCCGGGCGGCATGAAGCCACACGGACGCATGAAATGACATAACAATTAAGGTTCCAACAAATTTCGCATACATAGCCGGAATAACCCGGAGGCGGAGCTATGCTTTTTTTAACTGATGTAGGTCATGGGTACTATGAAAAAAGGCAAAAATAGACACGGCGGCAATCCTCCTATATGCCGCCGTGGATTTACACGGTGTTAGGTCGTCGTTGGTTTAGGATAGACGAAAAGAAACGGCGGCTCTGAAAATCAAAGCCACCGCTTCATGGGCGTGTGAATGTGTCTGCTTTACGACGGCTTTTTTTCTTTTGCCGTCGTGCGGCAGATTATTCCATATTTATGAAACTTGGTGCTTCGCAAATATATGGCGAGAAAAACCAGCGCCAATTCCCAAAAAGATCAATGCCGTTGGGATTGCCCATATCGCATACAGCATACCGTTGCTCATTTGTTCCACCGATAGAAGCGAAACAGCCAGAACATGGTAGACAGGAAGAAGCCCGACCAATCGGAACAATGGATTTGTTTCCGGGATCGGCAGCAAAACCGGGAACAGAAAAATTGCCATTACCGCAACCAAAGCTACAATCTGATTTTTACTGATTGCAGACATCAACAATGTAATTCCTGTAACGCTGATGGTACAGGTAAATGCCAACAGGATTTGATATTTGAGCAGCGTCCCACAGGTGATATTAAAAGGGATAAATGCTTCAACATATTCGCTGGGAGCAAATAGAATACTGCAATTCAATCCTTCCGTTCCGTAAAAAGCACACGCAAGAAATAAGTTAAAAGCTACTATCAGCGCAGTGGTGAGAATGGCGGTGAGAATGCCAGCTACTACCTTTGCAGTAGCACATTTGGTTTTTCCGTATTTGCTTGTCAATATGATATTGTCAACGCCTTCATACTCGCCGGAGAAAATCGGAGCAAGCATGATGATAACCGCAAGAGCAAGCGCGATAAAAACCCGCACCATGTTTTTACTTGTTGAAAGCCAACCATCTACATAGCCAATTTTGATTTCTTCATTACCGAACACATCGGAAACACTCAATCCGTTCCAATTTCCGTTCAGATCTGAAAATCGTGAAAAGGCTGCGGATTGCATGGCGTTTTGGTAAATATAGGCCGCATTCAACCCATGCAAATCTGATGTCGGCGCAAAATCAGACATCATTTGTCGCACTTTTTCATCGGTCAGGATTCCTTCATACTTTGCTGCGATTTCCTTGTCGATTTCTACTGCTGCTTTGCCGGAACCTTCACCGGCGTTCTGGTCAAAAGCGTATTTGTTTTGATAGGTGGAAAAAGAAAGCAAAGCAGAGAATAGAAGTATCCCGATAAGGGTAACCATAGATAAACGCTTGGAAAAAATCTTCCGCAGTTCAAAATAAATTAGTTTTTTCATTCTTCACAGCCTCCTTTGAAATAGAACAGGTACAAATCTTCCAAAGTAGGCTGTACCCTTACTGCATTTTCCATCGGCGGACGATCTCCAACAATCCGCAGGATTGTCTGGTTTTCGCTGGTATTCCGCAGATTGCTTGTATTATAGGAAGCCGCGTATTTTTCCGCATAGGCAGTCGGAACCGTACATTCCCATACTTGACCGTTGATTTCAGAAGTAATCTCCTGCGGATTTCCAAAATGAATGATTTGCCCGGACTTCATCATAATGATTTCCTCCGCGATAAACTCCACATCGGAAACAATATGCGTAGACAGGATTACAATGCGGTCTTTGGAAAAGGCACTAATCAAATTGCGGAAACGGACGCGCTCTTTCGGGTCAAGCCCCGCCGTCGGCTCGTCTAAAATCAAAATGCGGGGATCATTGAGCATGGCTTGTGCAATCCCTAAACGCTGTTTCATGCCTCCCGAAAAAGTTTTGATTTTGTGCTTACTTTCCTTTGATAAATCTACCGCTTCCAGCAGTTCTTTTGATTTCTTCCGCGCTGCCTTCTCGTCCAAGCCTTTTAGGGCAGAAACATATAGCAGGAAGTCAAACGCTGAAAAGTCCGGGTAATATCCGAAGTGCTGGGGCAAGTAGCCCAAGAGGCTTCGATAGCGTTCACCCAGCCCAACAGCATTTTTCCCATTCAACAGTATTTTTCCGGAAGTGGGATTTTGGATATTGCAAAGCAGCCGCATTAGCGTTGTTTTTCCTGCGCCATTTGCGCCCAGCAAGCCGTAGACACCATTAGCCAGAGTAATATTCAAATCGTCTACGGCGATTTTGGAACCGAACTTTTTTGTCAGTCCAACTGTCTTTAATTCCATAAAAAAGCTCCTTTCTCCATAGGGAGCAATAAAATACTCTCCATGTGTTTTCATGGAGAGTATAGCGGGTAAATATCTATTTTTTATCTACAAGACAGGAGTTTTGAAGAAGGCGGAAACTTTTGCTCCCACTTCGGTATTTTCAATCCTCAGATAACCGTTATGGTGTTCACAAAGTAGCTTACAAATATATAACCCAAGTCCGAAATGCTCGGAATGGTTGCTTTCCCCTGTGAAGTACGGATTTGCGGCTTTTTGTAGGCTGTCTTTATCAAAACCATTCCCATCGTCCGATACGGAAAGCAGCAAACCGTTGTCATGCAAGGCGAAAGATATTGTTACCAAAGTACGGGCATACCGCACAGCATTAGAAATCAAGTTGTTGCATACCTGTGAGATAAATGCACTGTCAAGAGATAGCTGCAAAATAGGGATGTCATTTTGTAAAATCAACTCTTTTCCGTTTTTCGTACAAACGATTTTTGCGCTGTCATATAAAGAAGATACCAACGGTTGCAAGTCAATCAACTTGTAATCCGGCTGCGTATCTTCCATACGCCTAAGATTGCTCATACTGCTCACATAGTTTTCCATACGGGAAATATGCTTTCCCATTGTGGCGGCGGTTTCCCTCGTTTGGGAATTGTCGCTGGCTTGCAGCATTTCATTATAGCCTTTTAGTACCGTCAGAGGGGTACGCAAATCGTGAGCAAAAGCGGCGTTGAGTGCTTTTCTTTCTTCAACTTGCCGCCACATTTTAGAGAAATTATCCGCAAGGGTTGTCCGCATGATTTCAAAGGACGCGCAAAGCTGCCCCAATTCATCGTTGCTGTCATAGTCGATTGAAAAGTCCAAATCATTGTTCGCTATTTTTTCAGAAGCCGCCCGCAGTTCAGCAAGCGGTTTTTTCAGTTTATTTTTGTAAAACAATAGCGCAGCCGCTATGATACAGAATGCAGAATAAATAGGGGGTGTAACGGTTGGCAACAAATCTAATATAGCAAGCAATTGTTCGTCTTGTTCGTTCAAGACAGGCAGCTCCTTATAAATATAAGTTCCTTCTCCCAAACGTTCCCCCTGTTCATTCGTCAAGTAGTATTTTTCGCCAGTATTAGGGTACTTTTCATTGATTTTATCGGCGACAGTTTCACATACAGAAGCAGTCATAATTGATAGGGCAAGAGCGAACATAACAAAGAGAACAATATAGAGTACAAGACTTTTACGCAGAGATAAATTTTGTACGGGTCGCATTATTTTAACCATTTATATCCGCACCCCCAAACTGTTTCAATATATACCCGGTCTGTATATGCCGCAATCTTTGTTCGTATCCTGCGGATATGCTCTGCCACAACGCTGCTGTCGCCCTCGCTGTCATAACCCCAAA